>Ga0310811_10004228_pt1 | contig 18055 bp, 18 predicted proteins | sample YCmetagenome_FD_207642 | JGI IMG/M metagenome (GOLD analysis project Ga0310811, IMG submission 207642) | Soil microbial communities from experimental microcosm in Duke University, North Carolina, United States - YC | ecosystem: Engineered > Artificial ecosystem > Soil microcosm > Unclassified ...
GGGAAGCGGTAGACGCCCAGCTTGGCGCCCGGCGTTCCGCCCTGGCTGATCGTGCCGTCCTGGGCGATGGCGGGTTCGGGCTTGGTCGGGTCCAGGACGATCGGGCGGCCGCCGGCGTCCATGACCGGGTCGCCGGCCTTGGTGACCAGCTGGTTCTTGTTGTCGACGGTGAAGCGGCCGTCTCGGGTGTAGCGCATGCCGTTCGCGGTCTGGATCTGGAAGAAGCCCAGCCCCTCTACCGACAGGTCGTAGGGGTTGCCGGTGCCCTCCATCGCCCCCTGGGTGAAGTCGCGGGTGACCCCGTGGTCCAGCACATAGGCCACCGGCCGCGCGTCCGGGGTCGACGGCGCCGAGCCCGGCTCGGTCTGGACCAGCAGGCTTTCCAGCTTGAAGCCGGCGGTGTCGGCGTTGGCGATGTTGTTGGCGGCGATTTCGAGGGCGCGCTGCAGCGTCTCTTGCCGCGACAATCCGACGTAAAGGGCGTTGTTCATGGGTCGAGGCTCCTCGGGGAAGGCCGCTGCAACCCCTGGGCCAAGATAAAATCATTTATAATCAATAGTTAATAAGGTTAACGGGGGGGTCCGTCGCTGCCGGTCGGCAAATCCTGCCGCCCAAACCAATCCTTAACCACGTTGGCGCTCTTAATCCGGCTCGGAATGGGCGGGCGAACCTCGATGTCGAGCAAGAAGGACAAGGACAAGGACGCGGCGACCGAGGTTCCGGAAGGGGCCGAGGGCGAAGCGGGCGCGGAAGGCGGCAAGAAGAAGCTGCCGCTGAAGCTGATCATCATCGGCGCCGTGGGCGCCGTGGTGGTGCTGGGCGGCGGCGGGGCCGGCGCCCTGATCCTGCTGGGCGGCAAGGGCAAGCCGGCCGACGCCCACGCGGCGAAGAAGCCCGACAAGAAGGCGGCGCACGGAAAGGAAGGGGAGGGCAAGGATCCCAAGGCCAAGAGCCCGATCACCCAGGGCCCCGACGGGGTGGTGTTCTACGCCATGCCCGACCTGGTGGTGAACATCCAGGCCGCCGACAGCCGCCCGACCTTCCTCAAGCTCAAGCTCGCCTTCGAACTGCCCAACGAAGAAGCGGCCGAGCAGATCGAGCCGAATCAGCCTCGTCTGGCCGACATGTTCCAGACCTTCCTGCGCGAGCTTCGCCCCGAGGACCTTTCCGGCAGCCAGGGTTCCTACCAGCTGCGCATGGAGATCCTGCGCCGGGTCAACCTCGTGATCGCCCCCGCCAAGGTCAACGCCGTCCTCATCCAGGAGATGCTGATCCAGTAGCGTCGCCGCTGCTGGACGATTCCCCATGTCCGACACCCCTCCCGCCAGCGCAGACCTCGCCTCCGATTGGGAGGCCATGGCCCAGAACGAGGGCGACGCCGCCGCCCTGGCCGCCGCCAGCAGCGAGCGCATCCTCAACCAGGACGAGATCGACAACCTGCTAGGGTTCGAGATGTCGGACGACGACGGCTCCGAACGGACCGGCATCCGCGCCATCATCAACTCGGCCCTGGTCTCCTACGAGCGCCTGCCGATGCTGGAGATCGTCTTCGACCGCCTGGTGCGGTTGATGACGACGTCCTTGCGCAACTTCACCTCCGACAACGTCGAGGTCAGCCTCGACAACATCTCGTCGATCCGGTTCGGCGACTACCTGAACTCGATACCGCTGCCGGCGATCCTGGCCGTGTTCCGGGCCGAAGAACTCGACAACTACGGCCTGCTGACGGTCGATTCGAACCTGATCTATTCGATCGTCGACGTCCTGCTGGGCGGCCGGCGCGGCACCGCCGCCATGCGCATCGAAGGCCGCCCCTACACCACCATCGAGCGGGTGCTGGTGCAGCGGATGGTCGAGGTGGTGCTGGGCGACGCCGCCGCCGCCTTCGAGCCCCTGACCCCGGTCAACTTCAACCTCGACCGGCTGGAGACCAACCCGCGCTTCGCCGCCATCGCCCGGCCAGCCAACGCCGCCATCCTGGTCAAGCTGCGGATCGACATGGAGGACCGGGGCGGACGCATCGAGCTGCTCCTGCCCTACGCGACCCTGGAGCCGATCCGGAAGATGCTGCTGCAGCAGTTCATGGGCGAGAAGTTCGGCCGCGACAACATCTGGGAAAGCCACCTCGCCACCGAGCTGTGGACCACCCAGATGGAGGTGAGCGCCGTCCTCGACGAGCAGCAGATCGACCTGTCGCGCGTGCTGAACCTGAAGGTCGGCGACACCCTGATGCTGAACGCCACCCCCGACAGCCTGGTCGAACTCCGGGCCGGGCAGATCCCCCTGACCCGCGGCCGCATGGGCCGCCGGAACCACAACATAGCGGTGCGGGTCGATGCGCCCCTCGCGCCCGCCGTCAAGCGCATCCTGGAGGAGCCGTCATGAGCCCCATCGCCATAGGTCTCGACGTTCTATTGGTCGGGCTGCTGCTGACCGCCCTGTTCGTCGGCTTGAAGCTGAACCGGAACCTGAAGGCCATGCGCGAGGGCCAGCAGGGCTTCATCAAGGCCGTGGGCGAACTGGACGCCGCCGCCGCCCGCGCCGAATCGGGCCTGAGGGCCTTGCGCGCGGCCACCGAGGATACCCACGACGAGCTGCTCACCCGGATCGAGACCGCGCGCGGCCTGATCAACCGTCTGGACGCGATGACCGACAAGGCGGCGCGCCTGATCGAGACGGCCCCGACGCCGGTCGCTTCCGTCGCCCGGCCCGCCGCCACCCCCGTCATGCCCGTCGCCCGGCCCGTGCCGCCTCCCGCGGCCCTGGCCCGTCCGGCCAGCGCGAGCAAGCCCCGCTTCACCCCGGCGGCGCCGCATCCGGCGGCGCGGGAGCTCGACGACGACCTGTTCGAAGCCGCTCCCGAGGCGCCCGGACAACGTCGCGCGGCGGGCCGCTCATGAGTCGCATGCCGCGCCTCCTGCCCCTGGTGGGGATCGCGGTGGGAGGGGTGCTGGCGGTGAAGGCCCTGGCCGACATCGACGCCCTGCCCAAGATGATGGCCGGCGCCCAGGCCCTTGCCGAAGAGGCGGCTGCGCCGGCCAAGGGCGCCGCGAAGGTCTCCCCGGTTCCCGCCGCGGCCAAGCCGGTTCCGGCCGCCGCGCCCTCCGCCTCGGCGGCGGTGGCCGCCCCGATCAAGGTCTGCGCCCCCAGTCCCGCCGAACTGGCCAGGGACGCCGGCCTGTCCCCGGCCGAACTGCAGGTGCTGCAGAGCCTGGGCGTGCGCCGCAACCAGCTCGACGCCCGCGAAACCGATCTCGACACCCAGCTCAAGCTGCTCGCCGCCGCCGAAGCGAAGCTCGACGTAAAACTGAAGGGATTGAACGGCCTGAAGACCGATCTTCAGGTCCTGCTCGGACAGACCGAGGCCAAGGAATCCGCGGAGATCGACCGCCTGGTGATCGTCTACGGCAAGATGAAGCCCAAGGACGCCGCCGCGGTCATGGTCCAGCTCGAGGACAAGGTGCGCATCCCCGTCGCCGCCAAGCTGAAGGAATCGACCCTGGCCGCCGTCCTGTCGCAGATGCCGCCGGCCGAGGCCAAGAAGCTCACCGAAAGCCTCGCCCACCGTTACGACAAGGTCCAGCAACTGGCCCAGAACGCCACCGCCGCCACGGCCGCGTCCGCCGCTGCGCCGGCCGCCGCGCCCGAGGCCGACCCCACCGCCCCGGCCAAGGCGGCCGTTCCGGTGAAGGCGGCCCCGCCCAAGCCCCGCGTCCGCAAGGCCGCGGCCAAGGTCCCCGCCGACACCGCCGCCGCGACGCCGGCCGCTGCGCCCGCCGCCAGGCCCGCGGCGACGCCCGCCGCCGCAGCGCCCGCTCCGAGCGCATCCGCGCCGGCGGCGGCCAAGCCGGCGGCCTGAGGGGAGGCGACGGTGCGTCTCGGGCGCCCGTTAACCTTGACCTAAGCCCGCTGCGTCAAGGTGCGGGGGCATGCGCCCGCTTCGCTCCATCCTCGCCGCCGCAACGGCGCTCAGCCTCGTATTCGGCCCTCTGGCCCCCGCCGCGGCCGGGCCGGGCGGGGTGGAAATCCTGGTCGGCTCGGCCAAGGGGCTGTCGCGGCTCGAGTTCAAGGGATCCCAGCCGGTCTCCGCCCGCCGCGAGGGAGGGGACATCGTCCTGCGCTTCGGCGCCGTCGCCGCGCCTGACCTGGCCCGGCTGCACACCGATCCGCCCAAATATCTGAAAACCGCCGTGGCTGCCGAGGTGAAGGGCGGGCTGGAACTGCGCCTGACGCTCGACGGGGATCCGGAAGCGCATGTGGGCAAGGCCGACGGCGTGACCTATGTCGCCCTGGGGCCGCCCCCGGCGCCGATCCCTGCCGCCCCGGCCCCCAAGGACCAGACCCCCGAGGCCCGCGCCAATCCGGTCCCGCAGGGCGGGGTGGTCCGGATGCGCGCCGAACTGCAGGGCGGCGCGCTGAAGCTCCATTTCCCCTGGCGCGCGCCCTTGGGCGCGGCGGTGTTCCGCCGGGGCGACGCGGTCTGGCTGGTGTTCGACGCGCCGGCGAAGCTGGACCTGTCCGAGGCCCCTCACGGCCTGACCCAGATGCGCACGATGCAGGCGGTGGCCGGCGACAGGTTCTCCGCCGTCCGGATCGTCGCGCCCGTCACCACCGTGGCCACCGCCACCGTCGAAGCGGGGACCTGGACCCTCACCCTGGGCCCTTCGGCCGCCGCGGCTCCCATCCCGATCACCCTGGGCCGCGAGGACGCCGCCGGGCCTGCGACCCTGACCGCCCAGGTGGCCGGCTCCACCGGCGTGTTCTGGATCGCCGACCCCGTGGTCGGCGACCGGATCGCGGCGGTCACCGCGCTCGGTCCCGCCAAGGGCCTGCCGGGCCAGCGCACCTTTGTCGACGCGACCCTGTTCCCCAGCTCCCAGGGCCTGGCGGTCCAGCCGATCGCCGACGACCTGCAGGTGGCCGCCGACGGCGACATCGTCCGGATCGGCCGCCCCCGGGGCCTCGCCCTCTCCCCGGCCTCCATGCAGGCGCGCAATGTGGCCGCCTCTCCGCTGAACCTGCCGCATGCGACCGCCCTGCCGGCCCTGGTCGACTTCACCGGCTGGTCCAGGACCGGCGCCGGCGGCTTCAACGCCCGCTACGCCCAGTTGCAGGACGCCGCCGCCCAGGAAGCGGCCAAGGGCAGGGGCGGCGGCGTGCAGGCGCGCCTCGGCCTCGCCAGGTTCCTGATCGGGACCGAACTGGCCCCTGAGGCCCTCGGGGTGCTGGGCATGATCGCCAAGGCCGAGCCCACCATGATGAGCGACCCGGAGTTCCGGGGTCTGCGCGGCGCGGCGCGGGTCCTTGCCGGGCGCCTCAAGGAGGCCCAGGCCGACTTCTCCTCGCCGGTCCTGGCCGAGGATCCGGCCAGCGCCCTGTGGCGCGGCTATGTCGCGGCGCGCCTGGGCGATTATGCCGGCGCCCGCGAGCAGTTGACGGCGGGCCGTTCGGCGCTGGCCCAGTTCGCGCCCAAGTGGAAGGCCCGTTTCGCCCGCGCCGACGTGGACGCCGCCCTGGCCCTGAACGACCTGGGCGCGGCCAAGGCCGCCCTGCTGACGGCCCAGGGCGAGGCCTTGGATCCCACCGAAGCCGCCGGCGTGCGTCTGGCCGAGGCCAAGCTGGCCGACGCCGCCGGCCAGGCCGACCGGGCGCTGGGCCTCTATGACGAGGTCGCCACCTCGAACTACGGCGCGCTCGCCGCGCCGGCCATCCTGCGCGCCACCGAGATCCGCCTGAACAAGGGCCGGATCGACGCGCCCAAGGCCGTCGCCATCCTGGACTCCCTACGCTTCCGCTGGCGCGGGGACGCCACCGAGCTTGAGACCATCCGGTCGCTGGGGCGCATCTACGTCGCCCAGGGGCGCTACCGCGAGGCCCTGGAGGCCCTGCGCTCGGCCGGTCAGCGGCTGCCGGACCTGCCCGCGGCCGCCGCGCTGCAGGCCGACCTGTCGACCGCCTTCAAGGCCCTGTTCCTCACCGGCGGCGCGGACGGCATGCAGCCGGTCCAGGCCCTGGCCCTGTTCTACGATTTCAAGGAATTCACCCCCATCGGCGCCGAGGGCGACCTGATGGTGCGCAAGCTGGCCCGCCGGCTGGTCGACGTCGACCTTTTGGACCAGGCGGCCGAGCTGTTGAAATACCAGGCCGAGAACCGCCTGGACGGGGTTCCCCGGGCCGAGGTCTCCACCGACCTGGCCATGATCCAGTTGATGAATCGCAAGCCCGAGCAGGCTCTGCTGGCCCTGAACAGTTCGCGCACCACCCTGCTGCCGGCCGCGCTGAACGCCGACCGCAGGATGCTCGAGGCCCGCGCCTGGCTGCAGCTCGGCCAGTTCGACCACGCCACCGAGATCCTGGGCAAGGACGCCTCGTCCGAGGCGCAGGAGGTGCGCGCCGAGATCGCCTGGAAGCAGCACAGCTGGACCGACGCGGGCAAGACGCTGGAGATCCGCCTGGGCGACCGCTGGAAGCAGGACGCGCCCCTGACCCCGGACGAGGAGACCAAGCTGCTGCGCGCGGGGGCCGCCTACAGCCTGGCCGGGGACGAACAGGCCCTGACCCGCCTGCGCACCCGCTACGCCAAGTTCGGCGACGGCGCCCGCGCGCCGGAGGCGATGAAGGTCGCCCTGTCCGGCGGCGCCGCCGGGGCCCTGACCGCGTCCGATTTCTCCCGCGCGGTTTCCGACGTCGATTCCTTCGCCGGCTGGGTTGAGCGGATGAAGAAGAAGTTCCGCAGCCGTCCGGCGCCGGTGAGCACGGGCGCCCCGTCCGCCAAGCTGCCGTCCCAGACCGCGGCCGCGGGCGCGCCCCCGCCGAAGGCCCTGCCGGAGAAGGGGTAGGGGCTAGACCCCTGCGCCGTGGCGGAAGCTTTCCACCAGGCTCCCCGCCACCAGCCGCCAGCCGTCCACCAGGACGAAGAAGATCAGCTTGAACGGCAGGCTCACCACCACCGGCGGGAGCATCATCATGCCCATGCTCATCAGCACGCTGGCCACCACGAGGTCGATGACCAGGAACGGCACGAACAGCAAAAAGCCGATCTCGAACCCGCGCTTCAGCTCCGAGATCATGAAGGCCGGGGTCACCGTCTGCAGGGGCGTGTCCATCGCCGTCTTCGGCTTGGGGATCTTCGACAGCTTGATGAACAGGGCGAGGTCTTCCATGTCGACCTGGGCCAGCATGAACCGCTTCACCGGCTGCGACGCCGCCCCGAACGCCTGCGGCAGCTCCATCTTGTGGTCGAGCAGGGGGCGGATCCCCGCATTGTAGGAGGCGGTGAACGTCGGCCCCATGACGATGGCGGTCAGGAACAGGGACAGGCTGACGATCACCGCATTGGGCGGGCTCTGCTGAAGCCCCAGCGCCGTGCGCAGCAGCGAAAGCACCACCACGATCCGGACGAAGGAGGTGGTCATCATCACGATGGAGGGTGCCAGCGACAGCACGGTCAGAAGCGCGACCAACTGGACGACCCGGTCGGTCAGGCCCGTGGCCCCGCCGGACCCGAGGTCGAGGTTCAGGGCCTGGGCCATGGCGATGGCGGGGAAGACCAGGCTGACCACGGTGGCGGCGAGGGCCAGCCGCGCGGCGCGGGCGACGTCGCTGGCCTCCACCGGGATCAGCAGGCTCGCGATGGCCTTGGACAGGGTGGCTTTGGAACGGCTCTTCATCGGTCTCAACCCTTGGCCGGCGTCGGCCGCCGGGCCGATTCGGCGGCGGACTGGCCCAGCATGCGACCCTCGCCGAGCAGCAGGAGGCGCTCCTCCTGGTCAAAGCGCACCAGCACCAGCCGCCGCGTCGGATCGAGGGTCAGGCTCTCGACGATGGCCAGGCGCCGCTCTCCGGGCGGCCGCATCTGGAACATGCCGCTCGGACCCCAGCGGCGGGCCGCGTAGGCGGCCAGCCCGATCAGGCCAAGGGTGAGGGCGAGGCCGAACACGGCCTGGATCACGGCGAGGAACATCGCTTCGGCCTCGAATCGCGGACGCAGTTCTGGCGCCCTTCGAGCCCAATCTCCGGCGAGGTTCCTAACGGCCTGTTAACCATGCGCCCGGCAAACTCTTCCTAGTCGATTGTCCTGGGGCGAGAGCCCGATCAGCCCGGCCCCGGCCCTCATGAACCTCGAACAAATCCCTCTGATCGCGATGCTGAAAGGCAAGCTCGGCTATTTGAACGAGCGCCAGAAGCTGATCTCCCAGAACGTCGCCAACGCCGACACGCCCGGCTACGCGCCCTCGGACCTGAAGCCCTTCACCTTCGCAGAGGCGATGAAGGCGCCCACGGCCGCCTCGGGCGGGGTGGAGGAGGCCCGGACCAACGCGGCCCACCTGGCCGGCAAGACCTCGCACCTCTCGACCTGGACCACCGAGGTCAAGCCCGACTCCGAGGCCCGGCTCGACGGCAACCAGGTCGTGCTGGAAGACCAGATGATCAAGATGGGGGAGGCGCGGATGGACTACGACGCCGCCGTCGGCCTCTACCAGAAATCCCTCGGCCTGCTGCGCCTGGCGGCGCGGCGCCCGGGCGGCTGAGCCTAGGGAAGCCGGAACATGCCCAACGCGCCCACCTCCGCCAACGCCGCCATGTCGGTCGCGGCCTCCGCCCTCAAGGCCCAGCAGGCCCGGATGCGGGTCATCGCCGAGAACATCGCCAACGCCGATTCCACAGCCACCACCCCGGGGGGCGACCCCTACCAGCGCCAGAACCCCCAGTTCAAACCCACCGAGGTCGGAGGCGGCACCGGGGTGGTGATGACCGGCGTCGTCGCCGACACCTCCCCGTTCAAGCGGCAATACAACCCCGGCAACCCGGCCGCGGACCCCCAGGGCTACGTCAAGCTGCCCAACATCGATCCGTTGACCGAGGCGCTGGACATGCGCCAGGCCCAGCGCGCCTACGAGGCCAACCTGAACGTGATCGAGACCGCGCGCACCATGCAGAACCGCACCCTCGACCTGTTGAAGAAGTAAGGGGCTAGCCCGCCATGATCAGCGCAATGGCCGCCGCCAAGGCCTACGCCGCCGCCGCCCAGAGCAACAGCCTCGGCGGCGTCGCCGGCGCGGCCGAGCCGGGCGGATCGCCCTTCGCCCAGATGGTGCAGAGCGCCGTCGACCAGACGGTCAACGCCTCGCGCCAGGCCGAAGTGAAGATGGCCGCCCACACCCAGGGCAAGGCCGAACTGGTCGACGTGGTCACCTCCGTGGCCTCGGCGGAGGCGAGCCTTGAGACGGCCATGGCGGTCCGCGACCAGGTGATCTCGGCCTACCAGGAAATCATGCGGATGCCGATCTGAGGTCAGCCCCGCGCCAGGCGCAGGAACTCCTCCCGCGTCCGGGGGTCGTCGCGGACCACGCCGATCAGGTGGCTGGTGACCAGGGACGCGCCCGGGGTGTTGACCCCGCGAAGGGTCATGCAGCTGTGTTCGGCCTCGATCACGACCCCCACGCCGGCGGGACGCAGCACCTCGTCGATGGCGTGGGCGATCTCGGCGGTCATCTTCTCCTGGATCTGGAAGCGTCGCGCATAGCCGTGGACCACCCGCGCCAGCTTGGAGATCCCCACCACCCGGTTGGTCGGCAGATAGGCGACGTGCGCCTTGCCCACCACCGGCAGCATGTGATGTTCGCAGAAGCTGACGAAGCGGATGTCGCGCAGCACCACCAGTTCGTCGTAGCCGCCGACCTCCTCGAACACCTTTTCCAGGTAACCCCGGGGATCGGTGTCGTAGCCGGCGAACAGCTCGCGGTAGGAGCGCGCCACCCGGGCCGGGGTTTCGATCAGCCCTTCGCGGGAAGGGTCCTCGCCGGCCCAGCGCAGCAGGGTCCGCACGGCGGCTTCCGCCTCCGCCTGGCTCGGCCGTTCGTGCGGCTGGTCGCGGGGCGGCAGCTCCTGTCCGAGGCTCGGGTCCTGGTCCGGGTGTAAGGGCATCGAGCGCCTCCGCATGCAACGAGGTCTTCCATGGCCCCAACCGGACGGCGGGGGCAAGAGGCGCGCTTTTCCGCGCGGGCGCGGAGGCCTTCCGTCAATCTTTGTTAACCATGTTGGACCAGCTTCGGCCCAGGCGCGGTCCCCTGCGCGATTCCTTGATTTCCGGAGCATTTTCCATGAACGGCGCCGAGGTTCTGGACGTCGGACGCGAGGCCATCTGGCTGACCATCCAGATGTGCGCCCCGGTGCTGATCGTCGGCCTGCTGGTCGGGGTGGGGGTGGGCCTGCTGCAGGCCCTGACCCAGATCCAGGAGGCCACCCTGGTCTATGCCCCGAAGATCGTGGCCATCTTCCTGGCGCTGCTGATCTTCCTGCCGTTGATGGGCGCGCTGATGGGAGGCTTCATGCACCAGATCGCCGCCCGCATCGCGGCCATGTGACCCGGCCGTGTTCGGCTCCCTCCCGGCGGAGGTCTATGGGGTCGGCCTGGTGTTCTGCCGGGTGGGGGCCCTGGTCATGCTGATTCCGGGAATCGGGGAGACCAGCGTGCCGCCGCGCATCCGCCTGGCCCTGGCCCTGATCCTCAGCCTCGCCTTCGCTCCGGTGCTGCGCGCCGGCCTTCCCCCCGTCCCCGCCACGGTCGGGGGCATGGGACTCCAGATCGCCATCGAGCTGTTGGTCGGCTTGGGGATCGGAGCGCTGCTGCGGATGTTCATGGCCGCCCTGGCGGTGCTCGGCGAGGCGGTTTCGCTTCAGACCACCCTGTCCTTCGCCCAGACCGCCAATCCGCTGGAGGCCCAGCCGTCGGCGACCATCGCCACCTTCCTGACCCTGACGGGTCTGGCCCTGGTCTTCGCCACCGACCTGCACCAGATGTTCATCGCCGCGATCGTGCGCTCCTACACCCTGTTCCCCGCCGGCAAAGGGGTTTCGGTGAACGACTTCGGCCAGCTCGCGGTCCAGACCGTGGGGGGGACCTTCGCCCTGGGAATCCAGCTCAGCGCCCCGGTGATCGTGTTCTCGCTGGTGTTCAACGTCGCCGCCGCCTTCATCGGCCGCACCATGCCGCAGTTCCAGATCTTCTTCGTCGCCACCCCGCTGACGGTGCTGCTCGGCCTGTCGATCTTCGCCATGAGCCTGGGGATGGTGGGGCTGATCTGGACCGAACGGTTCCGCGCCTTCGTCGAGCGGTTGAGCTGACATGGCCGAACCGTCCGAACGCTCGTCCAGGACAGAAGAGCCGACGCCGCGCAAACTGGCGGAGGCCCGGCGCACGGGCGACGTCGTCAAGTCGGCCGACGTCCCCGCGGTCATGGCCCTGGCAGGCGCGGCCGGGGTGCTGATCTTCGCCGGCGGCGGCATCGCCCGCAGCATGGCCGGCGCCCTGACCCCCTTCCTGGCCCACCCCGACGCCATCGACCTCAGCGGGACCGGCGGCGTGGGGGTCATGCGGGCGGCCCTGGCCGCCAGCGCCCCGGCGCTTTTGGTGCTGGTGGCCGCGGCCGCGTGCGGCGCCGCGGGCAACCTGATCCAGCACGGCTTCCTCTGGTCGCCCAACAAGCTCGCGCCCGAGCTGTCCAAGCTCGATCCGCTGCAGGGTCTGAAGCGCCTGTTCGGGATGGAGAACCTGGTCAATTTCCTGAAGTCGCTGACCAAGCTGGGGGCGATTTCGGCCATCACCTGGATGGTGTTGAAGCCGCGGGTCGGCGCCCTCCAGACCATGCCCGCCCTCGATCCGTCGGCGATCCTGCCCTATTCGGCCGAGGTGCTGCAGTCGATGCTGATCGCGGTGCTGATCTTCACCGGCGGCATCGCCGGCCTGGACTGGTTCCTGGCCCGCCAGCGCTTCATGGCGCGGATGAGGATGACCCGCGAAGAGGTCAAGCAGGACCACCGGGACAGCGAGGGCGACCCCCACGTCAAGGGCAAGCAGAAACAGCTGCGCCTCGCCCGCTCCCGCCAGCGGATGATCCAGAACGTGCCCAAGGCCACGGTGGTGGTGGTCAACCCGACCCACTATGCGGTGGCGCTGCGTTACGACAAGGACGAGACCGCCGCTCCGGTCTGCGTCGCCAAGGGCGTCGACCGCGTCGCCCTGAAGATCCGCGAGGTGGCCGAGGCCGCGGGGGTCCCCGTGGTCGAAGACCCGCCCCTGGCCCGCGCCCTCTACGCCACCATCGACGTGGACGAGGCCATTCCTCGCGAGCACTATCACGCCGTCGCCCAGATCATCGGCTTCGTCATGGGTGCAGGCAATCGCGCCTCCACCCGTCGCCCCGCCGCCCCGCCGCTCCGTCCGTAAAGATTCCGCAGATGACCGCGCCAGCCCCTCCGAAAGACCCGGTCGCTCCCGACGGCGATTCCCGCGGCCTGTTCATCGCCCCGCTCGGCGCGCGCGAGCGGCCGCCCAAGGCCAAGCGGCGGGACATCGATCCGCTGACCCCCTTTGCGGCGGTGCTGTTCGTGCTGGCCATCGCCGGGGCGGCCTACCCGGCGTTCAAGGCCGGTCCGACCACCGGGCCTGGCCTGTTGCTGCTGTTCGGCCTGGCCGGCGTCTCCTTCCTGGGCCTGTTCGCCTTCGGCACCACCGAGCTCAGGGAAACGGCGGCCGTCTCGTCGGACGAGGGGCTGGCGGGGCTGGTCGACGCCCTGCAGGAGCCGGCCGCCGTCGCCGGCGCCGACGGTCGGCTGAGCTGCGCCAACGCGCCCTGGCGGGCCTTGATGGGCGAGGCCCGGCGCCTGCCCAAGGGACCGACCGGGGGCCTCTACGCCGCCCTGGCCGCCGCCCGGCGCGTCGGCGCCGGCGAGGCGCGGCTGACCGTGGCGGGAGAGGAGCGCGGGGTCGCCGTCTCGCGCCTGGCCGGAGACCGCCTGCTGGTCCGCCTGCCGGTGTCGCGCAGCCTGGAGGTCGTGCGCCTCCTCGCCGACGGCAACGCCCCCATCGCCGCCCCGCCGGCGTCCGCGGCCGAGCCGCCCTCCAGCCTGGAGGCCTTCGCCGGCGCCGCCCCGTTCGGCGCGGCCCTGCTCGACGGGACCGACCCGTTCGAGGCCGCCATCGTCCAGGCCAACGCCGCCCTGGGCGAGCTGACCGAGGGCGCGGCCCTGCCGGGCGCCCCCTTCGGCGCCCTGATCGATCCGTCCAGCCGCACCGAGGCCCGCGCCCGTCTGGCCACCCGCCCCGGCGGGCCGGTGGAGGTGCGCCTGGCCCTGGACGCGCTGCGCATCGCCCACCTCTATGTGGTCCGCGCCAACGGCCGCCTGGTGGTCTATCTTCTGGACGTGTCCGAGCAGAAGCAGCTCGAACTCCAGCTCGCCCAGTCGCAGAAGATGCAGGCCATCGGCCAGCTGGCCGGCGGCGTCGCCCACGACTTCAACAACCTGCTGACGGCCATCCAACTGCGCCTGGACGAGCTCCTGCACCGCCACCCGGTCGGCGATCCCTCCTACGAGGGGCTGAACGAGATCCGCCAGACGTCGCTGCGCGCCGCCGACCTGGTGCGCAAGCTGCTGGCCTTTTCACGCAAGCAGACCGTCCAGCGCGAGACCCTGGAGCTGGGCGAGCTGATCTCCGAGTTCGAGGTGCTGCTGCGCCGGCTGCTGCGCGAGGACGTCAAGCTGGTCACCGACTACGGCCGCGACCTGCCCCAGGTGCGGGCGGACAAGAGTCAGCTCGAGACCGCGGTGATGAACCTTGCCGTCAACGCCCGCGACGCCCTGAGGAGCCACGGCTCGGGCGACGGCGGTCCGCCGGTGGTGCGGATCCGCACCGCCCGGCTGACCCAGATGGAGGCGCGCCAGCTCGGCTATCCCGATCCGGCCCCGATCGGCTGCGCCCTGATCGAGGTGGCCGACAACGGTCCGGGCATTCCGCCCGAGGTCATGGCCAAGATCTTCGAGCCCTTCTTCACCACCAAGCCGATCGGCGAGGGGACAGGCCTGGGGCTGGCCACCGTCTACGGCATCGTCAAGCAGGCCGACGGCTGGATCCACGTCGACAGCGAACCGGGCAAGGGCGCGGCCTTCCGCATCTTCCTGCCCATCCACGTCCCGGCGGCGGGCGAGGCCGTCCGGCCCAACCCGCTGAAGTTCAAGCCCGCGCCGCGTGACCTTTCCGGCGCCGGCCGCATCCTGTTCGTCGAGGACGAGGACGCCGTGCGCGGGGTGGCGGCGCGGCTGCTGCGCGCCCGCGGCTACGAGGTGATCGAGGCCAGCGACGGCGAGGAGGCCCTGGAGTTGGCCAAGCAGTGGGCCGGCAAGATCGACCTTCTGATCTCCGACGTGGTCATGCCGGAAATGGACGGGCCCACCCTGCTCAAGAAGGCGCGGCAGTACCTGGGCGACGCGCGGGTGCTGTTCATCTCCGGCTATGCCGAGGCCGAGTTCTCGGACCTGCTGGAGGGCGAGGAAGGCGTGACCTTCCTGCCCAAGCCCCTGGACATCAAGGTCCTGGCCGAGCGGGTGAAGCAGCAGCTGCAGGCGTAGGCTCTTCCGCCACGGCGCGCCGATCCGCCCTCGAGCCTTACGGGCCGAGGGCGGCGTCCGGCGATCAGCCCTTCGCGCCCTTCAGCGCCATCACGGCGGCCATGGTGTTCTTCACGTGGTCGGCGGGGTTCTGGTCGGTGTAGGCGTAGGCGATCTTGCCGTCCTTGCCGATCACATAGGAGGTGCGGTCGCTCCACTCCGGCTTGGGCGCGAGCTTGGAGTCGTACAGGTCGGAGATCTTGCGGCCCGGGTCGGCGGCGACCGCGAACTTGTCCCGGCACTCGACTTTGGAGAACTCGGCCACGCGGTCGATGTTGCCGGCGGTGACGCCGATCAGGGTGGCGCCCTGCTTCTTGAAGTCGTCGGTGGCCTCGGCGAAGGCGTGAGCCTCGGCCGTGCATCCGGGGGTGAAGGCGGCGGGGAAGAAGTACAGCACCACCGGCCCCTTCTTCAGGGCGTCCTTCAGGGAAAAGGTCATCTCCTGGCCGCCCAGGGCGGCCTTGGTGGTGAAGTCGGGCGCGACGGCGCCGGCCTTCAGGGCGGCGAAGGCCGGGGCGGCCAGGGCCAGGGAAACGACGACGCCAGCGAGCAGGGCTTTCATGGCACGGACTCCTGAATGGGAACGGGAGCCCCGGACGCTATGCCAAACGCGGGGTCTTCGCCAGCGTCGGCTGACGGATCGCCGCGCCGCTTCAGCCTGCGCCGGCGCCCGCCGTCGGGGTCGCGGCCGACAGGGTCTGGGCCGGGGCGGCGGTGGCCGCTTCGGGAGCGGGCTTGGCCGGGACGGCGTCGGCCTGGGCCGGCTTGGTCGGGAAACGCTGTTCGAGCAGGGCGTTGATGCGGGCGATCTCGTCGGGGGTGGCCGCCCGGCGGCCGTATTCGGCCGGGGCGAAGCTGGCCTGGACCCGCGTCCTGGTCCCGCCCTGGGCGTCGGCGACCAGCTGGGTCCGCACGCCCGGAATGTCGGGTTGGGACGTCTGGGGCCGGGACGGGGACGGCGGGGCGGCGGCGCGGGCGGCCTTGCCCGAGAGCACGGCCTCGGAGATCCGCGTCTCTCCACCGGCATAGGCGGCGTCGAAGGCGTCCGGCTGGCCTGCGGCCCCGGGCCAGCGATAGAAGATGTGCGCCCCGATCTGGCTGACCTTGACCAGGGTCGGCGCCCAGTAGGGGGAGACGTAGTCGGCGTGATAGTGGGTCGCCAGTCCGACCGCGCCCATGACGTAGCCGTTCAGCGCGGCCTCGGCGACCTTGCGGTTCTGTTTCCAGATCATCGCCACCGGCGCCCGCACCAGGGCGCCGTCGCAGGTGAAGGAGAACTGGCAGCCCGTCAGCTTCTCCCAGCCCTGGTAGACCACCCCGCAGATCGACTTGGGGAAGTTGGCGTTGCGCACCCGGTTGAGCACCACCTGGGCCACCGCGCGCTGGCCTTCGATGGGCTCGAGGGCGGCCTCGTAATAGATGGCGTTGGTCAGGCAGTGGACGGCGCGCTCGCGCTCGGCGGCCGAGGCGGCCTTCAGCACGAAGGGGGCGGCGGGGATCACGTCCAGGGCGAAGGGGATGGCGGCGTTGGCCTGCCGCGCCTGGGCGTCCTGGACCTGCTGCAGCTGCATCAGCGCATGGTCGCCGGCGGGGAAGCCGACCTGCGGATCTTCGGGCTCGAACTGGTTGGGGTCGAAGCGCCTGGCCAGCTCGGCCGCGGCCGGGTCCATCCGCGCGGTCAGGGCGACCAGGGCCGCCTCGCGCAGGTCGCCTCCCGTGACCGCGGCCACGCGCCGGGCCCCTTCGTCGGAGCCCACCGGGCTCGATCGGGCGGCGGACAGGCCGACGGTCAGGACCAGGATCGCGGCCACCGAGGCGCCCGCGGCCGTGGCGGCGCGCCATTCCATGGCGGTCGCACGCTGCAAGAGCTGGATCAGACGCTGGGGACTCATGAACTCGGCGGTCTGCGGGCCGGCCGGACGCGAAAGGGGAGGCGGCGTCGGACCAGGCCCCGGGGAGGGGCGTCGAGAGCTGCGGAGGCCATTAGCCGCCACTTGTGGCGATTTGGCGCCGAGGATGTTTCCCGTCCGGCGCACGATCGCGCGGCTGCAATACCGCAACGCAGCAGAAAACGCCAGCGCTGCGATCTGCGCCCCCGGCCGCCCGGCGGACGGCCCGGTCTTACAGCCTGAAGCCGAAGTTGTAGGTGACGCCCATTCCCACCGCGACCTGCTCGCTGGCGCCCACCGTGCGCACCACCGGACTGGCCAGCGCCTTCGACCCCAGGTGGTTGTAGGTCAGGTCCAGATTCACCGTCCAGCGCTTGTCCAGGTGATAGGCCGCCGCCGCGGCGGCGCCGGTGTAGCGCAGGCCCGCCCCGGGAACATAGGCCCCGCCCCGCGGCAGGCGCACCAGGGCCTCCGCCGGGGTCACCCCGAAATAGGTCCCCATGTAGTGGGCGTCGCCATAGCCGGCCCTGAGGCCGACGGAGCCGTCCCAGCGGTCGCCCCTGGCCATGTCGCCGGTGTGGACCAGATCCACCCCCAGGTCCTCCACCCAGCCCCTATGCCCGCTGATCCCCCGCCGGGTCTCGATGCGCGCCCGCAGCCAGGGGGTCGGCCACAGGGCCACGAACAGGCCGGGCTCGGTCGCCACCGGGATGCGGGTGAGGCCGGCGAACACTCCGTCGTCGCCGCGGCTGCCGCGGAAGCGGATCACCGGCCCGGCGACGACCAGGCGGGTGTCGACCAGGGCCAGGGCGGCGGCGCCGTCGGGCGGGGTGAACCGATAGGGATGGTCGGCCGGCCGGATCACCAGCACCGGGATCAGGCCGACGATGTGCGAGGCGGCGCCTTCGTAAGGCGGCTTGATCCGGATGCGGGCGCCGACCGTGGCGTTCCAATCCTCGGCCCTGGCTCCCGCCCCGGGCGCGAGGGCGCCGCATGCGAGGAGAGCGACAAGGACAAGACCGCGGATACCCATCATGCCCCCTTTGCCGGTCGATCAGTCTCCGGACGTATCCTTGTAACGTCGCCGGGGAGAGCCGGCCTCAATCGAAAGGCCTGACGGGAGGGCGGTCGCCGTTCGTCCCCCTATCGAGCGGTCGCCACCTCCGCCGCGCCCGATTGCGGGTCTGCACCGTCTTCGGCTTCCTATTCCTGTCCGACGAACGTCTTACAAGCAAACGGGCCGCGGCGCCGCGAGCCCGGGCTTCCAGGACCCGGACGCAAAGGGAGAAGATCGTGCCGCTGAAATTCGCGCTCGGAGCCGCCACGCTCGCCGCCGTCGCCGCCGCGGGGACCATGGTCCTGGCCCAGGGCGCCCCGCCCGCCAGGCCCATCGCCGATCCGGCCGCCCGCCCCCAGACGACCGACTTCTCTCCCCTGGTCGTCCACCAGGTCAAGCCGGGCCTCTATCTGCTGCTTGGCAACACCGGCAACTCTGTCCTGCGCGTGGCCGAGGACGGGATGGTCCTGGTCGACACCAAGCTGACCGGCGACAACTACTACCAGGAGCTGATGCGGACGATCCGCACCATCAGCGACAAGCCGATCAAGTACGTGTTCGTCACCCACGTGCACAACGACCACTCGGGCAACACGCCCCAGTTCGAGGCGGCCGGAATCCCGGTCATCGCCTCGGACGACTACAAGAAGCTGGTCGCGAC
>Ga0310811_10004230_pt1 | contig 18052 bp, 16 predicted proteins | sample YCmetagenome_FD_207642 | JGI IMG/M metagenome (GOLD analysis project Ga0310811, IMG submission 207642) | Soil microbial communities from experimental microcosm in Duke University, North Carolina, United States - YC | ecosystem: Engineered > Artificial ecosystem > Soil microcosm > Unclassified ...
GCCAGGATCCGTTCCCCGGCCGAGCGCATCATCTCCCACTGGCGCGTGGTCGGCGGCACCTCCACGGTGGGCGGCACCAGGACGTGCACCAGGTGCAAGGGGGCCGACCACCGGAGGGCCGCATCGATGGCCCAGCCCAGTCCCACACCGCTCTCCTCGGACCCGTCGAGCCCGACCACGACCCTTTCGGCTTGCGTGCTCATGCCTCCGATCATGCGCCGGGATCCGCGCCGCAGGCAGGGGCGATGGCACGCCACTGGCGGGACGTCCGACCCTGCCGCGTGCCGTTCGTCCCGGGAAACGAGGTCCTTCCGCCGGTTCACCGGGACCGCGCGCGCTGGGACCGTCGGAGGGATCATCAGGAGAGGAGCACCATGAACACGTCGTCCGGGCTGCTTACGCTGGCCGAGCTGACCGCGCAGGATGCGCCGACCGTGGGCGGCAAGGCCGCCAACCTCGGCGAGCTGATCCTGGCCGGGCTGCCCGTGCCTCCGGGTTTTGTGGTCAGCGCACCGGCGTACCAATCGGCGATGGACCAGGCCGGAGTACGCGCGGAGCTGGCGGCGTCCCACAGCGAGGCCCTGGCCGCCGCCCGCCGCAATGACACGGAGGCGGTGATCGGCATCTGCGAGCGCATGGGTGAGCTGGTACGCAAGGCGGGCATGCCCAGCGCGCTGGCCACCGAGGTCCGATCGGCCTACGCCCGGCTCGGTTCCGACCTACCGGTGGCGGTGCGGTCGTCGGCGGTGGGGGAGGACGGCGCCGACGCATCCTTCGCGGGGATGAACGCGACCTTCACCAACGTGCTCGACGCGGACGCCCTGGTCGCCGCGATCGTGGAGTGCTGGTCCTCCGCCGTGACCCCCCGGGTCGTGAGCTACCGCGCCGAGCGTGGGTTCGAGAGCGAACCCGCGGTGGCGGTGGTCGTGCAGGGCATGGTGACGGCCGAGCGCGCCGGCGTGGCCTTCACAGCCGACCCGACCTCTGGCCGCCGCGATGTGGTGATGGTCGAGGCCGCGTTCGGGCAGGGCGAGGTGGTGGTCAGCGGTGCTGTGCAGCCCGACACCTACGAGCTCGTGGTCCCGGGCCCGCGCGTGATCGCGACCCGTATCGGCCACCAGACCCACCAGATCGTGCGCGGGCCGGACGGGCACGACCTGACCGTGAAGCTGACCCCCGAGATGTCCGACCGTCGTGTGCTCGAGGAGCGTGAGGTCATCGAGGTGGCGCGGCTGGCACTACGGGCGCAGGAGCACTTCGGGAACCCGCAGGACGTCGAGTGGGCGATCGACACCCGTGGGGTGTGGGTCGTGCAGGCTCGCCCGATCACCACGTTGAACGGGCACGGCGAAACCGGCCGCGTTCTGGTCAGCGGGCTGGCCGCGGCCCCGGGCAAGGTGTCCGGAGCGGTCCGCGTGCTCTCCGAGCCGAAGCAGGGTGCCGCGCTGCTCGCCGGCGAGGTGCTGGTCGCGCCGATGACCAACCCCGACTGGCTGCCGACCATCCGTCGGGCCGCCGCCCTGGTCACCGACAGCGGCGGTGCGACCTGCCACGCCGCCATCGTGGCCCGAGAACTGGGCGTGCCGTGTGTGGTCGGGGCCGGGTCGGCGACGACCGAGCTGGTGGACGGCCAGGTGGTCACCGTCGACGGCGGCACCGGCCGGGTCACCGAGGGCCGGTCGGCCACCGTTGCGGCCGTGACCTCGGAGCGCCCCTCGGGCCCGGCGGCCGGGCCGGCCGCGCCGACCCCGATCGGGACCCGCCTGTACGTGAACCTCGCGGTGGCGAGCGCCGCCGAGCGGGTCGCGGCGCAACCGGTGGACGGCGTGGGTCTGCTGCGTGCGGAATTCATGCTCACCGACGCGTTGGAGGGCCGCCACCCCCGTGATCTCATAGCGAAGGGGGAGGAGCAGCGGTTCGTGGACGCCATGTCCGCGTCGCTGCTGACGATCACCGAGGCGTTCGCGCCCCGCCCGGTGGTGTACCGCACCACCGACCTGCGCAGCAACGAGTTCCGGGCGCTGGTCGGCGGCGAGGAGCACGAGCCGGTCGAGCACAACCCGATGATCGGCTACCGGGGTGCCTTCCGGTACCTGCGCGAGCCGGATCTGTTCGCGCTCGAGATGCGGGTCCTCGCGGAGGTCCGTGAGCGCACCCCGAACCTGCACCTGATGATCCCCTTCGTGCGGACCCGGTGGGAGCTGGAGGCCTGCCTGGAGATGGTGGACGCCAGCCCGCTGGGACGCCAGCGGGGCATGCACCGGTGGGTGATGGCCGAGGTGCCCTCGGTGCTGCACTGGCTGCCGGAGTACGTCGGCCTGGGCATCGACGGTGTGTCCATCGGCAGCAACGATCTCACCCAGCTCGTGCTCGGTGTCGACCGTGACTCCGAGATCTGTGCCGAGGTCTACGACGAGACCGATCCCGCCGTGCTCGCCGCGATCACCGACATCATCGGGACCGCCGAGCGGCTCGGCATCACCTCCTCGCTGTGCGGGCAGGCGCCGTCCTCCCGCCCGGGCTTCGTGGACCACCTGGTCGCAGCCGGTATCACCTCCATCTCGGTGAACCCCGACGTCATCGACTCGGCCCGTGACGCCGTCGCCTCGGCCGAGCGTCGCCTGCTGCTCGAGGCCGCCCGCCGCGACAGCCGATAGCTCGATACCCGAACCACCGGGCCGTCGCCGACCGCGACGGCCCGGTGTCGTGTGTAGCGAGGGTGTCGTCTGTAGCGACGGTGCCAGCGTGCCGTGCCTGGCGAGGGTGCCGTGTGTAGCGAGGGTGCCGTGCGTGGCGAGAGTGCAGTGCGTTCCGGTCGCGGCGTTTCAGTCGCGGCGCAGAGCATCGATGGGCCGCATCCGGGCCGCGCGGGCGGCCGGATAGCCGCCGGCGATGAAACCGATGAGCACGCTGATCACAAACGCGAGCAGCACGGAACCGGGGGAGACCACCGGTGCGGGGAAGTTCGGGACGTACCGGGGGAACACCAGGTCCGCCAGCAGACAGAGCCCCACACCGACGACGACTCCGGCCAGGCCTCCGACGGCGGCCAGCGTGCTGGACTCGGTGAGGAACTGACGCATGATCGAGCTCCGGGTCGCCCCGACGGCGCGGCGCAGGCCGATCTCGCGGGTCCGTTCGGTCACCGCGACCAGCATGATGTTGGCGACCCCGATCCCCCCGACCAGCAGGGAGATCGCCGCCACCGCGCCGATGAACGCCCGCAGCACGTCCAGGAACTGCGCGCGCTGCTCGATCAGGCTCTGCAGCGAGATGGTCTCGAAGTCCCGCTCGGTCGGGTCGCTGATCCGGTGGCGCTCGTCCAGGATGCGTTCGAGCTGGGCGGACGCGTCCGTCACGGTGAGCGGGCCGGTCGCCTGCGCGATGATCTGGTCGACCGTGCCCTGGTCCCCGAACAGGTAGGCGCGGGCGGCGGTGAGCGGAACGATCGCCACGTCGTCCTGCTGGCTGTTGGTGGTGACCACCCCGACGACGGTGAAGCTCTGGCGTCCCAGCCGGACCACCTGCCCCACGGCGCCGGAGCCGTCTCCGCCGAACAACGTGGCCGCCGGCACCGGCCCCAGTACAGCGACCCTGGTGTCGCCGACGGTGTCGGCGTCGTTCAGGGTGCGCCCGGCGACGAGGTCCCGGTCGGTGACGGTGAAGTACCCCGGCACCGTGCCGATCACGTTGACCCTGCGCTGATCGGCGGCCACCCGCAGAACCGCGCTCCCGGTCACCATCGGGATGACCGTGTTGATGTCCGGGGCTTTCGTGCGATCGGTGAGCGCGAGCACGTCACCGTCGGTCAGGTCGTGCACCGGCCGGCCGCCGGCGACGTTGGTCACCTGGCGCACGGTGATCTGCGTGGCCAGAGGCCCGACCACGTCGTCGAAGAACGCCTGGACACCGTTGCCGAGCGCGACGCCGATGATCACCGCGGCGATGCCGATCACGATGCCGAGCGTGGTCAGTCCCGAACGCAGACGGTTGGCCCGCAGCGCCCGCAGCGCGATGCGGGCCGCCTCCCGTTCGGTGATGGCCGCCATGTGAGGTCCCCCTGGAGCCGCGGGTCAGCGCGGGATGCGCTCGACGGTCTCGGCCACCGGGCGGCGCGGGGTCCGGGGGACGTCTTCGGTGGCGGCCGGAGGCCAGCCGACCCTGATCAGCAGCTGAGGACACACGGTGCCGCCCACGACCTGGTCGCGCACCATCCGCCGGGTCTCGGCGACCTCCAGCGGCTGGCTCAGCACGCTGCTGGCCAGGCCGAGGTCGGTGGCGTGCAGCAGCACGGCGCTCGCGGCCTCCCCGGCGCGCAGCTGGGAGAGGCGATCGTCGGAGGAGGTACCCAGGATCAGCACCACCGCGCCGTCCTCGCCGCGGGAGCGCTGCTGGGGCAGCTCACCGTGGGCCCACTGCCGCATGGGAAGCGCCGCCGCGTCGTCACCGGCGGCCGGAGCGTTCGCCGCGGGTACACCGTCGGCGGAGCCGTGCCGGCCGCTCCAGAGCGCGATCTCGTCCGGGTAGTCCGGGTTCGAGGTCTGGGTGAGCGCCGCCTCCGTGATCAGCTTCTTGAGCAGCCGGCGGTCGGCGGGTTCGGTCACCTCCCGCAGCAGCACCCCGTGCTCAGCGGCGTGCCTCGCCATGGCGGCGAGGAATGCCTCGGGAACGGGCCAGCCCGCGAACCGGCGCCGGTCGGTGCGGCGACGCTCGATCGCGCCGATCAGGGCCAGGTCGGCCTGGGCGGATGGTCCGCGGTGCAGCTCGACCGCGGCGAGATGGTCCTGCTCGTCGGGGTTGGGCAGCCGGTGGACCACGGGCCGGATGTCGGCGGCCGCCAGGGCCACGGTGAGGTGGTGCAGCGCGGCACCGCAGCTGAGCAGCAGGTCACGCCCGTCCGGGTCGGTCGCGGGCAACCATCGTCGGAGGTCGGCGTACAGATGTACGGAGTGCTCGTCCAGCTGCCAGCGCCAGGGCTGACTGTTGTGCACCGAGGGTGCCCGGTTGGCCAGCGCCAGGGCGGCCAGCACGGTTTGCTGCTGCAAGGTGTCCGCGATCATCGTGGCTCCAAGGTGTGTGTCAGGGCGGGTAGGCGGTCTGCGGTGCGCGGCGCGGTGCGCCAGGCGGCGTCGGCGGCGGCCCTCGACCGGGCCAGCGGGACGTCGGTCGGGACAGTGGTTGCCTCGGGCCACGGGCCGGCGTCGCGCGCCATCGCGGCGGCGATGTCCGGATCGGCGTCGGAGAAGCCCGGCCGGCGCTGGCGCAGTCGGGCGGCGGCGACGGCCGACGGTGCCTCGCAGCGGATCGCGACGAGCTCGGCCGAGGTCTCGAGCGCCGTGCGTTCGGCCGCGGCCCGCTCGTCGGCGCTCGTCCAGGACGCGTCCAACACCACCGACTCGCCCCGCGCCAGCAGCGCGGCGGCCCGGTCGCGCAGCTCCGCGTACACCCGCGCGGTGGCTTCCGGCCGGTAGAGAGCCTGGCGGTAGCCGGCCCCGGCAGGGGTGGCCGGGTCCAGGCCGGCCAGTTCCTTGCGCAGCCGGTCGCTGGACAGCAGCACCGCCCCGAACCGGTCGGCGAGTGAGGCGGCGAGCGTCGACTTCCCCGTTCCGGGCAACCCGCCGACGAGAGCCAGCCGGACCGCACCCCGCATCAGGTGGCGGCGGGTCAGGTCGGTGTAGCGGACCACGTCGGCCGCGGCGTGCACGTCTCCCTGCTCGCTGCGCAGGCAGGCCACCTTCGCCCGCACGAACGCCCGGTAGGCGATGTAGTGGTGGCGGAGAGTGGCCGGCGCGGGGTCCGCGGCGAACTCCGCGTAGTCGGCGAGGAACCGTCGGGCCGCCCCGGGGTCGCCCAGCCGCTCGAGGTCCATGGCCAGGAAGCAGGCGTCGTCGAGGCCGTCGACGAAGCGCAGCCGGTCGTCGAACTCCAGGCAGTCCAGCGCCCTGGGCCCGTCGGGCAGGCAGAAGACGTCGTCGGCCAGGAGGTCACCGTGGCCGTCCAGCACCCGGCCGGCGGCGACCCGCTCGTCGAACAGGGGTGCGCGACCGGCCAGGAAGCGCAGGGCGAGCCTCTCGACGTCGGCTGCGGCGGCCTCGTCCATGATTCCGCCCCGGAAGCCGGCGATCCCGCGGATGTTGGCCGCCCAGCGGGCCTGAAGCGAATGCTGGGTGCCCTCGGCGTCGATCTCGGGGCCGCGCCGGGCGCGGGCGTGCAGGACGGCCAGCTGCCGGGCGAGCGAGCGCAGCGGTTCGGTGACCGGTGCGCCGGCGCGGACCAGGGTGGACAGCCTGCGGTCCGGCGGCATCCGACGCATCACCACCGCCGGTTCGCTGCCGCCGCCCACCGGGTCGGTGATCTCGGCCAGACCCAGGTAGACGTCCGGGGCGAGTCGTCGGTTCAGTTCGATCTCGCGTCGGCAGGCGTCGCGGCGGCGCTCCTCGGTGCTGAAGTCGAGGAAGTCGGTGCGGACCGGCTTCTTGATCTTGTACGCCCGGTCTCCGGCGAGGAACACCACCCCGATGTGGGTCTCGTGGACTCCTGCGTAGGGACGCGGCGCCGTGCCGTCGGTGCCCACGGGTCCGTCCATCGGGTCCTCCAGTCGCGGCTCGGGTACACCTCGAGCCTGCCGTGCCGGCGGGGTGTTCCTCTCGGGCCGATTGGCGCGATCCGTCGGGACCCTCGACCCGCCCTGAAGGGACGGCCTCCCGGCGGGAAAGTCACCGACCTTCGGCACTGCAGACGGCCCGCTGCCTGCCCGCACCCTGTGGCGGAACACCGCGAGGAGGCAGCCATGCACGTCAAGAACCGTCGAACCCACGCACTGAGGTCGCGCAGCAACCCACTGGTGCGCGCCTCCGACCGTGTGGAGGGCCTCGTCGCCGTGATCCTGCTGGCCGCCGGTTTCGCGGCTATCGGCCTCGCGGTGTGGTTGGGCGGCACGGTCGCGGACAGCGTGCGGGCCTCGGACAGCCGCTGGCTGGCCACCAGCTATCCGGCCGTCGCCGTGGCGACCGACTCTGGCCGGGTCACCGCCGGTCCGGCCGGTGACGGTGCCAGCTCACCCTGGCTCACCCACGTGACCTGGACGGACCCCGACGGCGCCTCGCACAACGGCGTCGTGGCCACGTCCCGCCCCGTCCCGCTGGGGGCGCCAGTCCAGGTGCGGGTCGACGAGGCGGGCTGGCCGAGGGTCGCCGAACCGTCCGATCCCGGAGCGGCCGGCGTGGTCGTCGGTGCCTTCGCGCTTCTGACCTCGTGGTTCGTTCTGGGCCTGCTGTGGGTGGCGGCCGAGAACCTCGTGCTGCGACACAACCTGCGGCAGTGGGACATCGACTGGCGCAGGGCGTGCCGCCAGTGGTCCTGAACGGCCGCTGCTCCGGGGCCGTGGCCGTAGGGACTCTTCGGGGCCGCGGAGCCCTGAGACCGGGCCCGGTCCGACGGCCCGTGCTGCGGGGGACCTCCGACCCTGACGGGCCACCGGCGGTGGCGGTTGGGTCGCTGGGTGAGAGTCCCGGCTCGTGGACCCAGAACAGGAGAATCCCATGAAGTACGTTCCGCCCGGCCGCCCGGCCAGCATCGTGTCCGTAGCCCCCAGGTACGAGAACTTCATCGGCGGCAAGTGGCAGGCCCCGATCTCCGGGGGCTACCGGGTGAACCTCAGCCCCGCCACCGGTGAATCGATCACCGAGGTCGCCCACTCCGGCGCCGCGGACGTGGAACTGGCACTGGATGCGGCGCACCGTGCCAAGGACGCGTGGGGCGAGGCCTCGGCCGCGCACCGTGCGGAGGTCCTGCTGGAGATCGCCGCCGCGGTCGAGCGGAACGCCGAGAGGTTGGCGGTGGCGGAGAGCTGGGAGAACGGCAAGCCGGTCCGGGAGACCGTGAACGCCGACCTACCCCTGTTCGTGGACCACTTCCGCTACTTCGCCGCCGCGATCCGCGCCGAGGAGGGACGCACGACCGAGATCGAGAAGGATCTGGTCGCCTACCACTTCCGTGAGCCGCTGGGCGTCGTCGGGCAGATCATCCCGTTCAACTTCCCGCTGCTTATGGCCGCATGGAAGCTCGCGCCCGCGCTCGCGGCCGGCAACTGCTCGGTGCTCAAGCCGGCGTCGCCGACCCCGTGGTCGATCCTGAAGCTGATGGAGGTCATCCAGGACGTCGTGCCACCGGGGGTCATCAACGTCGTCAACGGGCCGGGCGCGGAGATCGGCAAGGCCCTGGCCACCAGCCCCCGCATCGCCAAGATCGGGTTCACCGGAGAGACCGTCACCGGCCGCCTGATCATGCAGTACGCGGCGCAGAACCTGATCCCCTCGACGGTGGAGCTGGGCGGGAAGTCGCCCAACATCTTCTTCGCCGACGTGATGGCCGAGGACGACGAGTTCCTCCAGAAGGCCGTCGAGGGCCTGGTGCTGTATGCCTTCAACAAGGGTGAGGTGTGCACCTGCCCCTCGCGCGCGCTGATCCACCGCGACATCTACGACGAGTTCATGGCCCGGGCGCTGGACCGCATCGGTCGCATCAAGCAGGGCGACCCGCTCGACACCGAGACCCAGCTGGGCGCCCAGGTCTCCGCCCAGCAGCTGGAGAAGATCGAGTCGTACGTGGACATCGGCCGGGGTGAGGGCGCCGAGGTACTGATCGGAGGCGCGCGGGCCGACGTCGCCGAGGAGCTCGCCGGCGGTTACTACTACCAGCCGACGGTCCTGTCCGGTGACAACAAGATGCGGGTGTTCCAGGAGGAGATCTTCGGGCCAGTCCTCGCGGTGACCACCTTCACCGACGACGCCCAGGCCCTCGAGATCGCCAACGACACGCTGTACGGCCTCGGTGCCGGTGTCTGGACCCGGGACGGCAACCGCGCCTACAACATGGGCCGGGGCATCAAGGCCGGCCGGGTGTGGACCAACTGCTACCACCAGTACCCGGCGGGCGCCGCGTTCGGCGGGTACAAGATCTCCGGTGTCGGACGGGAGAACCACCGGATGATGCTGGACCACTACAGCCAGACGAAGAACCTGCTGGTCAGCTACAGCACGGCGCCTCTCGGACTATTCTGAGGCATTGATGTCCGAGACGGATCGGCTCACCGCGACCCCGGCTGCACGCGACGCGATAGCGCGTCTGCGGGCCGCCGGGCGTCCGGTGATGTTCGTGCAGTCCGGCGGCTGCTGCGCGGGGAGCACCCCTATGTGCTTCCCGGCGGGGGAGTTCCTGGTCGGTGACTCCGACGTACTGCTCGGCGAGATCGAGGGCAGCCCCTTCTACATCGACGCCCGGCTCGACGAGGCCTGGGGTCGGGGAAGGCTCGTGCTCGACCTGGCGTCCGGGCCGCCCGAAGGCTTCTCGTTGCCGGCCGGCGACGACCTGCACTTCGTGACCCGGACGCCGGCCACCGCCACCGAGGACGCGCCCGGCGGCCCCCGGTGACGGAGGTGACCACCACTCGTGCAGCCGACCCGGTGGTGCTGTCGCGGGCCGGTCTCGACGAGCTCATCCGGGTGCTGCGCGGCGACGGCTACCGGGTGGTGGGTCCCACCCGGCGCGACGACGCGATCGTGCTGGCCGAGCTGGACTCGGGCGACGAGCTGCCCAGCGGGTGGGGGGTCGAGAGCGGCCCGGGGCACTACCGCCTGCGGGCCCGCGACGACGCCGCGGTGTTCGGTCACTCCGCCGGGGCGCAGTCCTGGAAGCAGTTCCTGCACCCGCCGCGACGGACCCTGTGGTCGATGCGTGATGGCGAGTTCCTGGCCGAGGATCCGGAACCGGTGCGCTACGCCTTCCTCGGGGTCCGGGCCTGCGACCTGGCCGCGATCGCGACGCTGGGCACCGTCCTGGGCGGGGGCGCGCACCCGGACCGCGCGTTCGGCCGGGTGCGTCAGGGACTCTTCGTGGTGGCCGTCGGATGTACCGAGCCGGGTGGGGTGTGCTTCTGCGCGTCGATGGGAACCGGGCCCGCTCCCGGCCCGGGCTTCGACCTGGCGCTCACCGAGCGGATCGACGCCGACGGGCACCGCTTCGTCGTGGAGGTGGGGAGCCCTGCCGGTGCGGAGGTGCTCGGATCGGTGGCCCACCGGACCGCCGGCGCCGCGGAGGTGGCCGAGGCGCGCGAGGCGGTCGATTCGGCCGCGCAGCGGATGGGACGGCGGATGCCACCCGGAGACCTCCGCGCGCTGCTGCGGGACAGCCGCGACTCCCCGCACTGGGACGACGTGGCGGCCAGGTGTCTGAGCTGCGGGAACTGCACGATGGTGTGCCCGACCTGCTTCTGCACGACCACCGAGGACCGCACGGACCTCACCGGCGGTCAGGTGACACACGGCCAGCGCTGGGCTTCCTGCTTCGAGCTGGACTTCTCCTACCTGCACGGGGGGAGCGTGCGAACCTCGACCGCCGGGCGGTACCGGCAGTGGATCACCCACAAGCTCAGTACCTGGCACGACCAGTTCGGGGGCTCGGGCTGCGTCGGTTGCGGCCGCTGCATCGCGTGGTGCCCGGTCGGTATCGACATCACCGCCGAGGCGACCCAGCTGGCCTCCCTGCTGGAGGACCCCCTCGGCAGCCTGGAGGATCCCGTCGGGGGCCTGGACGACCCGGGTGGTCAACGGTGACGGGGGATCCGCTGGAGGAGTTCGCGGTACTGCGCCGGCTGGGACCGGTCCAGCGAGCGGCGGTCGCGGCGATGGCCACCGAGGTCACCTTCGCCGGCGGCACCCGCCTTTTCAGCGAGGGACAGCCCGCCTCGGGATGCTGGCTGATCCGCACCGGTCTGGTGTCGCTGACCACCGCCATGCCGGCCCGGGGCGACGTGGTGCTGCAGACCCTCGGTCCCGGTGAGGTCCTGGGCTGGTCCTGGCTGGTTCCGCCGCACCACTGGCATTTCACCGCCACGGCGCAGGGGCCCGTCACGGCGGTCGAGCTGGACACGACGTTGCTGCGCATGCTCGCCGACCAGCAGCCGGAGCTGGGCTATCCGCTGGCCCTGGGGCTGATCGAGACCCTGCTGGCCCGCTTGCAGAGCACCCGCGCCCGGCTGCTGGACCTCTACGGGAGTCCCCGTGACCGGTGATCTGGAGCCGATGCTGCCCGTGCCCTACCGGGTGGCGGAGCGCACGGTCGAGACGGCCGACTCGGTGACGCTTCGGATGACGCCGGTGGGCGAGCCGCTGCGGTCCTTCCTCCCCGGCCAGTTCACGATGCTCTGCGTACCGGGCGTGGGCGAGATCGCGATCTCGATCAGCGGTGACCCGTCGATCGGCGACGGTGTGCTCGTCCAGACGATCCGGGACGTCGGAGCGGTCAGCCGGGCGTTGCACCGGGCCCGGCCGGGACAGGTCCTCGGCGCGCGGGGCCCGTTCGGTACGAGCTGGGACCTCGAGTCCGCCGAGTGCCGCGACCTGCTGATCGTCGCCGGCGGGGTGGGGCTCGCGCCACTGCGGCCGGTCCTGCTGGGGGCGCTGGCCCGCCGTGCCGCGTTCGGGCGGATCGTCCTGGTGGCCGGGGCCCGGGCGCCGGAGGAGTTCCTGTTCCGCGACCAGCTCGCCCGGTGGAGCGCCATGGCCGACCTGGAGGTGGCGATCACCGTCGACCGGCCGGCCCGGGGCTGGTCGGGTCTGGTCGGGTTCGTCACCGAGCCGCTGGCCCGGCTGGCGCTCGACCCGGACCGCACGACCGCGTTCGTGTGCGGACCGGAGACGATGATGCGGCTGTCGGCGAACGTCCTGCTGGCCAAGGGCATGTCCGCGCACGACATCCGGGTCTCGCTGGAACGGGACATGAAGTGCGGCATCGGGCTGTGCGGCCACTGCCAGCTCGGCCCGCTGCTGATCTGCCGGGACGGCCCGGTCCTCGACTACGCCCGCACCCAGCCGCTGCTCGCCGTATCGGAGCTCTGAGGATGACCGGAACCCCCAGCCTCGCCGTGTTCAAGTTCGCCTCGTGTGACGGCTGCCAGCTGACCCTGCTCGACTGCGAGGACGAGCTGCTCACCCTGGCCGGGCAGGTGCGGATCGCGCACTTCACCGAGGCCTCCAGCCAGGTGCTGCCCGGCCCCTACGACATCGCGCTGGTCGAGGGGTCGATCACCACCGCCGAGGACGCCGAACGGATCCGCCGGGTGCGCGACCAGTGCACGACGCTGGTCACCGTCGGCGCCTGCGCGACGGCCGGCGGGATCCAGGCACTGCGCAACGGCGCGGACATCGAGGAGTTCCGGGCCGTCGTCTACGCCTCGCCCGGCTATATCGACACGCTCGCCACCTCCACCCCGATCTCGGCGCACGTACCGGTCGACCTGGAGCTGCGCGGCTGCCCGATCGACCGCACCCAGCTGCTGGAGACCATCTCGGCGCTGCTGGTGGGACGCAGACCGGACCTGCCCGACACCAGCGTGTGCACCGAGTGCAAGCGCCGGGGTCTGACCTGCGTGACCGTCGCCGAAGCGATCCCCTGCCTGGGCCCGGTCACCCACGCCGGATGCGGTGCGCTCTGCCCGGCGGTCAACCGGGGCTGCTACGGGTGCTTCGGGCCGATGACCGGCGCCAACGTGCCGGCGATGGCCGAGCGGCTGCGGGAGGTCGGTATGCGCCCACGCACCGTCGACCTGGTCCTGACCACCTTCAACGGATCCGCCTTCCACACTGCGGTCCCGATCACCCGGACGGGCCACCGATGACCGACAGGCGGCTCTCGGTCGGCGCCCTGGCCAGGGTCGAGGGGGAGGGCGCGCTGCGCATCGTGGTGGCCGACCGGCAGGTGACCGCCGCCGAGCTGCGGATCTACGAGCCGCCCCGTTTCTTCGAGGCGTTCCTGCGCGGGCGGTCGTACACCGAGGTCAGCGACATCACCTCACGGGTCTGCGGCATCTGCCCGGTGGCCTACCAGACCAGTGCCTGGAACGCGGTCGAGGACGTCTGCGGCGTCGAACCCGGACAGGACATCGCCGCGCTGAGGCGGCTGCTCTACTGCGGGGAGTGGATCTCCAGCCACGCCCTGCACATCTACCTGCTGCACGCCCCGGACTTCCTCGGCCTACCCGACGGCATCGCGTTGGCGAACACCCGCCGCGACGTCGTGGAACGCGGGCTGCGGCTGAAGAAGGCCGGCAACACCATCCTGCAGACGGTCGGCGGCCGGGCCATCCACCCCGTCAACCCGCGGCTGGGCGGCTTCCACCGGGCGCCCACCGTCGCCGAGCTCCGGGCGCTCGAAGGGCCGCTGCGGCAGGCACTCGAGGACGCACTGGAGACGGTGCGCTGGGTGTCCTCGTTCGAGTTCCCCGATGTCGAGTTCGACGGTGAGCTGCTCGCCGCCCACCATCCCGAGCACTACGCCATCGAGAACGGTCAGGTGGCGACGTCGGGCGGACTGCGGTTCCCCGCCCACCGGTTCCCGGACCACGTCGTCGAGCACCAGGTGCAGCACTCGACCGCCCTGCACGCCACCCTGGACGGCGCCCGCTACCTCACCGGACCGCTGGCCCGCTACAGCATCAACTCCGCGCAGCTCTCGCCGATGGCCAAGGAGGCGGCCGCGGCCGCCGGGCTGGGGACGACCTGCCGCAACCCGTACCGCAGCATCGTCGTGCGCGCGGTCGAGGCCGCGTACGCGGTGGAGGAGGCGCTGAGGCTGATCCGTGCCTACCGGCGGCCGTCGCGGCCCTACGTCGAGGTACCGCCGGTGGCCGGCACCGGCCACGGCATCAGCGAGGCGCCGCGCGGGCTGCTCTACCACCGCTACCGGCTCGATGCGGACGGCGTGATCGAGTCGGCCACGATCATCCCGCCGACCTCGCAGAACCAGGCGGCGATGGAGGACGACCTGCGCCGGACCGCCGCCGGGAACCTGCATCTCGACGACGCCGCGCTCACCGCCCTGTGCGAGCGCACCATCCGCAACCACGACCCGTGCATCTCCTGCGCCGCGCACTTCCTCGATCTCACCGTGGAGCGGCTGTGAGCGCCGGTACGGTCGTGGTCGGCATCGGCAATCCGTACCGCCACGACGACGGGATCGGGCCGCTGGTCGCCGAGCTGGTCGACGCCTACCGGCTGGCGGGGGTCACCGCCGTCCCGGTGGGGGACGCCGACCCGACGCTGCTCATCGAGGCGTGGGCCGGGGCCGAGCTCGCCGTGGTCGTCGACGCCGCGTTGTGCCGGCCCTCCCATCCCGGTCGCATACACCGGGTGATCCCCGGCGAATGCGCACTCGACGGGTACATGGCGGCCACCGCCAGCACCCACCATCTGAGCCTGGCGGAGGCGCTGAGGTTGTCGGCGGCGCTGGAGGCCGGACCGGAGCGGCTCGTCGTACTCGCGGTCGAGGCCGCTGACGTGAGCATCGGAGAAGGGCTCTCACCGATGGTTGCGGCCGCGGTGCCCCGGGTGCTCGGCCGGGTCCTCGCCGAGATCGTGCCGGCGCACGCCCCGGCGCGCTGAGGCCGGCGCACGTACGTGGCCCGCCACCCGGTGACCTCCGACGACTGAGGCCGATCGTGGACGTCCGACTCCGGTGACCGTCCGGGGGGTCAGGCGTCGTCGCGGGCCCTCGGCGCGAGCAGCACCGGACACGGGGCATGGTGCAGCGCGGTACGCAGCACGAGTCCGGATGCCATGCCGACGCCGGGCCGCGGCCCCCCCATCACCAGCAGGTCGGCGTCCAGGGCCTCGCCCACCAGCTCGTGGGGGTAGGCGCGGACCAGCTTGGACACCGTGACGCAGCCGTCGGGCAACCGGTCGGCGGCGTTCGCGGCGGCACGCGCGAGCACCTGGCGACCGTGGTCGACCGCGGCGTCCAACCCGACGCTGCGTTCGGCGAAGGAGACAGGGACCGCGTGCAGGATCAGCAGGGTCGCTCCGAGATAGGCGGACGCGGCGGCGGCCTCGGCGAGCACCCGGTCGTCCCCGGGCAGGTCCCGGACCGCCGCGGCCACCCGCGAGGGCCAGCCGTGGTCGTGGTCGTGGTCGCGCGGGATCCAGACCGTGGTCCCGGTGAGCCTGCTGACCTCCCTGGTGAGCGCGGCGGTCGATTGGGGGGCCCAGGTCCCGTGCGTGGGCTCGGGCCGGACGTCGATCTCCCGTCCAGAGGTCAGGCACCACTGCCTCAACCAGTCCGGGACCCGCGAGCCGAGCGCCACGACCGGATCCGGAGGGCTCTCGTCATCCGGTCGATCGGGTACAGCCCCTCTGGGCAGCGACATCGTCATCCACTTCCTCCATGTGCCGCGTCCATGGTCGGTTCGGCCGAGGAGCGGAAGGGAGAGGCAGAAGTCCCGAGTCGCCGGGGACCCTGGCGGTCCCTGGACCACTCGGCTCGTCGCGGCGGGTCGTTCGTCCCTGTCGGCGCCCCGCCGGAGGAGTCAGCCTGGTGAATCCGCCGCGCAGAAGGAGCCAGTATGAGGGCAGCCGATGTCATGACGAGTCCGGTGATCACCATTCCGGAGCTCACACCCATACCGGCGGCGGCCGCCCTGCTCGCGTCGCACGGATTCACCTCCGCTCCGGTGGTGGATTCCCGGCAGCGGATGGTGGGGATCGTGACCGAGTCCGACCTGGTGCGCGGCCGGATCGCCCCGGAGGGGGCCCCGGCGGGGTCCGTGGGGCTCGCCTCGACCGTGAGCGGGGTGATGACCCCGGATCCGTTGTGCGGCCGCCCGGACGACGACCTGGCGGAGGTGGTGTGGCTGATGCAGGACGGGTCGGTACGCAGCGTGCCGATCGTGCGCGACGATGAACTGGTCGGCATCGTCACTCGGCGCGACGTGCTCCGGGTGATCGCCCGCGGCGAGATGACCTCGGAGGACGTCCGACTTCGTCGCGGCGGAGGGGAGGCGGAGGCCGGTCAGGCCAGACCCGCCACGGAGTCCACCGCGGCGGCCAAGCCGTCGACCCAGGTGACGGAGTCGGGGAGGTAGGTCCGGCTCCACCCGGGACCGCAGGCGACCAGTGCACCCGGGCCCCGCCATGAGGTCAGCAGCGCGCCATGGGCGAGTTCCGGCATCTGCGCGTGCAGCACCGTCACCATCGGGCACTGGCGGGCGGCCACCTCGCTCAGTGAGATGGTCGGGGTGCGGGCGCCCAGCAGTGCGCAGGCGATGCCCCGTTCGGCGAGAGCCGCCGCGAGCGCCACCAGCGGCAGGTCGTGCTGCTCCTCGGGCACACAGGCCAGCAACACACCCGGCGGCCGGGTCGCCCGGTCGGCCGTGTGAGCGACCTCGCCGAGCACACCGGCCGCCACCCGCGACAGCAGGTGCTCGACGGCGACGCCGTGGGGCAGGTCGGTCCACTGCTCACCGATGGCCACCAGCACCGGTCGCACCAGGGCCTCCCACACGTGGAACGTGCCGGCCCGCCTCACCCGCTCACGGAGGAGGGCTCGGACGTTCGGACCGTCCAGCTCGATCGCGGAGCAGGCCAGGCGGTGCGCGGCCGGGTCGAGGTCCTCGGGCAGCATCAGGCCGTGCTCTTCGGTACCGAGCACGGTGCGGGCCGCCTCGGCGGGAGGTACCCCCATGCGGATGAGGTCCTGGGCCGCGTGCAGACGGCTGAGGTCTGAGCGGGTGTACCGGCGGTGCCCTCCGGCGGACTCACGGCTCGCGCCCAGGCCGTAGCGCAGCTCCCAGGCCCGCAACGTGTCGGGTGACAGGCCGGTCCGCTCCGCGACCGTCGAAATCGGAAACACCAGGTCACCCTGTCCGACCCGGTGACGCCGCCTCGCCGGAGGGGAGACCATGCTCATTCACCCCCCGCCCGCATCCGAGGGCGGCCAGGCGCCACAGGATGGCCATTGCACTGTTCGAGGAGTGTAACGCCGAATCTGGACGAAACCTCGACTCAGGCGAGTACGGTGGAATCGGCGCCTCGGCGCTGTAGTCCCTGCGCCCCAGACTTCGGTGCATCGGATGGGCGCACCTGAGCATGCCATGGGAGAAGCGCTATGCACGCCGACCAGCGGGAACCGGTGTCCTACCGTGAGGGCGGCGTCGAACGAACGCGTGCCGAGACGGTGGCCGGTGCCGGTCGCGATGTCACCGGCGAGTTGACCTTCCCCGATGTGCCGCGGCTGGAGCTCGACACGTTGCTGGCCCAGCTGATCGATCGGGCGCAGGAGGTGATGTCCACCCAGGGACGGTTGCGGGGGCTGCTGCGGGCCACTCAAATGATCACCGCTGACCTGGCGCTGCCGGTGGTGTTGCACCAGATCGCGGTGGCCGCGCGGGATCTGATGGGGGCGCGGTATGCCGCGTTGGGGGTGATCGCCCCCGATGGCCATCTGTCGGAGTTCGTGCATGTCGGGATGCCCGACGAGCTGGTCGCGCAGATCGGGCAGCTGCCGCAGGGCAAGGGGCTGCTGGGTGCGCTGATCGACGACCCGGCACCGATCCGGTTGGACTCACTGGGGCAGGACGAGCGGTCGTCGGGGTTCCCTCCCGGCCACCCTCCGATGGACAGCTTCCTGGGTGTCCCGGTGCGGGTCAAGGAGGAGGTCTTCGGGAACCTGTATCTGGCCGAGAGCACCAGTGGAACGTTCACTGCCGAGGACGAGGAGCTGGCCACCGCGCTGGCGGCGTCGGCGGGGGTGGTGATCGCCAACGCCCGGTTGTACGAGGCGGCGCGGGACCGTCACAAGTGGTTGCAGGCTTCGGCGATGATCACCCGGCAGCTGCTCTCACCGGACCCGGAGGGGACGGGACGCCCGCTGCAGCTGATCGCGGAGCAGTGCCGCGACATAGCCGGCGCGGACCTGGTCACCGTGGTGTTGCCCACGGAGGGGGCCGTCTCGGGACCGCCCGACCTGCGGGTGGAGATCGCGGTCGGAACCGGTGGCGAGATGGAGCGGCTGGTCGGGCGGTCTCTCTCGCTCGATTCCTCGCTGGCCGGTCGGGTGTTCACCAGCGGGCAGCCGCTGCGGATGGCCAACCCGTACGAGCTGGTGGTCACGCCGGCATTGTCGGACGTCATCGACGTCGGACCGGTGCTGGTGGTGCCGCTCAAGGGTTCGCAGCGCATGCACGGGGTCCTCACGGTCGCCCGGCTGCGGGGTTGCGCGGCGT
>Ga0310811_10004232_pt1 | contig 18050 bp, 20 predicted proteins | sample YCmetagenome_FD_207642 | JGI IMG/M metagenome (GOLD analysis project Ga0310811, IMG submission 207642) | Soil microbial communities from experimental microcosm in Duke University, North Carolina, United States - YC | ecosystem: Engineered > Artificial ecosystem > Soil microcosm > Unclassified ...
GATGCCAAGCTTCACCGCCTGGTATGGCATCAAGCATATCTGCAAGCCCAAAACAGGCGAGACGACCTTCGTGTCGGCGGCAACCGGCGCGGTGGGTCAGGTGGCGGGCCAGCTCGCCAAGCTCGCTGGCGCCAGGGTCGTGGGCTGCGCCGGCGACGAGGACAAGTGCGTCTGGGCGGTGCGCGAGGCTGGCTACGACGCCTGCTTCAACCATCGCACCGAGCGCGACTACGGCGCCGTGCTCGACAAGCTCTGCCCGCAGGGCATCGATTCCGATTTCGAGAACGTCGGCGGCCCGATCTTCCATGCCGTGTTCGCTCGGTTGAACAATTTCGGTCGCGTCGCCTTCTGCGGCGCGATCTCGGAGTACCAGGACAAGGAGCCGATGGCGGGTCCACCGAAGATGTTCACCATCGTGCAGCGGCGGCTGACCTTGCAGGGCTTCATCATCTCCGATCATGCCGCGCTGACGAACGAGTTCGTGACCGAGGTCGGCGGGCTCCTGAAGGCCGGCAAGCTCAAGGCACGCGAGACCATCGTCGAAGGGTTGGCCAAGGCCCCACAGGCCTTCATGGGCCTCCTGAAAGGCGACAACTTCGGCAAGCTGATCGTGAAGATCGACGCCTAGGCGCGGCCGCGCCTCAGCAGCAGCCAGAAGATCAGGCCATGGAGGATGAGCAGCGGCGGCACGATCACCGTCGGGATGTAGAAGGTCGCGCCCAGGTGCTCGATGTCGATGCCGACCCCGATCCTGCCCAGGTACATCGCCTGGAGAAGATCGAAGCTTCCCCAAAGGTTGAAGATCCAGACGATCGCCAGGGCCCATGACGTCCGGGCCGACAATGCCAGCAGCGAAATGATCGCCAGGAGGGCGGCGATCAGATCGCCGTAGGCGGCGGGGGCCGCGAACGCCGACGGGAGCGAGGCCGCCACCACACCGGGCACGAGGAAGCTGAGGCCGACGAAGCGAAAAGCATGTGGCACGACCAACGCCGTGAGCGCCTCGTTACGCGGTGTGCGTTGCAGCCACGGCCACACGTAGAGCCTCACGACCAAGCCAAAGGCCGCGAAGCTCATCAGGATGCTCAGTCCAAACAGGGCGATGACGGGCATGAACCGTTAGACCCTACGAAAGCCGCTTCCTCAGACGCCCGGCGGTGCCGCGCGTGGAAAGTCGCTGACATAACGGAAGTAGCTCGCGAGATGTCGGTCGCTTGCGACCAGGGTGCCACGCCGGAAGCGCATGCTTTCCAGCACCGGCTCGTCCTCGGCCAGGAGGCGCTCGACGAAGCCGCGCAGATTGTCGAGGGCCTGCCGGTCGGCCGGCGCGTCGCCCGTACGCGGCACGCCGACGGTGAAGAACATGCGCCGGCGGCCCCGATCGATCGGCGCACCGCAGAATAGCATGAAAAACTCGGAGCCGCCCGGTGTCAGATGCTGGGCGAAAGTGCTCACGCCGCTGATCACGCCGTGCTGTACGTAGCCCACGCCCTCGACCCGGAACTCGATCTCGTGGTCGCGCACGACGATCTCCTCGGGCGACGTGGTCTGCAGGCCATGGAGCGTGCGCAGGTGCTGGAAGTCGACGCCGTTGCTGAGCGCGACCTCGCCGGGCGACGTCCGGATGCCGCGCAGATGCGCCTCGCAGGCAAGCTCCGCTTCCGCCGCCCCCGGAATCCGCGGCACATCGAAGGCTGCCGTCGTGCCGTTGAACAGCCAGATCAGGCCCCAGGCCTCGGCCGACGGGTAGGTGAAGATGCGCGCCGCAGCAGGGATACGGTCGCCGGTCGGGATGTGGATGCAGGTCCCCGCACTGTCGAAACGCCAATGGTGATAGGGGCAGCGTACCTGCCCCTCGACCCGCATGCCCTTGGAGAGGTCGGCGCCAAGATGCGGGCACCAGGCGCTCTGGACCACGGCGGTACCTGACAAATCGCGGTAGACGATAACTCGTGTGCCGAGCATATCGACCCCGGCCAGCGTGTCCGCACCGACCTCGCTGGCGAGGCATACGGGGAACCAGCACTGGTAGTAGGTGTCGTCGCTATCGATCCGAGCCGGGGTGACGCTGAGCGTATCCATGTCAGCACTCCTTTCAGAAGACCAGATCAGTCGTGATCCTTGCGGGCGACGGCCATGAGCAGGCCGACACGGCCTTCCATGACGCTGCGGGCGAAGTTGGTGGCCATGGCCGGGAAGTCGGCCCCCATCAGCAGATGAAGCCCGAGCCCCGGCAGCGCGCCGCGTGGCCGGCTGGCGAACCAGCGCTTGGCATCCTCCGTGACGTCGCGCCAGGCGATGACGGTGAAACCAGCCTTTTGCAGGACCTCGCGCAGTTCATCGGGCGCCAGGAGAAAGCTCGTTGAAGAATCGCGCGCCCAGGGGACGGGAAAGAGCGGCGCACCATGGCCGGCAACGGCGTCGTAAAGCGCCACGACGCCGCCTGGCCGCAGCACGCGATGCATCTCGCGGTAGAGTCCGGGACGGTCGGCGATGTTCATCGCCACATGCTGCGTCCAGACGGCATCGAACGTGCCTTCGGCAAAGGGCAGATCGAGCGCATTGGCAGGACGGAAGGTCGCCTTGCCCGCGAGACCAACGCGCGCCGTCAGCGCCTCGGCCAGTCGGCAATAGTCGGCGGCAAGGTCGACGCCGGTGACGTGGCAACCATAGGTCTCGGCGAGAAACCGCGCTGGTCCACCCACTCCCGAGCCGACATCGAGCACCTGCTGACCGGCGGAGAGGCCCGCCAGGGTCGCCAGCTGCCGTGTGGCCTCGAGGCCGCCGGCGTGGAACTGATCGAGCGGCGCCAGATCGGCGATCTTGAGCTCTCCGGCCGGGGTCATCGCGTCGAGGTTGGCCAGGAGGGAATCGATCCGTGACGGCGCTGCATAATGACGTTCGACTTCGTCGCTCATCGTCGTTTCTCCGCCTGCAATGGTACCAATAGGTACCAACGCCAACCATATGGTCCCACTCGGTACCATTGCAAGCGTTTTGTGTGGTAAAGAGGCAGGGAATGAAAGAACGCAAGAAAACTGCGGCCAGGACGAGGGCGAAAGAGGCGCCACCGCCGGCGAAGGCTCATGCTGGCGGCGGCCCGCGCGAGCGCATCATGGAGGCGGCCTTCGCTGTGCTGATGGAAAAGGGCTACGCAGGCGCCAGCACGCTCGAGATCGCGACGCGGGCCCGGGTTTCCAAGCGCGAGCTCTATACCCTGTTCGGCGACAAGCGCGGCATTCTGGTGGAGATGATCGCCTCCCGCGCCGCCCGCATGCACCAGGCGCTCAACCTGCCGCCGGCAACCGATCATTCAGGGCTTGCCGAGACCCTTATCGCTTTCGGCACGACCGTGCTCGTCGAGGTTTGCCACCCCATCGTCGTCACGATGTTCCGGGTCGCCATCAGCGAAAGCGACCGCCCCGCCGAATTGGCACATGTGCTCGACGAGAACGGCCGCGGCGCCCATCGCCGGGCATTGATCGCCTTCCTGGGCCCGATGGTTCGCGCCGGCCTCCTCGGGGACGCCGATCCGGAAACCGTCGCCAGTCAGTTCCTGTCATTGCTCTTCGGCGACACCTTGCTGCGCGTCGTGATGCGGGCGATCGATCCGCCCTCACAGCGCGACTGCGCGCGCCGCGCGCAAACGGCAACGGCCGCCGTGCTGCAGCTCTATCGGCCGGTCAGTCGAACATAGCGACGCAGTCGATCTCCACGTTCACGCCCTTGCGGTGCGGTGTGCCGCCGATGCACGTACGTGTAACTCGGTCGTTCTCGAAATAGCTGCGGAAGACCTCGTTGAAGCGGGGGAAGTCCTCGACGTGACGCAGGACGACACGCACATTCACCACATTGGCGAGCGTCGCGCCGCCGGCCGCGAGCACGCTCAGGAGATTGTCGAGCGTGCGGCGCGTCTGGACCTCGATGTCTCCTTCCACGACCGTCCGCGTCGACGGATCGAGCGGCCCCTGCCCGGAGACGAACAGCATATTGCCGAAGCGGATCGCCTGCGCGATCGGCGGCGGCTTCTGCAGGTCGGTGAAGCCGGTGGTCGGCGCATCCTTGGAGGTGACGATTTGCTTCGGCATGACGCTGGTCCTTGTGAGCGGGGTGAGAGAACGATGAGGGTCAGGGCGCCGGCATGACGGTGCCACAGGCCTTGCACGTCCGCGCCTCGACACTGTCGAAGAAGCGCTTGTAGGCGAGCGACACGGGATCCTTGGTGTAGTCCTCGACCACGAAGGTCTCCTCATGCAGGAACCCGCCGCACTTCTCGCAATACCAGTGGAAGCGGTCGATCTCGCCGGCGCGCCGCCCGCGCTCGAGGATCAGCGCGAAGGCATCAGGCGGAAAACGCGGCGAGTGTGGCGTCCGGGCCGGCATGAAGTTGGTCGAGCCTTCGGGCAGCACGGCGATCTCCTCCTTCCCGTCCGGCGTCCGGTAATGGAGGTTCATGGTGCCCTTGATCATGTAAGTGACTTCGTCGCTATCGTTCACGTGGAACTCGCTGCGGTATTCGCGGCCGCGCGCGACGAAGGCCAGCGATCCCGGCTCCTGCCACAGCACCTTCACCCGCTTGCCGGTGGCCGCGAGCTCTTTGGTGATTTCCTGCAGTTTCACCACATCAAGCTTTTCCATCTGAGCCTCCTGTGTCGGTCAGAAACCGGCCGTTGCCGCGGCCACGAATTCGGGACGAAAGCCCTCCCCTTCGGGCTTGATGGCGGCGACATAGGGCGCCGCGAAATGCGTGGGGAAAAGCAGCGCGTGTTTCTCGCAACAATGCTCCAGCGCTTTGCGCCTCGAAATCCGGGCCTCGTCCGGCAGTTCGCAAAAGCGCGAATTCCAGCCGGGCTCGTAGACCTGGACCGGATGATGCAGAACATCGCCACAGAACAAGGCATTGCGCCCGCCATCGGCAAGCTTCAGGACGACATGCCCTGGTGTATGGCCGGTTGCAGGCTCGATCAGCATGCGGTCGTCGATGGCGTGGGCGCCGTCCAGCAGCACAGCCTGGCCGGCCTCGATTACCGGCAGGACGCTGTCGTCATAGCTGCCGGCGCGGCCCGGCGCCTTCGCGCGTCGATCGCCGACACTGGGATCCCAGTGATCATGCTCGATGCGCGAGAACAGGTAGCGGGCATTGGGGAAGGTCGGCACCCAGCGGCCGTTGTCCAACCGCGTGTTCCAGCCGATGTGGTCGGCGTGCAGGTGCGTGCACAGCACGATATCGATGTCCTCCGGCGCCGCGCCGGCGGCCCGCAGCCGCTCGAGAAAGGGAACGTTCAGTTGATGAAAGCGCGGCAACCAGGGTCGCTCCTTGTGGTTGCCCGCGCAGGTGTCGAGAAGGATGGTGTGATGGTTGGTCCGGATCAGCCACGAATGGTTGCTGGTGATCAGCTTGTCCCCTGCCGGATCGAAATGCACCGGCACCATCCACGGCAGGTGACGATCGAAGCGCTCGCGAACGACGCCGGACAGGAACGATTCAACGGTCGAATCGTTGGGGCCAACTTGTTCCTCGATGCGCGTCACGGTCGTTGCGCCGATGGTCCAGGTCTGCATCTGCATCCTCCTCGCGCTGGTGCTCTCAGCGCCGGCCAGCCCGTAACGAATCGAACCGGTCGAGGGCACCGTACGCTGCCGCCACGACAGGCAGGAACCATGGCCGGCCATCATAGAACGGCGGACTGGGAAAGACCGGCTGGTCGAAGACGCAGATCGACTTCGAGGTTTCGATGATCTTTCGCCCGACCTTGTAGCCAAGGTAGTTCATCATCGCCACGCCGTTGCCGTTGCAGCCTGCGATGCAATAGAGGCCGTCCGATCCCACGATGTGGGGAATGCCGTCGAAGCTGAAGGCGACCTTGCAGCCCCAGGCGTGGCCGATGCGAGCGCCGTCGAGTTGAGGGAAGGCCTTGACCATCCGCCGGTAGAGCACCGCCGCCGATTCCTGAGGCGATACCTCGAACGGCGCGGCGCGGCCGCCGTAGAGAAAGCGCATGCCGTCCGGTGTGCGGCGGAAATAGGCGAGCAGTCGACGACCGTCGGCACCGGTACGACGCTTCGGGAGCAGGGCATCGGCCGTCGCCGGCGGCAGGGGTTCGGTCACGATGATGTGGCTCGCGACCGGCACGATCCGCTGCGCCAGTCCCGCCGACGGCAGGTTGGCGGCATGGGCATTGATGGCAACCACCACGGTTTCCGCCGCGATCTTCTTCCCGTCGGCCAGGATGACGTTGAAGCCGCCTGACTTGCGCTCGATGCGGCTCACGGTCATGCCGTCATGGAGGCGCACACCCGCCTGTCGGCAGAGCGCGACCAGGCCGTGCAGCAACCGCGCCGGGTCGAGCTGGCCGGAGCGCGGCACGACCATGGCGCCATAGAAGCTCTCCGATCCGATCTCGGTGTACTGATCGGCGCGGGACACCATGTAGGCGCCGGCATCGAAGAGCTTGTTGAGCCGATCGGTCCGCGCCGCCAGCTCGTCGTAGTGGTGCGGGGTCGGCGCGCAGGAAAGCCGGCCGCGGCGATGATAGTCGCAGTCGATGGCGTTCTTGGCGATGAAGGTCTCCATATAGGAGACCGAATCAGCGGCGCCGCGCGCGAGATCCGCGATGCCCGGCGCCGTTCGGCCCGCCCAGCGATGCCAGCGAGCGACTTTCGTCAAATCGATGCCGAAACTCACACCGCCGCTGTTGCGCCCGCTGGCATTGAAGCCGAGCGCTTCGGCCTCCAGCAGCGTGACGGCAACGCCATGGCGCGCCAGCTCGAGCGCGGTCGAGAGACCGGCAAACCCGCCACCTACCACCACGATGTCGCTCCGCGCCGCCAGCTCCTGTGGCGGCTCGCGAGAGGGCGGCGTCTCGTCCCACCAGATCGGCTGGGTGCGAAAGTCGCTGTTGGGGATTTCGCCGCGCGCGGACATGCTTACAGACGACGGGAAGCGCAGAATCCTGAGCCGGCGGGTGCTGCCTCAGTCATGTTTGGCCGCGATCACTTCGACCTCCAGACGCAGTGCCGGTTGGGCCAGTTGCGAAACGCCGAGCAAGGTCATCGCCGGCCGCGCCTCGCCGAGATAGGGGTTGCGCGCTTTGGCATAGGCGGGCTGCTCGGAAAGATCGACCATATAGCTGATGATCTTGACGACATGGCTCATGTCCATGTTCGCCTGACGCAGCAGGATGTCGATGTTCTCGAAGATGCGCACCGCTTGCGCGGCGATGCCGTCCTCGATCGCGCCGTCCTGGCGAACGCCGACGAGGCCGCAGGTGTAAAGGTAGCGCGCGCCCGGCAGGACCTCGATCGCGTTGCTCCAAGGCCCCGGTGGCGTGCGCAGAAGGGGCGAGGTGATGGGTCTGTTTACCGTTGCGGACACTCGTCTCTCCTCATGGTGCTTTTTTGTATGGACCGAGTTGCTTGAGCGCGGCCTCGGTGTAGGACGTGTCGACGACGCTCGAGACCGGCACCGTCTGCTTCATGCTGCCGGCCGAGACCCACCACGCGACGTCGGACGTCATGCCGGCGATGTTGAGCGTCCCGTTCGGATCGAGGCCGGGAAAAGCCATCTTCTGATAGAGCTCGCGCTTCTTGACCGAAGTGTTGCGCGCCAGAATGTCGATCAGTTCGTCGCGCGATGCCTTGCCAGTGAGCGCGTCGTTGTAGAAGCGGACGCCTTTCAGATAGGCGACCATAAAGCGCCGGGCGACGTCGGGCTGCTTGATGAGGCTGGCGCCGTACATCAGCGCGCCATATTGCTGATTGGGATAGAGCGTGTCGGCGCGTTTCCAGATCACGCCGATGCCCTGCTCCTCGGCCTCGGTGGCGAGCGGTTCCACCAGCACGCCGACATCGACCTTGCCGGTGCCAAGGCCGGCAAGAATGTCGGGGAACGTCATGTTGACCACCCTGAGCTCCGACCACTTCACGCCGCCGGAGGAAAGCAGCCGGTCGATCGTCACCTCGCTGCTGGCGCCTGCCTTGTAGCCCGTCACCGCCAGCAGGTGGCCGCGCAGGTCGGCCGGCGTCTTGATCTTGTCGGCCAGGTCCTTGCGGACAACGAAGGCAAAGTAGCCGTGACCCGGCAGGGTGCTGCCCTTGTCAGCGACGATCCGGACGTCGATGCCCTGCCGAGCGGCGTTGTAGAGCGCAGCGCCAGGCGCGCCGCCCGATGCATCCATGCTGCCGGTCGCAAGCTGCGTCAGCATGACCGCGCCCGACGTGACCTGTGCGAACTCGACCTCGAGGCCTTGCTCAGCGAAGAACTTCTTGTCCTGCGCGATATAGAGCCCGGCGTCGGAGACCGACGTGTAGGCGCCGACCTTGAGCTTCACCGGGTCCGCCGCCTGCGCCTTGCCATACCAGGCCGCCGACAGCAGGATTATCAAGCAAACGAGACATCGCATTTCCGATCCCCTGTGATCATGCCGCTCGGGCGGTTTTCCGACGGCCCGTTGATTCGCTCCGTTCGTCAGGCCACTCGCTTTCCTCGAGGTCTTCGACGACCGCCTTGAGCTTGCTCAAGGCCGAGTGAAGGGCCTTTCTTTCGGCCGCCGTAAGGCTCAGCAGCATTGTCGCCTGGCTGCGCCGTGCGTCCGGCATGATCCTCCGGTAGAGGGCGTGCCCGGCCGCGGTGATATTGATCTTCTCGCGCAGCATGTGGGTTTCATCCGATTCCCGGCTGATCAGGCCCCGTTCCGACAGAACCGCGAGCGCGCGGCTCATCTGGCCCTTGTCCATTTCCGAGATGCCGCGCAGGGCGCGCGTCGTGATCGGCGCGTGGTGGACGAGAATGGTCATCGTCCGCCATTCCGGCAGGCCGATGCCGTGCGTCAGGAGGTATTTGCGCGTCACCTTGCGATGGAACAGTGCGCTCAGATTGGCAAAGCGCATGCTGAGGAAGTCTTCGACTTCGAGGTTGCGTCCATCCTCGCCGGGATCGAGCCAGTGCTCGAGGCTCGCCTGCGGCGGAAAGGTCGGACCGACTGTCTTGCCTTTGTTGGCCAAATCATGCCTCCGCACGCGCCGGCATCCCCTCGCCATCGCCGCGAGGCGAACTCTAGTCAGGTGAGTGTTGACAGAGCAACGCTTTTCTTGCGAGCGTCTGCCTTGTGGCGCCAGCGCAGATCGGCCTTCCCAGGATCGATGAGAAAGGAACACGCGTGTCCTCCGATCCCAGCACGACGCTCGACAGGACCGGCCTCTCGCCTCCGGCCTTCCCAAAGATCCGCGTCAGGGGCTTGGGAAAACGATTCCAAGTGGGCAAAGCTTGGGTCGAGGCGATCAAGGCGATCGATCTCGACGTGCAGGCGGGCGAATTCATCTGCATCGTCGGCCCCTCCGGCTGCGGCAAGACGACGTTGCTGCGCATCCTGGCCGACCTCGAGGCGCCGACCGAAGGCGAGGCGACGATCGAGCAGAGCGACCCCTCGAACCCGCTGAGCTCGATGATCTTCCAGGAATCATCGATCCTGCCGTGGATGTCGATCCGCCGGAACGTCGCCTACGGCCTTGCGTTGCGCGGCGTGTCCGAGGCGGAGATCGACAAATCGGTCGATCGTTTCCTTGCCCTGACCGGCCTCGATCGCTTTGCCGACGCCTACCCCCACCAGCTGTCGGGTGGCATGAAACAGCGGGCAAGCGTCGCTCGCGCCTTCGCCAACAACCCCGAGATCCTGCTGATGGACGAGCCGTTTGCCGCCCTCGACGAGCAGAACAAAGCACTGCTGCAGGAAGAACTGCTCCGGATCTGGAGCGAGACGCGCAAAACAGTGATCTTCATCACGCATTCCATCGACGAGGCGCTGGTCCTCGGCGATCGCGTGATCGTCATGTCCCGCCGGCCCGGCCGTCTCAAGGCTGAATTCAAGATCGACTTCCCGCGACCGCGGCGGGTCTACGATCTCAAGGCCAATCCCGAGTTCGGGCGTATCGGCCGGGAAATCTGGACGCTTTTGCGCGAGGAGGTCGTCGGCCCATGACCGTCCAGGCACGCAGTCTCGTTCGGATCACCGCCCCGAGGCAAACAGGCCCGACGCTGCTCGACCGTATGCGTCGCTCCAGCCTTCTCATGGCCATCCTGGCGCCGCTCGCGATTCTGATCGTCTGGGAGGGCCTTACCAGGGTGGGCCTGCTGGACCAGCGCTTCTTTCCCGCCCCGTCCTCGATCATCGTCAGCATGTTCGATCTGGTCGAATCGGGTCGCATTTTCATCGATGCCGCCTGGACGATCGGGCGGATGCTGGTGGGATTCGTGCTCGGCGCCGTGCCGGGCATTGTGTTCGGCATCCTGCTCGGCCTGTCGCCGACGGTGCGCGCCTTCCTGCAGCCGGTGATCGCCGCGCTCTACCCGGTTCCCAAGATCGCGCTGTTTCCACTGATCATGATGATCTTCGGCATCGGCGAGGCATCGAAGTGGGCGATCGTCGCCATCGCCGTGTTCTTCCAGGTGTTCTACAGCACGCTGGCGGGCGTGGTGAATATCGACCGGATCTATCTCGACGTTGCGTCCAATTTCAAAGCGACCCGCTGGCAACTGTGCCGGACCATTGCCATTCCCGGCGCCCTGCCGTTCATCTTTACGGGATGCCAGCTCGGCATCGGCATGGCGCTGGTCATCGTGGTGATCGCCGAGAATTTCGGCACCCAGGTCGGCCTCGGCTACCTCATCTGGCAGTCGTGGCAGGTGTTCGAGGTGCGCGACATGTTCGTCTATCTGCTGATGGTGTCGCTGCTGGGCTATGGCTCGCAGATGGCGATCCTGCGCCTGCAGAGGGCCGTCATTCCCTGGAAAAAGGACGACGCCGGCTGAGCGCCGACGGCTGACGCTATTTTGTGAGCCGAAGTGCGGCGAACCGCGGATCACCCTGGCGTTCGACGAACAGCAGGACCGACCGCTTCTTCTGCCCCTGCAGCTTGCCGACGATGTCGGCGATCTCCTGTGGCGTGGTCACGGCTTTCTGGTCGACCTCGACGATGACGTCGCCGGGCTGCAGCTGCTTCTCGGCCGCCGGGCTGTCGGGCGCCACGCGGGTCACCACCACGCCCTTGACGTTGTCGCTCAGGCCATATTTTTCACGCAGCTGGTCGCTCACCTTCTGGAGGGTGAGGCCAAGCTGCTCCACGGTCGAGGTGACCGCCCCGTCGCGGTCGGCAGGTTTCTTGCCAGGCGGGGTCGAACCCTGCGCCGAGGCATTCTGCTTCTCCGCCTGGTCCTGCTCGCCGATCTTGAGCTTCAGCGTCTGCTGCTTGCCCTGCCGCCAGACCACCGTATCGACGGTGCTGCCGACCCGGGCGTTGGCGACCAGCCGCGGGAAATGCCGCAGGTCCGCCACGTCCTGGCCGCCGAAGGACAGGATGATGTCGTTGCGCTTGATGCCCGCCTGGGCCGCCGGCCCGTCGGCGGTGACATTGGCCACCAGCACGCCGCGCGCCTTGTCGAGGCCGAAGCTGTCGGCGATGTCGTCGGTCACGCTCTGATAGCTGACGCCGATCCAGCCGCGCCGGACGCGGCCGAACTCGCGCAGCTGCTCGGTGACCTGCTTCACCTGGTTGGACGGGATCGAGAAGGCCAGGCCCGCGTTGGTGCCGGAGGGCGAGTAGATCGCCGTGTTGACGCCGATCACCTCGCCGTCGGTGTTGAACAACGGACCGCCGGAGTTGCCCTTGTTGATGGCGGCGTCGGTCTGCAGATAGTCGTCGAGCGAATCGGAGAGCGCACGGCCGCGGGCTGAAATAATGCCGGCGGTCACCGAATGGCCGAGGCCGAAGGGATTGCCGATCGCGATCACCCAGTCACCGACCCGGATCTTGTCGGAATTGCCGAACTTGGCAGCTGGCAGCGGCTTGCCGGCCGGCGGCTCGACCTTCAGGACCGCCAGGTCTGCCCGCGCATCGGCGCCGATCAGCTTGGCCTTGAGCTGCGTGTCATCGCGCAGGATGACGGTGATGTCCTCCGCGCCCTGGATGACGTGGTTGTTGGTGACAACGTAGCCCGCCGGATCGACGATGAAGCCCGAGCCCAGCGACGTACCGCGCCGGCGCTGCTGGTCCTCGCCACCGCGATGGTCGAAGAATTCCTTGAACAGCTCCTCGAACGGCGAACCCGGGGGGAGCTGCGGCATGTCGCGCAGACGCGGTCCCTGCTGCGGCAGGTTCTGCGTGGTGGTGATGTTGACCACGGTCGGTATCAAAACGTCGACCAGATCGGCGAAGCTCTGCGGCGCCTCACGCGCGTCGGCGGGCGCTACCACGACGGGCTGGACCAACACCAGTCCAAGCGCGGCCACGGTAGCCACGGCACCCTTCGTAAATCCCTGGTAATTCCTGAAAAAATTCACGCCCGACCTCCAACGGCGCTCACGGCCAAAAGTCGGAACGGCCGGCGCCGCGTGTTCGACCCCGTGTCTACATGGGCACTGATTGTGGCGCAAATAAAGAGGCCGTTATATGTCGCAAAAGAGTATTGTTTCAGCGCCCGTGGCTAAAAGAAACCGGCGGCGTGGCAAGACTGCCACAGCCGCCGATTCGACGATTTTCGAGCGACTTATTTCTTGCCGGTCACTGCAGCTTCAGGCGGCCGGTTGAAGTAGCGGAAGAAATCGTTGTCCGGGCTCAGCACCATGGTGCCGCCATTGGAGAAGGCCTGCCGATAGGCCTCCATGCGTCTCCAGAAGGCATAGAAATCCTTGTCCCGGTCGAAGGCGTCGGCATAGATCGTGGTCGCCTCGGCGTCAGCCTGGCCCATGGTGATCTGTGCCTTCAGTCCGGCGTCGGCCTTGATGACGGCGACCTCGCGATCGGCGGTGGCGCGGATGCGCTGGTTCTCCTCGTCGCCCTCGGCGCGCAGCTGGCCCGCTTCCCGCTCCCGGTCGGTCTTCATGCGATTGTAGACCGACTGTGAGTTCGCCTGCGGCAGGTCCGCCCGCTTGATGCGGACATCCACCACCTGGACACCGAGGTCGTTGGTCTTGCTGTCCACCCGCTTGGTGATGTCGTCCATCAGGGAGGCACGCTGCTCGGTCAACACGGCATGCAGAGGCACCGAGCTCAGGACGCCGCGGATCTCCGAATTGATCAGCGAATCCAAAAGACCGCGCAGGGCGGGCTCGCCGGCGGGCACGCGCTCGGCGAACAGACGTGCATCGTTGATACGGAAGCGGGCATAGGCGTCGACCACCAGTCGCTTCTGGTCGCCGGCAATGACCTCGAACTCGTCCGCCTCGTAGTCGAGGAGGCGCCGGTCGATTCGCACGATGTCCTGGACCAGCGGAATCTTGGCGTAAAGGCCGGGCTCGGTCTTGGGCTTGCCGACCAACGCACCGAACTGGCGCACCAGCACCTGCGTCGTCGGGTCGACCGTGTAGAAGGTCTGCGTCAGCAGGAAGATGACGACCGCCAGGCCGATCAGGCCGATGATCGAACGGTTGCTCATCGCGAGCCTCCCTGCGCCGGGGGGCCTGGTTTTGGCGCCACCGTCGACGGCTGGGAGGGCTTCAGTTCGGGCAGCGGCAGATAGGGAAGTACGCCAGAACCCGTCGCATTCTTGTCCAGCACCAGCTTGTTCATGTTGTGGAGCACTTCCTCGATCGTCTCAAGATAGAGCCGTTCGGTCGTGATGTCCTTGGCCTTGGCGTATTGCTGGTAGACCTGGTCGAAGCGCTGGGCATTGCCCTTGGCGCGCGCCACCGTCTCGGCCTTGTAGGCCTCGGACTTCTGGACGATCGACGCGGCTTCGCCCTTGGCGCGGGGCAGGACCTGATTGCGGTAGGTGTTGGCCTCGTTGATGTTCCTCTCCTTGTCGGCGCGCGCGGCCTGCACGTCACGGAAGGCCGCGATCACCTCTTGCGGCGGGTCGACGCGCAGGAGCTGGATCTGGGTGATACGGACGCCGAGACCATATTCGTCGAGAATGCGCTGCAGCAGATCCTTGGTGTCCTGCTCGATTTTGGTACGGCCCTCGGTCTGGGCATATTGCAGGTTGGACTGCCCGATGACCTCGCGCATCGCCGCCTCGGATGCGGCCCGCACCGTCTCTTCGCCGCTGCGCACGGCGAAGGCGTATTTGAACACGTCCTTGACCTGCCACAGCACCGCGAACTCGATGTCGACGATGTTTTCGTCACCGGTCAGCATCAGGTTTTCCGACGACGTAGCGCGCCCACCACGGTTGAAGCCCGGCGCATTGCGCGAACCGATCACGGTACGACGTTGATCCTGGACGTTCACGACCACGACCTGGCCGATCGGTGCGGGCAGATTGTAGTGCAGGCCTGGATCGACCGACCCGCCGTAGGGCTTGCCGAAGACCAGCTGGATCGCCTGCTGGTTGGGCTGGACGCGGAAGAAGCCGGTGAGCAGCCACACGACAATGGCCGCAAGAGCGATCAGCAGCAGGCCCTTCATCGAGCCAAAGCCGCCAGGCAGGAGATTGCGTAGCCGCTCCTGGCCCTTGCGGATCACGTCGTCCATGTCGGGCGGGCGACGCCCGAACGGGCCGCCGCCGCGGTTGCCACCGCCGCCGCCCCAGGGACCGCCACCGCCGCCACTGCCTCCGCCACCCCACGGGCCGCCGCTATTATTGTTCCACGCCATTATCACCTCAGGGCCCAAGCAGGACTGCTTTGCGGGACTTTGCTTTCATTCCGCGCTGCATATATGTGACGGCAGCACACCTTCAATCAAGCGCGACAGATTATTGCCGGGAGCGAGCGAACATGGCGGAAATCAGCGAATCGGCCGTGCGCAGCGTTCTCGAAGCCGTCCTCGATCCGGTTACGGCGAAAAGCGTGGTCGCCTCGGGCATGGTAAGCGGCATTGCCACACGTGGCGGTCACGTCGCTGTGACCCTCGAAGTCGATCCGGCGCGCGGCCCCTCCCTTGAACCCCTGAGGTTGGCGTGCGAGCAGGCCGTGCGCGCGATCCCCGGCGTCCTCTCGGCGACCGCCGTGATGACGGCCGAGCGTTCGGCGCCACCGCCCCCTCCGATGCCGTCGGCGCGACCGGCGCGGGGCGGCCACACGCATGGGCCGGCACAGGCAGCGCCGGGCGGCGGCCGCATCGAGGTGTCGGGGGTCAAGCACATCATTGCCATCGCCTCGGGCAAGGGCGGCGTCGGCAAGTCGACGACCGCCGTCAACCTCGCCCTCGGCCTTGCCGCCAACGGCGTCGCCACCGGCCTGCTCGATGCCGACATCTACGGTCCTTCCATGCCGCGCATGCTGGCGGTGAAGGAGAAGCCGGAATCGGTTGACGGCAAGCAGCTGAAGCCAATCGAGCGCTATGGCCTGCGCACCATGTCGATTGGTTATATTGTGAACGAAGAGACGCCGATGATCTGGCGCGGCCCGATGGTATCGAGCGCGCTCGAGCAGATGCTGCGCGATGTGCAATGGGGCGAGCTCGACGTGCTGGTGGTGGACATGCCACCCGGCACTGGAGATGCGCAGCTCACGCTCGCCCAACGCGTCGCGCTGTCGGGCGCGGTGATCATCTCGACACCTCAGGACATTGCCCTGGTCGACGCGCGCAAAGGGCTCAACATGTTCCGCAAGGTCGCCGTGCCGGTGCTCGGCATCGTCGAGAACATGAGCTATTTCCTCTGCCCCAAGTGCGGCGAGCGGTCGGAGATCTTCGGCCATGGTGGCGCGCGTGAGGAGGCCGACAAGCTCGGCGTACCGTTCCTGGGCGAAATCCCGCTGCATCTCGACATCCGCACCACGTCGGACAGCGGCCATCCCATCGTCGTCGCCCAGCCCGACAGCTCGCACGCACAGGCCTACCGGAATATCGCAGGGCGCGTCTGGAAGCAGCTTACCGCGAACCAGCGCGGCCCTCGCCCCGCGCCGCGCATCGTGACGCGGTAAGAGCCGTTCGTCAGCGCTTCTTCTTGCGGGCGGAGCGCTTCTTCGCCTGTGCCTTGCCGATCATGCCATGCACGCCGATCATCGCGCCCGCGACCAGCTCGAGGGCAAGGAAGCGGCGCTCCTCGACCCAGCCGGGAAGCTGGATGTTGAGGGCGAGATCGCGGCGGAAGCCGAACTGGTTGTAATACTCGGGATCGCCCACAAGGATGATGCGGCTGTGGCCCAGCATGCGAGACTGCGCCATCGAATACCACATCAGCGCCTTGCCATAGCCCAGCCCGCGCAACTCGGGCGCGATGGCAAGCGGCCCCAACATGACAGACGGCCAGCGCTCGTTGATCAGGATCGGCCAATTGCGGATCGAGGCGACGAGCCTGCCCTTCTGATCGATGCAGACGAAACACAGTTCCTTGATCGGCGCCACGTCTTCACGCAACCGATAGACGGTCTTGTGGAAGCGGTCGGGCCCGAAGGCCGCCGCCGTCATCTCCTCGATTGCCTCATCATCGCGCGGCCGCTCCTTGAGGAGCCGCAGCCGGCCCGGATTTTTCTGCATGGCCCGTTATGACAGCGGACGATGCCCGGCTCAATGCGCTAGCGTTTCCCATGACCAGCGAAGAAATCCGAGCCGTCCTGGCGGCCAAGGCAGATGCCCTGGTGCACCGTGCCGCCGCCGACCTCACCGCTCTGCTCCATGCCGACTTCGTCTACGTGAATGCGAGCGGCCGGAAATTCGACAAGGCCGGGTACATCGACAATAGCTGCGTTTCGGGCCGGCTGATGTTCCACAGTCAGAAAGTGAGCGAGCTCGACGTCCGCTCCTTCGGCGACACGGCCGTCGCCACCATGACCCTCGACGACCATTTCACGTTCGACGGCCGTGATGTCAAAGCAACCTACAAGTCGCTCTGTGTCTTCACCAGGCGGGATGGACAATGGCTCTGGAGCGCGGGCCAGACGATGTGGCCCGCGACCTGACTGCTAGCCCGGTAGCCCCAGCGCGGCCAACAGCTCGCGCCATTCGCGCGGATTGAGACCGCTCGATTTCTGGTCGACCTTCTCGCCCCCGATCATCCGCTTCACGGCGGCGAGCCCGGTCTTCGACAGATGCGCACCACCCATGCGGTATTCCATGAAGGCATCGTGGCAGATCGGACACCAGCGCCGGAGCGTGTCGATCATGATCTCGGCGTAGATGCGAATCTCGTACTGCGCATGGGCGTCGGCGCGCAGCGACAGGAAATGCATCAAATTGTGCAGGTTCGTCTTCCAGTACCACTGGGTATAGAAGGCGAGCGACAGGTTCATGCGCGCCAGCTCGCGCGCGAGGCCGGACCGTTCGGGATCGAGCGGCTCGCCCTCCTCGCCCTCGTTCAACATCTCCATGTAGTGCTCGTAGACCAGCTCGGCGTCCTTCCGGAGAAGGGCGAAGACCCGCTCGGCCTCCTTGCCGGCCAGCACCTGGTCACGGCCCTGGCGATTGGCCTTGCTCTGGGCCGCCAGATGCTCGGGCTTCGGCAGGTAGAATTCGTTGTCGAGGATCGAGTAGCGCGCGGAATATTCGTTCACGTTGGCGGTGCGATGGCGAATCCACTGCCGCGCGACGAAAATCGGCAGCTTCACGTGGTACTTGATCTCGCACATCTCGAACGGCGTCGTGTGGCGGTGACGCATGAGGTAGTTGATCAGACCGCGGTCCTCGCTGACCTTCTTGGTGCCGCGGCCGTAGCTGACGCGCGCCGCCTGCACGACGGCTGCGTCGTCGCCCATATAGTCCACCACGCGGACGAAGCCATGATCGAGCACGGGAAGCGCCTGGTAGAGGATCTCTTCCAGAGCCGGCGCCACGGGGCGCAGCGTCTTGCTGCCGCTTTCGCGCGCCTGGTCGATTTCGGCTTGTTGGCCAGTGGAGAGGGGCATCGCTCGTTATCCTTCGTTGGCGGCGGACTCTATGGGCGCCGGGCGGACCCTTCCATGGGGAAATCGGCAGCCGCTCTCATATCTTCAAAAAGCTCGCCGGGACGCTTATATTAGGTCCGTCGGGAAACCGACTATGGCGATAAACGCCGCGTGGCATAAGCGTATCGGACCCGGGGGCAGTACCCGGCGCCTCCACCATTCTCCCCCGCTCGTTGAGCGGGTCGATGGGGGCGAAACAGGATCGACGAGCGTGGTAAAGGCGCGGTTTTT
>Ga0310811_10004233_pt1 | contig 18046 bp, 15 predicted proteins | sample YCmetagenome_FD_207642 | JGI IMG/M metagenome (GOLD analysis project Ga0310811, IMG submission 207642) | Soil microbial communities from experimental microcosm in Duke University, North Carolina, United States - YC | ecosystem: Engineered > Artificial ecosystem > Soil microcosm > Unclassified ...
TCCTGGCCGAACTGGGCCTGGACGGGCGGCTGCGTCCGGTGCCCGGGGTACTGCCTGCGGTGATCGCGGCCGCGGCCGACGTAGACACGGTGATCGTCGCCGCCCAGAACGTCGAGGAAGCCGCCCTAGTGCCGGGCGTGCAAGTGATCGGCGCGAGCAGCCTCCTTGAGGTAATCGTCTGGCTGCGCGGCGGTCCCCCGCCGTCCCCGCCCCTCGCTCCCGAGCCGTCGCCTGGCCCGGTGCCCGCACCCGCCAAGACCAAGAAGCTCGACCTGTCGGAGGTGCTCGGCCAAGCGGAGGCGCGGCTTGCGGTGGAGATCTGCGCGGCCGGCGGGCACAACCTGTCGCTGCTCGGCCCGCCCGGCGCTGGTAAGACGATGCTGGCCGAGCGGCTCCCGACCATCCTGCCCGCCCTGGACACAGAGGCGGCACTCGAGGTCACTTCTATCCACTCGGTCGCCGGGTACCTGGCGCCGGGCACCGGGCTGGTGACTGTGCCGCCGTTCTGCGCCCCGCACCACACCTCGTCCATGGCCGCGATCGTTGGCGGCGGCAGCGGCGTCATCCGCCCGGGCGCGGCGAGCCTGGCCCATAACGGGATTTTGTTCCTCGATGAGGCCCCGGAATTCCATCGGGACGTGCTCGACGCGCTGCGGCAGCCGCTCGAATCCGGCGAGGTGGTGATTGCCAGGGCCAGCATGCAAGCCGTCTTCCCCGCCCGGTTCACCCTCGTCCTGGCCGCCAACCCGTGCCCGTGTGCCAAGACCGCAGGACCTGGCAAGGCAGGCTGCTCCTGCTCGCCCTCGGCCCGCCGCCGCTACCTGGCCCGGGTGTCCGGACCGCTGCTTGACCGGGTCGACGTGAAGGTCCGCCTCCAGCCGGTCTCACGCAGCGACATGCTCTACGACCGGAAGTTCGCCGAGACGTCCGCTGTCGTCGCCCAGCGGGTCGTCGCCGCCCGTGAACGATGCGCGGCCCGGTTCGCCGGGACCCCGTGGCGGATGAACGCCGAGGTCCCCGGTCCTGTGCTGCGCCGCTCGTACGCGCCCAAGGCGACGGCGCTGCGATCCCTGGACCGGGCGATGGAACTCGGCCATGTCTCTGCCAGGGGCGCGGACAAGATCGTCCGCGTCGCCTGGTCCCTAGCTGACCTGGCTGGCGCGGACCAGCCGGGCCCCGACCAGGTCAACCTCGCAATCGGACTATGGCTGGGGGTGCCCCATTGAACGAGACGCTGACCGACGAGGCCTACGCCCGCGCGGCCCTCACCTACCTTGCGGAGCCGGCCGACCGCTGGCTTGCCCAGCTGATCCGCGTCTCCAGCGCGGCCGGGGCGCTTGACGCGATCAAGAGCTACCGTGCCCCTGCGAGTGGCCCGCCGCGCACCAAGGCAGGCATGGCGATGATGGCCGCCATGGAGCGGTGGCGGACGCGACTGCCCGAACTGCCCGCGCCGGAGGACGTACTCGCCTTCCGTGAATCGGGGATCAGGCTCATCACCCCAGACGACGCGGAGTGGCCGGGGCAACTCGCCGACCTCGGCGAGGACCAGCCCTATGCGCTGTGGCTGCGCGGCAACGCGGACCTGCGGTTCAACTGCCTGCGCTCCGTCGCGGTCGTCGGCTCGCGGGCCGCGACCGCCTACGGCGCTTATGTGGCGGCCGAGTTCAGTGCGTCGGTCGCGGCGCGCGGCCTGGCGGTGGTGTCCGGCGGGGCGTTCGGGGTGGACGCGGCCGCACACCGGGGCGCGCTCGGCGCGGACGGCGTGACGATCGCGGTACTGGCCTGCGGCGTAGATGTGCCCTACCCTGCCGCCCACGCGGAACTGTTCGACGCGATCGCCGCCCAGGGGGTCATCGTCAGCGAATGGCCACCCGGCCGGCACGTGAGCAGGCTCAGGTTCCTTGTCCGCAACCGGGTGATCGCCGCTCTCGCGTCCGGCACGGTGGTGGTGGAGGCCGCCGCGCGCAGCGGCGCGCTGAACACCGCCAGGCACGCCAGGGACCTGAACCGGCGGCTGATGGCCGTACCGGGGCCGATCACCTCCGACCTGTCCGCCGGTTGCCATCAGATCGTCAGGGAGTGGCAAGGCACGCTCGTTACCAGCGCGGCCGAGGTCATCGAGTACCTGTCCCCAGTCTCCGCACCGCCAACGGCCGCGACGGGCGGACAGCGAATGGGCGAGACGGGCGGGGCCAACACAGGCGGGGCCAAGACGACTCAGACGGCCAGGACGGCCCAGGCAGGCAAGCCGCTAGCCCGCCGCCAGGCGCCGTCCGTCCTCCCGCGTGACCAGCTTGACCTTGACTCCGCCCGGGTACTCGACGCGCTGCCTCGCCGTGGTGGCATGGGAACCGTGCGGCTCGCCCAACGGGCGGGCCTCGCCCCAGCGACCACCGCCACCCTCCTTGGCCAGCTGGCCACCGGTGGCTTCGTCGAGCGATGCGACGACGGCTGGCGGCTGCGCCGCCTCTGACCGCCGCGACAGACCGTAGCTACTAACCACCGAGCCACGGGCCGTACAACACGGCGGTAAAGATTGCGGAGGACGTTCCGAAGTCGCGTGCCCTGGTGCACACTTTGCCCATGGTTGCAGTCCCCCGTAGGGACGACCCCCCTTCGGATAGCCCGACGGATAGCCTGCCCGAGGCCCTGAATTCGGCGCTGGCGGAGTTCTGCCGCCACCTTTCCGCCGAACGGGCCTTGTCGCGCCACACGGTCCGGGCCTATCAGGGCGACATCCAGTCGCTGCTTGAGTACGCCTGGCGGTACGGCGTGGGGGACCCGGGCTCGCTCGACCTGACCACGCTCCGGGGCTGGCTGGCGAGCCAGCACCAGGGGGGAGCCGCCCGCGCTACGCTGGCCCGCCGTGGCGCGGCGGCCCGTGCCTTCACCGCCTACGCCCACCGCAAGGGCTGGCTGGCCAGCGACCCGGGACCGCAGCTCGGTACGCCCAAGGCCCGGCGCGTGCTGCCGCAGGTGCTGCGCAGGGACGAGATGAACGTGGTGCTCGCGGACTGCGAGGACCGGGCACTGCGCGAGTTCGCCGCGGGCCAGCGCACCGCCGCGGCCCTGGCGACCCGCGACGCCGCCGTCCTTGAGCTGCTGTACGCGACGGCCATCCGGGTCAGCGAGCTCTGCGAGCTCGACACCGGAGGGCTCGACATAGAGCGCCGCACGGTTCGCGTGCTCGGCAAGGGCAACAAGGAGCGCGTCGTGCCGGTGGGCCTGCCCGCGCTGCGCGCCCTGAGCCGCTGGGAAGAAATCGGGCGTCCGGTCCTGGCCAACGAGCGCAGCGGCGCCGCGCTGTTCCTCGGTGCCAGGGGCGGCCGGCTCGACCCGAGGACCGCGCGCCGCATCGTCCACGCCAGGCTGCGCGCGGCAGGCCAGGCGGCAGGGCACGCCGCAGCGGTACTCACGGGTGCCGCCAGCGAGGACGAGCCGGCTGGCAGCGGAGCGGACGACCCGAGCACCTCAGCTGTCAGGGACGCGGGACCGCACGCCATCAGGCACACCGCGGCGACGCACCTGCTTGAGGGCGGCGCCGACCTGCGCAGCGTGCAGGAGATGCTCGGTCACTCCTCGCCCGCCACCACGCAGATCTACACGCATGTCACCGCCGAGCGACTGAAGTCGACCTACCGCCAGGCCCACCCTCGCGCCTAACCCCCAGCAACCCAGCCAGTACCCCCGGTCAGGCGCGGTATCAATCGGTGTCCACGTGGTGTCCAGTTGTCACAAGAGGCCCACAGCATGACAGGGTGACCTGGAACACAGGCCCTGTTCGGATGGTTGTACCTCTAAGTCGTCAATACAGGGCCTTAAACACAGAGCCTTAAACGGAGACTGTAGAATAATGACGGTCGCTCACGCCACGTGCCTTACCGGCACGTAGAGCGCCACATCTCGCGTGTCTGCTTGCCGCGCCAACCTGGCGCGGGTCGCATCACTCGGTTCGTCGGCCGAAAGGCCAGCGGCACGGTGCGGCGGCTTGGTATGGAGGCTACTCCGCAGGCCAGCAGACGCCAGGAAGTAACCGAGTCGCGTCGCGGTCGCTAGCTGTAATCGGGCAGCCGGGGCGCACATCAAGGAGGAATCCTCAACCATGGCGCCTGTCGTCACCATGAAGCAGCTCCTGGAGAGCGGCGTCCACTTCGGCCACCAGACCCGGCGCTGGAACCCGAAGATGAAGCGTTACATCTTCACCGAGCGCAACGGCATTTACATCATCGACCTGCAGCAGTCGCTCGACTACATCGACCGCGCGTACGAGTTCATCAGGGAGACCGTCGCGCACGGCGGCACGATCCTCTACGTCGGCACGAAGAAGCAGGCCCAGGAAGCGATCGCCGAGCAGGCGCGCCGGGTCGGCATGCCTTTCGTGAACCAGCGCTGGCTGGGCGGCATGCTCACGAACTTCTCCACCGTCTACAAGCGGCTGCAGCGCCTCAAGGAGCTTGAGGAGATCGACTTCGGCGACGTGGCGGGCTCCGGCATGACCAAGAAGGAGCTGCTCGGCCTCAAGCGCGAGCGCGACAAGCTGGACAAGACCCTCGGCGGTATCCGCGACATGGCCCGCGTGCCGAGCGCCATCTGGGTGGTGGACACCAAGAAGGAGCACATCGCGGTCAACGAGGCGCGCAAGCTGGGCATCCCGGTCGTCGCGATCCTCGACACGAACTGCGACCCGGACGAGGTTAACTACCCGATCCCGGGCAACGACGACGCGATCCGCTCCGTGGCGCTGCTCACCCGCGTGGTCGCTGACGCGGTGGCCGACGGCCTGATCGCCCGCTCTGGTGCGTCCGAGGTCGACCAGAAGCCGAGCGACGACCAGTTCACGGCCAGCGACGAGCCGCTGCCCGAGTGGGAGCGCGACCTGCTTGAAGGCAGTGCGAAGCCGGACGAGGAGATCCAGGAGTCCCCGGTCACCGACGCTGCCCAGGCGGACGCCGACATCGCCGACGCGGACGCGGACGCTGAAATCGTCGAAGCCGCTGCCGACGACGCTAGCGCCCCGGCCGACGGCGCCAACGCCGCCAACGACGAGTGACGAGCGACGCTGACAAACACTCCAGAGCGAGGAAGAGACAATGGCGAATTTTTCCGCCGCTGACGTGAAGCGGCTCCGGGACCTCTCCGGCGCCGGCATGATGGACTGCAAGAACGCCTTGACCGAGGCTGACGGCAACATCGAAGAGGCCATCGAGCTGCTGCGCAAGAAGGGCGTCAAGGACGCGGGCAAGCGGGCCGACAGGACCGCCGCCAACGGCCTCGTGATCGCCGAGCTCGAGGGCACCAGCGCGGGCATCCTGGTCGAGCTGAACTGCGAGACCGACTTCGTGGCCAAGAACGAGGGCTTCCAGGAGCTGGCCGCCAAGATCGCGAAGGCGGCCATCACGAGCAAGCCTGCCGACCGGCTCGCGCTGCTCGGCACCGTGGCGGAGAACGGCAAGTCCGTCGAGCAGCTCATCGAGGACGCCAGCGCTTCGATCAAGGAGAAGCTGGAGCTCGGCCGGTACGCCCTGCTCGACGGCGGCTACGTGGCCACCTACCTGCACAAGTCCGACCGTGACCTGCCGCCGACCATCGGCGTGCTCGTTCAGCTCGACGCTGCGAACGAAGAGGTCGCCAAGGACATCGCGCAGCAGGTCGCCGCGGCTGGCGCCCAGTACGTCACCCGTGACGAGGTGCCCGCCGACGTGGTCGAGAAGGAGCGTCGCATCGCGGAGGAGATCACCCGCGAGGAAGGCAAGCCGGAGCAGGCGATCCCGAAGATCGTCGAGGGCCGCGTCGGTGCCTTCTTCAAGGACGTGGTGCTCACCGAGCAGGCGTCGGTGAAGGACCCGAAGCAGACCATCAAGTCGGTCCTCGCGGCCGGCAAGGTGAACGTCAAGGCCTTCGCCCGCTTCCGCGTTGGCCAGGCATAAGCGATAACACAGCATAAATAGCATTAACAACGCGCGTCGCGCGGCCCCAGTGTTGGTAAACACAGTGCCGCGCGACGCGCGCGTATCCGGGTAATGTGGTCTCTGCCGCCGTCAGTGCACAGGAGCTGAACCATGATCGATGACACCCTCTTCGAAGCCGAAGAGAAGATGGACAAGGCCGTCACGGTCGCCCAGGAAGACTTCAGCAACATCCGCACCGGCCGTGTTACTCCCGCCGTCTTCTCGAAGATCACCGCCGAGTACTACGGCACGCAGACGCCGCTGAACCAACTGGCCTCCTTCCACGTGCCCGAGCCGCGGATGATCACCATTCAGCCCTTCGACAAGGGCTCCGCCGCTGGCATTGAGAAGGCGATCAGGAACAGCGACCTGGGCGTCAACCCGACCAGCGACGGCGTGCTCATCCGGGTGGTCTTCCCCGAGTTGACCGAGGAGCGCCGCCGGGAGTACGTCAAAACCGCGCGGTCTAAGGCAGAGGACAGCCGCATCAGCATCCGCAACATCAGGCGGCACGCCAAGGATGCGCTGGACAAGATGATCAAGACTGCCGAGGCCGGCGAAGATGAGGTGCGCCGGGCCGAGGGCGAACTGCAGAAGATCACCGACAGCTACATCGCGAAGGTCGATGAGCTGCTCAAGCACAAAGAATCCGAGCTGCTCGAGATCTGAGCGCCCCGGCAAACGCCTCCTTGAGTGCAGAGCACCTCGTGAGCACCGCAAACACAGCTCCGGAAAGCCCGACTCCACAGCAGGAGCCGGGCCCGTCGGGGTCACACACCATCCACACCGGCAGGAACCTCCCCGCCGCGATCGGCGTTGGCGTCCTCCTCGGCGGCCTTGCGCTGCTCACGCTGCTCACGGTGAAGGCGACATTCCTCATCTACATGGGCGCGGCGCTCGCGATCGGCCTGCACGAGCTGAGCACGGCCATGAAGACCAAGGACATCAACGTCCCGCTGATCCCGGTGGCCCTCGGCGGCGCGGCCATCCTCACCGCCGCCTACTGGGCGGCCGGCGGCGCTGTCCTCGCCGCCTTCTCGCTGACCGTCCTCGGCATCCTCATCTACCGCATGTTCCAGGGCACCGACGGCTACGTGAAGGACGTCACCGCTGGCCTGTTCGCGGTCGCGTACCTGCCGCTGCTTGGCGCGACCGTCAGCGCCATGCTCGCCGAGCATGACGGCGGCAGGCGCGTCCTGATCTTCATCGTCCTCGCGATCTGCAGCGACATCGGCGGCTACTTCGCCGGCATCACGCTCACCCCGTTCACCGGCGGCCACAAGATGGCCCCCGTCATCTCGCCCAAGAAGACCTGGGAAGGCCTCGCTGGCTCCGCTTTCCTCTGCATCGTGGCGGGCGCGATCATGCTTCCCACCATGCTCCACGGCCACTGGTGGCAGGGCGTCATCACTGGCATTGCGGCGCTAGCGGCCGCCGTCTTCGGCGACCTGGCCGAGTCCATGATCAAGCGCGACCTCGCCATCAAGGACATGGGCACCCTGCTCCCCGGCCACGGCGGCGTCCTCGACCGCATCGACTCCCTCCTGGCCTGCGCCCCCGTGGTCTGGCTCCTCCTGGCGGCCTTCGTCCGCTAGTCAGCCAAAGAGTTCAGGCAAGAGAAAACCAAGGCACAGGTCTCAGTACGGCTACTACGACGTGATCATCAGGGCCAACACCACTGACGGCTTCACCTACCGCTACGACGGCCGGATCAGCTAACCAGATCAGGCCGTCTAAGCCAGCGCCCGCCGCTAACCACCTCGTAGCGGCGGGCGCTGCTGGAGAGCTTTCTAGAGGTATACCGACTTAGCGCCAGGAACCGGCCCAGTTTGCGGCGGTCCGTCCCACCCGAATTCGGTATACCTTGCCGAGCCGCAGCCTGCGAGCGGCACGCCTGGGACACGCGGTAACCGTATGCCACGCCCTGCACGCTCCAATGTTGCGGCTAATGCGGAGCACGCTTCCGTTCGGTATCGATAAATCACTCTGCGCACCAGCATTCGCCTCTTACCCACTCGTTGCGCAGGCCCCTATCGTGCGGGCAACGGGAACCGGGCGCGGGCAAGCCAGTTTTAAGAGGCTGATTTCAAGTTTAAGAGGTTGATTTCAAGGGAGCTGGTAGGGCGGACAAAAAACGGCACGGCCAGCATGGCACGGCTTCCCTGAACGGAGTCATGGGCATGTCCGGTAAATGGGTCAGGAATCTCATCGTCCTCGCGTACTTCGTTGTCGGCATCATCATCGCCTGGGACCATCACTACATCACGCTCAGCTGGCTACGCTCATTTGCGAGCGCCCTGCTCGCGGTCTTCTTGTGGTGGCTCGTCCCGCTCGGCGTCGACCTGCACATCCACGGCTGAGCTTGGGGAACGTGTGCCCGGCCCCCGGGCACACGTTCCCCAGACGGTAGCGCAGCGCACGATGCCGTCGGTATTCCATGCGCGCCGCGCCGCTAGTCGCTGGCCGCGCCGGAAGGGTGGCCGATCGGGAGTTCCTGCGACCAGGTGGCAGGGTGGATGGCCGTCACCTTGCCGTTCACCGTGGTGTAGGTCGTCGGCCGTGGGCCCGTGTAGGTCAAGGCTATCTTCGTGTAAGCAAAGGGCTCGTTCTGCGCCACGAGGACACTGCCGGTAAGCGAGATGTCGACGGGATAGTCGTGGAAGTGCCCCATCGCGCAATTCGGCGTGCAGTCGTTCAGCGACTGGATCCCGGTCCCAGTCGCATGCGTCGGGGTCCAACTCGTCCAGTGCATCGCGGTCATGCGGTCGCCGCCGTCCCCGCACGCAAGCACGAGGCTCGCCGGCTCAACCTGCGGCTTGCTCTCACAGTCCCACAGCACAAAGGGCTTCCCGTTGGCATCAACCGGGGCGGCGTTGGCGGCATTGCTCACCGGCGTCACAGCAGCCGCAGACGACGGGGCTCCCGAGGCGGCGGGCGCGGCGGAGGCCGGCGCGCTAGCGGCTGGAGCGCTGCTCGCGGGCGCAGCGGTCGCGGCGGAACTGGCCGCGACCCTGGTCGCCGCAGGCTGGGCAGCAGCGCCCGATGTGGTCGGAGAGCAAGCTGACGCGGCAAACCCGACACCAAGGCCAAGCACGGAAATTCCCAAGGCCTGCGTTATGCGCGGGCAACGTCCCAAGCTCATCGTTCGCTCCTCATTCAGTCCCCGGCGAAAGGAGAATCAGACATACCTGGAGACAGTCGAACGGGATGTTTGGTTGTGGGCCCTGCTAAGAATTCCTCACTACTTGCTTCATAAGCCCCCATACCCCTGTGGATGGCTCGGCACGCTCGTGAGCGGCGTCCTGACCACCGGGTAGTTCATCCGCTGGGCGTCAACCTCCGCATTCACGGCTGATCGACCTGCGGGGCACTGCCGCATCCGTGCGGTGCCCCGGAGAGGAGGTGACGATCCCGTTGTGGGTGAAGACAGCCGCAGAACTATCTTCGTCGTTTTTCGCGCACCCTCGCCACTCTTGTCGGCATCTTGGCACTGTCCTCTCGTCATCATGTGTCCGAATACCGGAGTAAGCACGCACCGGGGCCGACATGGTTGCATGGTCGGCGAAGCGCGAGGTCAGGCCGGGGAATCGGACCTGTGGCCACGACGGGGGAGGGCGCGATGAGCGCTGGCACGACGCGGGCCCGCGTGTCTTGGGCACCGGCCCGGCTGGCTCGACGGAAACCGCCGTCGTCGCGGGCCTGCCGCATCGGAAACTGGTACCGGCATTCCCCGAATTTGACGGGATCAGTGGCACATCCGTCGTGCGACAATTGGCGAATGTCCGAACCGTCCGCGAGGAATCTGACCGAGCAGCTTTCCTTGGAACTCGCGGCTGCCCGCAAGCGCGGGATCGAGCGTCTCGATATCAGCTCGCACAATCAGCAGCCTCTTGAGCTACCTGGTCTCGGCGAACTGGCCGCCAAGTACGCGGCGGCTACGCGCAGCCGCCTCCACGGGCGGATCCCGCAGCTCAAGTACCTGCTCCGGGACGCGATCGACAGCTTTAGCGAAGAAGACGCAACGGACGCGCAGCTAGTGCGCGCCCTTTTCTTCGGTGATTCGCTGCATCGGGTGACCAAAAGCGCCGGAGAACTCCTCGATATCGCGCAAAGGGAATCGGGTTACACCACTGCGCTCCGGTTCCGCCTCGTCAGACACGCCGCCTTCGACCGCTTCGCTGAATTTCTCCCCCGTTTCGTCGCGCATACCGGCGCAGCGGCAAGCGTCGAGGCCGAGGCGCCGGACGAGGCCTTGCCTGAGGACGACGACGGCCTGCTGCGCGGCCACGGCGACAGCGCGCTGGCCCCCGAGGTCGAGCGGCTTGTCGCGTCGACCGGCTACATCGACAACGGTGATCACTTTGTCGCGCTGTTGTCCCAGGCCGAGAACGTCACTATCGTCGGCCGCACGAACGAGACGCTCGCCTCGATGCTCCGGCTAGCCCTGGCGCACAAGCGAGCCGCCATGCTACGGCCGGACAGCTGCTGGTCATCCGTCCGCGTAGTGTTCCTGGCCGACGACCTGCTGGACCGGATCAACGACGAGCGCGGCTACCCTGACCCAGTCGAAGCCCGGTTGCTGCGCCATCGCCTGGCTGTCTACGGGCGCCGGACCGTGCAAATCTTCCTGCGCGGCCTTCCCCCGCGGACCGAATGGGCGATCTACGACGCGCTGCATTTCCCGCCGATGACCGGAAGCCTGCTGGAGATGCCCGGCGGGCGCCGCATCGTCCAACTGCTGGTCCGCAGGCCGCAGCGGAGCAGCACGAACCATCTGTACCTGGAACTGGAAGACACCAGGGGACGCTACTTCTCGCAGGTTTTCGACGAGATCGTGGACAGCTCCGTGGACGACAACAAGCTCGTCCCGACGGGCCGTCCAGTCGACGGGAAGCGGTTCCGGACTATCAGCAACCGGTACCGGCGCAACGTCCTGCTCGAGGGGTCGAATGCCCGTGACTGGCTGCCCATGGTCCTCGTCATCACCTGGCAGATGCGTGACGGACAGGCCGAGCCGCTACTGCAGATCCGCACCGAACAGAACTCGACCCGGGAGCTTGACCGCTTCACCCACTTGGCCACGCACATCACCCAGGAACAGCGGATTCCGCCGGGGCTGGAGATCGGGCCGGACAGTGACCTGGCGATGTCCACGGCAGCGCAGCGCGTCCAGATGGAGACCGGCGAGACCGGACCGGTCGACCTGACACCGCTGGCCCCCGGCCGGTACTTCCATTTCGACAAGGAGCACCTGTTCTTCTTTATCTACTCCTACCAACTGCCGGACGGCGTGCAGATCTGGGACCGGGCCGAGATTTCCGCGCTGTCGGTGTCCGACCTGCTGGCGATCAGGGAGAATCAGGTGCTGCGGAAGGCGCTGCTGCTGTGCCAGGCCCCGCCGCTGCGTCGGCCGGTCCGGGCGGTCGCGTTCGAGATCATGGCGCAGAACCTCATCCTGCACGGCTACACCGACCTCGCGCGGCGGATGATCGCCGCCCATGCCGTTCATGACCCGCAGGTGGACGCGATCGCGACCGAGTTGCAGCCGCTCGAGGTAGCGACGCGGAGCTCGTGGCCTACTTACGTGGGAGAGACGGAAGTCGTGGGCCTGTCCGGCTTTCAGTACCGTGAATTCTTCCGTACGCTGCTGCCCTTTTATGCGAGTGTCGGAGTACCCGGAGCGGCCGAGCAGCTTATGCTTGTCCGCGACGACCCGGCTAAACGGGTGGCCGCAGACCGGCTTTCCGAGCTGTACGCCGACCAACGGCTCATGGAGTCGATACCGGTCGAACTCTGAGCGGTCCGCTTGTCGGACTCTTCCTACTCCAACTCTTAAGGGCAGGCTCTGATGAGTCAGCGTGTTCATATATCCGATTATTTCGACGGGGTTTACCTCGGATCGGAGCGGTACTGGTGGAAGGGGCCGGAGCGGTACGATCCCGACCCTGCCGCGTACCCGACCTCGCTGCTGACGCAGCAGACGCTTCGCCTGCTCAGGGGGCGCGCCCCCGGCCGGGCGCTGGACATCGGCGCGGGCGAGGGGGCCGATTCCATCCGGCTAGCCAAGCTCGGCTACCACGTCGACGTGGTTGAAATCAGCAGCGTCGGGGCCAAGAAGGTTCAGGTGTTCGCCGAAGAGGAGGGCGTACACGAACGGCTGCGCATCTTTTCGGTCGACGTCCTGAACTTCAAGCCGGACGGGGAGTATAACATCGTCATTTGCAACGGAGTCCTGCATTACGTCGAGGACAAGCACTCGGTAATCGAGCTCATGCAGCAAGCCACCATTCCGGGCGGAATTAACGTCGTCTCGCTCTGGAGCAATTACACGCCGGTACCTCGCCAGCACAATGTCTTGGTTCCCATCTACGCCGACCCCGAAGACGGGGTGGTCACCAGCAGCTACAAGAAATGGTCAAAGGAATTTATCTACTTCGAGCGTGACAAGGCGGAAGCCGCGCATTCCGACCTGCCCGCACACCGGCACAGCCACATCAAGATGATCGCGGGCAAGCCCGGCGCCTGAACGGTGCTGGCCGCCTGAGCGGTCCTAGCCCGTCAGTTCGGCACCGCGGTGAGCTGAGGGAGCGCTCGCGCGCGAGCGCTCCCTCAGCGGCTTTGGTGGTATTTCGCGCCGTTTTGAACAACGCGACGGTGCCTCGCGGCTGACTTCGTCACCCTTCTTGCTGACTCTGTTACACAGAGTTAGTTTCAAGGAGGAAAGTAACGTGCCGCGCGAGAACCTCCCGCACCTGCCTGGACCGGACGTCCCGTACGACGAGTTGAACGCGATCAGGGCCGATGCCGTCATGTGCCGTCACGCGCAGCGCCTCGCGGGCGACCTCGCCGAGGACCTGCTCCAGCAGACCTGGTACACCGTGACGCGGGCCGTCGCCCGCGGGCTGCCGATCCGCAACCTGCGCGCCTACTGGTACCGCGTGATGGCCCACGACGCCGCCCGCATGGGCCAGGACATCGCCCGGCAAGGAATCCTGGCCGACGACCCGCTCGCTGCGGCCGGACCGCGCCGCCGTCTGGACCTAGCCGCGACCTCTGCCGAGGAGGATGCGCTGCGCCGCCTGCTGAGTGCCGGCCGGCGCGCACTGCTGCACCGCCGCCGGGCGGAGTTCTGGCAGGACATCTCTGCGACGTCGCCCGACCCCCGCCGGTACCGGGACGTCGTCCTCGGCCTGACCGAGGGGATCCTGGCCGGTGACGGCCCGGAGACCCGCGCCGAACTCAACGACGCACTGATCGCGGCCTATCCCGAGTGGTTCGCGGAACCGGGTATCGCCGAGGCGGCCCGCTACCAGCGCCGCCGCCGCGGGCGGGAGGACGTCGGACACGTGCTCGAGGCCGTGATCGGCCTCTAGATGATGTCCGCGGCGACTGCGGCCGCGTCCTTAATGAGCTGCTCGTCCCCGTGGGCCGCGGCGATACTGCTCACCAGGCCCAGCCAGCTTTGCCTGGCGATCGCCGCGCTGTCCGCGTCGCCCCGCGCGGTCCGGGCCGCCGCGGTCTGACGCGCCTCGGCCCGCCGCCAGTACCGTCGCGCCCCGGTCACCGCCGGCGGCTCCGCCAGGATGATTAGCCAGGCCGCCGTGACGGCGGCCGCGCCGCTCAGCACTGCCCACAACGACCCGAGGAGAAGGCGGTCCGGACCCGGCGCGCTCAGCCCGCTCACGGTGGCGAGCAGCACGGCGAAGGCCGCTGCGGCCGCCCCGGCCGCAGCGGTGTGGCCGCCGTGCTCGCTGCGGACCGCGACCGCCGCCAGCCAGGCGTCGGCCAGCCACGCCGCCGTCACCGCGGCGGTGCCCGCCACACGGCCCGGTAGCCCGGCTAGCTCCAGCCAGGCCAGCGCGGCCAGCACAGCGGCGATCACCGCGAGAAGGGGCAGTTCCGCCCACCAGGGGAGGGGGCGTCGCGCGCGCGGGTCGAGCAGGTGGCGCAGTTCGTCGTAGCGCACCCGGGCAGCGGCCGCCGTCGTGGCGGCGGCATCAGCGGCCGCCTGCGACTGCCAAGCCAGGACGCGCCGGTGACTCGCCTCGGACAGCAGGCTGCGCGCCTCCGGATGGGTGGACAGGACGCCGCCAAGCACGGTCAGCGCGGCACGCAGCCGTGCGCCCCGGACGGGGGCTTCGCCACTTTCGAAGGTCACATCAGAAGAGAGCGGCCGCAGGGGGCTCCTTGACAGCTCTGGGTTTCGTCAGGCCGCTGTCAGGTCCGGATCTTGCCCGCCCTCGTCTTAGGCACAGGCCGCGCCCGGCCCGCGGGCGCGGCGCGGTCCACGGGAAGGCATGACGATGAGAAGGACCATCTGGCTGACCGCCGCCGCGAGCGCGGTCATCTTGGCCACGGCGGGCTGTGGACCGGGGCTATTCAGTGCGGGCCAGCCCGTGCCGTCGGGCCGGCCGGTCGTGCTGACGCAGCACGTCGCCGCGTCCGCGCTGGTCGCCGTGACCGGCGCCGGCGGCCCGGACAGCATGCTGTTCGATGTCCTGGCCGCGACCGCCCGGCCGCAGGAGCACCTGGACATCGAGCAGGCCGGAGGCAGGGGACAGGTGCCGGTGGCATCGGTGGCCCCGACGCCCGTGACCGTGCGCATCGCGGGCCGCCCTGACCCGCCCGCCGGCGGCGCCACCTCCTTCCAGCAGGCCAGCTACGACAAGCAGCTGCGCACCTGGGAGCAGGAGGAGGCCGCCGGGCAGCACGCCGTGGCGGTACGCACCGCCCAGGCTACGGGTGCCTGGGTCCACGGCCTGCTGGCGCGCGCGGCTGGAATGGACCGGGCAGACGCGGACACGTCGTTGGCCACCCTGGGGGCAGAATGCGCCCTGGCCGCCAGCGTGCTCTCCGGCCTGGTCGATCAAGCCGGGATCCGGTTCTCCGGCCGTGTGCTGGTACTGGCGGTCGGCCGCCTGGACGGCGCGCCGCCCGCGGGCGAACTGGACGGGGACGACGTCCTTGTCCTTACGTCCACGGTGCCAGCCGCCACTGCGGCGGCGGCGGCACAGCAAAACCTGATCGCGGCGGGTGCGTCGCGGGCGGCTGTGCTGGGGCCCGAGGCCACGCCGGCTGAGCTCGCCCAGGTGGTCGCGGACGGCCTGGGTGCGCGGCAGGTGACGGACACCGTGTCGGGACCCGCGCTGTTCGCGAACGACAGCGCGGTGCTGCAGCCGTCGGCGGCGCGGGTGCTTGCGCCGCTCGTCGCCAGGCTGGCGGAGCCCGGTGTCACCGCAGTGGTCAACGGCTACGCGTCCGCGCCGGGCAGTGCCGCGCGCAACCAGCGCCTGTCGCAGGACCGCGCCGCAGCCGTCGCCCGGTACCTGGAGGCGCACGGCGTCAGCGCGGCGGAATTGTTCGTGGTCGGACATGGCGCGAGCAACCTCGTGGGCAGCGGCTCCTCTGGCGATAACCGGCGCGTGGTCGTGGTGATCGACCAGCCCGCCGACGGTACCTAACCGCGGCGGACGGCCGGGCCGCGGCGGACGGCCGGACCCGGCCGTCACCGCAGGGCGGCCGGGTCGCCGACGGCTTCGGCCAGGAACGGGAGCGGCCGCCCGGCAGTACCGCGCGTGGCGGCCAGCCCGGCCCGTACCGGCCGGCCAGCCGCCTCCCAGTCGGCACGGCACCGGTCCCAGGCCAGAGCGGCCAGGCTGGCCCACTGTGCGTCGGCGAGCCCGGCGGCCAGCCCGTCCGGGCAGGACTCGGCCCGCAGCGCGGCGTCGGCCCAGCGCAGTGCGCGCCGGACGTGCCGCAGGCGGGCCCCGTCGGCTGGCCGCCGCTCGTCGCCTACGATCTCCGCCCAGATCACGCCGGACCTGATCAGGGCGCACACTTCGGCTGTGACCGGGAGTGCGGCCCAGGCCCGCGGCGCTGGTCCCGCCCGGCAGCCTGCCGCCGCTTGGGATGCCCCGCAGACGTTGAGCGGCGCGGCCGCGAGCACCCGCCGCCCGGCCGCGTCGACCAGCCGGGCCCGGCAGCCGGCCAGGCCCTCGGCCGTGACGCCGGGCAGCAACGCGGCCTCGACCATGATCAGCGGCGAGCTGCGCGGACCGGCCTGCGGGACCAGGTCCACGTCCGGCCACAGCCCGAATCGGAAGATCCCGGGCGGCACCAGCCCAGGGTCAAGGAACGAGTGCACGCCCGGCCCGTTCTCCGGTGCTGGCCCGCCGCCGGCGCCCGGCCAGGGATGTCCCAGCGCCAGCAGGCACCGGACCCTGGCGGGCGGGCTGGCGCCAAGGTCGGCAGGGACGGCCGACGGCCGGTCCGCGCGGCCGGAGGCTGAACGGTCCGCCAGGCCGGGGACCGGCCGGTGGAGGGCCAGGCAGGCCCGCCGGGCCAGGTCGGCGGCCTCGGCGTCCCACAGCGGCGACGCCGGGACGGGGCTGGTGACCCGGGCCGCGTCCAGCCGGGCGAGCCGGGAGGCAGCCCGGAGCGCCCGTGTCCTGCCTCGCAGGGCCAGCGGCCGACGCTCCACGGGCGACGCATCTCGTACCGCCGCCGCCGTCGCGGTGCCGAACATTTCCGCGATCCAGGCCACCGCGTTGTCGGGCAGCGCGCAGCCGACCGGGCTGAGCGCCACGGTCATGCCGCTCAGCCACCCGCCGACCCGGTCGAAAACCAGCGTGACCCCCGGGGCCGGCGCCAGGTACGCGCCGCCTCCCGCGCCCGTCGCCGGCCCACGCACGGTGACCTGCGCGGCGGCCAAGTCGACGGCCACGGCGAACCCGCGTGGCGCCGCCGCGCCTGCGGGGCAGCCAGGAGCGGGCCGGGCCGGATCCTTCACTGCCCGAACACGGCGCGCAGGGCGCGCTCGAGTGCGGCGTTCCAGTCCGCCTGCGATACGCCGGCGGGAGCGCCCGCAGTGATCGACCACTCGCGCAGCGCCCGCAGCAGGACTGTCCAGTGCCGTTGCATTTTCTCCTCGGCCCGGCGCCGTGCCTCCTGGGCGGTGACCGCCGCGGCCCGCGCCCGCCGTACGGCGGCCAGGGCACGGTCCAGGGGCAGCGGCCGTGTCCGGGCCATGACCGCCGACCCGCAGCCAACCAACCCGGCCGAGATGGCGCTAAGCAGGACTGCCTGCAGGACGGCGGCCACCAGCCCCTCGCCCGACACGGTGACCAGGTAGGAGGCGCGCAGCACGGTCAGTGCCAGGTACCCGATGCCGATCGTCAGCAGGAGGGCGCCGCGGCGCCGGGAGTCCTCCCGGGTCAGCTCAAGCCCGGCCATGGCCCCGGCCGACGCCGCCACCATGATCAGGGTGACCAGCCAGGTGGCAGCAGACGGCAGGCCGAAGGCCTGTGCGGCCCAGTTGAGCGGGATGGCATCGAATACCGTTAGCGCCGTCACCGCCAGCGCGCCCAGGTAGAACCCGGCGAATCGTTGGTCGGCCAGGTCCAGCCGGGCGTTCAGGGCGGCCGCGTGCTGCTCGGCCCGGTTCTGGACCTGCTGCGCGGCCAGCTCGCGCTGGCGTTCCTGCTGCCGGTGGGCGTCCGCCCGGCCGGCTTCCTCCAGGTCGGCCGCGAACGTGCCGCTGGCCCGGAACAGGGCGCTGAGTGCGGAGGCGGCCTGCGCGTCAAGCGAGGGACTGGGCTCGTCGTGGCCAGGTTGGATGTCTGCGGTGGTGGTCATAGCCGGCTCCGGTGAGTTGGGGTCCTGGCTATATAGACCCGTTCAGGTCACTGACCTGACATCGGCCGCGAAGGCAGCCGCAGAGGGTGCTCAGCGCGGTCCCCCCGACGGGGGAGTGACGATCCAGCTGCGCCCTTGCGCCCCCAAACGGTTCACCAGCGCGGCTGAGCCGTACTCCTTGGCGAGCTGCCGGGATTGTTCCGTGATGGGCACGACCCACAGCCAGCGGACCGGGTCGCCGTCCACCGAGAACCCGGACAGGTCAGGCGGCGGCGGCCCGGCGAGCCCGGAGGCGTCCTCGAGCAGCAGCACGCCCTCGTACCCGCCGCCGAGCGGGAAGGTCGATGGCTTGTCGTACCAGCGAATGTTGTGCCCTGGGCCGAACCACGTCACCGAGCGCCACGGGTACCCCGCTAGCCAGAGGAACACCAACGCCGCGACCCCGGACGGCAGCGTCGTCG
>Ga0310811_10004234_pt1 | contig 18045 bp, 12 predicted proteins | sample YCmetagenome_FD_207642 | JGI IMG/M metagenome (GOLD analysis project Ga0310811, IMG submission 207642) | Soil microbial communities from experimental microcosm in Duke University, North Carolina, United States - YC | ecosystem: Engineered > Artificial ecosystem > Soil microcosm > Unclassified ...
AGGTCTATACGGCTTTGTTCGATGGCCATCTGGTGGCACTGGATGCCAAGACCGGCAAGCTGGTCTGGCAGACCGATCCGGAAAAGACCCACCCCGAACCCAAGCACTATTACACCTATACATTGGCGCCTCAGGTCTATGACGGCATGGTGATCGTCGGCACGGCGGGGGCGGAATATGAGACCCGCGGCATGCTCGAAGCTTATAATGCCCAGACCGGCGCGAAGATCTGGGAGTTTCGCACCACGGCGGCGCCGGGCGAGCCGGGCGGCGAGACCTGGCAGAACGATGCCTGGAAATTCGGCGGCGGCTCGATCTGGAATACGCCGGCTGTCGATGTGAAGAACGATCTGCTGGTGTTTTCCACCGGCAATCCCAATCCCGACTATCAGGGCGAGTCGCGGCCGGGCGACAATGCCTATACCGACTCCATCGTGGCGGTGCATGCCCATACCGGAAAGCTGGCCTGGTGGTACCAGGAAGTGCCGCACGATCTATGGGACTATGATGCCAGCGCCCCGGTGATGCTGTTCGATGCCAAGGATGGCGACGGCAACACTGTTCCGGCGGCCGGCGAGGCGGGCAAGGTGGGCAATGTCTTTATCGTCAATCGCCTCACCGGCAAGCTGCTGCACAAATCCGAGCCGTTCGTGGAGCAGAGCGCGAATATGTTCGCACCACCCAGCCGTGCCGGCACGACGCTCTTGCCGGGCGTGAACGGTGGATCCCTGTGGCAGCCGCCGGCTTATTCGCCGCGCACCCAACACTTCTATGTCCTGGGCTCCAACATTCCCATGACCTTCACCACCATCGACTTCAAGGACAGCAAGCCGGGAGGCCCGTGGATAGGCCGCCACACCGGAGGTGTCATGAAGCGCGCCGACGGTCCGCAATCGGGCACTTTGACCGCCATCGACGTGAACAGCGGCAAGGTTGCCTGGCAGTATAAATCGCCCCAACCCATCTATGGCGGGGTGCTCGCGACGGCGAGCGATCTGGTCTTTGCCGGCGAGATGTCGGGTGACTTCAATGCTTTCGATGCCAGAAGCGGCGAAAAACTATGGACGCACCATTTCGATCGCGCCGTTTGTTCGCCGCCCATGACCTACCGGGTAAATGGCGTGCAGTATCTGGCGGTGGGCGTGAATGGTTGCCGGGGCGGGCATGTGCCCACCGGCACGTCACAGTTCGGTGACGAGGTCGCGATTTTTGCAGTGCAATGAGCCCATTCCTCTCGTCTGCTGAATAAACCCAATTTTATGTTGCGGTGCACCCAGTCAACTTTTCTGGCCCGTGCGAAAATTGTTACAGCCTTGAGGAGCGCGGTGTCGTAGCGTGTATGCAGCCGGCAAAAGACCGGATGCGCAACGACGCCCGAGGGAATATTCAAAAATGAGCAGCAAGCTTGCCGTTGGCGAGTTCAATCTCGCGAACTCGAACAATTTTTCGCCCAGCAAGTCTGTGCTGCTGGCCACCGCAGGGGCCACCGCGATGCTGATGGCCACCAGCGCTTATGCCCAGGAAGCGCCGGCGGGGCCGATCGAGTCGGTGACCGTCTCCTCATCGCGCATCACCACGGCGGGCTTTAATGCGCCGACGCCGACCACGGTTCTGGGCAACGACTTCATCGAGAAGTCGGCCAAGGACAACATCTACTCGACCGTCGTGCAGCTCCCTTCGCTGTTGGGCTCGACCGGCCAGCAGAGCAACGTCAACGGCACCTCCGGCGGCACCAATGGCTTGGCCTCGTTCAACTTATTCGGTCTGGGCACCACCCGTACCCTGACCCTGCTGGACGGTGAGCGCTTCATGCCCGCCAACGTCACCGGCGTGCCGGACATCAGCGAATTCCCCCAGATGCTGATCCAGCGCGTCGACGTCGTCACCGGCGGTGCTTCAGCCTCCTGGGGTTCGGACGCTATCGCCGGCGTGGTGAACTTCGTCACCGACAAGAAGTTCGTCGGCTTCAAGGCCAATATCTCGACCGGTCTGTCGACCTATGCCGACAACGGCACCGTCACCGCCCAGGCGGCGGCGGGCTTTGCTTTCGCGGGCGGCCGCGGTCATTTCGAAGTGGCAGCCGAATTCAGTCATATGGATGGCGTGCAAGGCGGCTGGCAGCAGCTGACCTGCTGCGGCGGCAAGATGGACAATTCGCTGTCCGGTGGCCGTACCTGGTTTGTCATGCCCAGCATCTACCAGTATGGCAGCCCTACGGGCACGCCGGCTGGCCAGCCTCAATATTTCGTCACCGCCAACGGCCAGCAGCCTCAGCTTGGGCGCTACGGCATCATCAACTCCGGTCCGTTGATGGGTACGGCGTTCAACGCCCAAGGCCAGCCCTATGCCTATCAGTACGGCACCGGCACGGCCGGGGTGAATATCGCCACCGGTCTTGGCGGCACCCAGCAGGGCCGTCCGAACAAGGACGGCAGCGCCTCCAGCCCCGGCACTGTCGCCAACTGCCAGAACTTCTGCGTCGGCGGCGAAACGGACAGCCAGACCGGTTCGGGCGTGACTCTGGCCACGCCGCTGACCCGCGGCAACGTCTATACCCGCGTCAGCTATGATCTGACCCCCACCACCGAAGTGTTCATGACCCTGAACTGGTCGCAGGTCGGCACCTCCAACATACCGAACCCGGACATGTGGTTGAGCGCCTTGCCAGGTATCTCCGGCGGCACAGGCCAGGCCAACACCACCACGGCCATCGGCAACAGCTCCATTCCCTCGAATGGCAGTTTCAATCCTGGCCAGGTCCTTCAGGCGCCCGGCATTCAGTGCGGCAACGCCCCTGGCGGCGCCAATCCCTACTTGCCGGCCTCTATTCAGGCGGCCTGTATCGCGAACAACATCACCAGCTTCAGCTTCGGCTCGCTCTATTACGGCCTGGGCCCGCAGGTGGTTTATACCCAGCGCGACAACCGCCGCTATGTCGGCGGTGCCAACGGCGTCTTCGACCTGTTTGAGACCAAGTGGAATTGGCAGGGCTATTACCAGCATGGCGAAAACGACACCAACATTCATGTGCGCGGCATCGCTCTGAAGCCGTACATGTATGCGGCGATCGACTCGGTGCAGGTGGGTGCGCCCAACGTCAATAGCGCGGTTTATACCGCGATGGGCATTCCGACCGGGACCATCGTCTGCCGCAGCACCAGCGCCATTCAGGAGGGCTGCGTACCCTTCAATCCCTTTGGCCCCACGCCCAGCCAGGGCGCAAAAGACTGGATCTATGGCGGCCGCACCTGGGGCCCGGGCCCGCTGCAGGTCTCGCACCAGATGCAGGACAATTTCGACTTCTCCGTTTCCGGCGCGCCCGTTGAGGACTGGGCCGGTCCGGTTTCGGTGGCCTTCGGCGGTGCCTGGCGCCAGGAAGCCTATGACGTCCGTGGCGACGGCGCCGGTAACGGCACCATCGGCGGCGCCGGCGGCGCCCCCGGCAGCCCTTGCAACGATCCGCTGCTGAACTGCCTGAACGGCACCAACTGGTATGCCGGCAGCTTCCATAACGCCCAGGGCAATTACCACGTGATGGAAGGCTTTGTGGAATTCAACGTGCCCCTGATCAACACACCGGAATGGGGCAGTGCCAACCTTAACGTGGCGGGCCGTCATGCACGCTACTCGACGGCGGGTGACTCGAATACCTGGAAGGTAGGCCTGACCTGGGACACGCCGCTGGACGGCCTCCGTTTCCGTGCCCTGCAGTCGCGCGACGTGCGTGCCCCCAACCTGGCGGAGCTGTTCGCCGCGCCCGTTACCGCCAACGGCAATGCCATCATTCCGGCGGCCAACGGCAATCCGCAGCAGAATATCCAGGTCATCAATGGCACCTACGGCAATCCAGCGCTGAAGCCCGAAAAATCCATCAACACGCAGCTTGGCATCGTATTGCAGCCGAGCTGGTTCTCAGGGTTCCAGTTCTCGGTCGACTATTACCGCCTGGCTGTTGCGGGCCAGATCACGACCGTTTCGACCGGAACCAATATCAACAACTGCTTTGCCGGCATAACCACCTATTGCTCGGCGATCGTGACGGCGCAGGGCACCACACCCTTCACCTATCCGGCGCAGTGGCTGCAGGTGAACACCCAGTTCTTCAACGTGGCTTCGACCGTGACGGACGGTTTCAATGTCGAATCGTCCTATCAGTTCAGCCTCGAGGATTGGGACATGATGTCCATCCCCGGCAGCTTCACCGTCCGGGCCCTGGCGACCTATGTCACCAAGTTCATCACCAACCCCGGCGTGCCGGGCGGTATCGTGGTGAATTCAGCCGGCGCCAACGGCAACACAAACGCTGTCGGTGGGGGTGTTCCGCATCTGAAGGTCTATGCCACCCAAAGTTATGATGCCGACAATTGGGAATTCCATGTCGCGGAACGCTGGATCTCGGAAGGCAAGCAGAACAACAACTGGATCCAGTGTAACCCCGGCAGCTGCCCGGTCGGGACCTTGGCCAACCCGACCGTCAACGACAACCATGTGCCGGGTATCTTTTATATCGATCTTGGCGGCTCGCTGGACATCAACGAGCATTGGAAGATTTACGGTCAGGTTGACAATGTGTTCAACAAGAACGCGCCGCCCTTCTATGCCAACCAGCAGAATCCGACCAACGATGGCGTAAATCCGCTGCTCTATGACGCCATCGGCCGGATGTTCCATGTGGGTGTTCGCGTCAGCGACTGACCTGTTTGCCCGAAAAACGCGCCCGGACCGCGGACGGTCCGGGCGTCTTTTTATACGCGCGGATCTCTAGCCTTTTCGCGCCAGCACCACGCCGGCCTGGGCCATGACGTTCAGGCTTCTGAGCAGATCGTTCTTGCTGCCGGTGTCGGGCAGCGCCGATGCAAGCTCACCCACGGCAAGCTCGCGACTATTCTGTAGTTTGGCCAGGGCCGGCTGCAGCGCCTTGGGGACAGTCCATACCCGTCCCGCCGCCGCGAATTCGAAATTCTCGCCCACGCGCGCGAGCGACAGGCGATGCAGCGATGCCAGGCGTACAAGGCTGGTTTCGCCGACGGGGGCCAGTTGCTCGTAAGGCGCATCGGGCAGGTTGATATAGGGATTGGGACGCATATTGGCTTCCCATTGCCGCTGGAATTCGTCCAGGCGCGCTACACGCAATGCATCCGAGACCAGCGCCGCAATCTGCATCTCCATCTTCGGTCGCCAGGTTCCATCGCCGGCCGGCGGCAGGCTCGCGCGCAGTTCCGCATGGTTTGTCAGGCGCGACATCACCCAGCCCAGATAATCCAGCGCGGTGGGAGGCGTCAGCGATACGGTCAGGTGCAGGCTGGGCTCGCCCAGCGGAAAGGCCTCGTGCCACCAGCCGCGGGGAACATAAAGGACATCGCCGTCGTTCAGCGTTCCTTCCCACACCGGCACGGTGGGGGGCGCGATATCGCCATCATGCTGCAGCGGATGGGGCCGGGTAGGGCGATACACGCGCCATTTCTTGCGGCCGGCAAGTTGAAGCACGATGGCTTCCTGCGGATCCCAGTGACGGTCGAAAGCATTGTTGCTGTGCCAGCCGGCATAGAGATTGGCGAAGGCATCGGTTTGCAACGCGTCCTGGAAGGTAGCCATCAGCTCCCGCACATGCGGCGCCATTTCCTGCACGTCATCGATAATCAGGCTGGCGCCCTGGGCCAGGCTCAGGACCAGGCGGCCCGCATCCACGCGCGGCACGCCGAACATGGCCGGCGTCAGATATTGCGATGGGTCCAGCGGCTGGCCATCCTTGTAAAGTTTGAGGCGGGGCGGCGTGAGGCGATGCTGTTGGAGCATGCCGTTCAGCTCATCCCAGGTCAGCAAGGCGGTGAAACGGCCTGGGCTTGCGGCAATGTGCACGAACTGCTTCAGCCAGTAGTCTTTCAGGAAGACCGCAGCGCCAAGCGGGGCCATGATCTCAGCGAAGTCCAGCATGATCTTCCCTTGTCGCCGCCCGCGTACTTTGTTGTGCCTGAAGGCAGTCATCCCCTGCATGGATAATATCGGGCGTCTGCCGCGTTGCCGTCAATCGGCTGTCGGGCGCATCGCAAGGGCAGGGCATGTCCGCTACTGCGTCCCGTGTCCGAACCGCTTCAGGAAGGACAATTCCGATGGCACGGCATCCATCGGGAAGGAGGCTTCGAAACGCACACCGGCTTCGCCGCGGCGCGCCCATACCCGCCGCGCCTTGTGCCCCATCTGCTCGCGGCGGATGATCATCCAAAAATCTTCCGGCAGGACTTCGTTGGGTCCGTAGCTCAGCCGCGCGCCGTCCGTTGACAGGTTGCGGATGGTGCAGGGGAAGGAATATCGCCCGCCACTATGCACCACCATGCAGCCGAGCAAGGCGCGTCTGCGCAGGGAGGGCCGGCGCTCGGCCAGGGGTGGCGGTTCAAAATCCGTGTCGGCAGCCATGCAGATTCAATCCGCCAGAACCAGGCGCGTTCCCCATCTTGCTGTGCCGCAATGAGACGTAGAAACAAGGCTTTAAGTCCGCTTCGCGGCATCGCGGCGCCCTGGTGGTGCGCTTTGCGAATCTTGTGCCATCGGCCCGAACACAGCCAGCGAAACTGGACGTGTTAAAATTGAACAGGCACTCTCGGCCTCGGGGTTCGAAGGGGCAAAAGCCATGGACCGTCGGCACCTTTTAAGGAATTCGCTCGCCGGCCTTGCTGGGCTCGGCGCAGCGGCCCGAGCGGCTGCGGCACAGACCGCCTCTGTGCCTCTGATGGACCGGCCGCCGGCGCTGGTGCCGATCCGGGCGCATCCCGATCGCATCTATGACATCAAGTGTTGCCTTCGGCCCTTCCGCACCAAGGGTTTCAACCTCTCCGTCGAGCAGATCGGCGACGCCACGGTGATCCACAATTACGGTCATTACGGCAGCGGCTGGTGTCTGTCATGGGGCTCGGCCGACATGCAGGTGCAGAAGGCCATGTCCCACAGTCCCAAACACATTGCCGTGATCGGCAGCGGCATCATCGGCCTGACCTCGGCTCTTGTCGCCCAGCGCGCCGGCGCCCAGGTCACCATCTATACCCGTGAGCTCTTGCCCCGCACCCGCTCCTATCGCGCCAATGGCGTGTGGGGGCCGGGGACGGTCGCCCTGGCGTCGGATGCGCCCACCAATCTCGGCGAGGTCTGGGAGAAGATGGTCCGCACTTCGTGGAAATATTTCCGCCCTTACATGGGCATGGCGGGCAATCCCATCGCCTGGGTCGATCACTATACGCTTTCGGACACGCCTTTCGACGCCGCGCCCCCACCGTTGCCGCCCATGCCCAACGGCGAGGAGCGGCCCATATTCTACGACATGGGCAATCGCGCCGCGGATATCGATTCCACGCCGCAGGTGCTGACTGCGGACGTCAATCCCTTCCCGGTGCCCTACGCCACCCGTGCCACCAAGATGTTCTGGAATTTCAGCGAGTATGGCCATCTGCTGAATACGGAATTCTTCGAACGTGGCGGCAAGATCGTCATCCGCGATTTCCATTCTCCGGCCGAGCTGGCGCATCTGCCGGAGAAGGTCATCATCAATTGTCCCGGCTATGCGGCGCATGACTGGTGGAAGGACAAGGCGATGGTGCCGGTGCGTGGCCAGACCGAATGGTTGATCCCGCAGCCGGAAGTCAATTACGGCCTGACCTATCGCAATGTGGAGTGCCGCTCCAAGAGCGATGGCATCATGGTGATCGCCATCGGTCAGGGCCAGTTCGTGAAGAGCTGGAAAAACAGCAACGAAATTCCCGACCGCGCGGAAGCGGAAGGCGCCGTGCATGTGGTTCAAGAGTTGTTTTCGCGGTTCCAGGCCCGGCCGGCCTGAGGGCCGATGCGCGCTATTGCCGCTGGCGGCGGACGATAAAGGCAGAGATCAAAAAGCCGCATAGCGGTGGCAAAAGCAAAAACAGCGCGATGTGAAAGTTGTCGGTTTTGACCAGCGTCTCGCCGCTGGCGTTCGGACAGAACATGGCCCTTGCATCCATCCGGATGCATCCCGTCGCGTATCGCCAGCTCCAGAAAAGCAGCCAGATCGCGGAGCCGAAGAGCGAAAGGCGGACGAGGGCGCGATCTATATCCATGCCGGCGAGGTTCCACATTCCTGATTTTGAATGAGCTGGGACGGCAGAACATAGCCACAGCCGCCAGTTGTGCTTACCTACAACTATTTAATCTTGCGGCCTCAGAGTTCCGGTTGCCAATGCAATCGCTTCCCGTCTTGGCGGTGTTCAAAGAGAACAGACTATGTTATCGCCGGAAGGCTTTTGTCGTCGCCAAGGCGCTGAAGAGAACACTCATTTCGTGACCGGAAAGTCTGACTTGCCTGCTTCCACGCCATGACCAATCCCTCCTCCAGAAACATCGATTCCATCAATCCGGGTGAACGCAACGGGGCGAGTTTCCGGCAGGAGCCCGCCCAAATAATGAGACCCGGCAGCGCCAGATGGCTGCTCGGCGGTCTGGCCGTGGCGACGCTTTTGGCCGGCTACTGGTATTTCAATCGCGAGGAGAAACAGACACAGCAGCCGACAGGCACGCTCGCCATCTCGGTTCGTGTCGCGCCGGTAACGCATGGCAACATGCCGGTGGTCGAACGGACGATCGGTACGGTTGTTTCCAATGCCATGGTCCAGGTCACCGCGATGGTGCCGGGTCGTCTCGAGCACGCCTATTTCCACGAGGGCCAGATCGTCAGACGCGGCGATCTGCTGTTCCAGATGGACCCCCGCACGTTTCAGGCGGCACTGGCCCAGGCCAAGGGTCAGTTGGCGAAAGACCAGGCGCTTCTGGCCGGCGCAGAGCGCGATCTGAGGCGCGATGAACGACTGATGGCCGCGGGCGCCGGCACCCAGCAGATACTGGACGATCAGCAGGCGATTGTTGCCAGCTATCGGGGCTCGGTCGAAGCCGACCAGGCCAATGTGGATACCGCGACGATCAATCTGGAATACACGCAGATCCGCTCACCCATCGATGGCAAGACCGGGCCGATCTTGATCCAGCCCGGAAACGTGATTGCCGTCACCGGCACGACCTCGAGCACCACTCCACTGGTCACGATCGCCCAGGTGACACCGATCAAGATTTCCTTCTCCCTGCCGCAGGCGGACCTCTCCCGGATTCAGGCGGCCCGGCACAATCGTCCCCTGATGGCGACCATCCGGACGCGCAACGGCAGCGCCCGCTATTCAGCGCCCGTGACCTTCACCGGAAACGCCATCAACAATCAGACCGGCACGATCGAATTGCGCGTGACCCTGGACAACAAGGACGGCGCATTGGTCCCAGGCCAGGTCGTCAATGTGAGTGTCGCGCTGGACGATATTCCCGACGCCCTGATCGTGCCGCATGAAGCGGTCAACGAGGGACCCGCCGGGCATTATGTATTCGTGATCCAAGGCGGCAAGTCGCAGATGCGGCCCGTCAAGCTGTTGTTCGATGACTCCCGCCGCGCCGCGGTGAAGGGGGCGCTCAAGCTTGGCGATCAGGTCGTGGTCGACGGCCAGTTGCGGCTGGTGGCCGGCACGTCCGTCACCATCGACAATTCGCAGGACGGTTCGGTCGCGCTCGCAGGAGGGGCGATCTCGGCGGTCCCGCAATGAATATCTCGCGGCGCTTTATTCAGTATCCGGTGATGACGACGCTGCTGATGGCAGCGTTGCTCATCTTCGGCGGCATTGCCTATTCGGGGCTTCCCGTCAGCGAATTGCCCAATGTGGATTTTCCCACCATCCAGGTTTCCGCCTCGCTGTCGGGTGCCGATCCCGAAACGGTCGCCGCCACCATCGCCGGTCCTTTGGAAAACGCCTTTTCGACGATTCCCGGCATCGACTCGATGACGTCCTCCAGCGTCCTGGGCTCGGCCACGATCACCATTCAGTTCGCGCTCGATCGTAACATCGATGCCGCGGGAACCGACGTTCAGGCGGCGATTTCAAGCGCGCTGAGCAAACTTCCCAAGACCATGATCAATCCGCCCACCTTCCGGAAGGTCAATCCCACGGAAGATCCGGTGCTGTTCCTGGTGATGAGCTCGGACAGCCTGCCGCTGACCATCGTGGATGAGTATGCCGACACGCTTCTGGCCCGCCAGCTTTCCCAGGTCAGCGGTGTGGCCCAGGTCAATGTCTTCGGCGCCGCGCAATATGCGGTGCGGGTCCAGGCCGATCCTGCGGCGCTGGTCGCGCGGGGTATCGGCGTGGATACGCTGGCGCGCGGTATTCAGAACAGCAGCGTTTCCCAGGCGACGGGCGCAACCAACGGCCCGGCGGACGCCCGGATCATTCATACCCAGGGCCAGCTGGAGAATGCGACCCAGTTCCGCAACCAGATCATCGCCTACAGTCACGGCGCGCCGGTGCGGATCGGCGATGTCGCCCATGTTGCCGACAGCGTCAACGATATCCGCCAGGGGAACTGGTATCGCGGCCAGCGCGCCATCACCATCGCGATCATGCGCCAGCCCGGCACCAACACCATCGAGGTGGTCAACAACGTCAAGAAGGTGCTGCCGCAGTTTTCCGCCTCGCTGCCGCCTGCCATCAAGCTTTCCATCCGGCACGATCGCAGCGAGTCCATCCGCGCGTCCGTGGCGGACGTGCAGTTCACGCTGCTCGTTGCCGCCGCGCTGGTGGTGGTGGTTATTTTCCTGTTTCTGCGCAAGCTGTCGGCAACCATCATCCCCTCCGTTACTCTGCCGATCGCGGTGGTGGGAACCTTTGCCGGCATGTCGCTGGCCGGCTTCAGCCTCGACAATCTCTCCCTGATGGCCCTGACCTTGTCCGTCGGCTTTGTGGTCGATGACGCCATCGTCATGCTGGAAAATATCGTGCGTCACGTGGAGGAGGGCGAGGCGCCCTACGAGGCCGCGGTCAAGGGCGCGGCCGAGATCGCCTTCACCATCCTGTCGATGACCATATCGCTGATCGCCGTTTTTATCCCGCTGGTCTTCATGGGCGGGATCGTGGGCCGGCTGCTGCATGAGTTTGCCGTGACGATCATCCTGGCGATCCTGGTTTCGGGCATCGTATCGGTGACCCTGACCCCGATGCTCTGTGCGCGGATCCTGAAGGACGAGCGGGGCGAGAAGCACAACGCCTTCTACAGATGGAGCGAGCGCAGCTTCGACGCCCTCCAGGACGCTTATCGGCGCAGCCTCAATTGGAGCCTGGCGCACAAGCCGGTCATTCTTGGCCTGTTCGCGGCCAGCGTGATCGCCAGTGTCGTGCTGTTCGACGTGATGCCGGAAGATTTCCTGCCCGCGGACGATACGGGCATGCTGCGCGTCAGCATCCAGGCCGCCAACGGCACCTCCTATGAGCGCATGGTCAATTATGGCGCCAAGGTCGCCGACATATGCAATGCCGACCCCAATGTCGCGGGGGCGATGCTGAGGGTCGGCTCCAATGGGGCAGGCTCGAATGGCGCGGACATATCGGTCATGCTGAAGCCGCTCTCGGAGCGTCCCTTGGCGGCGGAGGCGGTCGCCCGCGAGCTGCGCCGCAAAGTGTCCAACATCACCGGCATAAATGTCTTCGTGCAGAATCCACCTGCCATCCGGGTTGGCGGGCGTTCGACGCGCTCCACCTATCAATACACCTTGCAGGGCATGGACATTCTCCAACTGCAGGATTTTTCGGGCCGTCTGGAGCGCAAACTGGAAACGATCCCGGGCTTTGTCGGGGTCAATAGCGACTTCGATCGCACGACCCCTTCGGTCTCGGTCAAGATCGATCGCGATCGCGCGGCGACTTTGGGCGTCACTCCGGTCCAGATCGAAACCGCGATGGGCTATGCCTTTGGCGGACAGCAGGTCACGCTGATCTATGGCAGCACCAACCAGTATCAGGTGATCCTGGAACTGGACCCGCGCTATCAGCGCAATGCCGCCGCGCTCAAGATGCTTTATGTGACGGCGTCGGACGGCCGGCTGGTGCCGCTCAGCGCCGTCACCACCATCAGCCAGAGCATGATTCCGCTCAGTGTGAACCACTCCGGCGGCGTTCCGGCGGTAACGATCTCATTCGACCTGGCTGCCGGTTATTCGCTGAGCAACGCGGTCAGGGGTATCGAGCAGGCAAGTGCGGCCGTTCACGTGCCGCCCACGATCAAGGGCAGTTTCCAGGGCACCGCTGGCGCCTTCCAGCAATCCACCGCCAATATGGGTGTCCTGCTGATCATGGCGACCGTCGTCGTCTATATCATCCTGGGCATTCTGTATGAGAGCTTCATCCATCCGCTGACCATCCTGTCGGGATTGCCTTCCGCCGCGGTCGGGGCGCTTCTCACGCTATGGATCGTCGATATGCCGATCACGCTCTATGCTTTTGTGGGCATGATCATGCTCATCGGCATCGTCAAGAAGAACGCGATCATGATGATCGACTTTGCCCTGCAGCGGCAGCGTGAAAGCGATGGAGCGACTGCGGAGCAGGCGATTTTCGATGCCGCCCTCATTCGCTTCCGTCCCATCATGATGACGACCATGGCCGCGCTGATGGGCACGCTTCCCATCGCATTCGGTACCGGCATGGGAGCGGATTCCAGACGGCCGCTCGGTGTCTGTGTTGCCGGCGGTCTGCTGCTCTCTCAGCTGCTGACGCTTTACATCACGCCAGTGATCTACATCTATCTCGATCGGCTGAGACTGTCTTTCCAGAAGCCGCAGAAAGCCGAAGAGCAGGGTATCCTGCCGGCAGAATGAAGCGCCTATCCGGCTAAATGATGCTGAGGACGTACGCGACGACCGTCCAAAAGATCAGCAAGGCGGGAATCGCCGTTCGCCAGAACAGCGCCCGTCCATCATGCTTGTGAAAGTGTGCCTCATCCATGCGTCCAGCCCTATGCCATCTCGTGCGCTCTAGGTGCGGTGCAACACTCAAATCACGTACAATTCCCATGGGATCCTCGCCATGGCCGACGGTTACCTATTGCTAACCAACCTGCACGTGCATGGTTCCACGTCACACCATGGCCGCGCAAGCGGGCAGTATGGTAAATTTCCGTACACGTCATTTTTCCACGCAGCGCGCAGAAAAAGTGGCCCTTGCTTCTACCCCAAATGTGGCGAATTCGGGGCCTCTGTTACTGGAACTTAATTCCCGGGCGGCTGATCGGTCTGGAAATAATGCACCTGACCTTCCTTGCTGCGCGGCGTTATGGCCATGCGGATGCTTCTGCCGGTGTTGGGACAGGACGTGGCGCGATGCCAGCGTTCCTCATTGGCATTGATCAGATCGCCATATTCGCCATGCACCACGCCTTCGCCGGAGATCAGGGCACAGACATTGCCCCAGACATCGAGCCAGACTTCCTGCATGTTCTCATGGAAATGGCCCCAACTGGTGTCGGGCGGCAGCTGGGTCAGCGGCGGGCCGATATTCAGGTTGGATGAGGTGTGGCCGTCATAGAGGAAGCGCTCCCCGGTGCGGGTCGAGGCGCCATATTCGTCCACGTTGAAAAAGGGAACATTGAAGGAGTCATAACCGCCGGTTGAGGTGATCTTGGTTTTCACATAGCGGTAGCCAGCCATGGGCGCCGGCGTCTCGTTTTCGGGATAGGACGGCGCCTGGCCGGCCGGCGTCGTGCGGTAGAACACGACCGGTTCCGTGCCGACGGTCTCCAGGCAGTAGGAAAGACGAGGGGCCACGTTGAACACCCAGCCCTTGGGCAACACCTTGGGCTCCTGGCCGTCGATCGTGACTTTCAGTTGGCCGCTATAGACCCAGCCCCAGGCGCGGTCGTCAGCCCAGAACATGCATTTGGATTTGTCGCCCGGCGCCATCTGGACATAGCGGCCGTCGAAGTCACGGTTCAGAAGTACTTTCTGCTCCCAGCGCGGTTGGCCTTTATGGGCCTTGAGAACATCGGCGATATGCCAGATGGGCTTGTTGATTTTGCCATAGCCTGTCTCCGGCTCCTTCTGCGCCGCCCAGACAAAGCGGGTCGGGCCATTTTCACCAGCGGCCTGTGACCACCAATTGGTCTGCGGTGCCGGCCGGGTGCGTGCCGTTGCGGGTCCGTCTCCTTGCGACCATGCCGGGCTGGCGCTCAGCATCAGCCCCATCGCGATCAAAACTGTTTTCCTGGACGTCATGGTTCTCTCCCGCTTTTTATTGGGCCGAAGCCGGCCGGTGGTTTTCCCGCCAGCCAAGTCTGCCACATCTTTTGATAGGCCGCTTCTACCCGGCGGCGGAAAAGGTCGGTGTCGAAGAGAGGGCTGTCACGGGTCAACCGCTTCTTCACGGCGGCCAGAGCGGCCGGATCGGTGGCCAGTGTCACCGCCTTGCGCTCGAAATCCTCGGTATTTGAAGCGATCAGGTCGGCAAGACCCGCCGCCCGCAACAGGCTGGCCGCGACACGGCCCGGAAAGGCCCTGCCGGCCTCAGTCAACACAGGCACCCCCGACCACAGCGCATCGCCGGCCGTGGTATGGGCATTGTAGGGCAGGCCATCCAGGAACAGGTCGGCGAGGCTGAGGCGGGCCAGATGTTGTGCCGGCGGCAGATGGGGCGCGAACAGGATGCGCTCCGGCGCCACGCCCTGCGCGCGCGCATGGCGCGCGATGTTTTCCGCAAAGGGCGCCACTTCTTCCAGCAACCAGAGCACGCTGCCCTCCACGCGGGCCAAAATGCGCATCCAGCCGGCAAAGGTCTCAGGCGTCAGCTTGTAGGCCTGGTTGAAGTTGCAAAAGACAAAGCCTTTCGGCGGCAGGCCGGCCCCCGCACGGGAAGGAATGGCCGCGACGGTGCGTCCGCGATCGTCATTGACCTGGTAGCTGCCCACAAGGCGCACGACTTTCTCGTCGTAGAAGCGCTCTTCACCGGGCGGTATCACGACATCATCGGCGAGGATGTAGTCCATATAGGTGGCGCCCAACGTCCCGGGAAAGCCCAGATAATTGACCTGGACCGGTGCGGGCCGCCGCGCGAACACGCCCATGCGATGCTTGCCGAAGTAACCATTGAGATTGACGAGAATGTCTATTTCGGCGGCCCGGATTTTTTCCGCCGCCTCTTCGTCCATCACGCCGCCGATATCCAGCCAGCCATCGAAAGCCTGTTTCAACCGTGCCGTCATGGCGCTGGCATCGGCACTGCCATTGTCCACAGCGATGACCTCAAAACGGCTGCGGTCGTGGCGTTCATAAAGACCCGCCATCAGGATGGCGGTGGCCTGGTCGCGAAACTCTCCGGAAAGATAGCCGAGCCGGATTTTTGTGCGATCCCGCCGGGCGGCAGGATCGTGCGGCAGCGAGGGCAATTCGGGATGGAGATCGCGGGTATAGATGCGGGCACAGGCATGCAGGTCGTGCGGATCGCCCGAGACCGCTTGGAACATGAAAGGACGCGCCACCCGCCCGCCGCGCCTGAGGCCCTGGACGATGCCAGTCTTGCGTTGCTCGAAATCGCCCCAATCGGCCGCATACATTTTCAGATGCAGCACGGCGCCCTGGCCGTAAGGCAGATCCGGACCCAGCATCAGCGCTTTTTCCAGATCGGCAATGGCCGGCGCCCATTGCTTCCTGTTCAGCCACCAGATGTAGCCGCGATTGTTCAGCGCCTCGACATGACCGGGCGCCAGCGCCAGCACCCGGTCGTAGGTTGCCAGCGCCTCGTCCGTACGTCCCAATTCGTTCAGTGTCACTCCGCGCCGGTAGAGCGCCTGGATGTTGCGGGGCTCGAGCGCAAGGGCGCGTTCAAAGCTGGCTAGTGCTTCCGCCGGCCGGTTCAGGCTTTGCAGCGCAAAGCCGCGATTGACGAAGCTTTCGGCATCGGGCCGGGTCGCGAGTGCGCGATCGTATGCGGCCACGGCATCCTTGCCGCGTCCCAGAAGCGAAAGGACATTGGCATAGTTGACCAGCGCCCCGGCATGGCCCGGCTGCTGCGCCAGTGCCCGCTCCAGCCATAGCAAGCCTTCCGCCGCCGCGCCTGTCTGCGCTTTCAGCACGCCCAGCATGTTGAGGGCGCCGAAATCCTCTGGCGCGTCCGCCAGCGCCTGACGGTAAAGCGCTTCGGCCTCGCGCAACTGTCCGCGCTGATGCAGCGCCAAACCTTGCGCGAACGGATTTTGTGGCGGCATCCCTGTCTTGCGCCCCTTTGGCCGCGAAGAGTAGATTCGCGCCTCTCATGCAACAAGCCGCCGACATTACCGTGGTCGTGACCTCGTGCAACCGCTACGATCTCCTGGCGCGCACCCTGGACAGTTTCCGCGCGCAGGAGACCGAAGGCCGGGTGGCGCGCATTCTGGTGGCCGAGGATGGCGATGCCGATCCCACGGCGGTTTGCGCCCGGTTCGGCGCAGAGCATTTCCGCACCATGGAGCGGGTGGGGCAGATCAAGCTGATCGACCAGGCCTATGCGCGGGTGCAGACGCCTTTCATTTTCCATCTGGAGGATGACTGGGAATTTTACCGGCCCGGCTTCATGGAGAAGAGCCGGGCCCTGCTGGAGCGCGATCCCAAGATCCTGCTGGTGCAATTGCGCGCCTGGAACGACACCGGCGGCCATCCCTTAAGCCACACAGCCCCCGATAACAGCTTTGGCGTGATGGCCACCGGCTATTGCGACTGCTGGCATGGGTTCACCTTCAATCCGGGCCTGCGCCGGCTGTCGGATTACCGGCTTTTGGGCGGCAGTTACGAAAAGCAGCCGCGCACCATGTATGTGATTGCCAAGACACCCACCGCGGCGCTGCCTTTCGAGGTGGAAGCGTCCGCTTTCTATCACCGGCTGGGCTATCGCGCCTTCATCCTGGACGAGGGCGGCTATGTCCGTCACACCGGCGCGGACCGGCATGTGAGGAGCGCCGCCGACAGCAGTCCCGATCTGATCGGCCTGCCGCGCAATGCATTGTGTCCCTGCGGTTCTGGCCGCAAGATCAAGCACTGCCATGGCGAACTGACGTCCTGAGGGGGAAAATGAGAAAGCTGGTTTTTGTGCTGACCCTGTTGCCCGCGGCGGCAATGGCGCAAGCGCCTGTTCTGCCCAAGCCCGAATTGACCGAGTTCTGGTCGCCGGTGCCGCCCAAGGTCGAACCGGGCGCCATGCCGGGCCAGCCGCCATCTGATGCTACCCTGTTGTTCAATGGCCGCGATCTCTCCGGCTGGGAGAGCGTCAATGGCGGTCCGGCCGACTGGGGTGTGGAAAATGGCGAGATGGTGATCCATCCCAAATCGGGCTCCATCCAGACCAGGCAGAAGTTCGGCGATTGCCAGCTCCATGTAGAATGGATGGTCCCGGTACTGCCGCCCGACCGCAAGGGCCAGGACCGCGGCAACAGCGGCATCTTTCTGCAGGGACTCTACGAGCTGCAGGTGCTCGATAGCTATGACAATCCCACCTACGTCAATGGCGAAGCGGGAGCGATCTACAAGGAGGCCGTGCCGCTGGTGAATGCGCTGAAGGCGGCGCCCAACTGGCAGAGCTATGACATCGTCTATTACGCGCCGCGCTTCTACAAGGATAACAGCCTGGCCGAACCGGCCCGGATCACCGTCTTCCTCAATGGCGTGCTGGTGCAGAGCAATTTCGCCATCACCGGTCCCACCGAATATCGTGGCATCCCGCAATACAAACCGCATGGCGATGGCCCACTGATGCTCCAGGCGCACAACAACACGGTGCATTACCGGAATATCTGGATCAGGAAGTTATAGCGCCGCGCGCAATGGATGCCGGGGAATATGATGACGACACCGACGCCGTTTGAACGGGAGCTTGGAAAAGCCCTAAGAGCAAAATTCGGCTCGGATACCAAGGTTGTTCGCTTTGGTGACGACGAAGGCGCGAATGATGTCTTCGTTGTCAGTGGCACGAACTGTCCGGTAGATGGGGTTAATTCCTATGGAACTGTCGGCCTCTCGCGAAATGCGCAGCGTTTCGGTGACGTAGACATCCATGTCGAGATCGTGGCGGCCTGCGCGGCCTCTACTTTCCGAATTGACAACCTCGTCGCCAGCTGCGTGTTTGATAGCATCAAGAACGGCACCGGTATCGTGTATGGGGCCTCTATTGCCGACATAGTCACGCAATATGGTATATCGCG
>Ga0310811_10004235_pt1 | contig 18042 bp, 16 predicted proteins | sample YCmetagenome_FD_207642 | JGI IMG/M metagenome (GOLD analysis project Ga0310811, IMG submission 207642) | Soil microbial communities from experimental microcosm in Duke University, North Carolina, United States - YC | ecosystem: Engineered > Artificial ecosystem > Soil microcosm > Unclassified ...
TACGCCCTCGGGGAAGTCGGGGGCCTTGCCGAACCGGGCGAAGCCGTCCAGCGCCACCAGGCCGACGAGGTCGGCCGGCGGCGCGGCCAGCAGTTCGAGGGCCCCGAGCGATTGGCCCACGCCGAGGATGGACTCCCTTCCCCCTTGATGGGGGAGAGGAGACGTGTTTCGGTCCCCTGCGTAGTATCCCGCATCAAGGACCAACGCTCCCTGGGCGTCTTCGCCGAGCGCCTCCAGCACCTTGTCCCACAGCGTCCGGTCGAGCGCCCAGCCGTGGGCGAACAGCAGGGCAGGCCTCACCGGATGGCCCCGATCGCCTCGACCAGGCGGTCGATGGCCTGATCGTCGTGGGCGGCCGACAGGGAGATGCGCAGGCGGCTGGCGCCCTCGGGCACCGTCGGCGGGCGGATGGCCACGGCCAGCAGGCCGGCGTCCTCCAGCGTCTTCATGGCGTCCAGCGCCCGGGTCTCCTCACCGAGGCCCACCGGGGTGATCTGGGTGGTCGAGCCGAAGGTGGCGAAGTCGCGCGCCTCGGCCGCCGCCCGCACCCGCGCCGCCGCCGCCAGCAGCCGTTCGCGCTCGGCGTCCATGCCGGGGACCAGATCGAGGGCGGCGTCCAGCGCCCCCAGCACCGCCGGCGGCGGGGCGGTGGAGTAGATGAAGCCGCCGCAGCGCTGCACCAGGGCGTCGGTCAGGGTGCGGGGCCCGGCGACGTAGGCGCCGAAGCCGCCGAGCGCCTTGCCGAGCGTGCCCATGACGATCGCCGGCGCGCCCTTGGGCAGGGCGGCGGCCAGGCCCGCGCCGCCGGGGCCGAGCACGCCGGTGGCGTGCGCCTCGTCGATGTAGAGCAGGGTGTCGTAGCGGTTGGCCAACTGCAGCAGGCCCTCCAGGTCGGCGCGGTCGCCGTCCATGCTGAACACGCTCTCGGTGACGATCAGGCGGGTGCGGCCGTGGTTCTCGGCGGCCTGCAGCTGGCGCTCCAGGTGGTCGAGGTCGTTGTGGCGGAAGCGGATCTGGCGCTGGCCGGCCTGGGCCAGGCCGGCGTGCAGGCTGGCGTGGTTCAGCCGGTCGGCGAACACCTTCACCGGCCCGGCCATCAGCTCGATCAGGGCCGGCAGGACCGAGGCGTTGGCCTGCCAGCCGGAGGCGAACAGCAGCGCCGCCTCGGTGCGCTTGAAGGCGGCCAGCCGCTGCTCGACCTCGAGGTGCTCGGGCAGGGTGCCGGACACCAGGCGCGAGGCGGGCGCCCCGCCGCCCAGTTGCTCGGCGTATTCGGCGGCCCGCAGGCGCACCTTGGGGTGCAGGGCCAGGCCCAGGTAGTCGTTGGACGAGACGTCGATCAGCACGCGCCCGTCGCCCAGGCTCACCCGTCCGCCCGGCAGGCGCCCCAGCGGCCGCAGGGCGCGGCGGCGGTTCAGCTCGCCCGCCTCGTCGAGGGCGTCGTCGAGGCGCATCAGGAACTCGGTCCAAGCCCGGTTCATGACGCGGCCACACGGCGGATGGCGGCGGTCAGGCGCGACAGGTCCCCTTCGCCGATGGTCAGCGACGGGGTCAGGTAGAGGATGTCGCGGAACGGCCGGATCCACGCCCCGAGCGGCGGGAAGCGATGGCGCAGGGCGTCGGTCTGGCGGTCCATCTGCACCACGCCGATGGCGCCCTTCACCCGCACGTCGACCACCCCCGGCAGGGCGCAGCAGGGCTCCAGCTCGGCCTTCAGCTGCGCCTCGATGCGCGCCGCCTGCTCCAGCCGCGGCTCGGCCTCGAACAGGTCGAGCGAGGCGTTGGCCGCGGCGCAGGCCAGGGCGTTGGCCATGTAGGTCGGGCCGTGCATCAGCACCGCGGCCGGATGGTCGCGCTCGAAGGCCTCGGCGATCGGCCGCCGCGCCAGGGTGGCGGCCAGCGGCAGGGTCCCGCCCGAGAGCGCCTTGGACAGGCACAGGATGTCGGGAACCACCCCGGCCTGCTCGAAGGCGAACATCGTGCCGGTGCGGCCGAAGCCGGTGAAGATCTCGTCGAGGATCAGCAGCACCCCGTGCCGGTCGCACAGGCGCCGGATCGTGGCCAGGGTTTCCGGGGCGTGCATCTTCATGCCGCCGGCGCCCTGGACCAGGGGCTCGACCACCACCGCGGCGATCTCGCGGGCGCTGTCGGCCAGCAGGCGGTCGAGGGCGGCGGTGGTCGCCTCGTCCTCCGGCAGGTCGGCCAGCAGGGCGGGGTTGAACACCCCCGCGTACATGGCGTGCATGCCCTCCTCGGGGTCGGCGAGGGGCATGGTGGCCAGGGTGTCACCGTGATAGCCGCCGCGGAAGGCCAGGAAGCGGGTGGCGAAGCGGCGGCCCGTGATCATGGCGTACTGCAGGGCGATCTTCAGCCCCACCTCCACCGACACCGAGCCGCTCTCGGTGAAGAACACCCGGGTGAAGTCGCCGGGGACCAGGCGCGTCAGGCGTTCGGCCAGGCGATAGGCGCTCTCGTGGGCGAGGCCCGCGAACATCAGGTGGGGGAAGCGGTCGAGCTGGGCGGAGACCGCCGCCTTGATCGCCGGATGGCCGTGGCCGTGGCAGGCCGACCACCAATTGGCCACGCCGTCGATCAGCTCGCGCCCGTCGGCCAGGGTCAGGCGCACGCCCGACGCGGCGACCACCGGCAGGGCCTCGGCCTCGAAGCGGGCGTAGGGCGGCCAGACGGCCTTGCGGCCCGTCTCGAACCAGTCTGGCTCGAACCACTCCGCTGTGTCGGATCCGGTCATGGCTCGGGTATAGGGAGGATCGGCCGGGGGACAAGCCCCCTCATGGGGATGGTCCGCGCCCAAGCAGACCGAAGGCCGATGGTGCAACAAGCGCGCTCAAGCAGGCCGCTGGGCCGATAGCGCAAAAGGAATGGCTTCCCATGGCGGCGTTTTTCGTGACTGGGGCGGGCACCGACATCGGCAAGACCTGGGCGGCCGCCCAGCTGCTGCGCCACTGGCGGCTGAAGGGCCTGGAGCCCGAAGCGGTCAAGCCGGTGGCGAGCGGCTATGATCCCGACCGGCCCGGAGACAGCGACGCCGCCGCCCTGCTGCGCGCGCTCGGCCGCCCCGTCGAGGCCGGCGCGGTGGAGGCCATGACGCCGATCCGCCTGCGCGCGCCCCTGTCGCCCGACCAGGCGGCGCGGCGCGAAGGCGCCCGGATCACGGCCCGCTCAGCGGCCCTGGCCTGCCAGGGCCTGATCGCCGCGGCGAAGGGACCGGTGCTGGTGGAGGGGGCGGGCGGGGCGATGACGCCGCTCAACGACAGCGAGACCATGCTCGACCTGGCCCTGGCGCTCGGCCTGCCGTCGATCTTCCTGAGCGGCAGCTACCTCGGCGCCATCAGCCACGCTCTGACCGGACTGGCGGCCATGCGGGCGCAGGGCGCGCCCGTGGTCCTGGTCCTGGTCAACGAGACGCCGGGCAGCACGGTGGACCTGCACGAGACGGTCGATACCCTGCGACGCCACGCCCACGGCGCGCCGGTGTTGGCGATCCCGCGCGGCGCCGACGGGCCGGTGTGGGCCGAGGCCAGCCGCCGGCTGGGCGTCGAGGCCTGAGCCCGGCTCGTGTCGGTTCCGGCGGGCGCGGCAAGGGTGGCGGGCCGGCCAGGCCGGGCGCGCGCTCAAACGCGAAGAAGCTGAGGCAATCGGCGGAAATCGCGTGCGATTTCCAAGGTCGGTTTGGCGTTGGCCTCTCGAGGTTCGCCCCGCTATAACTGCCCTTCGTGCGGGCGTGGCGAAACTGGTAGACGCAACGGACTTGAACCATTGAGTGCCCACGGGGAAACCCGAGGTGCAGAACTGCTCAAACTCGGGGAACCCTTTGACATGGCGATCCCGAGCCAAGCGCCCGGCGCGAATGCGCCGAAGCGAAGGTGTAGAGACTAGACGGGCAGCACCTAAGGCGCGAACGCGCTAGGGTGAAGGGATAGTCCAGACCACAAACGTCTTTGCGGTCAGCTCCGCGAAGACGGCGGCGAAAGCCGTAGCGGGTACGAAAATCCGTTGGGGGTGACCCCGTGCCGGTTCGATCCCGGCCGCCCGCACCAACTGCGCCAGTACGAACATGTCCTGATGAGGGGTGTGAAACCGTGCCGTCCATGCTTTGTCGCCGCTGGCAATCGGCCGCGATCCCTTTCAGGGGATCGTAGAGGTTATGCGGTGCGCTGCGCCCATCCCGGCCTCGATCCGCCCCTCAGGCAAGACATGGGCTTGCTTTGTGTGTAATTACGTTATAATTACATTGTCATGAAAGTCGCGATCGTAGCCATTGGCAATTCCCGCGGAGTGCGCCTCCCCAAGGCGGTGCTCGACCAGCTCGGTTTCGGTGCGGAGGCGGAACTCGCGGTTGAGGACGGGCGGGTGACCCTCACGCCCCTGAGCGCGCCGCGACGGGGTTGGGCCGAGGCGTTCGCCAAGAACCCGCCAGAGGCGCTCACGCCAGAAGATCATGACTGGCTTGATGCTCCACTCGTCGACGATGGGGACGCGTGAAGCGGTTCAAACTCTGGCTGGTCCGGCTGGATCCGGTTCTGGGCTCGGAGATCGGCAAGACGCGACCTGGCGTGATCGTGTCGCCCGATGAAGCCAATGCCAGCCTTCGCACGGTGCTGATCGCCCCCCTGACATCGGTGCGTCGGGCCTGGCCGACGCGTATTCCGGTCCTGGTCAATGGCGTCGAAGGCGACGCCGCGCTGGACCAGATGAGGGCGGTCGACAAACGCCGTCTCGTAAAGTCCCTCGGCGAGCTCGCCCCAGAGCAATGTGCGGCCGTGGCGGAAGGCCTTGAGGAGATGTTTCGGCTGTAAGATATGGACCCACGCCGTGAGGTTTGCCCCAGCTCGGCGCGGAAACCCGCATGATTGCCAGACGAAATTCCGCGGCGGGGCGATCGGATGTCAGCGGGCCAACGGAATTAGCTTCTTCCGAATGAACTTGATCCTGTCCAGCAGCATCCGGGCGTACTCGGCGGTCGGCGCGACGGGGATCGGATAGCTGTCCGAGAGGTCGCGGCCGGCTAGGACATTGTCGGCCCAGTCCTGTGCGATGGCGCAATAGAGCTTCAGAGCCAGCCAGGGTTCCGGCGTGTCGTCCGTTTCGAAGTGCATCGACGGCAGGTCGCCGACCACGACCCAGCGTTCCCTGTCCTCCGGCTTCCCGCCTGGCTCAAACCGCATCAGGTAGAGGCCAAGGATGGGCCCGATACCAAAGGCCAGGGTCAGCTTCTCGATGGGCGGCGTCCAGCGGTAGCTGTGGACGAACGCCTCTGCTTCGACCGTGAGCGCCCGGACTGCCTCAGCCTCTTCCGGGCTCTCGTAATCGATGTTGCGACCGACGGGAAACCGCGAGGTGTCTACGAGCTTGACCATTCCCTGAAGTTAGGCTGCATCCCCATCCCGGATCAAGAACAAAAAAGGAACTCTCCCGACAGCGCCGGCTGAGAAGAAATAGTTCGGCAGGCGTAGTTGCTACACGCACGTCTCGCCGGGCTTGATGTTTTTGACGCCGATGGCGCGGCACCTGGCGGTATCGTAGTCGTCAGGTGCGGGATATCCAATCATGTCGTACCACATGTGCTCCTGCGTATCGTGGCGAATCCTTCCCGAAAGAAGCCCGGTAATCGCGGACAGGCCCTGCAACCAGCCTATACCTCGCGTTGTCAGGCCAGGGCTCGGCGGCTCGACGGTACCGCCGAATGCCCGTGCAATGGAGGCTCGTGCACCCCACCGCCCGCTGTCGCCGTTGTTGAGATGTTGCGCGACATGTTCGTCCGGATGCATGGGCTCGATATTGTCGAGTGTATTCGTCCCCCCGTCGGCGATCGCTCGCTTGTGCGCCACGTGATAGTTGCGCCCGTCGTCCGTTTTCGGCCATGACTGATTGTTGGCCTTTTCCCATTCTCGCCGAAGCCGCGGATTGTGTGGATTTCGGACATCGATGAGATCGGCGTCCTCCGGCGCAGCCGGATTGTCCGGAAGGCCGCCGGGTGGGGGAGGGGGCGTCTCTAGCCCAGATCCGGAATTCGAATTTCCCGATCGTATCGGTCGATAGCCTCCGGATCCGGTTGCGATCCAAAGAGTATCGTCCGCGGGAGGCGCTGAGCTGTTGTTCCGCCGGGATCCGGCCGTCCATCGAGTCGGCCCATCGATGATCGGGGCGGGTGGGGAGACCCCGACGTCATTCGACCCGGCGTTGGTCTGTCTGTTGGCTTGGTCGGTCGTCGAAGTCGCGGCCGTCGACGGCCTGGATCTTGCCGTCCTTGGTCTCGGGGACGCCCTTGTGGTGCAGGGCCACCACCTGCCAGTCGTTGTTGAACACCGGCGAGCCGGACGAGCCGCCCAAGGTGTCGGTGGAGTACCACAGGGCGTCGTTGGTGCGGGTGAGCAGCTTGTTCTCGCGCACGCACACCTGCTTCCGGCCGCCGGCGGGGTGCTGGATGATGGTCATCCACTCGCCCTCGACCACCTTGCCCGGCGAGTCGACCAGCGGCAGGTAGCCGTAGTCCGCCAGGGGCTTGCCGCCGTCGCCGCGCGGCTCCACGGCCACCAGCGCATAGTCGAGCGCCGGCGAGGTTAGGAACAGCTGGTCGGGGTCGAGGGTGAAGGCGACCGGGACCTTGGGCTGGTCGAACACGTCGAGTTCGTCGTCGAACTCGGCCAGCGACAGCCGCGCCGAGGCGGCGTTCGGGAACACGTGGTTGTTGGTCAGCAGCACGCCCGGCGCGAACAGGAAGCCCGTGGCGTAACCGCAGAGCCGTCCGCCGGAGTCGTTCAGCACCAGCCGGCACACCGGGCGCGCCGCCACCACCCCGTGGGCCAGGTAGTTGACCGGCTGCAGCTCGTCGCCGGCGATCAGGCGCTCGAAGGCGAGCGGGCTGTAGTCCTCGCCATGGGTCTGGGCCAGCAGGCGGCGGCGGTCGGCGAGGGCGTCCGGCGAGGCCATGACGCTCGGAGGCGTAGCGGGATCGGTGGCGACGAGGCCGGCCGGGTCGATGCCCCGGGCCCGCTCGCGCGCCTTGCGTATCTGTTCGTCCAGAAGGCTCACGCGCCGCGCCCCCGAGACGGTGTCCGCCGATGCCCCGCCATAATGCAGGCGGTCGATGACGGCACGACGTCAATTCAACCGCCAGGGGAAAATCGATCGACAGGCGCCGGCCGCTTACGTCCGGCTTATGCGCCGGGCGGCACTCCCCTATCGAATCCTTATGGCCATCCGGGCGACTTTGGATCGCGGCCGGCGCCTGCGCTTCAGGCGCCTGGTCGCGAATGCAGCACGACTCTGGGCGCTAAAATGCCGAACCAGTCCGAAATCTGCGTAGAAAGTGCTCAGAAGGCCCGCCAGCCTGACCTGAATAGGGCAATTCGGCGGGACATGCCCCGGCTGCTGCAACGTCTGTCCGCTGATCGGCCATGACGCAATAGCAAGAGGGACGCCGGCGCCTGCCCGGCCTCGACCGCCCGGCGGCTCCCACCGTCGGTCGCCGAGAGCAAACAACGATAGGGGACATCTATGAACCACCGGATCACGGCGCTCTTCGCCACCGTCGCCGCGCTGACGTTCAGCGCCGGCGCGGCGCTCGCGGAAGATCAAGCGCCGGCGCCCGCCACGCCCGCTCCCGCGCCTGCCGCCGCCCCGGCTCCGCCGGCGCCGCCGAGCCTCATGCCCGCCATGACCGCGCCGCTGTCGCAGAATCCCGCGCCGATGGCGCTGGACCTCGGGCCGCTCGGCAGCAAGGTCTACATCACCGGCGCCGTCACCGGCCTGGCCTACGCCCAGAGCAACCCGGTCCCTGGCGACCACGACTCCTGGGGCGACCTCGGCAACGCCCAGATCTTCATCAACAAGGCCGACGGCGAGTTCCAGTACTTCATCGACATCGGCGCCTACTCCCTGCCGGCCCTGGGCACGCTGCCCTACGTCAAGGCCACCAGCCTGACGACCAACACCTACGACGTCGTGCCGCTGGCCTACGCCAAGTGGGCCCCGGCGGCGCTGCCGGGGTTCTCGATCCAGGCCGGCAAGCTGCCGACCCTGATCGGCGACGAATACATGTACACCTTCGAGAACTCGAACATCGCCCGCGGCCTGGTCTGGGGCGTGGAGCCGCTGGTGTCGCGCGGCGTGCAGGTCAACTACGCGACCGGCCCGTTGACCGTGAACCTGGCCTTCACCGACGGCTACTATTCCAACGAGTACTCGACCGTCTCCGGCGCCCTGACCTACGTGGTCAGCCCCACCGACACGGTGATCTTCCAGGCCCAGGGCAACACCAAGAAGTCCCTGCGCAACACCTCGACCACGCTGCCGATCTACAACAACTCGCAGCTCTATGACCTGATCTGGACCCACACCATGGGTTCGTGGAGCTTCACGCCCTACTTCCAGTACACCCACGCCCCGGCGTTCGCCGCGGCTGGCTGGACCAAGGACACCGACACCTGGGCCGGCGCCCTGCTGGCCACCTACACCTTCGACTCCAAGGGGATGCTGGCCGGCTGGAGCCTGCCGATGCGCGCCGAGTACATCGCCCAGAGCGACGGCGCGGGCGTGGGCGCGCCGCTGTACGGGCCGGGCACCAACGCCTGGTCGATCACCGCCACCCCGACCTACACCATCAACCGCTGGTTCGCCCGGGCGGAAGTGTCCTACACCGGCCTCGGCGGCGGGGCGACCGGCTTCGGCAAGGACGGTTCCAAGAAGGACCAGGTCCGCGGCATGGTCGAACTGGGCGTTCTGTTCTAGTCACCTCTGCAGCGTCTATCGAAGGGGCGGCCGCCAAGGCCGCCCCTTTTCCTTGCGCCAAAACTCCTTGCTTAGACGGGCAGGGGGCCGCTAACCGTTCGGCCGATGAGCAGCGATCTGAACCTGACCCAGCTCGGCCAGCCCGCCCGCGGCTTCGACAGCCCCGACGAGGCGGTGCTGGAGCGCGTGCCCAACCCGCAGAAGGGCCAGCTCTACCTCGCCCGCTTCACGGCGCCGGAGTTCACCTCCCTGTGCCCGGTGACCGGCCAGCCCGACTTCGCCCATCTGGTGATCGACTATGCGCCCGCCGATTGGCTGATCGAGTCCAAGTCGCTGAAGCTCTACCTGGCGTCGTTCCGCAACCACGGCGCCTTCCACGAGGACTGCACGGTGGCCATCGGCCGCAGGATGGCGGAGGTGGCCCAGCCCTTGTGGCTGCGCATCGGCGGCTACTGGTTCCCGCGCGGCGGCATCCCCATCGACGTGTTCTTCCAGACCGGGCTCGCGCCCGAGGGCCTGTGGGTCCCCGACCAGGGGGTGCCGCCCTACCGCGGGCGCGGCTAGGGCGGAAAAGAATCCGGGCGGCTTCGCCCGACGTCGAAAACCTGAGAGTCCACCGCATGATGGGCCGGTCGGCGCCGTCCGCCCCATCATGCTGTAGGCCCCATTTGGGCATGGCCCGACGAACGCTGGTATCGTGAAGGCCGGCCCGGCGCCTTACCGCAAACTTACACAAGACCGTCGTACGGCACGGCTAACCAACGCGTCCCCCTCGCCCCGAATCCGTGGGCGTCCAAGTGCGGAGGACACCGGATGGCCACTACCCTCACCGCGGGCGATGTCGCCCTGATCGGCTACAGCTCGGACACGGCCGGCAAATCCTTCGCCTTCGTCCTGCTCACCGACGTCGACGCCGGCACGGCCATCAATTTCACCGACGACGGCTGGTTCGCCGCGGGCGGCTTCCGCTCGGGCGAGGGCGAGGTGACCTACACGGCTCCGGCCGGAGGGGCGACCGCGGGCACGGTGATCACCTTCAGCGGCCTGACCGGCAGCATGAACTTCAGCACCTCCGGCGACTCGCTGATCGCCTTCCAGGGGCCGTTCACGCCCGCCAGCGCGGCCAACGGCGGGGCCGGGGTGACCAACCTGTTCGCCCTGGACTTCGCCGACGGCAACGCCGCCTTCGAGGCCGACGCCTCCAGCTCCAACGCCTCGGCCGTGCCCGCCGGCCTGAGCTCGGGCTCGACCGCCCTGGCCTTCACCCTGGACAACGGCGCCTACGTCGGCCCGACCACCGGCACGAAGGCCCAGCTGCTCGCCAACATCGCCGACTCCGCCAACTGGCATCTGGACGACGGCGCGCCGCAGCCCTACGCCACGGCCTTCTCGGTCACCTCGGCGGGCCTGAACGCCAACGTCTCGATCGGCGATCAGTCGATCACCGAGGGCGACGCCGGGACCAAGATCCTCACCTTCACCGTCACCCGCGACAACGCCGCCGGCGACTTCACCGTCGACTTCGGCACGCACGACGGCTCGGCGACCGCGGGCAGCGACTACCTGGCGGCCGCCGGGACCCTGCACTTCACCGCGGGCGGCGCGCTCTCCCAGACCATCTCGGTGACGATCAACGGCGACGCCACGCCGGAGCCGAGCGAGACCTTCACCGTCAACCTGAGCAACCTGATGAACGTCACCGGGACCGCGACCCTGGCCAAGGGCTCGGCCACCGGCACGATCCTCAACGACGACATCGCCCACGTCGCCATCTTCGACATCCAGGGCGCCGCCCACACCTCGCCCTACCTGGGCCAGACCGTGATCACCCAGGGCGTGGTGACGGCGACCGACACCACCGGCTACTGGATCCAGGACGAGCATGGCGACGGAAACGCGGCGACTTCCGACGCGGTGTTCGTGTTCACCAATGCGACGCCGACCAACGTGCACATCGGCGACCTGGTGTCGGTGCAGGGCAAGGTGGCCGAGTACGACGGCGGCCAGACCAACAACCTGACCATCACCGAGCTCGACAGCCCGACCAATGTGCAGGTGCTGGGCAGCGGCCACACCGTGGCGGCCACCCTGATCGGGCCGGACGGCGTGCTGCCGCCCACCTCGGTGATCCAGGGCGATCCGTCGACCTTCGACCCGGCCCATGACGCCATCGACTTCTACGAGTCCCTGGAGGGCATGGTGGTGACCGTCGAGGGGGCCCAGGCGGTGAGCAACACCATCAGCGGCGCCACCTGGGTGGTGGCCGATCACGGCCTCGAAGCCACCGGCATGAACAGCCGCGGGGGCATCACCCTGTCGGACGGTGATTTCAACCCGGAGCGCATCCAGGTCTACGCCGACTCCGGCGTGCTCGAGGGCTTCACCCCCAACTACGTGATGGGCGAGCAGCTCGGCAATGTGACCGGGGTGCTGAGCTACTTCGGCGGCAACTACGAGCTGGTCGCCACCCAGGTTCCCACGAACGGCAGCGGGTCAGGGGCGGCCCTGCCCAAGGAGGTCACGGCGCTGCACGGCGACGGCGCCCACCTGACGGTGGGAGCCTACAACCTGGAGAACCTCGACCCCAACGACGGCTCGGGCAAGTTCGCCACCCTGGGATCGGACATCGCCCACAATCTCGGCGGTCCGGACATCCTCGGCGTGGAGGAGATCCAGGACTCCAACGGCACGGGCTCGGGCGTGCTCGACGCCACCCAGACCCTCAACGAACTGGTCGCCGCCATCGACGCGGCCGGCGGCCCGCACTACGCCTGGGTCGAGGTCGACCCGACCGCCGAGAACTCCAGCGGCGGGGAGCCGGGCGGCAACATCCGCAGCGCCATCCTCTACAACGCCGACCGGGTGCACTACGTCGGCGGCTCGGTGCGCCTGGTGGCCGACGACACCGTCGGCGCGGCGGGCGACGCCTTCCACAACAGCCGCCAGCCCATCGCCGCCGACTTCACCTTCCATGGCGAGCAGGTCACCTTCGTCGACGTGCACGACTATTCGCGCGGCGGCAGCCAGGAGCTGTTCGGCGCCAACCAGCCGGCCCTCAACAACGGCGACGACCGGCGCGAGGACCAGACCGCCGCGCTCCTCGACTTCGTCCACGCCCTGGAGCAGGCCCGTCCCGACGACCACGTGATCGTGGGCGGCGACTTCAACGGCTACTACTTCGAGAAGACCCTGACCCAGCTGGAGGCCAACGGCGACCTGGTCAACCTGGTCGAGACCCTGTCGCAGGACGAGCGCTACTCCTACCTGTTCGAGGGCAACTCCCAGCAGCTCGACAACCTCCTGGTGTCGCACAACCTGACCGCGGGCGCGCTGTTCGACAACGTGCACCTCAACACCGGCCAGCCGGATTCGGCCAACCCCGCCAGCGACCACGACCCGATCCTGTCGCAGCTCTACCTCGACTTCGCCCCGACGGCGGTCGGCGATACCTCCGGCGTGCTGGAGAACGCCCAGGTGTCGATCGATGTGCTGGACAACGACGCCGACGACAACGGCGACGCCCTGTCCGTCGTGCTGGGCTCGGCCAAGTCGGCGCTGGGCGCCACGATCACCGTGGACCACGGCCATGTGCTCTACACCGCCGACGCCGACAGCTTCGACCTGCTGGCGCCGGGGGCCACCGTCCAGGACAGCTTCACCTACAAGGCCGACGACGGCTTCGGCGGGGTGAGCGACGCGGTGACCGTGACCGTGACCGTGACCGGGGCCCACGACAACGTGACCCTGAGCGGAACCAACCACGACGACGTCTTCACCGACGTCGCCGGCGGCCGCGACACCACCTACGACGGCGGCAACGGCGCCGACACGATCAATGGCCTGGACGGCTCGGACCACCTCTCCGGCGGCAACGGCGACGACACGCTGAACGGCGGGACCGGCATCGACTTCCTCGACGGAGGCAACGGCAACGATGTCCTGAACGGCGGCGACGGCGACGACACCCTGACCGGCGGCAACGGCTCGGACACCTATATCGGCGGCGCCGGCCACGACACCTTCATCCTGGGCAATGGTTCGGACCTGATCGCCGACCTCAACCCGGCAGAGGATGTGATCAAGGCCTATGGCGGCGAAGGCCTCGGGGGTCGCCATCTGACCTGGCATGACGTCGACCTCAATGGCGACCACGTCGCCGATTCGGTGGTTCTCCTGGGCGCCAACAACGGCCAGGTCACCCTGCAGGGCTGGACCCTGGAGAGCCTGGTGGAGCACAACTTCCTGACCGCCTCGCACCAGGCGGTCGGCGACTGGCTGGCCTAGGCCCAGCGGTCGCAGGAGGGGACGGCTCGGCGGGCCTTTGAAATCAATGCGTCACAGTGCATTCTGACGCCTTGCCGAGCCGCTGGTCCCCTGATAAACGCCTCGGCTCCAATTGCGCTGGGGGCGACCTGCTTCCGGCGCATTGGCTGCTGGTCGGAGGAATCCCCGCCGGGGATGACCTGTAGGAGTGTAGCTCAGCTGGTAGAGCATCGGTCTCCAAAACCGAGGGCCGGGGGTTCGAGTCCCTCCACTCCTGCCACTACCGACCGCAGGCGCTATATTTGACGTTTCCGGCGGCCACCTGGCCGCCGACTAAAGAGTTTCGAAAGCCGCCATGGCCAAGACCCCGGGCGCCCGCCCGACCGCGCAGAAGACCAGGACCGTCCCGGCCGCCAAGCCGGCGAGCGCCGCCGTGGCGCCGACGGCGTCCGTGGAGGCCCCCGCGCCGAAGAAGAAAACCAGCCTGCCGCAGTTCATCGCCGAGGTGCGCGCCGAGGCCCGCAAGGTGACCTGGACATCGCGCAAGGAAACCTGGATCACCTCCGTGATGGTGCTGATCATGGTGGTGACGGTGTCGCTGTTCCTGTTCCTGGTCGACTTCCTGTGCAACCTGGGCGTCAACGGCATGATCAGGCTGGGGAGCTGAGGACAGACATGAACACCGAAACGGGCGCCTCGAACCCGAGCCACAAGTGGTACATCGTCCACGCCTACTCGAATTTCGAGAAGAAGGTGGCCGAGAGCATCCGCGAACAGGCCCACGCCCAGGGCCTCGACGACAATTTCTCCGAGATCCTGGTGCCGACCGAGGACGTGGTCGAGATCCGCCGCGGGCGCAAGGTGAACTCGGAACGCAAGTTCTTCCCCGGCTATGTGCTGGTGAAGATGGACCTGACCGACCAGGCCTACCACCTGGTCAAGAACACGCCCAAGGTCACCGGCTTCCTCGGGTCCGGCCTCAAGCCGATCCCGGTGTCCGAGCGGGAAGTCGCCCGCATCATCGGCGCCATCGAGGAAGGGGTCGAACGGCCCAAGCCCGCGATCCGCTTCGAGATCGGCGAGACGGTGCGTGTCACCGACGGCCCGTTCCAGAGCTTCAACGGCGTGGTCGAACAGGTCGACGAGGAACGCGCCCGCCTGCGCGTGACGGTATCCATCTTCGGACGCGCCACGCCGGTCGAGCTCGAGTACGGCCAGGTCGAGAAGGTCGCCTAGCGACCGGACGTCTGGTCTCAGCGTACCCCACGCCCGTCCTGGGCCGGGGCTAAATCCGTGGGAGGGGAGGCCATGCTGACCCCGGACCACGGCTCAAACCGGCCGGCCCCTGAGCAAGACCTCAGGCCGACCACAGAGGAGAAACCATGGCCAAGAAGATTCTGGGCTATATCAAACTGCAGGTGAAGGCCGGCTCCGCCACGCCTTCCCCGCCCATCGGGCCGGCCCTCGGCCAGCGCGGCGTCAACATCATGGGCTTCTGCAAGGAGTTCAACGCCCGCACCGAGAACGTGCAGAAGGGCACGCCCCTGCCGACCGTGATCACGGTCTACCAGGACAAGTCGTTCACCTTCGTCACCAAGACCCCGCCGGCGACCTTCTTCATCAAGGAAGCCGTCGGCATCCAGTCGGGCTCGGGCAAGACCGGGCGCGAGTTCGTCGGCCAGATCACCCGCAAGCAACTGCGCGAGATCGCCGAGAAGAAGATGAAGGACCTGAACGCCAACGACGTCGAAGCCGCCGCCCGGATCATCGAGGGCTCGGCGCGGTCGATGGGCCTGCGCGTGGTGGAGAACTGAGCATGAGCAAGCTTTCCAAGCGCGAACAGACCTTCACCGGCGACCGCAACAAGACGCTGTCGGTCGAAGAGGCCGTCAAGCAGGTCAAGGCCAACGCCAAGGCCAAGTTCGACGAGACCGTCGAGATCGCCGTCAACCTGGGCGTCGACCCGCGTCACGCCGATCAGCAGGTGCGCGGCGTGGTCAACCTGCCGTCCGGCACCGGCCGCGACGTGCGCGTGGCCGTCATCGCCAAGGACGCCAAGGCCGCCGAAGCCACCGCCGCCGGGGCCGACATCGTCGGCGCCGAGGACCTGGTGGAGCGCATCCAGGGCGGCTTCATGGAGTTCGACCGGGTGATCGCCACCCCGGACATGATGGCCCTGGTCGGTCGCCTCGGTAAGGTGCTGGGCCCGCGCGGCCTGATGCCGAACCCGCGCGTCGGCACCGTGACCCCCAACGTCGCCCAGGCCGTCAAGGACGCCAAGGGCGGCGCGGTGGAGTTCCGCGTCGAGAAGGCCGGCATTGTCCACGCCGGCGTCGGCAAGGCCTCCTTCACCGAAGAGGCCCTGCTGCTCAACATCCGCGCCCTGGTCGACGCCCTGAACAAGGCCAAGCCGTCGGGCGCCAAGGGCACCTATGTGAAGAAGATCTCGCTGTCTTCGACCATGGGCCCCGGCGTGAAGATCGATATGGCCTCGCTGAACGCCTGATCGCGTTCACGAGCCAAGGAATGGAGGCGGGTCCGCGAGGGCCCGCCTTTTTTCTTTGTGCGATGCAGCGCTCGTCCTTGCGCCGACAGGGTTCGGGAATACATGGGGAGGGCGGACGCTGAGGGCGGCCGCCTCCAACATTTCCGACAATCCGACATCGAGGGCGATCCCATGATTCCCGCCTCCTCCTATGCCGCGTTCGACGCCAACTCGCCGCTGCGCTACTGGGACTTCGAACGCCGCGACGTACGCCCCGACGACGTCGAGATCGACATCCTCTTCTGCGGCGTCTGCCACTCCGACTTGCACGCCGCCCGGGACGAGTGGGGCGAGATGAACCGCCCGTTCGTGCCGGGCCACGAGATCGTCGGCCGGGTGGCCTCGGTCGGCGACAAGGCGACCAAGTACAAGGTCGGCGACCTGGTCGGCGTCGGCTGCATGGTCGACAGCTGCCTGCACTGTTCGGAGTGCGAGGAGGGGCTGGAGAACTACTGCGACCACTTCGTCGGCACCTACATGGGCGTGGAGGCCGGCACGGGAAAGCCGACCTACGGCGGCTATTCCTCCAAGATCGTGGTCAAGGAGCACTTCGTGCTCAAGATCCCCGAGGCCCTCGATCCGGCCGCCGCCGCGCCGCTACTGTGCGCCGGCATCACCACCTGGTCGCCCCTGCGCCACTGGAAGGTGGGGCCGGGCCAGCGGGTGGGCGTGGTGGGCCTCGGCGGCCTCGGCCATATGGGCGTGAAGCTGGCCAAGGCCATGGGCGCGCAGGTGGTGGTGTTCTCGACCTCGCCCTCGAAGATCGACGACGCCAAGCGCCTGGGCGCGGACGAGGTGGTGATCTCCACCGATCCGGAGGCCATGGCCAGGGAGGCCAAGAGCTTCGACTTCATCCTCAACACCGTGGCCGTGCCGCACGATCTCGACCCGTTCATCGCCTGCCTGAAGCGCGACGGGACCATGACCCTGGTCGGCGCTCCGCCGAGCCCGCACAAGTCGCCCTCCATCTTCCCGATGCTGATGAAGCGGCGCTCGATCGCCGGCTCGATGATCGGCGGCATCCCCGAAACCCAGGAGATGCTCGACTTCTGCGGCGAGCACGGCGTGGCCGCCGACATCGAGCTGATCCCGATCCAGGACATCAACACCGCCTACGAGCGCATGCTGAAGAGCGACGTGAAGTACCGCTTCGTCATCGACGTGGCGGGGTCGCTGAAGAACGGCTGAGGCTCAGTTGCGGCCCCGCTCCGGCGGGGCCTTCTTCTTGTCGGTTAGCAGGAAGAACGCGCTGGCGGAGGCGACGAGGGAGGCGGCGGCGCCGACCACGGCGGCGATGCGGAAGTCGTGGGCCAGCTGTTCGCCGCGCGAGGCCAGGACCGCGCCCAGCAGGGCCGTGGCGATCAGGCCGCCGGCGCGGGACACGGCGCTGTTGAAACCCGAGGCCGAGCCGGTGTGGCGGGCGTCGACCGAGGACAGGACCGCCGTGGTCAGCGGGGCCACCGCCCCGGCCATGCCGATGGCCATGACCAGGACGGCGGGGAAGAGCTCGGTCCAGTAGCGGCCGCCCGGGACGCGGACCATCAGCGCGAATCCGGCGGCGACCCCCAGCGGGCCGAGGGTCAGGGGCCAGCGCGAGCCGATCTTGCCGGCCAGCTGGCCGATCACGGGCGAGACCGCGGCGATGACCAGGGGGAAGGGCAGGAGGGCGGCGCCGGCGGCCGTGCCGGAATAGCCGTGGCCGACGATCAGCAGGTAGGGGACCAGCACCAGCACCCCGCCCAGCGCGCCGTAGAGGGCGAAGGTCAGCAGGGACAGGCCGATGTAGCTTCTGGAGCCGAACAGGCCGAGCGGCATCATGGCCTTGTCGCCGCGCGCCTTCTCCACCCACACGAAGCCCGCCAGCATGGCCGCGCCCGCCGCCGTCGCCGTGATCGCCGGCGGCGTCCAGCCCGCCTTGCCCGAGCCCAGCGTCAGGCCCCAGGTGAGCGCGCCGAGGCCCACGGTGGCGAGCAGGCCGCCCCCGAGGTCGAGCGGCGAGGCCTGGCCCTCCTCGAGCCGCGGGGCGAACCGCCAGGCCAGGACCAGGGCGCCGAAGGCCACCGGCAGGTTGAGCAGGAACATGGCCCGCCAGCCCGAGACATCGATCAGCCAGCCGCCCAGCACCGGGCCGATCGCGCCGGCCACCGCGCCTGCTGCGGCCCAGACGCCGACCGCCCGGCCGCGCGCCTCCCCGGTGTAGACCGCGCCCAGGATCGCCAGGCTGGACGGCAGCATCACCGCCGCGCCGACCCCCTGCAGGGCGCGGGCGGCCTGCAGGATCACCAGGCTGGGCGCGACGGCGCAGGCCGCCGAGGCCAGGGCGAACAGGGCCACCCCGCCGATCAGCATGGTCTTCTTGCCGTAGCGGTCGCCAGCCGCGCCGCCGAGCAGCAAGAGGGCGCTGAGCGGCAGGAGGTAGGCGTTGATCACCCACTGCAGGCCCTCGGCGCCGCCGCCGCCCGTTCCGGCGAAGCTCCTGGCGA
>Ga0310811_10004236_pt1 | contig 18040 bp, 17 predicted proteins | sample YCmetagenome_FD_207642 | JGI IMG/M metagenome (GOLD analysis project Ga0310811, IMG submission 207642) | Soil microbial communities from experimental microcosm in Duke University, North Carolina, United States - YC | ecosystem: Engineered > Artificial ecosystem > Soil microcosm > Unclassified ...
CATTTATATGATTCGTATTCTCTGTCATAATATCATCGTTAAAAAATCAGCCAGCTTCAACCGAAGCAATTTCAACGCCTTTCCCATCTGGTTCTCTATCGTCTTTATAGAAAGCCCTAACTTATCCGCGATCTCCCTGTATTTAAGGTCTTCGAACCGGCTCAGCTGAAAGATCGTCCTGCACTGCTCCGGCAGTTCCTGCAGGGCCGTCTCCAGCCTCTTCTCCAACTCCCCCATAACGACCTTTTCGGCCGGCTTCTCCTGTTCGTTTTGTTTATGTTGACGCATAGCGTGAGATTGATACGCGGCTCTCACCTTTCGGTGCCGCAGGTAATTAAGGCTTTCGTTATGTACCGCCCTGTATAAATAGACGGCGGGGTTTTCCCTGATATTGATATCTTCCTTCCGCTCCCAAAGCTTTAAAAATATGTTCTGAACGATCTCTTCGGCCGGCGCAGGATCCTTTATAATGGTACAGGCATAGGCGTGCAGACCCTTAAAATGCGACTTAAAGACCTGTTCAAAAAAAGCCTCTACCCCTTGGTTTTCAGCTCCTTCCAACGATAAAATGCCAAGACTGTTTGCCATCATCAGTAGTATGACACGGTGAGAAACCCTTACCCCTATCCCCCTCCCCACTTTTTTAGTAACGAATGGTAATATTCTGCTTCACCTTAAATTCATCCCGGAGAAAGACGATCCCTATAAAAAACAGATCAACAGTAAGATATACGCGCGGATCCCGGGTGATGATCCCCCATGCCTCCTCCATTTCCGCGCTCCAGTGGATATCGTCAAAAATAAATACAGCCCTCTCCCCCGCATTCCCCATCAACTGTTCAAAATAGGCCAAACTAGGCCCCCGCCGGTGATTCCCATCCACAAATGCCAGATCGACCGGCCCGATCCTCGCCAGCAGCTCCGGCAACACCCCGTCGAAATTTCCTTCTATCACCTCTGCATCCAACCCCAAACCAGCCAGATTGTCCCTCGCGACCTTCGCTACCTGCCCCGAGCCTTCCACAGTCCATAATTTACTTCCGTCGCCTCCCCCACTACTCAAATATGCCGCCGAAAATCCCAGCGACGTCCCCAGTTCCACCATCACCTTAGGCTGATAATACCGGGCTATCCGGTACAACAGTTGCCCCAGCCTCGGCGCCTTCGCCGCCCGGCGCGTAATATCCCCGACACTCCGCTGCCTGGTCTCCTTCCACGCCGACCCCGCCCCAAGATCCTCCACCTCGAGCAAAGTCTCATCCCGGCGAAGCCGCCGCCTGAGCCCCTCGATCGCATCGTAAGCCTGATACCGTCTCCGGTCATTCAAAACATGGATAATAAAGTCGAAAACAAAGGGCGAGTGAACGCCATGGCCCTTACCATTGGCAGCCGTAAAATAATAGTGAAGATATTTCTGCGCGAGCCTGCGACGGGAATACATAGGCTATTTTCTTTTGTCCCAGGGCTATTTTTTCTTCTCCCACACCTGAAAACTATAGGCGTAGGCGTGTTTCTCATCGACGGGAAAATCCCTGTTGTCCACCAACACCCAAAGCTTTTCATCGATCCCGGGGAACAAGGTATCCCCTTCCAGTACCGCGTGTACCCGCGTCATATAGATCCGGTCGGCCACAGACATCGCCTCCGCATATATCTGCCCCCCTCCGATGACAAAGATTTCCTTACAGTCCGTCTCCGCCGCCATCCGCAGCGCCGTCGTGAGATCCGGCGCCACCTTCGCCTTCTCATTATGCGGGTCCCAGCCAGGGTTACGCGTGATCACAAAATTGAATCGCCCGGGCAACGGCTCCCCGGCCAGCGCGTCATAAGTCTTACGCCCCATCACCACCGGCATCCCCCATGTGGTATTCTTAAAAAATTTCATATCATTCGGAAGATGCCACAGCAGGTGATTGTCCTTCCCGATAACATTATTGGTGCTGGCAGCTACAACAAGACTAATGATCATATAAATTATTTTGGACGGCAATCGCTACACCACCCCGGCCTCTCCCCTACACCGCCACCGGCGCCTTTATCGCCGGATGACTCTCATAATTCTCCAGACTGAAATCCTCATAGCTAAATCCCAGTATATCCTTCACCTCCGGATTCAGCTTCATCACCGGCAAGGCCAAAGGCTTACGCGTCAGCTGCAGCTTCGCCTGCTCCAGATGATTGCTGTACAAATGAACGTCCCCGAACGTATGGACGAACTCCCCCGGCTCCAGCCCGCACACCTGCGCCACCATCAGCGTCAGCAAAGCATAGGAAGCGATATTGAATGGCACACCCAGAAACACGTCGGCGCTCCGCTGATACAACTGACAGCTCAGCTTTCCTTCGGCCACGTAGAACTGGAATAAAGCATGACAGGGCATCAGCTTCATCTCCGGCAGATCGGCCACATTCCAGGCGCTCACGATCAACCTCCGGCTATCCGGCGTCTTTTTGATCTGCTCCACCACCTGCGATATCTGGTCGATGGTCGTACCATCGGCGCCTTCCCAGCTGCGCCACTGTTTGCCATACACCGGACCCAGCTCTCCATTCTCGTCAGCCCACTCATCCCAGATGGAAACCTTATGTTCCTTCAGATACCGAATATTGGTATCCCCTCTCAGGAACCACAACAACTCATAAATGATGCTCTTTACATGCACCTTCTTCGTCGTCACCAGCGGAAACCCCTTCGCCAGGTCAAACCGCATCTGATAACCAAAACAGCTGATCGTTCCCGTCCCCGTACGGTCCGTCTTTACCGCCCCTTTATCCAGTATATGCTGTAACAGATCGAGATATTGTTGCATGGGGTGCAATTTACAGAAATTTCAGTACGCTGACTGGACGGAGTCCAGTCCCGACATCAATGGAATTGGGGAAAAAAAGATTTTTTTTCCCTATTTTTTTTCCCCAATTTAAGCCTTACCTCTATTTCCCTTAAAACCCAACCGCATTGCAGCTGCTGAAAATTACGTCTCCCGCCAGCGAGCCCGCCCTTAGGCGGGGCCGGATATACCTGTCCACCCCGCTCAAGAAACCCAAACGATTCGACCTCATCAGCTACCGCGCCGTACTCCCCGACATCGGCCTCACCCTGATGACCCACCGCCTCTGCGGTCTGCCCGGCGACTTCGTCGAGATAAAGGCCGGCCTGCTGCACGTCAATGGCAACGACGCCGACAGCCAGCTCCGCCTGAAACACGTCTACAAGGTCAGCACCCAGGACATTCCCACCCTCGTCTACGACAAGACCCAGTCCTACACCGTCGCACCCTACCCCGACCTCATCTACGTCTCCCTCGAGGACAGATACGTCAAAATGAACGGGCTCTCCTGCCAGCGCCATATCCTGCCGCCGGGCCTCCGCGACGAAGCCGTCTTCAAAGCCTATAAAAAGAATTGGAATCGTGATAATTTCGGGCCTGTTCGCGTCCCCACCGGCCGCTATTTCGTCCTTGGCGACAACCGCGGCCAGTCCACCGATTCCCTCACGCTGGGATTCATCGAAAAAAATAAATTCACAGGCACCGTACTCTGGAAATAAAGTCACCACCCGGAATCGCATTCAACTCAAGGGGATCACCCACTCCCTCACCACCCTGGAGCCACCCACTATTTCGCCAGCATCCCATTCACCGTATCATAGAACTCCTGCTTCTGCTCCGCATAATGCTCGCCAGTCCCCGGCCCGCTAAAACCGGTATGGATCTTCTCGATCTGCCCTTTCTTATTCACAAAAATGGTAGTCGGAAAATTAACTATCTTATCCAACTGCGGCAAAGTCTTCTCCGCACGCTGCGGATCCCCAACCGCTACACCCGTGATCAGCATCGGATATTTCACCTGGAAACGCTGCTGAAAACTTCTCAAACTATTCTGCGAACGCTCAAAATCCGTACTCCGCTCATACGCCAGCCCCACGATCTCCACCCCCTTACTATGGTACTCATCATAAAATCCGCTTAGAAATCGGGTTTCGTCCATACAATTCGGACACCACGACCCCATTATCTGCACCAGCACCACCTTCCCCTTAAACCTCGGCTCGCTTAGCGAAACCTCTTTTCCATCGATATCCCTGAAAGTAAAACTGAACGGCATGTCCTTCTTCCATTTCGTCATCGCAAACTGATCCTCCAGCTTCGCATGCGCATCCTTTACAGCCGTCCACGTCTCACGCGCGACAGGCCCGGAATACTGCTGCCCGCCAACAAGCCTGTTCCCCTCGACCTTCGCCGAAAAGAAGTAGGCATGCGTCCCGTCAAAACACGACAGCTTCAGCGAATCCCCGCTGACCACCCCTTCCAGATAACGCAGATCCCCACCCGCATCCAAAAAAGTACCCGTCACCCTGTCCCCCTGCTGCTTAAACTCCCCTACCCTGAAAGTCGTATCGCTGCCACGCGTCGACCGGAACACCGCAGCCCACCGTCCCGCTACGTTCGCCTTACCCTTCTCCGCTACCCAACGGTAATTGACCCCATAAAAAGCCTTGAACGGCACCACCTGCCAGTCAGACACCAGATGCCTCATCCACACACCCTCCAGATTCCCGTCCTTAGTCACCACCGCCCTCAGCTGCGACTCATAAAAAGGCAGCCGGATGATCACCGAATCTCCCTGCCCCGAAATATCATCCACCAGCAGCCGCTCACCCGCATTGCGGATATACAACACCTTCTTCCCCGCGCTGTCCCTAACCTCGAAATTGAAAACGATATTGTTGCCATCCTGCCGCTCCAGATAAGCCCGCCAGGGACCATTACGAAAGGCAGACAGCGCAACACTCCCACCTGCAACACTCCCACCTGCGGACGGCGCACCACCTCCACCTATGGGAGACACACCTGCGGACGGCGCACAACCCCCACCTGCAGGAGACACAAAAGGCGCCGCGACGGCAGCCATAACATTCAGGAGAAAGATCAAAAGGAAACCGGTCGAAATTCTTAGCATACGGGGCTATATTAAAGGTGCAATTTAATGAAAATCCCACAAAGTCCACCAATAAGGTAGGATAACCATCCCCCTCCCCCTAATCCAAATTCTCCAGCATATCCTTCGTCATCCTCGTCAGATCATACTCCGGCTTCCACCCCCAGTCCGCACGCGCAACCGAATCATCGATGCTCTGCGGCCAGCTGTCCGCAATATGCTGCCGGTAGTCAGGCTGATACTGAACCGCAAACTCAGGTATATGCTTTCTGATCTCCGCCGAGATCTCCTTCGGAGAAAAACTCAGCGCAGACACATTGTACGACGTCCTCACCGTCAGCTTTTCAGCCGGCGCCTCCATCAGTTCGATCGTAGCCCGGATAGCATCCGGCATATACATCATCGGAAGATAAGTATCTTCCTTCAAAAAACACGTGTACTTCTTTTCCTCCAGCGCTTCATGGAAGATCTCCACCGCATAGTCCGTCGTCCCGCCACCAGGAGCCGACTTATAGCTGATCAGCCCCGGATAACGCAGGCTCCGAACATCCACCCCGTAACGCTCGAAAAAGTAATTGCACCAGAATTCACCCGCATACTTGCTGATGCCGTACACAGTACTTGGCTCGATGATCGTACGCTGCGGACAATTCTGCCTCGGCGAGGTCGGCCCGAACACCGCAATACTGCTCGGCCAGTACACTTTATGGAGCTTCTCTTCCCGCGCGATATCCAGTACATTCAGCAACCCCTGCATATTCAGATGCCAGGCCAGATTGGGGTTCTTCTCACCGGTAGCCGAAAGGATGGCCGCCAGCAAATAGATCTGAGTGATATTCTGCCGGATCACCTGTACGTGCAGCATCTCCTTGTTCATCACGTCCAGCGACACATAGGGGCCGCTGCCGCGCAAAAGCTCGTTCTCTTCACGCAGGTCCGAAGCTATCACGTTCGTATTGCCATAGATCTTCCGAAGAGCAAGTGTCAGCTCAACTCCGATCTGCCCGCTGGCACCGATCACTAATACTTTTTCTTTAACCATTACAATAGGGTTTTGGGGTGCAAACCTACCAAAAAAAACCATCCGCCGGCTCCCATAGGACCAGCCCTCTCCGGACAGGGACCAAACACCCCCTCCCAGCACCGGCCCCACCACCGTCGCCACCCGCCGGTCCACCCAAATTCACCATTTTACCGTAGGTTTGCGCCATGGAATTCCTACATCAACTCTTTAAAGACCAGTCATACGACAAAAATAACTTCTTCCTCATCGCCGGCCCCTGCGTGGTCGAAAGCGAAGAACTCGTAATGGAAGTCGCCGACAAAGTATCCACCATCTGCCGCAACCTCGGCATCCCATACGTATTCAAAGCCTCCTACCGGAAAGCCAACCGTACCAGCGCCTCTTCGTTCACCGGCATCGGCGACGACAGCGGCATGCACCTCATAAAAAAGGTCGGCGAAAAATTCAAGCTCCCTACAACTTCGGACATCCACTCCCACGACGAAGCCGCCCCCGCCGCCCGGTACGTCGACATCCTCCAGATACCCGCCTTCCTCTGCCGGCAGACCGATATCCTCCTCGCAGCCGCAGCCACAGGCAAGGTTGTCAACGTAAAAAAAGGCCAGTTCCTCAGCGGACCGGCCATGAAATTTGCAGTGGAAAAGATAAGGAAGGCTGGCAACGACAAGATCGTTCTCACAGAAAGAGGTACCACATTCGGCTATCAGGACCTCGTCGTCGACTATCGTAACATTCCATGGATGCAGGAACACGGTACACCCGTCGTAATGGACTGCACCCACTCCCTCCAGCAGCCCAACCAAACAAGCGGAGTCACCGGCGGCAACCCGCAACTGATCAGCACGATCGCAAAGGCTGCCATTGCCACCGGCGCCAATGGTCTGTTCATAGAAACACACCCCAATCCCGCAGTAGCCAAGAGCGATGGTGCAAATATGCTACGACTGGATCTTTTACAGGGATTACTGGAACAGTTAGTAAAGATTCGTAAGGTAGTTTCTCAGTTGTAAGAGTCTGGATCTGGGTTGGTCTTTCCTGGATCGATACATGTAACTCATGTATTTACTGGAGTATACCAGCTAGGAATTAAAAACGGGACAGTTGAATAAACCCTATACTATGCTTGCGCAATTAACGACTACAAAATTACACCCGCCGGCCCGTTTTCACTAGCTGAAAAAGTGATTCGGGTAGCTGTAAAATCTATTTAACGTTTTCTGTTAATAAGCTGTCAATAACTTACTGGGTAACAGGCCGAACTCTTTCTTGAACGCGATCGTAAAATTGCTCAGATTGGAATAACCCAGCTCCATCGCAACCTCTTTCACCGAATGCCCGCCCGCCAGCAGCTTGTCCTTGGCCGCCTGCATCCGCACCTTCTGAAAATACTCGTACACCGGCGCCCCATAAAGAAGTTTGAAATCCTTCTTCAGCTTCGACTCGCTGATCGATACCATCTTCGCCAGCTGGCTGATCGTTGGCGCCGGCTCGAAAATATCCCTCGTCAGAACCGCCTCCACCTGCATCACCCTGTCGATATCCGCCTTGGACATCGGAATATTGAAATACATATTCTTCTTCCGCTCGTAAATGCGGATAAAGAACCTCTCGATCAAAAGCATCACCCTGTTCTGAATAATGGGCAGCCGCATCGGATTCCCCTCATCCACTTCCGAAATTTCCTGAATCAGCCTTCTGTATTCACTGTCCAGCGGCTCCCGGTGTACATTCTCCACCTGCAGGGAAAGATAAGTGGAAAGCACGTCGTCGATATGCTGAACCCCCAGGTAATTGGCCAGCCAGGAAGCATTGAACAAAATATCGATCCCCTTGTAGGTCGTCCCTTTGGCGCCCAGATAGGCCCAGTCGGACAGCGAATTCGTAAGATAGGCGATCGACCTGGTCGTATGCGACTCCCTCATCCGCTCATCGCCAATACGTATCTCCAGGGTTTCTGGAATGGTCAGCTCGTGAAAGCGGAGCGTGTAATACTCATCCTTCATCTTCCTGCGGCAGATCAGCCAGTCCTGATTCATTTTGCAGTTGACGATATTTACGTGGATCCCGTTTGGCAGCTTGACAAAGGTCAGACTCCCGGTGGCTACAGCCTCCGGAAAAATCAGCTGATTGTTGACGACAGGCACCTTCAACCGCTGCGCCAGATCATCCATCAGTTGCCCATAGTCTGCAAAGGAATAATCAAATTGGAACAATAAAAGGATTTTACCGTGTACAAATGCATATCCAAAGGGTCAAGAGCCTTGAACTAATCAGCAGCCGTCCGGTAAGCGGTCACTCATTCCCGGCGAGGAGGTCACTCAGGTAAGTTACGAACAAAATGGCAGTCAACCTACCTGAAAATGAATTGCAACAAAAAATACCCAATCCGGTTACGGCTAGTTATTACAGGTATTTCAGCGGATTCCGGCGTGCGGAGAGTATATACCGTTTTATGTTCATCCAAAACGCCAGGATAAAGTAAACGATAAGTGGAGAGCCCATGGTGAGGAAGGAAATGTAGATAAACCAGGTCCGGATACGGGAAGTGGCAATACCCATTCTTTCTCCAATTGCCGTACACACACCAAAAACCTGCCACTCGATGAAGTTCTTGAATCTGTTCATGACTCTAATATACCAATTTTTAGGTAAATTGCGGGCCCGCAGGCCCGAGCACAGCGAGGGCGTCCGAAGGACAGACATTGGCCCCGGTAGATACCGCAGGTACCGTTGAAGGCTCGCGAGTCACCAACCGTAATTGAACCAACATCTGTCTTATCAGCTACTAACAAATTAAAAATTTTCATCATGGTCTTCGATCTGGATCTAATTAAAAAGTTATACGGAGCCCTGCCCTCCAAGGTAGACGCCGCCCGCAAACTGGTAGGTAAGCCTCTGACATTAGCCGAAAAAATCCTTTATTCCCACCTTTACGAAACTCCAACCCGCGCCTACGAACGCGGCAAGGACTACGTCGACTTCGCACCCGATCGCGTTGCCATGCAGGACGCGACCGCTCAGATGGCCCTGCTTCAGTTCATGACCTGCGGACGCGACAAAGTCGCCGTCCCCTCCACCGTCCACTGCGACCACCTCATCCAGGCCAGGACCGGCGCCAACGCCGACCTGGCTACCGCACTCGACGTCAACAAGGAAGTATACGATTTTCTCTCCTCTATCTCCAATAAATATGGCATCGGCTTCTGGAAAGCCGGCGCAGGCATCATCCACCAGGTCGTTATCGAAAACTACGCCTTCCCCGGAGGCATGATGATCGGTACCGACTCCCATACCCCCAACGCCGGAGGCCTCGGAATGGTCGCCATCGGCGTAGGCGGCGCAGACGCAGTAGACGTTATGGCCGGCCTCCCCTGGGAACTCAAAATGCCCAAACTCATCGGCGTAAAACTCACCGGTAAACTCAGCGGCTGGACCTCCGCGAAAGACGTCATCCTAAAAGTCGCCGGCATCCTCACCGTAAAAGGCGGCACCGGCGCTATCGTGGAATACTTCGGCGAAGGCGCCGACAGCCTCAGCGCTACCGGCAAAGGCACCATCTGTAACATGGGCGCCGAGATCGGTGCGACCTGCTCCGTTTTCGCCTACGACGAGAAAATGGCAGCCTACCTGAAAGCCACAGGCCGCGAAGAAGTCGCAGCCCTCGCCGACGGCATCAAGGACTACCTCCGCCCCGACAAGGAAGTATACGCCGATCCAAAAAAATACTACGACCAGGTCATCGAGATCAACCTCAGCGAACTCGAACCCCACGTCAACGGCCCCTTCACTCCCGATCTGGCATGGCCCATCAGCAAATTCGCCGAAGCCGTAAAAGCCAACAACTGGCCCGAACGCCTCGAAGTCGCCCTCATCGGCAGCTGTACCAACTCTTCTTACGAAGACATCAGCCGCTCGGCATCTCTCGCCCAACAGGCCATCGACAAGAACCTGAAGACAAAGGCCGAATTCACCATCACTCCCGGCTCCGAACAGGTTCGCTTTACCATCGAGAAAGACGGCTTCCTCAAGACATTCGACAAGATAGGCGGCGTCGTACTCGCCAACGCCTGCGGTCCCTGCATCGGCCAGTGGGCCCGTCATATCGACGACCCCAACCGCAAGAACTCTATCATCACCTCCTTCAATAGGAACTTCGCCAAGCGCAACGACGGCCTGGCAAGCACACACGCCTTCGTCGCAAGCCCCGAGATCGTAACGGCATTTGCAATCGCCGGCGACCTCACCTTCAACCCCCTGAAAGACAAGCTGAAGAACGAAAAAGGCGAAGACGTCATGCTTGACGAACCCACCGGCGTAGAACTGCCCCCCAAAGGCTTCTCCGTCGACGACCCGGGCTACCAGGCTCCGGCAAAAGACGGCAGCGGCGTTCAGGTCGTAGTAAAATCCGACTCCCAACGGCTCCAGCTGCTCGCACCCTTCGCCGCATGGGAAGGCTCCGACCTCAAAGGCCTCAGACTGCTGATCAAGGCAAAAGGAAAATGTACCACCGACCATATTTCCATGGCAGGCCCCTGGCTGAAATTCCGCGGCCACCTGGACAATATCTCGAACAATATGCTCATCGGCGCAGTCAACTTCTTTAACGACAAGACCGATAGCGTTAAGAACGAACTCACCGGCGAATACGGTCCGGTACCCGCCACCGCCCGCGCCTACAAGGCAAAAGGCGTAGGCTCAGTAGTCGTAGGCGACGAGAACTACGGTGAAGGCTCCTCCCGCGAACACGCAGCGATGGAACCCCGCCACCTCGGCGTCCGCGCCATCGTAGTCCGCAGCTTCGCCCGTATCCACGAGACTAATCTGAAGAAGCAGGGTATGCTCGCCCTCACCTTCGCCAACAAGGAAGACTACGACAAGGTGCAGGAAGACGACAGCATCGACATCACCGGACTCGGCAGCTTCGCTCCCGGCAAACCGCTGACCATGGTCCTCAACCACAAGAACGGCGGAAAGGACCAGATCATCCTCAACCACACCTACAATGAACAGCAGATCGGCTGGTTCAAAGCAGGCGGAGCACTCAACGTCATCAGATCACAGTTCGCCAAATAGAACAGGCGAACTCCAAATAACAGGAACCCCGCCAGAGTATGCCTCCGGCATGCTGCCCGAAGGGCCGACATTATATAAAAGCCCCGCTTCGGCGGGGTTCCTTTTTTAACCCCAGGAGAACGCGTCACCGGAAGGAATATGCGTTACCGTTATACCCGGCGCTTTCTTCTTTAACACCGGCACCAGCCACTCCAGCCCGGGCTCCTCACTAACCGCATGCCCCAGCACGATAAGCCCCAGCTTTTGCCCCTGATAACGGGCATCCCGGACATACTCGCTCGTCTCCCACTCATTCAGCTCCCCGCAGATCAGCAGGTCCGGCCTATACTTCTGTATCGTTCCTATCTGCCTCTGCCCGCCCGCCGCACCAGGCATCAGAGCTACACGCCGGCACGCCTGAGCCGGGTCGCCGATATACTTCAACTTGTCGATCCCCAGTTTCTCCTTCACATGCGTGATCATTTCCTGTAGCGTTATCGCAGGCAACTCTACCAGAGGAGGATCGTTGAAATCATAGTACTTCTCCCACCCCAGTGCCTGCATGACCCCGAACCGAACTCCGTCCGGCGTGTGCGCGTGCAGCCCGTCGTGGAAACGCCATACGACGATCCCGTGCTTATCCAGCAGCGACCGCTTGTAGTTCAACACTTCGTCATTCCCCAGCCAGCCAGTCTCGTCCGTATGACTGTAAAAGGTCGGCTCGTGTGCGATGATAAAATTGGCGCCCAGCCCTGCCGCCTTCGCTATAACTTCATCCGTGGCGAACATCGTCGTCACGATACCCTTTACTTCCTGCTCCTGATCGCCCGCTTTTATGGTGTCCACCGTTTTCGGAAACGGCGCCCCCGGAATATCCGCCTGCAGACTTTCGATCACCTGACGTATGGTCATCGTTCGCCCCGCAGACCGCCTGACACCCATTCCCTGCACAAACCCCTCTCCCTTTGAAATCTCCCCTCCCTGCGCAAAATCCTTTCCCCCTGCCATAACCGCCAGACCCATTGCTAAAAAATCCCGGCGTCGCCAAGCCTTGCCCCTTTCCATATGTATTTTTTTATTGCCTCTAAATATACCGTTAATCTTTTGGTCCGGCATTACAATCCTCTTATATTAGACACTCACAGTTCGAAAACCCTTGCTTATGCGCCCCCTGCTGTATATACTTTTAGCCGCCCTTGTCCCATTTTTGGGCAACGCCCAGTCTCACCGCTCCCATCACGCGGGCGACCTCGCCGTCATCGGATACTACGCCGGCCGGAACACCGCTATCGACAGCTTTCCCACGCAAAAACTAACCCATATCATCTTCAGCTTCTGCCACCTCAAAGGCAATCAGCTTTCTGTCAATAGCGCAGGCGACAGCACCATCATCCGGCACCTCGTCAGCCTGAAGGAAAAGAATCCGAGGCTCAAGGTCATACTCTCTCTCGGCGGCTGGGGAGGCTGTAAGACATGCCCCGACGTCTTCTCCACCGACAGCGGCCGCAAAGAATTTGTAGCCAGTGTAAAAGACCTCACCAACTTTTTCCATACCGACGGCATCGACCTCGACTGGGAATATCCCGCGCTGGAGAACGTTCCCGGCTATGCCTATACTCCCGAAGACAAAGACCATTTTACCGCACTGATAGTACTGCTCCGGCACCAGCTCGGAAAAAGACAACTCATCAGCTTTGCGGCGGGTGGCTTTACAGACTATCTCCGCACATCCATCGACTGGCCGCAGGTCACTCCGCTGATCGACTATATCAATCTGATGAGCTATGACCTCGTCAACGGCTACAGCACCCGAACGGGCCACCATACCGCCCTCTACTCCACACCCGAACAGATCGAATCCACCGACCACGCCGTCCGCTACCTCGATTCGGTCGGCGTCCCGATGAAGAAGATCGCCATCGGCCTGGCCTTCTATGCCCGCATCTTCGCTGACGCAGACAGCACGAACAACGGACTCTACCAGAACTGCCATTTCCAGAAGGGAGTACCCTACCGGAACCAGGCCACGCAGCTGTCGTCGGATAGCGGCTATGTATACCATTGGGATCCGGTAGCCCAGGCCCCTTACGCGTACAACGCCAGACAAAAGACATTTGCCACCTTTGACGACTCCACCTCCATCCGGCTCAAGACGCTCTATGCCCTGCACAAACAACTCGGTGGGGTCATGTTCTGGCAGGTCACAGAAGACCGTTTCTCAGACGGCCTGCTCGACATCATTGATAACACTAAAAAGGAGGCCACTACTGCAATAAAATAGTATTTTCACACATGACCTCCCATCGCCGCCTCTTCTCCATTTCCCAATGGCTTACTATCTTTACCCTGGCCCTTACTTCCTGCGGACCCTCCAAAAAAATTTCGGCGCCCGCAGCCCCACCGGCACCCGCGCTCGCGTCCGACGCACTGCCCGCCCTCCCTCCTTCGGAAATCGATCTGCCAATTAAGATCGTCGGCCGGCCACTCATCGAGACAGCCGATTCCCTTACACCAAAAGAATTCATATCCACAGGCTGGCCCGGCTACCTGCAGACCTCCTGCGACTTTAGATACAAATACCGGTTTGTTCGCTCGGGCTTTACCATTCAATGCGTCAACAACCGGCTTTCCGTCGCCCTCCAGGGCCACTACCAGGTGGCCGGGGGACGCTGCCTCTGCGTAAACGGCAAACCCGTCTCGCCATGGGTCTCCGGCTACTGCGGATTCGACAAAGAACCCATGCGCCGCGTCGACCTCTCATTCAGCACCCAGCTGAACTTTCAGCCGGACTACCGCCTGCACACAGCCTCCGGCCTCGACAAGCTGAACGCACTCGACCGCTGTACCATGTCCGTCTTCTCCATCGATATGACCCAACTGATCATGGACAGCATCGGCTCTTCCGTGAACGCATTCTGTAAAACGCTCGACGTCTCCATCGCGAAAATGAACTTCTCCGGTAATCTCCACCAGAGCGCCACAAAAGCCTGGCAAAAGATAGCCATCGGCCCATACGGCTACCTCGTCGTCAACCCCACCGCCATGCGCATCGGTACCCTCAACTACGTCAGGGATACCTTCAATATCAGCATGGGCATCAGCTGTGCGCCACAGCTTGGGTCCGACAGTACCAACCCCGCCAGACTACCCCCACTGCCGCCCCTGCAAAGCGGCGCCAGCCGCAGCGGCGTCACCCTCTACCTCCCCGCCACCTACGACTATGCCTTTATCAATAAATTACTCAACGACTCCTTCCATAACAGGACCTTCGAATACCAGGGGCAGAAAGTGATCCTTAAAACTCTCACCGTCAGCAGTATGCCCCACCATAAGATAAAAATGGATGTCGACTTCGGCGGCAGCCACGAAGGCCAATTCTCCGTCTGGGGCACTCCCACCCTCGATACCTCCAAACAGGAACTCCGCGTACCCGATATCCAGTACGAGCTGAAAAGCAAAGAGTTCGTCATCAAACTCGCCCGCATCCTCTTCAAGAACAAGATCCGCGAGAACGTCAAAGGCAACAGCTTTCTCGACCTCGCCGCCCTGCTAAAAGCCAACCTCCCCACCCTCAACGCCCAGCTCAACCGGACGATCGCCCCCGGCATCTTCACCACCGGCGAAGTGAAACAATTGAAAATGATCGGTTTACAGGCCACCGAAAACGGCATCCAGGCCCAGGTCAGCCTCAGGGCCGACATCGCCGTCACCTGCACCCGCCTGCCGCGCTAGCGCCCCGCCCCCACCATTCACCGGCACAATTCTTTTCCCTACCTCTTTAAAGCAACCATTAACATTTCATTTGCGTATCTATCGGATTAGGAAAACTAGTTTGCGCGTTGTTATTATCTACCACTCAACTACAGCAAACCCGAATTGATTACAGGAAACACGCCAATAACGACCTTAATTGAAGGCTGCCGTTCCAACGACCGCGCAAGCCAAAAAGAGCTTTACAACGCGCTCAGGGACTATGCCGTGAAAATTTGTTACCGGTATCAAAATAATTTGGAACAAGTGGAAGAGATCATGAACGAAGGGTTTATCAAGCTTTTCAAAAACATACATCAGTTCGAAGAATCCCGGCACGCCGACGTCCTGGCGTCTCTCAAGGGCTGGTTCAAACGTATCCTCGTCAACACCTGCATCGACCACTATCGGAAAAATGCATCCTACATCAACGGCCAGATGCTGTCCGAAGACGCAGAGAATATCGCTGACAAACAGGAGACGGGCATCGATATACTCTCCTACAAAGAGATAATAGAGGCCATCCGGCAGCTGTCCCCTGCCTACCGCACCGTATTCAATCTGTTCGTTATAGAAGGACTGACCCACGAAGAAATAGCAGAACACCTCGGGATTTCCATCGGGTCATCCAAATCCAATCTCTCAAAAGCCAGAGAAAACCTTAGAAAAATCCTTATAAAAAAAACTGACCATTTAGCTTATGTTGAACCTCTCCGATAAAGAATTGGACCGCCTGAGTCGTGAGGCGGCCCAGGAACATGACCCGGGAGACATCTTAGGCCCCCGGTCCTGGGAAAAATTGGCGCCCCGGCTAGATGCCGATCTGGGGAAGACCGGTTCGGGCCCCCTGCGCGGCTTCCGCCGTTTTCCCTTTTACTTTGCACCCGCCGCCATCTTACTGGTAGCCGGCGTCCTCTTCTTTGCCACCAGGAACCACCACCCGGCACAAAACCAACCCTCCGGCGGCCCCCCCACGGCAACTGCCCCCGCAAACCCATCTATTTCTCTACCCAAAAATTCAGAACATAGCATAAACTCTACACCTTCCGTCAGCTCGTCCACTACAGCCGAATCCACCACCGTAGCCGGTCCCCGGACCGCCACAACCGGCACCCCCTCCAGAAGCATCACTCCCTCTGCGGCTACCACCCCGGCAGCAGGACCCGCGGACCCCAACTCAACCGCCACCAACAAAACTGCCTCCGGGACCTCCACCACTGGAGCAACCTCCCGAGCCTCGGTCACCCCGTCATCCACGGGCTCCAACCGCGCAGGCAACCATCCCGTAGCTTCGGCAGCCAGTGCCTCTGCCACCAAATCCACCACCGGCTCTACCCGCAATTTCACAACCGGCAACAATAGAACTTCCATCAACAGAACACGCAACCACAGACCCAACCATACCAAACCCGACAAAACCACCGGCAATACGAACGAAAACACCGTCGCCGCCAACGACAACAATACAACCGACGCCACTACTTCAGGCCGCAACACCGCCAACCAAAACTCAACCAACCCGACCACAACCAACGGTTCAACAAACCCGACCACAACCAACGGTTCAACAAACCCGACCAAACCTACCGCCACCTCCCCGCGCGAGCTGACCCACGCCAATCTGCCAAAACCCCGCCGCCTCCAGCAACGGGCCGCGATCGACGACTCGGCTCTACGCGCCTACACAGCCAAATCAACCATACAGATCGGCAAGAACAAAAGCCTCCGCATCAACCGCCGGCTCCAGTTCGGCCTCTCCCTGGCGCCCGACTTCTCCTCGGTTAACTCTCTGGCGGGAGACAAACCCGGCAGCACGATCGGACTCACCCTCGACTACCAGTTCGCCAACCGCTGGTACCTGAGCACAGGCCTCCTCCTCGACCGGAAGAACTACGCCGCCCGGGCACAGGACTACCACGCCCCATACGACTACTACCGCGCCAACGGCATCCATAATCTTGACTTTGTAAAAGGATCATTCAGCATGCTGGAGATACCGCTGAACCTGCGATATGACTTTAGCGTCGCCGGTAATACCCTCTTCTTTGCGACCGCCGGCTTATCGTCATATTTTATGACCACGGAGAACTGCAATTACTACTTTAATGCATTCGGTCCACGCGAAGAACGCAAAAGCTTCAACTATTCCAATAACAGCAGCAACCTCTTCGCCTCCGTCAATCTCTCCCTCGGGGTGGAGACCGGCATCAGCGACAACTTTTCCCTGCTGATCGCGCCTTATATCAAACTACCCTCCCGCAACATAGGCTTCGGACAAGTGTCGATGAGCAGCGTCGGCGTCAACTTCGCCCTAAAATTCACCCCCGTCCTCAGCAAACGGCGTAAATAAACAACACTCCCTTTATAAACAACCCCTGCGACCATCACGTCGCAGGGGATCGTACCCTCTACTCCCCGCCTTTATCAAACCACACCGGCGTCTCATTATCCCAATCCCCATTATAGTTGATTAAAAGCTCCTCCCCCGCCTTTATCGCCCTGACCGTCCTCACCGATATCAACTGCTGGTCATAATCCATATCATACTCACAATTCGACCGGTAAGAATGGTTGTACAGCGGAACATAACCCAACGCCATACAACACCCCTTCTTTCTCAAACCCCACTCGAATATATAATCGTGCAGAAGGGTCTGGTCCAGATGAACCCGCTCCTCCGCCGTCATCACGATCACCGGCGAAACCTCGATCACAGTCCCCTTCTTAATAGCTACTGACGTAAACACCCCCCTTCCCATCTCCCCGCTTGGCGCAATGAACAATTCAGGCAGTATCAAACCATTTGATTTTAGCGGAACAAGTTACCACTTTTTCAAAACCCGGCCCCCACCCCCACGGGACACCCCCTTTTCCTTTGGGAGAATTAACATTTTGCCGTAGGTTTGACCTATGTCTTCCGAAGTCGAACAAATTGATGCAAATGACCAATTCGCCGAGATCATCCAGTCCGAGGACGTACTGGCCATCAGGGAATTCCTGAACAACCAGAACATCAGCGACGTGGCCGAACTGATCTACGAATTCCCCGAATACGAGACCCAGATCATCGCCAATCTCAGCATCCACCGGGCTTCCAGCACCTTCAAGATCCTGGACGTACCCACCCAGAAACGCATCATAGGAGAACTACCCGCCTTCAAGACAGCCGAACTCCTCAACGACCTCTCTGCCGACGACCGCACCTCCTTCCTCGAAGAGCTGCCCAGCGAAGTGGTAAAAGAACTGATCAAAACCCTGGACCCCGAAGAAAGAAAG
>Ga0310811_10004237_pt1 | contig 18036 bp, 12 predicted proteins | sample YCmetagenome_FD_207642 | JGI IMG/M metagenome (GOLD analysis project Ga0310811, IMG submission 207642) | Soil microbial communities from experimental microcosm in Duke University, North Carolina, United States - YC | ecosystem: Engineered > Artificial ecosystem > Soil microcosm > Unclassified ...
AGCGCGATCGGTTTCGTCAACGCGCGGCGCCGCGCTCGCATTCTGAACGTCGACGTGCCGATCCCCGGATTGCCGGCCGCCCTCGAAGGCTTCACGATCGCGCAGATCAGCGACGTGCACGTCGGCCCGACGATCAAGAGCAACTACGTGGAAGCGATTGTCGACGCGGTGAACCGGCTCGGCGCGGACGTCGTCGCGATCACCGGAGACGTGGTGGACGGCAGCGTCGCGCAGCTTTCGCGGCATACGGCGCCGCTCGGGCGCCTGCACGCGAATCATGGCGTCTATCTGGTGACCGGCAATCACGAGTACTACTCCGGCGCCGACGCATGGATCGCGGAATTCCGCCGCATCGGTCTCACGGTACTGGTGAACGAACACGTCGTGATCGAACACGATGGCGCCCGCCTCGTGCTGGCCGGCGTGACCGATTACACCGGCGGCCAGTTCGACGCCGCGCATCGCAGCGATCCGGCTGCCGCGATCGAAGGCGCGCCGCACGACATAGAGACGCGCGTGCTGCTCGCGCATCAGCCTCGCACCGCCCACGCGGCCGCCGACGCGGGCTTCACGCTGCAGTTGTCCGGTCATACGCATGGCGGCCAGATATTTCCGTGGAATTTCCTCGTGCGACTGCAGCAGCCATTCACCGCAGGGCTCGCGAAACTCGACAGCCTGTGGGTCTACACGAGCCGGGGCACCGGCTACTGGGGACCGCCGAAGCGCCTCGGCGCGCCTTCGGAAATCACTCGCGTGCGCCTCGTCGGCGGCGGAGATCTTCAGGCGAACTGATCGACGCAGGTCGCGCACCGGCGGCTGGTGTCGCCGCCGGCGACCGGCAATACGGTGCCCGTGATATAGCTCGCGTCGTCCGACGCGAGAAAGAGGATTGGCGCGACCTGTTCGTCGATGCCGCCATGGCGCCGGAAGAACGTCGAATCGGTGACCGGCGGAACCCAACCGCCTCGCTCACCCAGGCTTCTTCCTGTTCGTTGTCGCCGTCGGCGTTGCGCGCAGTCCGCCGCGGCGGGGCGTCGGTGCCGCCTGGCGCCGTCGCGACGACGCGAATGTTGTGCTCCGCGTATGGCACACAAACCGCCCTTCGTTTTCGCTGCATTCGCCGGAAGTGCGCGGCTTCATCGCCACCTTCGTGGCGTTTTCGTCCGGCCTGGCACGCACGGAACGCTTCAAGATCATCGGCGGTGCCCATGCACAGCAAGCCGCAGGCGTGGCTGCCGTCGAAGAAAAGGAAAACGTGTGCACATCGATGCGTCACGGCGCCGGGCTACCGTTATCATGGGGACCGCGTGCGACGCTCGCTGCCAACGCGCATCGCCATTGCCATCGTCGTCGCCCGGTTTTCAAAGGATGATTCGTTCATGGACGGCAATCACAACCTCCATCGGAATGCGTTCTATCTTCTGTTGTTCGCGGTGTCCGTTGCGCTGTGCTTCGTGCTCGCGCCGCTTTTCAGCGCCATTCTGTGGAGCGTGATTCTCGCGCTGATCTTTCAGCCCGTGCAGCGCCGGCTTGTCGTGCGCTTTCGGCAGCGCCGCAACCTTGCCGCGCTGATCACGCTGCTGTTGTGCGTCGTCATCGTGATCCTGCCCGCGCTGTTCGTCACCGCTACGCTGATTCAGCAGATCGCGTTCGCGTATGCGCAAATCCGCTCGGGCAGCACCGACATCGGCGCGCACTTCAGCGAGGTGGTGCACGCGCTGCCACCCTCCGTGCAGAACCTGCTCGCACGCTACGATCTGATGGATCTGTCCGGCCTGCAGCAACGCCTGTCGACGAGCGCGGCGGAGGCGTCCCAGTGGATCGCGCATCAGGCGCTGAGCCTCGGGCAGAACACGATCCAGTTCGTCGTCAGCTTCGGCGTGATGCTGTATTTGTTCTTCTTCCTCGTCCGCGACGCGCAGCCCCTCTCGCGTGTGATTCGCGATGCGATTCCGCTCGACGACGCGCACAAGCAGCACCTGCTGCACAAGTTCACCACCGTGATACGCGCCACCGTGAAGGGCAATCTGGCCGTCGCGGTCGTGCAGGGCACGCTCGGCGGACTCGCGCTATGGACGGTCGGCGTGCACGGCGCGCTGCTGTGGGGCGCGGTGATGGCGCTGCTGTCGCTGCTGCCCGCCGTGGGCGCCGCGCTCGTGTGGGCGCCGGTGGCGATCTACCTGATCGCGACCGGCGCGCTGATCAAGGGCATCGGCCTCGCGCTGTTCGGCACACTCGTGATCGGCACCGTGGACAACCTGCTGCGTCCGATCCTGGTCGGCAAGGACACGCGGCTGCCGGACTGGGTCGTATTGATCTCGACGCTCGGCGGCATTTCGCTGCTCGGCATCAACGGCTTCGTGATCGGGCCGCTGATCGCGGCGTTGTTCATCAGTTGCTGGGATCTGCTTCGACGCAATCAGCGCGGCGACGGCGACTGAGCCGCCGCCCGTCCGTCACGACGAGGCATGCACCGGCAGGCCGCCGCGGCTCGCTCGCGGCGAATCGGGCTCCGGCAGCGAGCGCGCCTGACCGTCGTCGACCGCAACCGAGAAGCCGAACGTGTTCACGCCTTCCGCGCTGCGCACGAACACCGAGCCGCCATGCATCTCGGCAACGGCCTTCACGATCGACAGTCCGAGCCCGTGATTCTCATGGCTGTTCGAGCGCGCTTCCTGCAGGCGGTAGAAGCGATCGAAGATGTGCTCGCGCGCCACGGAGTCGATCTGCTCGCCCGGATTCGACACTGCGATCTCCACCTGCCCGCGCTGCGGCGTGATCGTCACCTGCAGCGACGTGCCGGGTGGCGAGTGCTGGATCGCGTTCACGAACAGGTTGCTCATCGCGCGGCCGAACAACGACGTGTTCACGCACGCGGTCGCGTCGCCATGCAGCGCGACGGTCAATTGCGCTTCCTCCAGCGGCATTTCGAGGAAGTCGAGCATCCTCGACACTTCGGCGCGCAGCGACACGGCGGTCAGATCGGACGCGCGCTCGCCGCGATCGCAGCGCGACAGGAACAGCATGTCGTTGACGATCACGCGCAGTCGTTCGAACTCCTCCAGATTCGACTGCAGCGTCTGACTCAGTTGCAGCACCGAGCGATCGCGCGTCAGCGCGACCTGCGTCTGCCCGATCAGGATGCTGACGGGCGTGCGCAGTTCGTGCGCGACGTCCGCATTGAACGATTCGAGCCGCTCGTACGCGCGATCGAGCCGTTCCAGCGCGCCGTTGAACGACGTCGCCAGCTCGTGCAGTTCCTCGGGCAGTTCGCCGGCGTGCAGCCGCTGCCGGCGATTCGACGGGCTCAGCTGTGCGGCCTCGCGCGACAGGCGCGTGAGCGGCGCGAGGCCGAAGCGCGTCACCGCGCGGCTCAGCAGCGCAACCGCGATCGTCGACACGAGAATCAGCACCGCGAGCGCGATCCCGAAACGCCGCAGCATCAACTGCGTGCGCTCGCAGTCGGTGCCGACGACGAGCTTCACTTCGGGCCGCTCGCCGGCGGCGGGCACCATGTAGCTCGTCAGGATCACGTCGTAATTCTTGCCGGGCTGACGCACCATCAAGTGATTCGGTCCGAGCGACCCGTCCACGGTCCCGGTGATCGGCTCGCCGAAACTGAAGCGCGGATCGGCGCTTTCGACGTAGTAGTGCATCCGGCTGTCCGCGGGCGACAGATCGCGCAGTTTCTCCTGCACGAACGCCCACTTCGCGACGTTAGGCGCGTGGTCGACGATCAGTTCGGCGATCCGTGCCCGCGTGTCGAGTGTCTCGCGCAACTCGTTGAACAGCTGCCGCTTCATCAGCATGAAGAGCCCGCTGCCCGTCAACGTGAACACGACGAGCGACAGCGCCGCAAACATCGCCGACAGCCGCAGCGAGATCGAACGCTTCATGATCATGACGGACTCCCGTCCTCCCTCACTTCGAGCACGTAACCCATGCCGCGGATCGTGTGCAGCAGTTTCGCCGCATACGGACCGTCGAGTTTCGCGCGCAGCCGCTTGATCGCCGTTTCGACGACGTTCGCGTTGCTCTCGAAGTTCACGTCCCACACGAGTTCGGTAATCAGCGTCTTCGACAGGATCTCGCCACGCCGGCGCGCGAGCACCGACAGCAACTGGAATTCCTTCGCGGTGAGGTCGAGCCGCACGCCGTCGCGCATCGCCCGGCGGCTGATCAGGTCCACCTGCAGGTCGCCGACCGTGATCAGCGTCGATTCCTGCGCGCGCGCACGACGCGTCAGCGCACGCAGCCGCTCGACCAGTTCGAGAAACGAGAACGGCTTCGTCAGATAGTCGTCCGCGCCGTCGCGCAGACCGTGCACGCGGTCGTCCACGCGATCGCGCGCGGTCAGCATGATGACCGGCGTCTCCTTGCGCGCGCGCACCGCGCGCAGCACGCCGAAGCCGTCGAGCTTCGGCAGCATCACGTCGAGCACGATCACGTCGAAATCGTATTCGACGGCCATCCACGCGCCTTCCTCGCCGTCCATTGCCACATCGACGATCCAGCCCTGCTCGGTCAGCCCGCTGCGCAGGTAGTCGACTACCTTGCGCTCGTCTTCGATCACCAGTACTTTCATACCCCTTCCCCCTGATTCGCGCACGTCGCCGGCTGCGACACGGTCTCGTGCGTACGTTTCATCCCTTGCCGGCCGGCGCGCTGCTGCGCGCGACGGCTTCATCGGTCGCGGTCCATCCGCCGCCCAGTGCCTTCGCCAAAAATACGACCGTCGCGGCCTGCTGTCCGTGAATCTGCACCTGCTGGCGCTCGCTGGCAAGCAATTGCTGCTGCGCGTTCAGCACGTCGATGAACGCGACGAGCCCGCCCTGGTAGCGGTCGTTCGCGAGTTCGTACGATTTGCGCGCGTCGTCGACCGCCGATTGCGCATCCGACGATGCACTCGCCAGCACCGACAATCCCGTCACCGCATTCTGCACTTCCTGGAACGCGGTCAGCACCGTCTGCCGGTAATTCGCTTCGGCGGACTCATAGCCTGCCTTCGCGAACTCGACGCCGGCCGCGCGCTTGCCGCCGTCGAACACCACTTCGCTCGCCGCCGAGCCGAGCGACCAGATAAGGCTCGGCGCCGAAAACAGATTCGCGAACTGCGTCGATTCCCAGCCAATCGACGGCGACAACGTGATGTCCGGAAAATACGCGGCCCGTGCGACGCCGATCTGCGCATTCGCGGCGGCCATCGCGCGTTCCGCGGAGGCCACGTCCGGGCGACGCTGCAGCACTTCGCTCGGCACGCCGGTCGGCAGCGCAGGCACCGGCAGCGGCCCGATCTTCGGCGCAAGCACGAATTCGGGCGCCGGCGTGCCGATCAACAGCGCGATCGCATACTCGTATTGTGCGCGCTGGTTCACGAGCAGACGCACCTGCGTGCGCGTCGCGTCGAGCTGCGCCTTCTGTTGCAGCACATTCAATCCGGACACCGCGCCGAGGTCGTGCTGCGCATTCACGAAGTCGAGCGCCTTCTGCTGAAGGTCGATGGAGCGATTCATGACGTCGATCTCGTCGTCGAGTTCGCGCAATGCATAGTAGTCCGTTGCGACGTCGGCGGTCAGGACTACGCGCGCGTTCGCCAGATCGTCGCCGGCCTGCTGCGCCGATGCCTGAGCCGACTCGACCGTGCGCCGGATGCGCCCGAACAGGTCCAGCTCGTAGCTGACCGTCGGTCCGATCGTCAGGTCATTCTGGACCGTCGACATGTTCGGCGTCGAGTAGTTCAACTGCGGCCGGTTTGCGGATATTCGCGCTCGCGCGGCGCTCGCATCGAGCGTCACCTGCGGCGCCTGCCCGGACGACACCGACGCGAGCGTCGCGCGCGCCTGCTCATAGTGCGCGGCCGCCATGCGCAGCGTCTGGTTGTTTGCGAGTGCCTTCTGTTCGAGGGCGTCGAGTTGCGCGTCGTCGAACACGCTCCACCACTGCGGATCGAGCGGCGCGTGCGCGGGCTGCGCGACATGCCAGTACGAATCTGCCGGATCGACCCGCCACGCGGCCGGCGCGTCGGTTTGCGGCGCGCGGTAATCGGGCCCGACCGTGCACGCGGCGAGCGTCGCCGCGAGCGTCGTCAGCGCAACGGCACTCGCGCCGCGTGGAATGCCTGCGCTCGCCCGCTTCGTCACGTCGCGCTCTCCGACTGCGCGTGCGCCGGCTGCGGCCGACCGCGCGCATCCGGTCGCCGATTGCCCGCGGTCACGACGACGCTGTCGCCCTCGGCGATCGAATCGCCCGGATTCACAACCACGCGGTCGGTCGCCGCGAGGCCGTGGCTGATTTCAAGCGACTGCCCGAGATCGCGCGCGATGTCGACCTTCTTCAGATGCACCTTGCCGTTCGCGTCGACAACCGCGACCTGCGGCCCCTGCGCGCGAAACAGCAGCGTGTTGCCGGGCACCGTCAGCGTGCCGGCCGGGTCGATCTGCAGCGCGGCCTGCACGTACGAGCCGGGCAGCAGGCGGCCATCGTGATTCGGCAGCGTGATTTCGATCTGCAGCGTGCGCGTCGCGACGCTGATCGCCTGCGACGTGCGTGTGACCGTCCCGTCGAACGTCACGCCCGGCAGTTCCTGCTGCGTGACGCTCACGTGCTGGCCGACCGCGACCTGGTTCGCGTAGGTCTGCGGCACGTCCACGTAGAGCCGCAGCGAATCGGACTGCGCGATCGTGAACAGCGCGCGGCCCGCGCCGCCATTGCCCGCGTTGACGAGGTCGCCGATGTCGACGTTGCGTTGCGTGATCACGCCGTCGATCGGCGCGACGATCCGCTGGAACGATTTCATTTCGGTGAGCCGGCGCACGTTCGCGTCGGCGGCCGCGACGTTCGCGACGTCCTGGTTGTACGCGCCCTGGCGGTCGTCGAGTTCCTGCTGCGAGACGGCGTCGCGCGTTCGCAGTTGCTGCGCTCGATCGAACGACGTCTTCGCGAGCGAGAGCGTCGACGCCGCCTGCTGCCGCTGCGCCACGGCCTGCTGCAATTCCTGGTCGATCTCCGGCGTGTCGATGTCCGCGAGCAGTTGCCCCGCTTTCACGTGCGCGCCGATATCCACATACCAGTGCCGCACGTAGCCGTTCGCACGCGAATAGATCGGTGCTTCGACGTAACCGCGCAGCGTGCCGGGCAGAACGAGCCGCCCGTTGTCGCCGGACGGCGTCGGCTGCACGACGCTCACGTACTGCCTCGCGTTTTGCCTCGTCACGTCCGCGAGACGGTGCGCGTTCATCAGGTTCGATACGATCGTACGCGCCGCGCCCGCCGCGAGCATCAACGCGATCACGAGCAGCGCGATGCGCGCACGCCGGCCGGCCTGGCCACGCGCCGGCAGGTCCAGCCCACGCTCGCCGCCGCCGACCGCAATGTCGAGGGATGAGTGGTGATGAGGTTCGTTCATGTCGTCGACCAGGAAAAGCGGGAATAGCGGGTCCGGGTTGCGTCGCGGCTCGTCGTCAGTGCTGTGCGTCGCGGTCCGGAGGTTCGCCGTCGCGGGGTTGCTTCGCGGCGGCGCGTCGCGCGAGCCGGCTGTGCACGCCAGCGAACATCAGCGGCACGAACAGCAGCGTCGACACTGTCGCAAACATCAGGCCGCCGATCACCGCGCGGCCGAGCGGCGCGTTCTGTTCGGCGCCTTCGCCGAGGCCGAGCGCCATCGGCACCATGCCGATCATCATCGCGAACGCGGTCATCAGCACCGGACGTATCCGCGTTGCGCCCGCCTCCAGCGCGGCCGCGAGCGGCGGCACGCCCTGCTGCAGCCGCTGCCGCGCGAACGCGACCACGAGAATGCTGTTCGCCGTCGCGACGCCGACCGTCATGATCGCACCGGTCAGCGCGGGCACGGACAGGTGCGTGCCGGTGATGAACAGCATCCACGCGATCCCGGCGAGCGCGGCGGGCAGCGCGCTGATGATGATCAGCGGGTCGGCCCACGACTGGAAGTTCACCACGATCAGCAGATAGACGAGCACGATCGCCATCGCAATGCCGACGCCGAGCCCGATGAACGACGAGCGCATCGTGCCGATCTGGCCGCGCATCGTGATTGTCGTGCCGCGCGGCGCGTGCGCCTGCGCGTTGCGGATCAGCGTGTCGATACGCGAGCCGACCGAGCCGAGGTCGCTGCCCTCGACGCTCACCAGCAAATCGATGACCGGCCGGATATTGTAGTGCGTGATGATGGCGGGCCCCACGTGCGGCTCGATTCGCGCGAGGTTGCTGACGAGCTGCAGCGGACCGTCCTGGCGCGCGGACACCGGTGTATTCATCAGATCGCCGACCGACGCTTCGGCATACTGAGGAGCCTGAACCGCGAGCGGGTATTCGACGCCGTTCTGCGGACTCACCCAGAAGGCGGGCGACGTCTGCGAACTGCCGGACAGCGCGATCAGCACGTTCTGCGTGACGTTCTGCGCGGAGAGGTTCAACTGCTGCATCCGCGTGCGATCCATCGCGATTCGCAGCGCGGGTTCGTCGTTGCGCTGCTCGATGTGCGCATCGACGGCACCCGGCAATTGCCGCACCTCTTTTAGCAGGCTGCTCGCGAGCGTCATGTCGTCGTCAAGATGATCGCCGACGACCTGCACGTCGATCGCCGCGGGCTGCCCGAAGTTCAGGATCTGCGTGATGATGTCGGCCGGCTGGAAAAAGAATTCGATGCCCGGAAAGCGCTGCGGCAACAGCGTGCGCAGCTTGTCGATATAGATCCGCGACGGATCGTGGTCCGTCTTCAGCGCGATCTGGATTTCGCCGTCGAGCGTGCCGATCGTGCCCGCGTTGCTGTACGACAGGTTGATGCCGCTATACGGCAACCCGAGATTATCGACGATTGTTTCGAGCTGGTCCGGAGGCACCACCTGGCGGATCACCTGCTCGACTTCGTCGGCGAGTCGTGCTGTCTCCTCGATCCGGTAGCCGGTAGGCGCGCGCATGTGCAGGCGGATGTTGCCCGCATCGACGCTCGGGAAAAAATCGCGGCCGAGAAAGAACACGAGGCCGAGCGACGCAATACAGAACGCGAGAAACGCGCTCGCGAAACGCCTGCGGTGCGCGAGCAACACGCTCAGCAGCGCGATATAGTTGGCGCGCACGCGCTCGAATCCGGCGTTGAAGCGTCGATGCACGCGGGCGAGCATCGACGGGTTCGCGTTGTCATGGGCGCCGTGGTCCGTCTGCGAGCCCGCGTTCGACAGCAGCATCATCGCGAGCGTCGGCACCAATGTGCGCGACAGGATGTACGACGCGATCATCGCGAACACCACCGCCTCGGCAAGCGGCACGAACAGGAAGCGCGCGACCCCGGTCAGGAAGAACATCGGCACGAACACGATGCAGATGCATAGCGTCGACACGAGCGCCGGCACCGCGATTTCGCCCGCGCCTTCGAGAATGCCGTCGTGCAGATTCGCGCCGAGATGCAGGTGACGTTCGATGTTTTCGATCGTCACGGTCGCGTCGTCCACCAGTATGCCGACCGCGAGCGCGAGGCCGCCGAGCGTCATGATGTTGATCGTCTCGTGCAGCGCGAACAGCGCGAGCAACGACGCGAGAATCGACAGCGGAATCGACACCGCGATGATCACCGTGCTGCGCCAGTTGCCGAGAAAGAGCAGGATCATCAGCGCGGTCAGGCACGCGGCGATCAGCGCCTCGCGCACGACGCCCTGCACCGCCGCGCTGACGAAAACCGACTGGTCGAAGAGCGGCGTGATCTTCATTTCGGCCGGCAGCGTTTCGCGCACCTTCGGCAACAGCGCTTTCAACGTGCCGACCACCTGCAGCGTCGACGCGTCGCCGCTCTTCAGGATCGACACCAGCACGCCGCGCTGGCCGTCCTGCCGCACGATGTTCGTCTGCGGAGAGAAGCCGTCTCGCACGTGCGCGACGTCGCCGAGAAAAGTCGTCGCGCCGTTGACCGTCTGCACCGGAATGCGGTTCAAACCGGCGATCGTTTCCGGCGATGCGTTCGTGTCGATCCGGAATTCGGTCTGGCCGAGCTTCGCGGTGCCGGTCGGAAGAATCAGGTTCTGCGCGTTTACCGCATTCACGATGTCGGCAGGCGTCAGGCCCTTTGCGATCAGCGAGCGCGTGTCGAGATCGACCGAGATCACGCGCGTTTTGCCGCCGTACGGATAGGGCACCTGGGCGCCGGGAATCGTGATCAGCTGCGGCCGCAAAAAGTTCATCCCGATGTCCGCAAGCGCCTGCTCGCTCATCGTGCTGCTCGACAGGCCGAGCTGGATCACCGGAATGCTCGACGCCGAATAGCTGATCACGAGCGGCGGCGTGGCGCCCGGCGGCATCTGCCGCAACTGCGCCTGCTCGGACGCGACCGTCTGCGCGATCGCCGTCTGCAGGCTCGCGCCCGGCTGCAGGAACAGCTTGATCACCGCAATGCCGGGCAGCGATTCGGATTCGATGTGCTCGATGTTGCTGACCGTCGTCGTCAGACCGCGTTCGTTGACCGAGGTGATCCGGTCGGCGACATCCTTCGCGGACAGCCCCGTGTAATTCCAGATGATGCTGATGACCGGAATGTTGATCGACGGAAGCACGTCGGTGGCCATCGACATCAGCGCGAACGGCGTGGCCAGCAAGATCATGATGGCCATCACGATGAACGTGTACGGCCGCTTCAGCGCCAGATTGACGATCCACATGTAACGGCGCGCTCGCGTCAGTTCACTAGTCGCAACCGATCGGCGTCACGCACGTCCCGCGAGCGCGCATGCGACGCGGCGGCCGGCAGCACGCCGCATGCGGCGAGCGCCGCCTCCTGATCCGCGAGCGTGACCGGCACGTTTTCGCGCAGAAAATCGACGAACGTGCGGATCTTCGCATCCAGATAGCGACGCGATGCGTACAGCGCATAGATGTTCAGCGTCGGCAAACGGAGGTCGCCGAGCACGCGCACGAGCGAGCCATCGGCGAGGCCCGGCAGCGCAACCGGCACCGGCAGCGGACCGATGCCCATTCCCTCGCGGATCGCGAGCGCGAGCGCCTCGGGATTGTTCACCTGAAACGGTGTGACACCGCTGTGACGAAACGTTTCGCCGCGCGGCCCGACGCACACCCATTGGCCGGCAGGCAGGCTCATGTCGGTCAGATGCAGACACGTGTGGTCGCCGAGATCGTCGAACGACGCGGGCACGCCGTGCGCCTGCAGATAACGCGGCGACGCGCACAGAATCGCAGCGGTGCTGCCGAGATGCTGCGAAATCAGCGCGGAATCCTCCAGTTGCGCGGCGACCACCAGCGCGACGTCGAAGCCGTCCTCGATGATGTCGGGCATCTGCTGCGCAATCGTCAGATCAACGGCGACCTCGGGCTGATGTTGCTGATAACGCGCGATCAGCGGCATCACGTAGTGCTGGCCGAAGCTCGTGCCGCCATAGACGCGCAACCTGCCGGACGGATTCGCCAGCGCGCCGGCGGCTTCGCCTTCGGCTTGCTCGATGTCCGCGAGAATGCGCCGGCAGCTTTGCAGATAACGCTCGCCGGCCTCGGTCAGCGACATGCGCCGCGTGGTCCGGTTCAACAGCCGCGTGCGCAGCCGCGACTCCAGGTCGGTGAGCGCGCGCGACACCTGCGCGGTGGTCATCGACTCGTGCGCGGCGGCGCGCGTGAAACTGCCCAGTTCGACCACCCGGACGAAAATCCGCATGTTTCGCAGCGTATCCATCAGCGACTCCTGTCCTTCGCGACTGCACCGTGACGTCTGTCACCAAGGCGTCAGTCTGGCGGAAAGGTGGTGGCTGGATGCTGACCTGCACATGACGCTGCAGACAGCTTCGCCGATGCGCGTTTGTGCAGACGAATTGCGCGTCAGTCTTTCGAATGGCCGACGTCTGCAAACCAGGATTAATGCGCAGTCATTTCAGCGCAGCTTCGTGGACGCCTATCCTTACATCGACTAATCTGCGTTCACCGTGGATTCGTTCACGCCAACAAAGGGGGATTCGTATGGAACACGGCATCATTGCCTGGCTCATCATCGGCGCAATTGCAGGCTGGCTCGCTGGCGTCCTCGTCAAGGGCGGCGGCTTCGGCTTGATCGTCGATATCATCGTCGGGATCGTGGGCGCGTTCATCGGCGGATGGCTCGCCCGGCTCCTCGGCATTACGATCGGCGGCGGCATGCTCAGTTCGATCATCACCGCGATCATCGGCGCGGTCATTCTGCTGTTCAGCATCCGGCTCTTCCGGCGAGCGTAGCCGGCGACGCAGCGATAAAAAAAACGGGAGTGCCATTCACTGGCACTCCCGTTTTTGTTTGCGCTCTAGCGAGCGTTGCTTGTGGCTCCGTTCGTTGTTAGCCGTTCGCCGCGAGTTGGGATGCGCCGGCCGGCAGCATCGAACCGGTTTCGTTGTAGCGCACGTGCATTTCGAACGCCTTTTGCAGCATGTGAGGCGTCTGGCCCCCACTTTTCAGTGCGTCGCGATAGTAATCGCGCAACAGGTCGCGATACAGCGGATGCGTGCAGTGCTCGATGATCTGCACTGCGCGCTCACGCGGCGCGAGGCCGCGCAGGTCCGCGAGGCCCTGCTCGGTAACGATCACGTCGACGTCGTGCTCGTTGTGATCGCAGTGCGGGACCATCGGCACGATGCTCGAGATGCGGCCATCCTTCGCAATCGACTTTGTCGCGAAGATCGCGCACGCCGCATTGCGCGCGAAGTCGCCGGACCCGCCGATGCCGTTCATCATGTGCGTGCCGCCGACGTGCGTCGAGTTCACATTGCCGTAGATGTCGCATTCGAGCGCGGTGTTCAGCGCGATCAGACCGAGTCGGCGGATCACTTCGGGATGGTTGCTGACCTCCTGCGGACGCAGCACGAGTCGATCGCGATAGTGGTCCAGCTCGGCCAGCACCTGCTCCTGACGCTTCGCGGACAGCGTCATCGACGCGCCCGACGCGAACACCATCTTGCCCGCATCGATCAGGTCGAACGTCGAGTCTTGCAGCACTTCCGAATACATCGTCAGCGCTTCGAACGGCGACGACACGAAGCCCGACAGCACCGCGTTCGCGATCGTGCCGATGCCGGCCTGGATCGGCGGCAGTTGTGCGGGCATGCGGCCGTGCGCAACTTCGTGCTGGATGAACTCGATCAGATGCCCGGCGATGCGGGCAGTTTCGTCGTCGGCCGGCAGCACGGTGGACGGGCTGTCCGGTTCGTTCGTGATCACGATGGCCGCGATCTTTTCTGGCGGAATCTCGATCGCGGCGGTGCCGACGCGATCGTGCGGCCGCACGATCGGCAACGGATCGCGATGCGGACGGCGGCCCGGAATCCAGATGTCGTGAAGACCTTCGAGCGCGAGCGGCTGCGCGAGATTCACTTCGACGATCACCTTCTCGGCAAGAATCGCAAAGCTCGCCGAATTGCCGACCGACGTGGTCGGCACGATACCGCCCGTCTCGGTGATGGCAACGGCTTCGATGATCGCGACGTCGAGCTTGCCGAGCAGATTCGCGCGCAACATTTCGACCGTTTCCGACAGGTGCTGGTCGATGAACATCACCTCGCCGCGATTGATCGCGTTGCGCAGCGTCGTGTCGGCCTGGAACGGCATCCGGCGTCCGATCACGCCGGCCTCGGTCAGCAGTCGATCGACCTGCCCGAGCGACGCACCGGTCATCAGCGTGATGCGCAGCGGCTCTTTTTCTTCGCGCGCGCGCCGCGCCAGTTCGATCGGCACGGCCTTCGCGTCGCCCGCGCGCGTGAAGCCGCTTGCGCCGACGCGCATGCCGTTGTGCACGAGCTGCGCCGCTTGCGCAGCCGACGTGATTTTTCCGCGCAACGCTGCACAGCGAATACGGTCTTCGTACATCCAGGTCTCCAGGGGTTATGTCTTTCTGCCGGTGCCGCACGCGAGTCACACAGTTTGCTTCGCGCTTCGGTGGCTCCACTACCCGTGCATATGCACGGCCCATCACCGCCAATGCCGCGGCATGTCAGGTTGCGGTGTAGCGCACATGATCTTCATGCCGCGGCATCACGTCTTTGTGGTGGATCAGCTACCGAAGTAGATGTTGCAGAAGCTCGCGGGACCAGTGCAGTCATCGCCCTTCTTCGCCGGTGTCGCGGCGCTCCATTCTGCTGCGCGCGCAGCGGGCTGCGACGTGCTGGTCTTCGCGGTCGGCTGCGGGGCGCTCGCTGCGGGTCCGGCGGACTGTGCATACGCACTGATGGAAGCGGCAAACAACGAGCAGGCGAGGACGGCAATCTTCAGGGACTTCATTTCATTCTCCAGTGCAAGTGGGTACTGCGTGAGCAGTGACGTGACTATATGACCCACGCTCACGGCGATTAAGAAGCCGCTCTGGAACGCATATTTTCTGGACCTGGCAAGATCGGGGTCGCGGATTTGTCGTGGATTTATAGCGGTTCCGGCCCTTGTGCGTGGCTGCCGGCCGTTAGCGCTCGAGCCGCGCCGATAGCCTCGAACGACGACTGCGCGCGATAGCGCCAAGCGGTGCGTCGCGGTCGAGCAGTGCGCTCCGAATGACGTGCAGATAGCTCAGTAGTCTCTGCAGATCGTGGCGACGCTTGCGGTCCGCATGCACGATGTCAGCACGCGCTGAGCAATCCAGGTCGCCGAACCCACCGACGCCACGCCCGGTCCAGTCGCTCGGGGTCGGGTCGTTTAAAAAGCGTCGCAAGATTTTCAAGCACGGCCTGAACACACCGTCGCCAGCGCGCGTCGAGCGCGTCGATGTAGGCCGCCTGCGACGCATCGCATCGAAGGTCGATCACCGCGTGACCGACTTCGAGCGCGACGAGCATCCAGCGCAACGCACGGTGATGCTCACGCACACGTCCGCCCAGTTGCAGCCGCAGTTGACGCATCAGATCGTCCGTGCCCGACTGGAAGCGCTGCGCGAGGCCATCCGGACTGCCGGTACACGCGAGCGAGACTTGGCTGCGCGAGTCCGCGCACATGCGCGCGGTCAGCCATCCCATATGCGGCGGAAACACGACAGCGAACGCAAGGGCCGCGACCAGCATCGCCACGACGATCGCGACGCCGTCGTTGATCAGTAGATCGGGCGTATAGACGATCACGTTGTCAGGTCCGGCGAGCAAGCAGAAGAACACGGAAAACCCGACGCCATAACCGGCTACCCTTCGCTGCGCGGCGAGAAACGCGCCGATCGCCAGTACGGGTGCGAGCGCGGCGCACAGCAGCGGAAACCCATCGATGGCTGGATACACGTAGCAACTGAACAGATAGCCGACGATCGCCGCAAACAGCACACCGAACGCTATCTGCGCGGCCATGCGCATTGCCCTCGCCGCGGACGACGTCAGTGCGCACGCGAGCGCTGCCGCAATCAGCGCAAGGCCGCCGCTCGGCCAGTCGGTCTCGATCCAGAACCAGCCGGTCGCACTCGTCACGACGGCCGTGCGCACGAACGCAAACGCGACCACGTACCAGCTCGTCTTCGGAACATGGCGAATTGCTCGCCGCACACGCGAGGCCGTGGACAGTGTCATAGACACATAGGTCTCGCTGTACCGGAACAGTCCGGTCGCGAAGCAATACAGTAGTTCCGCCGCCGTGTCGAAATCCTGGCATGCATCGGACGAACGCTGCTCGAGCAAACGACGCCGTTCGCGCACCGCACGCGGCAGCGCGCATCGAAACGTATGCAGCGCCCACGCGATACGCGTCGCGTATGCCCGCTCTGTCTCATCGGGAGACGGTCGCTGCGCGAGCAATCGCGACAGCGCATCGAGATACGGCGCAAGCAAATCAATGGCGGCATCGTCGTCGCACAATCGCTTCAGCAATTGCCGCAACGCATGAAGACGCGTGCACGCATGCATGAATTCGTCATTCAGACGCGCGAGGTGCGGGCCGCGCGCACGCAGTGCGGGGTCTTCGAAAAACGCGTACGCGCGGGTCGCTTCGAAGCCGACGATCTCATCGACGAGACGCGCGAAGCGTCCCTCGAATGCGTGTCGCTCGATCCCGCCTGCCAGCACGCCGGCCGCGAACGCAGTAAAATCCACAAATCGTGAACGCAATGTCTCACTCATCGGCGACGCCGACGGCCGCGGCATGACGACGGCACTGACGATCCCTGAGCACACAATGCAGATAGCCACTTCCGCCGCACCGCGCCCGAGCGCCGCGAGAAACAGCCCGCCGGGCTGCGCAACGACCGGAACGCCGATCAGCGCCGCCGTATAGCCTGCGAGTACGAAGCCGTACCAGCGAAAATGTCTACTCCGCATGGCTGCTGCAGTACACGCAGCGACCCAGGCCGTGATGCCGACAATGTACAGTTCGGGTTGCTGAACAAACACGGTCCCCAATACGACGGCCGCGACCATCCCGACCGCGGTTCCGACGATCCGGTACACGCTTTTCGCGAACACCATGCCGGACAGCGGCTGCATCAACACGAACACCGTGGTCATCGCGATGCGAGGCTGCGGCAGATCCCGCAGCATCGCAATGCCCATCGCCATCAGACAGGCCGTGACCGTCTTCAGCAGATGAAGCCACAGCGCGCCGTCGGTGCGCTGCCAGTCGCGCGCAGCGTGGCGAATGGCACGCCGCACGGATTCGATTCGCCGACGCGAGTCGAACGTCCGGTTGATCGCTTGCTGACGGTTCTTCAAAGGCGCACCACGTTCGGTGCTGTTACGAGAGAGAGCACCTCTGCACGGATCCCGGGAGGCGAGCTGCCGATTGTAGGAGTCCCGAACAGCCGGATTAATCGGACGGACCGTGAACGTCCGTTCCATATCGCTCAACAATGACGAGGCCCGTCAGGCGGACAATACCGCCTCTGTGCCGAAAACGAAGGACTGATGGATACGCTACAAAACATGCGGGTGTTCGTCCGCGTGGTCGAGGCTGGCAGCTTCACGGCCGCCGCGCTGTCGCTTGATTCGACGACCGGAGCGATGTCACGCGCCGTGTCGGAACTGGAAGCGCATCTGCGCACGCGCCTCCTCAATCGCTCGACGCGGCGCCTCGCACTGACGCCTGCCGGCGAGCGATATTTGAAACGCTGCATGCAGATTCTCGCGGACGTCGACAGCGCCGAAGAAGAAGCGAGTTGCGCGCACGAACGTCCAGCGGGAGTGTTGCGCATGCACAGTTTCGCCAGTATCGGACAGCAGTATGTGCTGCCCGCCATCTCGCGCTACCGCGCGTTGCATCCGGAAGTGACTGTCGAACTGACGCTTTCGCAACGGATGCCGGATCTGTTCGAAGGCAGCAGCGACGTGTCGGTGGTGACGGCGTTGTCGCTGCCTGACTCCGATCTCGTTTCGCATCGACTCGGTTCGACGTGCAGCATTCTGTGCGCGTCGCCCGCGTATCTGGAGATGCACGGTGCGCCGCGCGTACCGTCGGATCTGGCGCATCACGACTGCCTGATCCTGAAGACGCCGGCATTTCCGTCGCACGAATGGGTGCTCGAAGGCCCTGAGGGAACGGTGAAGATGGAAGTAAACGGCCCTGTGCAGGTCAATATTGCGGAATCGCTTGCTGTTGCGATCCGCGAGGGAATGGGGATCGGCACGCTGCCGGTGTATGCGGCCATAGATGGATTGCGCAATGGAACACTGATTCGCGTGTTGCCGCACCACACGTTGCAGATGACGCATGTGTATGCGCTGTACCCGTCGCGCAAGTTCGTCGATGCGAAAACGAAGACCTGGGTGGAATTTCTCCGTGCTCATCTGCCCGAGGTGATCGCTCGCGATCAGGCACTGCTCGACGAGTTCGCGCAAGAGCAGACCGGCGCCGAAGTCCTGGGCGAATCGGCGCTGGCCGTCTTGGGTGCGATGGAATAGTGCGCGTGCCGAATTGATCGGCGGCGCGATGGGACGCTGCCTTGGCGTCCCATTACGTTTTAGCAGCGCTCTTTGCCGCACGTAAACGCCAGAACCCCGGTTCTCTTTTGTGAGAAGCCGGGGTTCTGGACATACAGCATAAGGAGCCTGACGATTACCTACTTTCACACGGGCAATCCGCACTATCATCGGCGTGGAGTCGTTTCA
>Ga0310811_10004239_pt1 | contig 18036 bp, 14 predicted proteins | sample YCmetagenome_FD_207642 | JGI IMG/M metagenome (GOLD analysis project Ga0310811, IMG submission 207642) | Soil microbial communities from experimental microcosm in Duke University, North Carolina, United States - YC | ecosystem: Engineered > Artificial ecosystem > Soil microcosm > Unclassified ...
GATCTCCTGATTTTACTTGCCATCCACCTATTGTGCGAGTAAATCAAGTCAATCCTGATAAATCGTTCATTTTGGACAGGAATTTTCGTCGCCGAGCAAGTGAAAAAATTTTGCTAATAATCATCAGTGGTTTAACTTTATCCTCCCTCAAAATATTATGATGCAAGACTTTACTTATTTTGATCATCTAGAGGACCTGGACGCTGAGTCCAAATATTTGGTGCACAAGGCCAAGGAGGCAACCATCCATTCTTACGCACCTTATTCAAAATTTTGCGTAGGCGCCGCGCTTATGCTTGAAGACGGGACCATAGTCACAGGCTCTAATCAAGAAAATGCATCGTATCCCTTGTGCATGTGCGCCGAAAGAGTGGCACTTTACGTGGCTGCCGCGAATCACCCGGATAAGAAGATCGTTAAGCTCGCCGTGGTGGCTCACAAGAAAAACCACAAGGACCTCACTCCGGCGGCCTGCTGCGGCTCGTGTAGGCAGGTGATGCATGAGTTCGAGCAGCGCCAACACAAACCAATGGAAGTGATTATGTGGGCGCCTAACAAAAAATGGACGAAGGCACCTTCCGCCGCATCGTTGTTACCATTCGGTTTCTCCAAAGATTCGTTGGACGGTTAGCCCGAGTTAACCTATGTAATATTTGTATTATATTCTACGTATAAAAACAGTTTGATAAAGGTATTTTTGTTTTATTTGACGTTGGGCTAAAATCTACCTTGTGGTACAAGACATCGACATTGCTGATCTCAAGCGAATTACCGAACTGATCCATTCCAAATACGGCTATGACTTTAGGAACTATGCAATGTCTTCTTTCAAGAGGCGCATCCTGCGAATCATTGAACTGAAAAGTCTTACGATCGATACGCTTGTCAAGCGCCTGAACGACTCCCCTTCCTTTATCAATGAGTTTCTGGATGAACTCACCGTGAATGTTACCGAAATGTTTCGCGACCCAAGTTTTTGGAGGATCATGCGAGACGAAATCATTCCCGGAATTTTACTGAACCACAAGTCCTTCAACATTTGGCATGCCGGCTGCTCTTCTGGAGAGGAGGTGCTCTCAATGGCCATATTGTTAAAGGAGATGGGAATCCACAACGATGTCTCTCTTTACGCCACCGATTTGGATGTGAACGTTCTGGAACGGGCAAAGTCGGCAAGTTATCCCGCCAAGAACATGGACCTCAACGAGAAGAACTACATCCGCTTCGAGGGAAAATGGAGCTTGCGAGACTATTACAAGGAAGAGAATGGCCGGGTTACCTTTGACAAGAACCTATTCAATAATGTCACTTTCCGCAAACATGATCTCGTCACTGGAGATATTTTCAACAAGTTCGATTTGATCCTTTGCCGCAATGTGATGATTTATTTTAATCAGACATTGCAAAATGAAGTACTGAAAAAATTTCATGAGAGCTTGTTCAAGTACGGATACCTCGCCATTGGTTCGAAGGAGTCGTTAATCTGGTGTGACGTGGCCAATCGTTTTTTGGTGGCCAACAATGAAGAAAAGGTTTACAAAAAAATAAAAGATTAGGAAGAGCCGATGAACACGAGGTTCAACCTAAATAACAGTTATAAGGCCGTTGTCATAGGCGGTTCGGCAGGAAGTTTTCAGGGGATCACAAAAATTTTATCTCAATTGCCCAAGACTTTTCCATTGCCGATCATTATGTGCTTGCACCGTTTGAAGCACGTGCGCAATGGGTTCGTGGAAGCATTGTCAATCAAAAGTGTTTTTCCCGTGACCGAACCGTATGACAAAGAACAGATAAAAAAAGGAGGCGTTTATTTGGCGCCATCAAACTATCATATGTCCATTGAGCTCGGGAATTATTTTGCGATGAGCACTGAAGAAATGGTGAACAATTCAAGACCAGCAATTGACATCACTTTGGGTACTGCTGCCTATGTTTTTCGTGAGAAATTGATTGGTATTTTGCTGTCAGGGGCCAACCGTGATGGAGGCTTGGGGATGAAACTCATCAAAGATCGAGGTGGACTTACCGTGGTGCAAGAGCCTACGGAATGCATGATTGATACGATGCCAAAAGCAGCACTGTCACTGACGAAAATCGATCACGTACTAAGAGTGGATGAAATCGTAAGTTTGATGAAGGAAATAGACAAGCAATGCAAATAATAGAACAGATACAACTTTTTTTTAAAGATCCCGCCAAGGTGGCCAAGGCGGCAACCGTCGGTTTTTTTGTTTTTGTAGCAATATCATTGTGGTTTCTTTTCAACCTTGAAAATGATCTGGTGATGGACGGCGGAATGATCGCTTCCCATCGGTCAGGTGGCGTGATCGTTAAACTGGGCCTGGTGGTCAGCGTCGCCTTTGGGTTTTGCTATGCCATCATTTTTTTCATGCAGCGCACGAAAAAGGAAACCATCGTGTACTTGGATAAAAAGATGGCTAGCGACGATGCACAACACGGATCGATGGAAGGCTATTCCACTGACAACATCAATGCAAATGTGCTTCGCCAGAAGATCAACTCGGCGGCTGCCAACGAGAAATTACAAGCGGGTCTCAACGAACTTTGCAATCAGTTGAGAGCTGGACAAGGGGCACTATACACCACAAACAAAAAAGGGGAAGAGAAAATGCTCGATCTAGCATGTGGTTACGCACTTGTTTTACAGGAAGGGGAGCAACCTTCATTCTTTTGGGGCGAGGGGTTAATTGGTCAGGTTGCCGCATCCGGCAAAACTGAATACCTGGATGAATTACCCGAAGGCTATGCGGCCCGCATTGAAAGCGGCCTCGGAAGCGCACTCCCGAAATTTCTATACGTCTTCCCGATCAAGAAAGAAAATGAAACAGTTGGGGTAATCGAAGTAGCTACATTTACCGGTTTATCTGAATCGTTGCGCAAACAAGCAGCTGAGGCAGGCCATATTTTATCAGAGATCAGTTAGAAATTATGCTTAAAAATTTACGAATAAGTACCAAGATCACGGCTTTGATCGTTGCGCTCGCGACCGCTGGTGCCCTTGCTTTTGCCCTTTTCACTTATAGAGTCAATGTTAAAGCGGAACAGGATAAGCTCAATGCCAGTCTCACTGCCGTGGCTGACCAGCAAGCGGAATTGTTCAATCACTATTTCGATCATGTCAATACCACCGTCAAATTTTTACAAAGCTCCGATCAATTAAAAAAACAAATCGCCAACAGTCCTGATTCGCTGGCCGCTTCTCTACTTCACATTAAAGAAATCTATTCCTTCGCAGGGGTTTACATCACTGACAAAAAAGGAACAGTAGTAACGTCCACGGAAGCAGATTCTCAAGGACGCAACTTACCCGACCTAGACATCAATTTTTTCACGAATGCAGCTAACAGTATTCAAGTCAGTGGTGTGCGGAAAGAAGGGGAAAAGTATTACGTCTATGTAGGAGGTGGGATCGCCAACAAAGTACTGGCATTCAAAGTTGACCTTGAACCGATTTATCAAAAATTGATCACAGGAAACATAGGGGCAACAGGTGAGGCCTATCTCGGCCAAGTTGATCCAGCAAGCAAGAGAATGATTATTGTCAGCCCATTGAGAAATGATCCGAAAACATTCTTAAAGACACTTGAAGCAGGCAGCCGCGCCAGTATCGAAATGCAATCTGCTATCGATGGTAAAAATGGATCAAGCGTGGGGCCCGATTATCGTCATATTGAAACATTAAAAGTATTTAGAAAAATAAACCAATCAGGTTGGGGGCTAGTGGTCAAAATCGATACGGATGAAATCAAGAATCAAGGAGCAAGCCTTATCAAAATTTATTTGCTTGGTGGACTGGCCTTGATCCTTCTCGCGTGGGGGGTTGCGCATATGCTTGGTCGCACGTTGGTAAAACCGCTTAACGATATGGGCCACACGCTTGAACTCGTGTCGCAAGGTGTCCTTCCGGAAAATATTGCCACGGGCTCACGCGACGAGTTTGGCAAGATGGCCGACAAAGTAGACTCGTTGGTGCAAACGCTTAAAAGTAGTGCTGAATTTGCCAAGAATGTGGGAGAAGGGAAACTAGATGCACCGTTCCAGCCCGTGAGTGAAAACGATACCTTGGGCCAGGCACTCATTCACATGCGCGACGACTTGATTGAAAATGAGCGCAAAGACAATGAACGCAACTGGATTGTACGAGGGGTGGCTGAAGCTGCGGAGATCCTGCGCGCTCACGACACGTTAGATGAACTTGGCAATGACGTAATCAAATTTATCGCCGAAAAAATAGGTGCCGTACAGGCCGCTTTTTACGATGTCAACTCCGACAATCGCGATAAAATGCTCATCGAAATGAGAGCCAGCTTTGCCTACACTCGAAAAAAGTATTTAAAAAAGACCTTCCGATTTGCAGAAGGCCTGGTGGGGCAGGCCGCTGCCGAAAAAGACATCGTCATACGAACCGAAATTCCCGACGACTACCTCTCCATCACTTCCGGGATTTTGGGTGAACAAAAACCCAACTGCATTTTAATCGCACCGCTCATTGCCAACGAAGAAGTTTATGGATTGCTGGAATTTGCGGGAATGAAGAAATTCAATCCATCGCAGGTCAAGTTTGTCCAAGAGTTGGGCGTGATCCTTGCCCGAACAATCTTCAATATCAAAGTCAATGAGCGTACTCGAAAACATCTGGCCGAATCTCAAGCATTGAGTAACGAGTTGCAAGAAAAACAAGAAGTGCTTCGCCAGAACGCCGAAGAAATGCAGGCGACGCAGGAGGAATTGAAACGAAGCAACACCATGCTGGAAGAGCAGGTTCAAGAAGTAAATCGTACCCAGAAACGGATGCAGTTGTTGCTCGAAAATGCATCTGAGGTGATCACGATTTATGAAGAAGATGGCCGCGTGCGCTATGTATCGCCTTCAGTGGAAACGATTCTGGGGTATAATCAAAGAGAATTGCAGGGCAAAAGTGACATGGATAAAATCCACCCCAATTCAGTGGAGATCGCTCAGGGTTTGTTCAAAAATTTGCGGGAAAACCCGGACGAAAAAATCACTGTTCAATTCGAGTATCAAACCAAAGAAGGCAATTACATTTGGCTGGAAGCTACGGGAACCAACTTCATGAGCAACCCCGCTATCCGAGGATACATTCTCAACTCGCGAGACATCACCGAAAGAAGGCGTGCCGAACAAGAACAACGGATGCGAAGCAAAATGCAGGCCCTCTCCGAAAATTCGCCTGACCTCATCACGCGTTTAGAGCACGAAGCGATTTCATACATCAACCCGACGATCGAAGCCTACACGGGCAAGTCGCCAAAACAATTCTTGAACAAGAAGGTGAGGGAGACCGATCTAAACACGGCGATCCTCGACCAATGGCTTTCCATCGTTGAGCAGGTAAATGTCTCCAACGACACAGTAGCCATGGAGATGGACTTCCCTACCGATCAAGGCAAGCGCATCATGCAAGTGAATGCCATTCCTGAATATGATGAGCAGAAAAACATAGAATCCGTTTTGGTGGTATCACACGACATCACCGAACGCAAGGAAATCGAGGTGGAGATCCAAAACAAGAACAAAAAGATCAACGACTCTATCAATTACGCGAAGAGAATTCAAAACGCGATCCTGCCAAACTCGCGACATATTAGCAAAGCGCTGCCCGATTCGTTTATCTTATATAAACCTCGTGACGTGGTCAGCGGTGATTTCCCTTGGTTTGTCCAGATCAAAAACGACATTTTTATCGCCGCCGTGGATTGCACTGGTCATGGTGTGCCTGGTGCGCTCCTCTCCTTGATTGGGTACTTCTTATTGAACGATATTGTACGAAGCAGAAAAATTACCGAGCCCGGAAAAATCTTGGATTTGCTTGACGAAGGTGTCACCTCGACGCTCCGTCAAGACCAGGACGACTCGGCCACAAAAGACGGCATGGACATCGCTTTGTGCCGCGTAAACATGGAGGACCGTACGGTGGAATACGCCGGCGCCCATCGCCCATTGTGGTTCATGAAAGGGGGGGCAATGGATGAAGTAAAAGGGAATAAATTTCCGATCGGAGGTGGCATTTATAAGAACCAGACCAACTTCACCACCACTAAGCTTCAACTGGCCAAGGGAGACTCCTTTTACTTCAGTTCAGATGGGTTCCCCGATCAGTTTGGCGGTCCCGAAGTTCGTAAATTTGGCCCCAAAAAGACCCGGGAGATCATCGAGCAAATTCACAAAAAGTCAATGCACGATGCCGCCCAGATATTTGACCGGGAATGGGAAGCCTGGAAAGGCGAGCACAAGCAAACAGATGATGTACTTTTGATTGGAATTAAATTTTAAAGCATAAATTGGACCTTTAAACCCCTCATTGCAATGAACTATATCTATGACCTGCACCGCACCATGATGACGCAGAAGCTCATTTTGGTATACGAAGGAGATTTTACGCAGGAAACCACCAAGTCCATTTTGTCCATGGCTGAGCGCAATCTTGATTCATCGGGCGAAGACTCCGGCATTAAGCGAAAAGTCTTTAATGTCATGGTAGAAGCCCTTCAGAATATAGTCAAACATAGCAGTGAACAAGGATTACAGGCGGGATCCCTCATTAGCAAAAGCGCCATCTTCCTGATCAGCAAGGATGAAAAGCAGTATTGCGTGATGACAGGCAATCCGATCATGAAAAGCAGCGTCGCCAAGCTCACCCAGAACCTGAGTGATCTTAACAGCAAAGACAAAGAAGGTTTGAAGGAGATGTACAAGGAAATCATCAAGAACACACAGATCTCAGAGAAGGGCGGAGCCGGCCTTGGCTTCGTGGATATGGCCCGCAAGTCGGGGGAAAAATTGGAGTATTACTTCGCCAGCATGGACGGCACCCATGACTTCTTCTGTTTGAAAGTGAACATCTCTCGCGAAAAAGAATAATAAAAAAAATTAATAATTGAATCAATCATGGAAATCCTCAATCTAAAAGGTACCGAAGACACACCAACCATCATCTTAGATAAAAAGAACGGAATTTTTGAAATCAGCGGTCGTTCTTTGCCCGAAGACTCCGCCGAATTTTACCGCCCGGTGATCGACTGGATCAATGGCTATGCAAAAGAATCCAACCCGGCCACGGAATTTATTTTCAAACTGGAGTATTTTAATACAGCGTCATCTAAATTGATATTGGATGTACTTTCTGCACTCGAAGAGATCAAAGGCATGAAGATCCTCTGGTATTTCCACGATGACGATGAAGACATGGAAGAAGCCGGACAAGAGTTTTCGGAGCTTGTCGAAATCCCATTTGAGTTTAAAACCTATTAACCACTAACAAAGAGAGGTAAAATTCGAGATTGCCTTTCCACTTTGGGCCTGTCGCATTTTTTTGCAGGCGATTGAGTCTTGAATTCGTGTAAAAGAAGATGAGTGAAGAAATACTCAAAGCGCTAACGCAGTTGTTCGCTATCATCACCAAACAAGATGGGGGTGTTACCGAGAATGAGCGCCAATTTGTAATCAACTTTTTCCAGCAAGAATTAGATCAAGACACCGTCAAGGAATATGTGGCGCTGTATGATGACTTTGCCGGCTGGGGAAAACAGGACGAGGAGAAGAACAAACTCACCTCTGTCAAGGATTCGGTGAAGACGCTGGGAATCTGTAAAAAAATCAACAAGACCCTTACCCAGAAACAAAAAGTAGTTGTTCTGACCAAGCTGTTAGAGCTAATCGGCTCCGATAAGAATTTTACACCGCAACGCATTGAAATCATCAATACCGTTTCGACGGTATTTAATATCGGGCAAGATGAATACAAGCTTGTAGAAACATTTATCATTGCCCAGCAGGCAGATCAACTGAACTTCAAAGACATTTTATTGGTCAATTCAGCAGAAACAAAATCAGCCGAATTGCAAAAACATTCACACGCACACATCGAAGGTCAGATGATCTTCATGCGGATCAACAGCGTGGACATGTATTTCACCAAATACTTGGGGCATGAATCCAACACCCTTAACGGATTCATCATGCAGCCCAACAAAGTGTATTTGTTTTCTCATGGCAGTACCATCAAGACGCAGCAAGGTGACGCCCTTTATTATAGTGACCTGGTAGCTCATTTCAATGAAGAAATTAAGACTACCAAACTCTCATTCAATGCGAACATCGAGGAGTTTAGATTTCCCAACGGTGCCATCGGATTGCGGGATGTCCTGATTTCGGAAGGGCCAGGGAGATTGATCGGTATTATGGGCGCCAGCGGAGCAGGAAAAACCACCCTGCTTCTTACGCTCGCCGGATTGGAACAACCTTCAAAAGGGGAAATCAAGATCAACGGCTTCAACATCAACACCGAAAAACAAAAAATTGAAGGTGTAGTAGGGTTCGTGTCGCAAGATGACCTTCTGATCGAAGAGCTAACAGTATATCAAAACCTCTATTACAACGCCAAGTTGTGCTTCTCTCATTTTACGGAAGCGCAATTGCACGAACGGGTAATGAGCACCCTCGAGAACCTGGGCCTTGAGCAGCGCAAAGATTTGAAGGTGGGCAATCCGCTGGAGAAAACCATTAGCGGTGGTCAACGAAAACGATTGAACATCGCTCTGGAATTGATTCGCGAACCCGCCATTCTATTTTTAGATGAGCCTACTTCCGGTCTTTCCTCACGTGACTCTGAAAACGTAATTGACTTACTCAAAGAACTTTCGCTGAAAGGCAAATTGATTTTCGTGGTGATCCACCAGCCCTCGTCCGACATCTACAAGATGTTTGACAAAATGATCATCATGGATACGGGCGGATACCCGGCCTATTATGGAGCCCCGGTTGAAGCAGTGACTTATTTCAAGAAAGCCACGCACCAAGTCGATAGCAATCGCGGGCAATGCGAGACCTGCGGTAATGTAAATCCCGAACAGATCTTCAACATCATCGAGTCGAAGGTGGTCGATGAATATGGTCAGCCCACCAGCAAGCGGAAAGTCACGCCTACCCAGTGGCATGAGATGTACCAGCAACGCTTCCGGATAAACAAGGTGGAGGATGTAAAAGAAACTCCACCCAGCACCCTGAGCATCCCAAGTAAAATAAAACAGGCAGGGATTTTTACGACGCGAGACTTTCTTGCCAAACTCAGCAACAAACAATACTTGCTCATCAATCTACTTGAAGCACCGTTGCTGGCGATTATCCTGGCTTTCATCATCAAATACAAAAGCGCGCCAGGCGGCAAAGAATATGTCTTCAGGTTCAACGATAATTTTCCTGCATTCCTGCTAATGGCCATCATCGTGGCCCTTTTCATGGGGCTTACCGTCAGCGCAGAAGAAATTATCAGGGACAGAAAAATCTTGAAACGTGAATCGTTCCTGAACTTGAGCTGGAACAGTTATTTGGTGTCAAAGCTGAACATCCTGTTTTTGCTTTCGGCCGTTCAGACGCTGACGTTTGTCGTTGTCGGCAATTTGATTTTGGAGGTGCACGGCATCACGTTTGCCATGTGGCTGGTCCTTTTCTCCACGGCATGTTTTGCCAACGTACTTGGCTTAAATATTTCTTCTGCATTTAATTCCGCCGTCACCGTTTATGTGATGATACCCTTGCTACTTATTCCGCAAATGATTTTGAGTGGCCTTCTCTTCCCTTTCGACAAATTAAACGATCTGATTAGCGCCAAAGGCAAAGTACCGATTATCGCCGACTGCATGGCGTCGCGGTGGGCCTACGAAGCCATCGCAGTGTATCAATACAAGAACAACGAATACGATGCACCCTATTTTGAATACCAACGCGGCGAAGCGAGAGCTGATTTTAAATCGGCTTATATGGCCGACGAACTGAAAAAGCGCAACCGTTTCGTGATGGAGAACTTTGAAGGGAAAAACGAATCGGAAAAAAATTTGGTCGAGCTCAATTTGAGTATCCTTAGAGAAACCTTAAAGATCGAGTCTTTTCGTGAGGGTCTTGAAAAAATCGACCTAGACCATTACACAAAAGAACAAAGCACCTTGCTTGATACCTATTTCGAGAACTATCGTAAACATTATCAGGGAATCTACAATGACAATGTGAACATGACGGAAAAGAAGATGGCTTTCTATGAAAAGAATGGTGTGAAAGTAAATGATGAAAAAAACATTTACCACAACGAAAGCCTATCGGATATGGTGAAAAATGTGAATGTAAAGGAGCGCCTGCTGGAACACAATGGAAAATTAATCCAGCAGGTCAACCCGATCTTCCAAGATCCTCAACCTTCGGGTGTTTTTGACTATCGTACGGCCTTTTTCGTTCCGGAAAAGAATTTCTTTGGCTTGATCATAAGCACATTTATTTTCGATGTATTGGTAATCTGGGCAATGGCCTTCGCTTGCTACCTGGCGCTGTATTTTGAATGGCTCCGTAAAGGCGTCGAGTTCTTTGGTAACGTAAGCATTCCCAACAAAATCAACATTCCTTTTAAGCGAAAATAATTATTTTGCATAGAGCGCTTAATTTATAATTTTGTAACTAACTAAGAGTAATTATGAGAATAGCAATTATTGGCTTAGTTGCCGCCCTGATCCTTGCTTCTTGCGGCAAATCCAAAAAGCCTGATGAGCAAGAATTTCTCAATAGCCTTGACTCGGCAAAAAAGGGACCTTCCATAGATCAAGAGGTCATTAACGGTATTCTGCAACAAATTCCTAGCCCACTGGAGATTTCCGTTTTACTGAAGCAATCGGGCACCAGATACAGCTCCAGCATCCTCAACACACCCGACAACATATCCAAGTACAATAGCAATTACAAGAAAGCATTGAATTTGGGCATTTATGGTACAGACCTAGGTTATACCAATATTTACCAACAGAACCAGGACGGCATTAAATATCTTGCATCCATAAAGCAATTAGCCAACGAGTTGAATATCGGTCAATTTTTTGATATAGAGACAATTAGTAAGCTGGCCACCAACAGCAAGAACCTTGACTCTCTCCTTTTGATTACGACTCAAAATTTCAACAGCATCAATAGCTATCTGCAAACTCAAGGAAGATCGAACCTGAGCGTACTGTTGCTTACCGGGGGATGGATTGAAGCCATGCAAATCACTTGCCAGGTGGCTGCAAAGGACCCAAAAAACAAGGAATTGAAGGAAAAGATTGGCGAACAACAAATCATTCTAGAGCAAATTGTACTTCTTTTCTCTTTTTATAAGGACGATGAAAATATGGCATCGTTATTGAATGATCTGACCGCGTTGAAAGGTGCATTTGATAAAATCAAGATTACCTACGTTCACAAGGAGCCTACATCAAAGATCGTGAATGGAGTATTAATGATTGAAGATCACAGCACCACAACCATCGATGTGACTGACGAAGACATCAAAAATATTACGGGACTTACTGATTCAATAAGAAACAAAATAGCTAGCTAATCGATCTCTATGAAAAAAGTAATTACTATCATGTTGGCCATTTCCTTCATCGGCTTAGGCTCATCAAAGTTGTCGAGTCAATGCAATCCCGACAATTTTGCGAATGCTTGCATCCCTAAGTTGGCGTCTGGATTTAATTTCTTGAAAAGCTACAAAGTGGATGGTGAAGGTGGAAAAGACAAAGTGGAATACAGCTACGTATTCACCAAAGGAACTCAATATATGATCAATCTTTGCGCGACGGGAGACGCTACCGATGGAATCATAGTTTCGTTGTTCGATTCAGGCAGAAATAAAGTCATCACCAACAAGATCGGTGGCCAATTTGTGACGGCCATTTCCTACTCTTGCGGTGCAACGGGCATTTATTACATCCAATATACGTTCGATGGCTCCGCCAGCAAATGTGGTGGCAGCGCTCTTGGTTTTAAGAGATAACATCGAAAAAAATTTAACAAGGAAACCCTGCCTAAGAAAGGCAGGGTTTTTCTTTTGCCTGACGAAATAATAAATTGATAGATCGAAAGAATAAACTCCATGCCCAAAATCCTTATCATCGAAGATGAAGCTAGCATACGTGCCGTGCTCAAAGACATATTGAAAGATCAAAAAGAACTCAAACTGGAAGTCGATGAAGCGAAGGATGGTGCTGAGGGGCTGGCCAAACTAGAAGCGGATCACTTCGATGTGGTTTTTTGTGATATCAAAATGCCTAAGATGGATGGGATGGAGGTGCTGACTCAAGCCAAGTCAAAAGACATATCCACCACGTTCATTATGGTCTCGGCACATGGCACTACTGAGCTTGCCGTAGATGCGGTAAAAAAGGGAGCCTATGATTTTCTGCAAAAGCCCCCTGACCTAAACAGATTGCTGATCACGCTGCGGAATGCCCTGGACAAGAATTTGCTGGTCAAAGAATCAGTTTCGTTGAAGAAAAAAGTTTCGCAACGGTTTGAGATCATTGGTCAATCGAATGGCATCAAAGACGTACTGAACATGATCGACAAGGTAGCGCCCACGGATGCCCGTGTTCTGGTCACCGGGCCGAATGGATCAGGGAAAGAATTGGTAGCGCGTCAAATCCATGAGAAAAGTAATCGCGCGATGTTTCCTTTCGTCGAAGTCAACTGCGCTGCAATTCCGTCAGAATTGATTGAGAGTGAGTTATTTGGACATGAAAAAGGCGCATTTACCTCCGCCATAAAACAGCGTCTTGGTAAATTTGAATTGGCTGAAAACGGCACGCTTTTTTTAGATGAGATAGGAGATATGAGTTTAGCGGCCCAAGCGAAGGTCCTTCGCGCACTGCAGGAAAACAAAATCTCCCGGGTAGGTGGTGACAAGGACATCAATACCAACGCCAGGGTGATCGCTGCCACCAACAAAGACCTAAAGAAGGAAATTGCCGAAGGGCGCTTCAGGGAGGACTTATACCATCGACTGTCGGTGATTGTGATAAAGGTCCCCTCCCTAAAAGAGCGCAAGGATGATATCTCTCTTTTGACCGAGAAATTTTTAGAAGATATAGCTACTAACTATGGAGCAAAGAAAAAAACGATTGAGTCGGCGGCTTTAAAGTTGCTCGCCGAGAATGAATGGAGCGGCAATATCCGCGAACTGAGGAACGTTATTGAGAGGCTGGTAATAATGAGCGAAGGCAAGATTGGCCCAGCAGAAGTAAAAAAATACCTCTAAAACGGCTTAGATTCTCTTTGCCGAGTTAGTCTTAACTTCTTTCTTGCTGTAGGTAGGGCAAGTGTATTGGCTGCAAGCCGATATGAACGCAACCAAAGCAATAAAGGCCAGTACTTTTTTCATTGTAAATGATGTTAGTCCAAACAAATTTAGGATTCTTTTTCTTTCAAACAAATCGTTCTCGACGCTCACCCCACTAGCAGATTACAGCCCCTGACATCGCTATTATCCATCCGTCCAAGTACTTCAAAACCAGCACCGTTTGCCCGCCCTATATCTTCCGTCTCAATAAAGGCACAGGAATGAATATTTGCCAAGTCGACGACGTTTATCGCACCAATTCTGCCTTCTTGAACGACGGAAAATGGGTCGTTAATATCTCGAACGATAACTTTCATCCAAGGCGGGCATTGAAAGTAACCCTGGCCTTTTGAGTACGCTTGCGACAACAACTCGGTCATCCCATACTCCGAATGAATTCCCTGGACATTAAATCGCTGACATAAATATCGGTGAAGTTCCTCCCTCACCCACTCCTTCCTCCTGCCCTTCATCCCGCCGGTTTCAATCACGATGCATGTGCTGAGATCTAGCTCCTGTTTTTCTGCCAGATCAAGCAACGCAAAAGAGACGCCCCATAGTATCGTTTTCTTATTCGACGTCCTTAGCAAATGAATTTTTTCGATCAACTCATCGTGGTTGTGCAGATAATATCCAGAATGACCACTTTCATCCTCACCAATAAAACGATCGATCATGGCAATTAAAGAAGAGCCTTGTCTTTCAGCATAGGAAGGAAGTAGCGCCAGAAAATGATAGTCCTGGGTAGATCCATAGAATTGCTCAAAGATCGATTTTGCGTTCTCCAAATAGAATCTAAGGTTTGGTACTGCATGAGTGCTCACCCCTTCGCCAGAGGTTGAGCTGCTCGTGAATTGCGCTTGCTCCGTCCAAATCCCTGAGATGACGTGATGGTTCTTGAAAAATCGGATAGGTAGAAAGGGGATTTGGTCTACAGACTTTACTTTGTCGGGAACTTTGCCCAAGGCTTGCGCGTAAGATCGATAAAGATGATTATTTTTGTATTGAAAGTCGAAAACGCTGAGCACAATATCTTCAAAGTTGAAAGCGTTGATGGCGGGAAGCCGTTCAATGAATCTGGTGATCTCTCTCAACGTAGTGGTATAATGATTCAAAGGTAGAAAAATGAGGTTAACTAAAATTTCGCTGCTTGCTTTCCTGGCGAGTTGTCTCGTTGGGTCGTGCGTGGATCCACCCAAGTATCTAAGTACACCTCACATTGATTTACTCGACATCACGTTTAAGCGCGGCAATGCAGCAGCAAATCAGCAGGACACATTGATTTTTAGGCTGAAGTTTACTGATGGCGATGGGGACCTCGGGGTCACGGATGCGGACTCAAACTCGGTAGAATCCTACAATCCTTTGTATTACTACTACAGTACTTCTAATTTCTCAGTTCAACCCTGGATAAACCCCACAGACCAATTCACGGGGTATAAAGTCATTAATTACGCGGTAAAAAGAAGCATTGCCCAGTTTGATACATTGCCTCCACTTTTGTGTGGAAGCTGGGAGCCGTTGCGCAAAAACGGCGTGGTCGTTGATACCATTTATACGAAGCAAAACCTTAAAGCATACAATGTCAATGTTGATATTTACTCCAAGAACAACGGAGTATACGAGACTTTTGATCCATGGATTGCTGATGCCGAGTGGAACCAGTGTTCATACAACCTGTTCCGTGCGGCGTTCCCGGACTTATCCAATGGCAGGCAAACGGCGTTGGATGGGGTGATTACGTTTCGGATTGGGTCATTTAGCTTATACGAAATTTTCAATACCCGTACACTGCAAATGAACATCGTGATTTACGATCGCGCTCGCCACGTGAGCAACGTTGTTGGAAAAAAGGATTTTACAATCGCTCAAATCACTAAATAGCATTTCAATACAGCGCTGGGAACCGTTCGGGATTTGACTCGCGCATCATCTCATAAATCTTCTCAAAGACCTCTTCAGGATTTGGTTTGGAGAAATAGTCGCCATCCGATGCATACGGTGGACGATGCTCTTTGGCAGTGATAGTGACAGGTGCCGAGTCAAGAAAAGCATAGGCTTTCTGTACTTCCAATACCTGCTGCATCATGAACGCCGTAGCGCCCCCGGGAATATCTTCATCGGCGAAAACAACACGGTTGGTCTTCTTCACTGATTCGAGGATGATATGATTGGTATCAAACGGCAGCAGCGTTTGCACGTCGATCACTTCACAGTTTATGCCAGCGGCTTCCAAGTCGTTCGCCGCTTCCATCACAATGCGGCACATGGAGCCATACGTCACGATCGTCACATCGTTTCCTTCCTTCAAAATTTCGGGGACGCCCAAGGCCAGTTTAAATTCTCCGATATTGGCGGGCAGTTTTTCTTTCAGGCGATAGCCATTCAAGCATTCTATAATCAGGCAGGGATCGTCTGACTGCAGCATGGTGTTATAAAAACCCGCTGCTTGTGTCATGTTTCTTGGCACAAGAACAAACATTCCGCGAAGGCTATTCAAAATCATTCCAATCGGAGATCCGGCGTGCCATATCCCTTCTAGGCGATGACCACGTGTACGGACAATCAATGGAGCTTTTTGCCCTCCTTTTGTTCGGTATTGTAAATTGGCCAGGTCATCCGACAAGATCTGAATCGCATAGAGCAAGTAATCCAGATACTGAATCTCGGCGATGGGTCTAAGACCACGAAGGGCCAAACCTATTCCTTGTCCGATGATGGTGCATTCGCGAATTCCCGTGTCTGCCACTCGAAGTTGTCCAAATTTTTCTTGCAGTCCAGCAAAGCCTTGATTCACGTCACCAATTTTGCCAACATCTTCTCCAAAAGCTATGGTGAGAGGATCTCTTTTCAAGGCAGCGTCAAAACAAGCTTGCAGTATCTCACGGCCATCGAGCACGGGTGCGTCTTCGGCGTATTCAGCAGCAACGGGGTTTACTTTCAGTGCTGACCATTCTGACTGGCTGTACACGTAAGAATTGTATCGCTCAAAATTATCTGCCCCTGAGTCCTTCAGCCATTGACAAAGTTCATTGCGAACTTCGGAGTCCTTCCCCGCCAATGCTCGTGCGGCTTTCTTCGCTGCTTTTACTGCATCTAGCCGCTCGGGGTTCATCGTTTTTTCCAAGTGCTCTTTGATTGCGACCAAATCAGGATTCGTCGTTTCCTTACGCAAAATAGCGAGGAGGGATTTTTGGCTTGCCTGGGTGTCTTGCTCAAACATCCGCCACGCTTTGTCTTTGGCTTGCTTTGTCAACGTTTTAGCTTCTTTCTCGATAGCATCCAGTGTCTCCGGCAGAGCAATACCTTGTTCTACCATCCACTCACGCATTTTGCGAATACAATCAAATTCTCGCTCCCATTCGAGTCGTTCTTTTGATTTATATCGCTCGTGAGAACCTGAGGTGCTATGGCCTTGCGGTTGAGTCATCTCGATGACATGCACGAGTACAGGCACATGCTCCTCACGGCAAACTTTCTCGGCTTCTTCATAAGTGCGGCAGAGTTCTTGGTAATTCCAGCCGGGCACAGTAAAGATTTCGAAGCCTTTCTCGTTCTTGGTTCGTTGAAAACCGCTAAGAATTCTCGAAATGCTTCCTTTGGTTGTTTGATATTCTTTTGGAACTGAAATTCCGTAGTCGTCATCCCACACAGATACTAACATGGGCACCTGCAGTACGCCCGCCGCATTGATTGCCTCGAAAAACATTCCTTCGGAAGTGGAAGCGTTTCCGATAGTTCCAAAAGCAATTTCATTTCCGTTGACGCTGAGGTCGGAAAAACCTTTTAACTCAGGGTTTTCACGAAAAAGTTTAGAGGCTTGGGCGAGACCCACCAAGCGAGGCATTTGGGCCGCCGTTGGTGAAATGTCAGCACTGCTATTTTTGAGTTTTGAAAGAGGCTTTAGTTTTCCGTTTTCGTCAAGCATGCGAGTAGCAAAATGCCCGGTCATCTGTCTGCCGGCGGAGGCGGGTTCTGCTTCCACACTAGTGTGCGCATACAGTTGAGCGAAATAGGCGGATAGTGAAAGCTCTTCGATCGCCATCATGAATGTTTGATCACGATAGTAGCCGGAACGGAAGTCGCCGTTGCGAAAGACTTTGGCCATAGCTATTTGAGCGACTTCTTTGCCGTCACCGAAAATTCCAAATTTAGCCTTGCCCATGAACACCTCTTTCCGGCCGAGCAAGCTCGCTTCACGGCTCTGGCAAGCCAAGCGATAGTCGGCCAAAATTGATTCTGCTTTTTTTGCTGAAAAGCTAGGTGTAGCTGTTTTCGTCTGACTCACGCCTGTTAGGTTTGAGGTAAAAGTAGAAAAAAAGAAATGAGCGTTCAAAAGTAAAATCCGGCCACTATTTTATTACGCCAATCGACTCAATCGCAGAATATTTTCCTGCGGTACGTCAGATTCTGCAAATAAAAAAAGCCGACTAAAACCAATCGGCAGAACGCGTAGGTGGAGCAAATTCCTTAAGAATGTTCAATTGCAATCGAATGTTATATTTGTGTCCCGAAAAAGATACTGAAACATTTATCCACCAATAAACTCGATATCAAATGATCATTGGCGTACCCAAAGAAATCAAGAACAATGAAAATCGCGTTGCCCTTACACCTGCCGGCGCGCAAGAATTAGTAAAGCGCGGCCACACGGTTTATGTTCAAGCAAAGGCCGGAGAAGGCAGTGGCTTTAGCGATGAGGATTACACCGGTGCGGGTGCGCGGATGCTCGCAAAAGCAGAAGAAGTTTTCGCTATTGCGGAAATGATCATGAAAGTAAAGGAACCAATCGAGCAAGAATATAACCTCATCAAGAAAGACCAATTGGTATTTACCTACTTTCACTTTGCCTCCTATGA
>Ga0310811_10004240_pt1 | contig 18035 bp, 16 predicted proteins | sample YCmetagenome_FD_207642 | JGI IMG/M metagenome (GOLD analysis project Ga0310811, IMG submission 207642) | Soil microbial communities from experimental microcosm in Duke University, North Carolina, United States - YC | ecosystem: Engineered > Artificial ecosystem > Soil microcosm > Unclassified ...
CCTGATCGGTGTCCTGTTGCTTTTCGGTCAACAACCCGATTCCTTTGTTCGGGCTTTTACAGATACCTACAAAGAGGGTTTCTCTCAACTGAATGCGCAATGTGATAATGTGATCTGCCCTCAAGGCCATTTCCTTTGTACCGTTGCAGCAAAAGGGCATGGCAATTTCGTCAAACCCCTTCGTTCCGGTATTCGCGGCGGCCAGGCGATAACCTGTAACCGGCAATTACTCGTAGCCAACGCCTTCGAAGAATTGCTGGAACAGAAACTGCCCGGTCTTCATCGTCCCATCAGGGCCCTGTATAACAAGATTGGCGACTTTATCCATAAATATTATGGAGTCTTTAACAACGAGTGGGTCGCCGATCTTGTCTATGTGTTGATGAAGCCTTTGGAATGGCTGTTCGTGATCGTCCTGTATGCTTCGGACCGAAAACCGGAGAACAGGATCGCGCAGCAATATATGGATTGGAACGACAGGAAGGCTTTGGCAAAATCCAATAATTAATATGATGGACCCTGATCCCATACAATTTTTTATTGCCATGATAATACCTCTGTTTTGGTTCTCAGCTGCCGTTGGCGTTGCATATGATTTTATACGTTATATCTCCCGTGAGACCGGAGTAGCAATAATATGGCGGCGCATCTTTGAGAGTATCGTCCTGCTGATGTCGGCCCTCTATGGCTGGGAGTGGATCGCCGAGGCGGGTACATTAAATCCCGTTTATGGACTGGCCGGACGTGCAATAGTGCTGTTTTCCCTGGCGGCATGTGTCTACTCTTCGTACCGGAAAAACATAATTGCACTATGGATCGACATTGCTGTAAATGGTTTCCTGTTGGCGGGATTTGTATTCACGATCTTTTATGCGGTATGCTCTGGCACTTTCGGCCTGTGCGTTTTCCTCTGCCTGCCCGTTAACATTTTGTTTGTCCATGCCCTGCTGGTAAACCACGATCAATGGCGTGTCCGCTATCAGAAAGCTTAAGCAATTTAACACTCCCACAACAACGAGGAAAAAAAGTCCCCAGTCCGGATAATCCTTGCAGCAGTATTGTCCTAAATTTTTCCTCAGCCGCTGGCTGTACACCCGGGCGAACCCCTGGCACGGATTTTTCAGAAACTAAGGCAGACAAGGATTACAAATAGCAAGTGCGTAGATCCAAGGTCTGATTCTTAAAATTTTCTAAAAATCATTTGATATGCAAACAACACAGACCAACACGGTCACTGATGCTGCAAAGAATTCCAAATTGCAGGAATTCTTTATCGATCAGCTGCAGGATATTTATTGGGCCGAACAGAAGCTGGTGAAGACATTGCCAAAAATGGAAGATGCAGCCAATTCCAATGAGCTGAAACAAGCCTTCAACAGCCATCTGCAGGAGACCCGGAATCACGTGTCGAGACTGGAAAAGGTCTTCGATCTGATGGGAGAGCCCGCCGAGGCAAAAAAATGCCATGCGATGGCCGGTATAACAGACGAAGGTGAGGAGATCATCGATGAGACGGAAGACAACACGGCTCAGCGCGATGTAGGTCTTATCTTCGCCGGACAGAAAGCCGAGCACTATGAGATCGCCAGCTATGGCGGCCTGGTGCAACTGGCCCGAACCCTGGGGTATTCAGATATTGCAGAGATCTTGGGGGTGACGCTGGCCGAAGAAAAGAAAGCGGATGGTTTGTTGACCCGCATCGCAGAGAACGGGATTAATGTGCAGGCAAAAGAAGAAGTGAACGAAGACTAAATGTGCGACTGATGCAAGGGCCGGTAAGATATGTCTTACCGGCTTTTTCGTTTTATGCCGCACCCGGCCGCCCCTACTAAAAATCCACGCCGAGCGAAACATTCAACACCGGCTTGGTATTAAAAAATCCATTCATCTGCCAGCCCGCATCAAAGCGCAGGAAATAACCCAGCAACGTACTCCTCGCTCCAAAACCATATCCACCGGCAAAGGGCCCGATGCCGCCTGCTTTCACAAGGACCTGCAGATTTGGCGTGTACTGCGGATTATTCGGGTCCTGTCCGTTGAGCTGGGAGTCGTCGGGATAGACCTGCGTCGGGCGTTTGATCTTACCGTATTGTCCATTCCAGGCCGAACCCAGATCAAAGAACTGTATCAGCTGGAAGTTGCGCAGGAACGCATTATTGATCGGTTTGTTGAACAGCGTGGCAAATACCGGCAGACGTAACTCGCTGTTGATGACCACCGCATTATTACCATTGGCGATATTCTGGCGGAAACCGCGCAGGTTGACAGCCAATGACTGGAAGGCATAACTGGCATCCGGAGCAGGCTGCGGATTGGAGTATGCCTTGGGGAATAACCATCCGTCCGTACCCCCCAGGTAATAAACGACCTTATTGCTCCCCCACGAGAAGTCACCCGCAGCCCTCACCGCCCAGATAAAGTTGCGGTAGATAGGAATATAATTACGGGCATCAAACCCAAAATTGTACATGTATTTGCCCGGACCCGCACCATAACCGCTGTTCAGCTGCGTATTCCAGTCCATATAGAATTTATAGCGCAGACCATTCCAGATATTCGTCGCCTTTAATAAGGTATTGTCGTATACATATTCCAGGTGCACCAGCCCATAGGTCTGTTTGGATTGCGGCTTTGCTTTCAGGGCGATGGAGTCTATCGGCGACAGCGGCGGGAAACCATTGACATCGGGCCGGATTATCACCTTGTCCGTACGATAGCCCAAAGAGAGACGAAGACTGCGGGTCTTGTCAAAAGGATATTTTATGATGAACTGCCAGAGATTGGAATAGGATTTTGCATCATAAGGATAGGCAGATGCCAGGGCGGTATCCTGGTAGTTACCCGTCTGCGTCAACCGATAATAGATGAGGGAGTAATCGAACAGGTGTTTCAGATAGTCGACCCGCGCATAATATTCACTGCTGCCATCAAAGAATGATCCGTTGCCGGGGGTGAAGGCCGCACCCTGGGTAGTGGAAATAGGAGTGCTGGTCGATCCGCTGCCAAAGAAAGGCAGACGCATGGCACCGGTGAAACGGATGTCTTCGAAAAGATCGAAGATAGAGGCCTTGAGCAGACCGCTAAAGGCGTCCTGGCCGGACATATTTATTGGCAGTGATCCTGTATAAGGCTGAAGCCTGGTGATCAGCACGTCATTGTTAAAGCCGGCCGTGAAATTGTCGACCGAGAACTTGAGCTTGTAGTCAAAGAGTTTTGCCTTTTTCAGGATCGGTTCCTCACGAGCCTCCTGTGCGGTCCTTGGCGCCAGCGGATTGCTGATATTGGCAGAAGGGCGCCGGTTGGCGGCCCGGCTCGTGTCCCTGCCGAACTCGCTGTCGAAGAAGTCGGAGGGCTGTCTGCGGGAACTGTCCGATTGCCGTACCGGGGCCGGTCGCAGGACCTGCGCGGCAACGATCTGGTTCTCCTGTACCGTCTTTTTGCGGAAGTCGGTCATCCGCGCATTGATATTGCGTTTGGCCAGCGCAGCATCGTCCACTTTCAGCTTATAAAGGAATTTCAGATTCCCTTCCTGGCGTACTTCACTGACCTGGCCATTGTCGCCGGCCGCCTTTGTTTCGCTCAGCCCACTCTGATAATTGGTAATGGGGAAGACGTATGAGGAGTCATTGGTGATCGCAAAGACATAAGAGGTATCCGGCTCTTTTTTGTTCTGAGCCCGCAGGGTCGAGTCAAGATCTTTTGGATCAGGATTGTGCAGCAACTCATCCCCAACCTTATAGACGGTGTCCAGACCGGCGCGTCTTGTCGTAAAGAAACCCGCATACCGGTTGGCGATGCCGTTCTCATCGCTGACAAACGTAAAGTGGTTGGTATTATACTGGGTAGGGTAGCGGGCATTCCCGTATTTCAGATAGGTAAGCTGCGAGATCTGTTTGCCTTCATTGTCATTCCAGTTGTCTACAAGAAATATGTTGTAGTGATAGTTGGATGGCAGAACAGTATCCTTGGTGACGGCGTTCTTCGCAGGCCGGTTGGACGCATAGATAATGCCGGTCTTTCCGGGAAAGGCTACAAAGGACGCATCGAGCTCATCATAGATATCATTGGTGATCTGCTTGTATTCAGACTTTTCAATATTATACGTATAGATATCCGACTGCCCGTTCCTCACAGCGGTGAGCAGCAGGGTATTATTGTTCAGCATGTACTTCATGTCCTGCACCTGCTGGAAGTCCGGGAGGTCCTGTACGATCAGCTTGTATTTTCTGACGATGTCGTAAACAAAGAGTTTGGTCTTACCCCGATCCCAGTAGACGACAGCCAGCCGGGTTCCCTTGTTATCCCAGGAGATCAGCGGATAGTGCGGGTTGATCTGTTCCTGCAGACTCCTGACGCCATTTTTGAGCAATACCTTGGTATTGATATAGTTCTCGTGGAGGACGACCTTGTACATGCCCCGATTGTAATCCACTACCGCATAGGTCTGGCTTTTGGGCAGCGGGTTGGGAGTGAAGTGAAAAAAGTCCTTATGGTCATTGATGTCTTCGGTGACGGAAACGGTTCCTTTCGGGAAGTTGCGGCGGCCGCGGATGTCCTTCTCGTATTTTTCTTCCTGCTCCACCATAAAGTCCTTGAGGACCTCCTTGAATTTCTTTTTGCAGATCCTTAAGGAGGCATTGTTCAGGTTCCGGTAGACCCGGGAGAGGTAAAGGAAATAGGTAACGTTCTCTTTTTTATACTTTTCAGCCAGGTAATTCCAGAAGGCATGACCCGCCAGATTCGGCTTTTCGTATGCGAACTGATAAAAGTTGGTGTACCGGCCGGAAAGCATGGCCGATTTCAGCTGGTCATCCAAAACAGTATTCCAGTTCTCCCCGGCATATTCGATATATCCATCGGTTAGCCATTGGGGAAGGTCGAGCAGGGCCTGGTTGGTCGCGAACTCCCCCAGGTCGTCGCCAAAGAGGATGTTTTCGACCAGGATCCGCGCAATACCTTGTCTCAGCTGGATCCGGAGATTGTTGTGGTCCCCGTTGTAATAAACGACCATTTTGTTGTTTACCAGCTTGGTAATCCCCCCCGTCGTCTGCCAGTCGAGGTTGAGCCCGATATTGGACTGTTCGAGGTCGTTATAGGTATTATATATAATGATATTGGCGCGGCGCTGAAGGCCGTATTCCACAAAACGTTCGATACCGGGCAGCTCTTTTTCGGCTTCCTGGGCGACATATTTGCCTAATTCCTGGCCCCCTTCGCTAAAATAGCTGTTGAAATTGGAGGTCTGATAGTATTTCCACTTGAAGTTTTTGAATTGCAGGCGGTTTTTTCCGAATTCCACCGTATTTACCTGGGCGAGGGCACGGCCGGAGTAAAAGAAAAGTCCCAACAGTAAGAACCAAAAAAAATAGTGTGACTTCAACCTAAACTGATGAAATTGCATACCTGCTTTTCTTTAAGTTTTTAAAGTTATAACAATCCCAAATACCGGTGAAATTGATTTTGCTATTGGCAAAGTTGATGGAACCAAGAAAATTAATGATATATGCTAACCGTAAAGTCCTTTGAATTCAACCCAGTACAAGAGAACACATACGTGCTATTTACCCAAAAGGATGCCTGCTGTATCATCGATCCGGGCTGTTATTTTCCCGCGGAGCGCGCTGTTTTGCAGGAATTTGTTGAGCAGCAGGGATTAAGCCCTGTCCTGCTTTTGAACACCCATTGCCACCTGGATCACGTTTTTGGGAATAAGTTCGTCTATGACACCTGGGACTTACCCCTCCATCTCCACGAAAAAGAGCTGCCGGTCCTTGCCGGGGCGCCGGAATGGGGGCTTCGGTGGAGCATGCCCTTTGAGAACTACCGGGGGGAGCATATCTTCCTTACACCGGGGGAGCAGGTGAGCATTGGCGAAGACAGGCTGACCGTCCTTTTCCTTCCAGGTCATTCGCCGGGCAGTGTGGGTTTTTATGCCGAAAAAGAGGGTTTTATTATCGGGGGAGATGTGCTTTTCCGGGAGGGCATCGGCCGGACCGACTTCCCGGGCGGGGATCATGCGACGTTGATGAATAGTATTAAGGAGCAGCTGTTCACGCTGCCCGACGACACCATTATATATCCGGGTCACGGCGAACCGACAACGATAGGCTGGGAAAAGGCGCATAATCCGTTTATTAAATAGGTCAGGCCGCCGCCGCAGGCGGTTTCCCCAAAAACTTCCCAATATAAGGCAGCCGCTGAAACTCCTTCCGTTCCACGCGAAGCACGAATAATGCGTAGCCGGCAATGAACACCGTCCCCAATCCCAAACTAAACACCCGGTTCGGCCAGAACCCAACGATAAAACGGTGCAGGAAATAGATCAGCGCCACAATGACCATATACGCCGTCAGCTTCTTCCACGCATAAGGCACCCGGTAAACCTTCTGACCCCAGACAAAAGAGATCACCATCATGCTCCCATAACATATAAAGGTCGCCCAGGCGGACGCCATATACCCGAAACGCGGAATAAAGACAAAGTTGATAAATAGGGTGATCGCCGCCCCGATCAGCGTGATATAGGCCCCGGCCCTCGTATTGGTCGAGAGCTTATACCAGATGGAGAGATTGTAGTAAATGCCCAGGAATATGTTGGCAAAGAGCAGGATCGGAACGACCTTCAGCCCCACCCACATGCTGTGATCCGTAATAAAATATTTCCAGATATCGATGTAAAGCACCACGAACAGGAACATCCCGCTGATCAGGATGACAAAGAACTTCATCACCCGGGCATAGGTCCGCTGCGCGCTGTCTTCAACGGACTGCTTGAAAAAGAAGGGTTCGGCGCCCATCCGGAAGGCCTGTACGAAAAGGGTGATCAGCAGGGATAGTTTATAGCAGCCACTATAGATACCCACCTGGAACTTGGCATAGTTACCCGCATGGGGCAGCCGCTGATCCAGCATGATCCGGTCAAAGGTCTCATTGATCATCCCGCCAAAACCGGCAACGGTCAGTGGCAGCGCATAGATCATGATCTCTTTCCAGAGCGGGAAGTTGAATTTCCATTGAAATCCCTTCAGCAGCGGCGACAGCAGGACCAGCTGGAAGAAATTCTGGAGCACATTGGCCAGCAGCACATAGGTGACAAAACCCAGTTTCGGGTAGTAGATAAGGGCGATGATGCTGTTGGGATGCGTCTTTAGCAAGGCCGGACAGACGGAGAGGAAAAAGTAGGTCAGAGCGATGTTCAGTAGTATACCCGACACCCGGATCAGGGCAAATTTCCTCGGCCTCCCCTCATGCCGAAGCCGGGCAAAAGGCAGGGCCGACAGGGCATCAAACGCTATCAGGAAGGCGCTGAGCACCACATAGGACGGATGATTGGCTATATCGATGGCCGCGGCGATGGGCACGCGGAAGAGCAGGATCAGGACCGTGATCAGAGTGGTGCTGCCGGCAAGCGAGATCAGCAGGGTGGAGTAGAGATGGTCGTTTTGCGACTCTTTTTTCTGAATATACCGGAAAAAGGCATAGTCCAGCCCGAACAGGACCCCGATATTGACAAAAGAGATGGTGGCATAGACCAGGCTCATTTCCCCATACTCCGGCGTACCCCTGAACTTATACGTCAGATAAGGGGTCAGCATGTAGTTCAGGAATTTGGCTAAGATCGAGCTCGCGCCATACCAGACTGTCTCTCCCGCTAATTTTTTGATACTGCTCATAGATAATACTAATGACTTTCGTCAGACCAGCCGTCTTCGACGGCCGCAGGATGGACAAAATTAACCCCGGCGATCGGATATTGGTCTCTCTTCCAACGGGTTTTTGTAAATTTTGGTATATTCGGTAAGATTAGCATGGAAACCTTCGAATACATCAAGTCGGTCATCAGCATCATTCTTGGCCTTAGCCTGGCCAAGCTGCTCCAGAGCGCCGTCAAGCTGGTACAACATCCCGGCCGGACCCGCCCCTACTGGGTGCATTTGGGGTGGTCGCTGTATGTCTTCCTGGTGCTGGTACACTTCTGGTGGTGGGAATACAATCTCAAAAAGGTGAGCTCCTGGTCTTTCGAGGGCTATTTCTTCCTCATCCTCTATATCACCACCTATTTTACCATTTGCGCGCTGCTCTGGCCGGACGACGTAAAGGACTACAACGACCGTTGGGAGGATTATTTCTATTCCCGGAAGAAATGGTTCTTCGCCGTTCTTGCATTCAGCTTCATCGCCGACGTGGTGGATACCCTGCTCAAGGGGCATAATTATTTCCTTCAGGCCACCGTGGAATATCCCGTTCGCAATGCCCTTCATTTCGGACTTTGTATAGTAGCGATGTATGTCAGCAACCGTCGATTCCATGCAGTGCTGGTCATCCTCTTCATCCTTTACGAGCTGACTTATATCTTAAGGCTGTTCAACACCGTCAACTAAAATGCCGGCATCCGGGAACGCGCTTCCGGCCGGGGCGCGGCGCCGCAGCATCATAATATCTCCTCTTCTCTGATAATACTGTGCTTTAATGCGAATATCACCACCCCAGCCGTATTCTTCACATCCATTTTTTCAAGGATGCGTGTGCGATAGCCTTCGACGGTGCGTTTGCTCAGGAAAAGCAGGTCGCCGATCTCCTGCGCAGTATGCTGACGGCAGATCAGGCGGATGATATCCTTCTCCCGGTCGGTAAAAAGGGTGGAGGGCGCCTTCAGCTTCGAGTCGAATTTACTTTTGACGATGAGAGAGGCCAGGTGGGCCGTAGTATGTTTGCAGTAAAAGATATTACCTTCATTGACGGTCAGGATGGCTTCCATGATCTCCTTCTTGTCCGCGTTCTTTAACAGATAGCCCTTTGCCCCTGTTTCCAGCATTTCCACGATCAGGTCCTCTTCCTCGAACATGGACAAGGCAATGATCTTTAATTTGGGATATCGCTGTAAGAGTATTTTGGCAGCCGAAATGCCATCGAGCCGGGGCATTTTTATATCGGTCAGCACCATATCCGGTTTTGTCTCTTCTACCAGCTGTAATAGCTCATGGCCATCACTCGCCTGCCCCAGCAGGGAGACTGATTCTTGTTTGGACAGCATAAGCGCAAGTCCATCCCTAAAAATTTCATGGTCATCGGCGATGATCAGACTGATACTATTTTTCATCCGGATATATTGTTAGTTGGTCAGGGGCTAGCTCCAAATTTAGGCAATGCAGGGCAGATACGGCCCCCAGGTGGGAATTATTTGGATTAAAGTTTGGCGCCGGAGAGCGGATGATCCTTATGACGTATATCCGGGCAACCCGTTCCGGGCGCGCCGAAAATTCTGCTTAATTCACCGGTATCTTAATAAAGTAGTTCGTCCCGGCGCCGGGCATGGAATCCAGCGTGAGTATTCCATTTAATATTTCACAGCGGCTTTCCAGGCTTCTGAGACCGAGCCCATGTGAGCCCGCAAGGGCTTTTTCCTTGTCAAAGCCTTTTCCATCGTCCCTCGTCAGACAAAGCAAATGCCCGCTTTCTTCGCTGAAGCCGATCTGCAGGGTTTTGGCCTGAGCGTGTTTGATAGTATTGTGAACGATCTCCTGTACCATCCGGAACATATGGATCTCTTTTTCTTTGGGGATCTTTATCTCCTTGACGATATAGAGCTGGATATTGACGGAGTGTTTGGTGTTGACCTGGTTGATAAACTCGCGGATCGCCTCGAGCAGACCCCTCCTCTCCAGCGTATTGGGCAGCAGGTCGTGGGAGATGCGGCGCATGCTGCTGATGATCTCATCCAGGTGCCCGCCGGTTTTGGTCAGGATCAGCCTGTCCGTTTCATTCAGGACATCCACGCTGCTGATATTGAGCTTTACCGCGGACAAAAGTGGCCCCAGGCTGTCGTGCAGGTCTACTGCAATGCGTTTGCGCTCGTTTTCGCGGATGGTGATCTCGGCATAGATCTTTTCCCTCTGCAGCCGCATATACCGGCGATGATACCGGATGATGGATACAAAAAAATAGATGATGATCACTGTTATTATCAGAGACACCAGGAGCGTGATATTTAGGATCTTTGTTTCCATCATTGGTGATCTGCCTGCATATAAGGGCCTGGTCCTCTATTCGAGGGTGAATTTTTGCCGGGCGGGTATCAGCAGGAAAGCAATCGCAAAAATAATATTTGTAAGGCCATTAATATACCCGAACGATATTATTATATTACTCGTAATGTTTGATTGCCCAAAAAGACTTGCCTGATAAGCCCATTCGTAAAGAATTTTATATATAAAAAAGATAATAAATCCGATACAGATGAGAAAGTCGGGACGACGCAGCAGATTGCGATTGTCATGAGTGATCATGAAATTGATCTTGTTGACACTGAACAGTACGGTAAGAAAGGAATAAAAGAACATGAAATAAGGAGGAAACTCCGTGATATGACCAAAGAAAAGGTCCTCTATCACCCAAACCAGGGCGAAAAGCAGGACCAATCCGTAAAAAGCCATCTTCCTCGTACGTAACAGCCCCCACACATGAAATTGCCAGAGGATAAGGAGGGATTCACTCAGAGCATAGAGATTATTGGGAATAGCATTGGTATGGTGTTTTACTTTTATAAGATAACCGTCGACAGCTTCGGTAATGACGGCTAAAACGATCAGGATAAAAAAGGGCTGGTAGCCATTACCTATGCGGTGACGGCGTACCAACCCTGTGATAAAAGGAATTATGATCGAAAAACTGACCAGGAATAATATTAATGAATGCATAGTTTGTTCAGATAAGCATTAATCCTAACGGTCAGGTGGTGAAAATAGGTTTCAGGTAGATAGTAGTTAGTACGGATCGTTGTGGCTCGCTGCAACTTAGTTCAGACCGCTGCCTCCGTCGTCACAGACCGTCGGACAACGCTGTCCCTGTTCGACTACCTGCCCGACGCCGGATTTCAGCTCTTCGGTCTTGATGGGTGTCGTGCCCGGCGCAGGGTTCCCGTTGATGTCGACCAGGTGATCGATCATGTCATTGCCATTTTTGTCATAAGGCACAAGGATCAGCTTGATCTCACCGCCGGGACCACGGCCAAAATAGATGCGGATACCCTTGGCTGAACCTTGTTTTTCATTGTGCTCGCGGAGCAGCTTCACAAAAACATCTGTCGGGAAGGATTCCGCATGCCCGAATTGCATGGAATCCTTGAAATTGGGGCAGCTTTTGTTAAAACTGTCGATGGAAGCCCTGAAGCTTGCCGCAAGCTGACGGGCAAGGTCGATGGAAATGGCGTGATGCTCGATGGTGGTGTCATTGGGTGCGGGGAGAACGACCACGTTCTTGTCTCCTTCGGGTCCACAGCCGGACAGCCCGATAGAGGTAATGGCGATCAGCAATAAGGAGAACAGGGGGACGAGCCGGTTTGGGCTAAGGGTTTTGTTCATAAGAATTGTTTTTAAAAAGAATTTGAATTGGCCGCCAAAATACTACTTCCCTTTCTAATGAGTTACAAGTATTTATGCTGAAAAAATTAGGTATAACTACGCATGTTTTACAGTACAACTGCGCTAGGAAGCCTGCCGGGGGAGATAGAACTTTGCTGGGCCCCTTAAAAGGCAACCCCTTAAAACGGAACAGGATGTTCAGAAGATAATTTGCTAAGCTCCTAAACCCCGCCCGTTACTGCAACCCCCTACCGTTGCTGCAACTCCCCACAAAGGGGTTGCAGTAACAAAATCATTAGCCCCGATTAGTTCCCGAGGAACGAAGGGAACGACCGAGGAGAAGCAAGGGACGACGCTTCTCCGAAGGTCCGAAGCTGGGCCGCGGCCGGGAAACGATTCCAGGATCAGATACTGTTATTCCATTAAACTTTCCAGCAACAGCCCGCGAGAGCGGGCTTCCTGCTGCTATGACAGCAAACACTTTTCTATATGAACGTGTCGTTGCCCGGTTAGGCGGTCTTGGAGACCGCCTAACCGGGGCCAAAGATTTTTTTACGGCCTTCCTTCGTCTGACCCTGCCTCTTCTTATTCTCGATCCTCCTCTCCTTTACCGCCTTCGACGGCTTCGTAGCCCGACGCATTTTCGGTTTCTTCAACCCCTGTACGAGCAGATCCGTCATCTTCCGGATAACCTCCGCCTTATTGCCCAGCTGGGTGCGGTGGACCTGGGATTTTACCAGCAATAACCCATCCGAGTTGATCTTTGCCGACAATTTGCCTTCGAGCGTGTCCTTTTGTTCATTCGTGAAAAGGGCGGAGTTCCGGATGGAGAAATAGCCTTCTACCATGGTTTCCACCTTGTTGACATTCTGCCCTCCCTTCCCTCCGCTGCGGGCTGTTTTGAAAATTATTTCTTTTGTAATGTCGATCTTCATTATTTTAGTCGCTGGGAGTCTGGCTTCTTCCCGCGGCAAGTTAAAGATAAATTAAAAACGTCCTGGGTCAAAAGCTGGTCCGGGAATTGCAAAATGGATTCTGAGCCGACGAATGTTTTGCCGCAATTCACCATTAACCCGGCATGAAAAATATACTCAGGGATTTATTAAGAAGAGCAGTTCCGCACATTGTCGCCATTCTTGTATTCGTGGTGGTGGCAGTAGTGTACTGTAAACCTGCCTTTGAGAACAAGGTCCTCTTTCAGGAGGACGTGCTCCAATGGCAGGGCATGGCGCGCAATTCCTTCCAGTACAAGGAGAATCATGGGCATTTCCCCCTTTGGAGCAATAGCATGTTCAGCGGTATGCCCGCTTACCAGATAGCCATGGACCCTCAGTCCGTGAGCATCCCGGAGCTTTTTTATGGCGTGCTGACCTTTTTTCTTACGAAACCGGCCAGCTTTTTCTTTTTAGCCTGTATCTGCTTCTATTTCCTGGCGCTGGTCCTGCGGGTAAATCCCTGGATCGGCATCATCGGGGCCCTGGCCTATGCCTATGCCACTTATAATCCGGTGATTGTGTCGGTGGGGCACGATACAAAAATGCAGGCCATAGCCCTGATACCCGGGGTTATCGGCGCCGTGCTGCTTGTCTGCGAGAAGAAATACTGGACGGGTATGGCTCTCACGGCCCTGTTTACGGGGCTGATGGTCCAGACCCAGCATATGCAGATCGTCTATTACACGATGATCATTGCGGCAGGCCTGTTGCTGAGCTATAGCATTTCCTGGCTGCGTAGCCGAAATGTACGCGAGTTGCTGCGGGTCGTGACCATCGTCCTGGGGGCCGCTATTATAGGTATCCTCAGTAATGCAGTGGTCCTTTTCACGACTTTCGACAGTTCGAAGGAGACGACCAGGGGGGGCAGCGAGCTGGCCGATGCGCACGGCAATTATTCCAATGGCCTTGCCGAGCAGTCGGCGTTCGACTTCAGCATGTACAAACTGGAGCCGTTGGTCATGATGGTTCCCAATATTTATGGAGGCAGTACCGATATCGCCTTGTTACCTGCTAATAGGTCCAGGGCCGTCCGCGCGATGGAGAAATTGCCGCCTGAGCTGGTGAAGGATATTGGGGAAGATGGACCCCGTTATTACTGGGGTGGGGTAGGCGAATTGTTATCGGGCCCTCCTTATGTGGGCGCCATCATCATTCTGCTGGCCCTCATCGGTTTTTTTATTTTGGACCACCGTCACAAATGGTGGATCATGGGCGTTGGGCTTCTTACGATCCTTATGAGCTGGGGCGGGTATTTCCTGCCGTTCAATAGTTTTCTCCTGAAGTATCTGCCCATGTATAATAAGTTCCGGGCGCCCAGCATGATCCTGGTCGTTCCGACTTTCTTATTTTGTATGATGGCGGTGCTGGCCTTACAAAAGATAGTGCAGACAGAAGACCGTTCGGTGTTGTGGCGTCCTTATAAATGGAGTATGCTGGCGATGACGGGTGTCTTCCTGCTGCTGGGCCTGCTATATTTCCGGTTCAACTATGCGGGCAACTGGGAAGCAGCGTTGTTGAAGAAGGCGTCTGTCCTCGGTGGTGAGGCACTTACTTCCATGCAGGTTTTTGTACAGGGGTTGCGTGCCGACAGGCAAACGCTTTTTGGGGAAAGCCTGCTCCGAAGCCTGGCGCTGATCTCGACGGCGGCGCTGGTGATCGGTCTGTATATCCGCGGCATCCGCCGGTCCATGCGGCCCATGCGGCCGGTCTACCTGGTGGCTATAGTGGGAGTCCTTGCCTTTGCCGATGTGATGAATATCGATCTCAAGTATCTGAACAGCGATAATTACCAGGAGAAGAAGGACTATCAGGAGAATTTTGCGATGACCGATGCCGACAGACAGGTCATGGCGGATAAGGATTACTTTAGGGTGTTCGATCTCCGGGACAGCATCTCCAATGCGCTGAGTTATGGCGCCATGACGGCCTATTTCCACAATTCGATCGGCGGTTATCATGCGGCCAAGCTGAAGAGCTATGAGGATCTGATCAATCATCAGCTGTGTAATTACCCTCATTGCAAAGGTGTGATCAACATGCTTAATACGCGCTACATCATCCGGCATACCCGCAAGGGCGGCGATACGGTCATCCTGAACGAGGGGGCCCTGGGGCCGGCCTGGTTTGTACGGAATGTTCAGTTCAAACCGGGTGCGGCGGAGGTGATGAGCTCATTGAGCGGTATACATCCGGGTGACACGGCGATCGTGTTTTCTGACGACAGCGCCCGGGTGGCCTATGACGCGGTTCCAAAAGATACGGATGGGTCGATCGAACTGGTGAAGAATGACAATGATGATGTGATCTATCTGTCGGAAACTACCGACAGGCGGTTTGCGGTCTTTAGCGAGATCTTCTACAAACGGGGCTGGAGGGCCTGGATAGACAACCAGGAGACGCCGATCATCCGTACCAATTATGTATTACGCGGGCTTTCTATTCCGCCGGGGCGTCATATTGTGCGTTTCTTCTTTCGGCCGACCTCTTATTATGTGGGGCGGCAGCTTCAATGGATGGCTTCGATCATATTCCTGATGATGCTGTCCGGCGCCGTCATCGTTGCGGTGTGGAAGGTTAAGGCAATGCCCTGGCCCGAATATCCGGAGCCGTTATTGCAGCCGGCTTAAACCCTTATCTTTACTCCCAAAAAATGAGAGCCGTGATCCAGCGGGTAAGCCGCGCCTCCGTCACCATCGATGGACAAATAAGATCAGCAATTGAAGGCGGTCTGCTCGTGCTCGTAGGCATCGAGGACGCCGATACAACAGAAGACATCGGATGGCTGAGCGGGAAGATCGTCAATCTGCGCATTTTCAACGACAGCGATGGCGTCATGAACCTCTCCATAAAAGAGACCGCCGGTGATATTTTGCTCGTAAGCCAGTTCACCCTGCATGCGTCTACAAAAAAAGGTAATCGCCCCTCTTATATCCGGGCCAGTAAGCCGGACATCGCCATTCCGCTTTATAAAAAAATGATCAGCCAGCTCGAGGCAGACCTGGGCAAAGCCATCGGAACCGGTGAGTTTGGCGCCGACATGAAGGTGGAGTTGCTGAATGACGGGCCGGTCACGATTGTGATGGATACAAAAAGTAAGGAGTAGCAAAGCAGCGCCGCCGCTTGCCAGACTATTATCTTATCTCAAACTTATACCCCATCCCATATAACGACCGGATATAGTCGCCACAACCTGCCTGGTTCAGCTTCCGCTTCAGGTTCTTCATATGAGAATAGATAAAGTCGAGGTTGTCGTAGCTCATGGCCTGCTCACCGGAGAGATGTTCTGCGATAGCGTTCTTGGAGATGACGCGATTCTTATTGGATGCCAGGTAAAGTAAGAGGTCGTATTCCTTGCGCGTAAGGTCCACTGGTTCGGTGCCCACGACGACGGTCTTGCCGACCAGGTCGATGATCAGCTCATTCAGCACCAGGGTCTTGTTGCCTTCGAAACGCCTTCTGCGAATAACCGCAGCGATGCGCGCATTCAGCTCAGGCAGGTGAAAAGGTTTGCTCAGGTAATCGTCGGCGCCGAGGTTGAGGCCGTCGATCTTATCGTCGATGGAATTTCTTGCTGAGAGTATAATGACCCCGTCAGTTTTGTTGTTTGCCTTCAGGTCTTTCAGTACAGTGAGACCATTACCATCTGAAAGCGAAATATCCAGGAGGATACAGTCATAATCGAAAAGCTCTATTTTCTCAAGTGCCGTTCGGCAGTCTGGTGCCAGCTCACATAGGTAATTTTCTCCTTTCAGGTAGGTGGCCATGCTTTGGGCCAGGTCGATCTCGTCTTCTACGATCAGGATTTTCATATATAAAATAACGGATATAATCTGTAGGGATTCTGAATCCTTCGCTAATATTCATGCAAATGGTTGATTTTCAATAAAAAAGGTGGCCTGAAAAGGCCACCTTTTTTATTTATACTATTTGAGAATTAGGCAGTAACAGGTTTATCGAAGTCGAAATCCGGCGTCTGAGCGGCCTTGAAGGCTACAGGGTCACCAAAAGGTCCGATGTATTTCGAATCACTAAAGGCAAGGATCGGCCAGAAGACAAAGCCGAGAAGAACCAGCCCTACCGTAAAACCTTCGTCCTTGCCAAAGCTTTTTGAGATCATATTCAATCCCCATATCCACCAGATAAGGAAAAGGGGGCCCAGCAGGATAAATACCAACCACCATCCAGGCTTACCTCCAATCTTGAAAAAAACATAAATATTGTAGATGGGAATGATACCTTCCCATCCCTGCCGGCCGGCTTTTTCTGCTATCTTCCAGAAGGCGACAAAGTATAGCACTATGATGGCAAGTTCAAATAATCCAAAAAGAAACATAGGTATATAGTTTTTAGTGTAAGCCAATATACCCCCGATTTCTTATAAATGCAATACCCCGGTATTAAATAACGGTAAATAGGTAAGTTGCGTAATTTTACTAAAATAACTACCTGCAATAATGGCCGACAATAGCCTGACTCCACCGCTTCCGCACAATACTCCTGCGTCACCGCCCCCGCCCAATTCCACTGTGCCATCGCCTCCGCCCGACACCACTGCGCCATCGCTATCTATCCGCCAGGCCCAGGACCTCGTGGATGGCTGGATCCGCACTACAGGGGTTCGCTATTTCAGCGAGCTCACGAACATGGCTATCCTCACCGAGGAGGTCGGTGAAGTGGCGCGGCTGATGAGCCGTCTTTATGGGGATCAGTCCTTCAAAGATTCCGATAAAGGCAAAGAGCTCTCCGACGAGCTGGCCGATGTATTGTGGGTCGTCCTCTGCATTGCCAATCAAACGGGCATAGATCTCACCACGGCCCTGGAAAAGAATTTTACAAAAAAGAGTATTCGCGACGCGACAAGACATCAGCACCTTACTCCGACCTCAAACTCTTCACCGGAGGCATCAGCGCCGCCTTCACCGACTGGAAACCCACCGTTACCAGCGCAATAAGGACCGACGCCGCAGCCGCCACCGCAAACATCCACCAGCTGATGTCGATCCTGTATGCATAACTCTCCAGCCAGCGGCTAAGCCCCCACGCAGCCAGCGGCAGCGCAATGACATTGGCAACGATCACCAGCTTCAGGAAGTCTTTTGACAACAGCCGGGTAATTCCGGAGACACTGGCCCCCAAAACTTTTCGGATGCCGATCTCGCGCGTGCGCTGTTCAGCAGTATAGGCGGCAAGACCAAAGAGACCCAGACAGGAGATAAAGACAGCCAGCGTGGCAAAGAGCCATGATAATTTGCCGATGAGACTTTCCGCCGTGAATTCTGCATCGAACTTCGCATCGACAAAACTATAATCGAACGGATATCCCGGATTGTCTTTTTGCATCACCGCACCGATGGCCGCCAGCGCCTTGTTCGTGGCTTCAAGACCTTTGCCGGATGTCTGGTCCGCTTTCATCCGGACATAAAAGTACCTTGCATTTTCCGGATGAGAGAAAAAGATCACCGGATCGGGTTTGCCATAAAAGTCCCCATAGATATAGTCTTTTACTACACCCACCACTCTAAAGTGGTCGTCTCCGGCAGAGATCAGCTTGCCGACGGCGCTGCCTTCTCCCATCATCTTCGCCAACGCTTCGGTGATCATTACATTGCTGCTGTCCTGTGCCGGATCTTTTTTAAAGTCGCGGCCATCCATCAGCTGCATACCCATCGTTTTTAGATAG
>Ga0310811_10004241_pt1 | contig 18023 bp, 13 predicted proteins | sample YCmetagenome_FD_207642 | JGI IMG/M metagenome (GOLD analysis project Ga0310811, IMG submission 207642) | Soil microbial communities from experimental microcosm in Duke University, North Carolina, United States - YC | ecosystem: Engineered > Artificial ecosystem > Soil microcosm > Unclassified ...
CTGCTTGGCCTGAATTAAGTCGCGCCAAAACCAAATTCAACGAGCGCAGTTGAAAAAACGCCGACCGGATTTTTGATCCAGTCGGCGTTTTGTTTTTCAGCCGCGAAGTTCAGGCTTGATCAATTCCTTGAACTGCTCGCGAATCTTGCGCACCTTTGGTCCGACGACAGCCATGCAGTAGGGCTGGAAGGGATTATTGGCAAAGTAATCCTGATGGTAGTTTTCCGCCGGCCAGAACTTTCCCAGCGGTACGATTTCCGTCACGATAGGCGCATCCCATATCTGGTTGGCTTCAAAATCCGCAATGAGTTTTCTTGCGACTTCCGCCTGCTCGGCATCATGCGTGAAGATGGCCGAACGATACTGCGTGCCGACATCGTTGCCTTGACGATTAAGCGTAGTCGGATCGTGAATGGCGAAGAAAGCAATCAGCAACGTTCGATAGTCGATGACGTCCGGGTCAAAGGTGATCTGCGCCACTTCGACGTGACCGGTCTGGCCGGTGCAAATGTCTTTATAGGTCGGGTTCTCGGTTGCGCCGCCGGTATAACCGGAGATCACGCTCGATACGCCGTTCAACTGGTTCAAGGAACCTTCGACGCACCAGAAGCATCCGCCGCCCAGTGTTGCCATTTGCAATTGCTTGTCCATGGTGAATCCTCTTCTTGATCAGTGCGTCATTTTAAGACGATGAAACATGCGCCGACTATGTGTGTTTCTGCCAGGCCTTGAGCAGGTCCTGGACGAGCTGGTTCGAAACATAGTGCGGACCGTCGAACATCCATGTCTTGTGGCCTTGATAGGCCAGCAATTGAGGAAGCAATTCTTCGGCGGTCGCAGGGCGAAAACCGCCGCCCACGGCGGGCCGGAATGCTTCGGCGATGATCTGCACCCGTTTTTTGCCGAGAAGCGCTGCCATTGCATCAGCATAACTGCGCGCGGCAATCGGGCCGCGTGCGTACACGCCGCAGCCGTCCTGAAAGAATACGCCGACATCACGCGGCAGCCATGAATCAAGCACGCGTGCGAGTGTTGTTCCGCCGATGTTCGAATTGTCGTACACGCTGATCCACAAGGGGCGCGGCAACTCATTGAGCAAGGGTACGAGTGATGCGGCATCTTGCCAGGTCGGATCGATTTCGACGGGAAAGTAATAGCCGTCGATATGTACTGGCGGCCGTCTGGCTGCGAGTATTTTCGATTGGGCGACCAGCTTGGGAATATTCGTACGAGCCTTGTGCTCGTCGAAATAGCCGGCGAGACCGACAATCACATTGCGTGCCCACGGTTCGTCGCTGATACGCGACCAGTCGGGCGTGCGTTTGAGTTGCTTCAAGCCGGTGACATCGTCATTGCCAGTCGACAAAAAAGACAGATCGTCGACTGCGGTCCATTGCACCAGCAAGCTGTTGACGCCAAGCAGGTCCCACGAGCCGTGTGGATTGATGTGATCCGTGTCGGGTTGCCAGACGACGCCTTGTACCAGCCCGGGCGTATCGGCCACGCCGCTCATCGAGCACGCGTTGGCAAGCAGCGTCGCCACCCCGGCGGCCAGCAGCGTGCGTCGGCCAGGCGATTGCAGTACATCAGTCTCTTGACGTGTCTTGTCGAAAAGATTTGATGCGCATTGATTCGTGGTGTCAGCGAGCGGCTTTGGCATGGCGATCCCGATAATCGTTGGCAAGTTTCACGCGATCCATTTTGCCATTGACGGTGAGTGGCAGTGAGGCACAGCTCAGCAGCTCAGAGGGAACCATGTAGGACGGCAGCCGTTTCGCCAGTTGTGCTTTCCAACTTTGCAGTGCATCAGGCAAGTCGCTATCGTCGTTGCCGGTGACGATATACGCCACTATTCGTACGACCGATCCGTCTGGACGCCGTAACGGAGCTGCAGCGGCGCCTTCGACACCGGGCAATGCACGCAAGGCGGCATCGATTTCCATCAGTTCGATGCGATAGCCGCCCATCTTGATCTGATCATCCATGCGGCCGTGGCAGAACAACAGGCCGTCTTCGATCGAGCCGAGATCACCTGTCCTGAAGGCTCGCTGACCATTGTGCGTGAACATGCGCGAGTCATTCAAATCCTCGCGATTCAGATAGCCGCGCATGACATGCTCGCCGGCAATGCATAGTTCGCCGTCGTCGATGAACACGTCGGCGTTGGGCTTGGCATAGCCGATTGGCAAACGCGGATGTTGTGCTAGTACCGTGTCGTCGACAACAATCCACGTCGTCGCCACGGTGGCCTCGGTCGGGCCGTAGGTATTGATGATGCGTACGTCGGGGAAGCGCTGGCGCAGTTGCCGTGTGAGCGGCACCGGCAAGACTTCACCGCAGAACAAAAAAGTTTTGAGCGAGGGCAAGCCCGCTGCGGAAAATTGCGGCTGCAGCAATTGCTGTTGTGCAAATGAGGGCGTCGATACCCACGTGGTCAGGCCGTTGTATTCAAGCGTGGGCAACAGCTCGCCTTTTTCAATCAGCGAACGCGAGGCGAGTACGATGGAACCGCCCTGGGTCAATGTGCCGAAGACCTCGTACATCGACAGATCAAAACTGAAGGGCGCCTGGTTCAGGAACACAGGCGCATCGCCCAGTGCGAAATCGAGCATCCATGCTGCAAGCGCTGCTACGCCTTCGCGACCGATTTGCACGCCCTTGGGTTCGCCCGTTGTGCCGGAGGTGAACAGGACATAGGCCAAATCTTTTTCGCGCAGCGGCGACGCCGAGCTAAGCGTGTCTTCGGCTTTGAAGGCAATGAAGCCATTCGTGCTGGTGTCAAAGTAAGTCTCTGCGCCCAGCACGTCGGCAATGCGCTGCATGCGCTCTGCCGGGTAGATCGTGTCGATCGGCACGAATGGTGCGCGCAGCAACAGGGCGCCGGCCATCGCCACGAAAAATGTGGCTTCCTTGTGGCCGCGCACGATCACGGGCGTGTTTTCGGCAAAGCCGTGGGTGCGTGCATTTGCGGCCCACGTCTCGGCCTCCGCTGCGAGTTCTCGCCAGCTCAAGGATCGATCCGCGCCAATCACTGCCGGTGCATCTGCATTTACATCCAGATCAACAAAACGATTCTCGGCCAGATCGAAACGCATGGTGGTCAGCCTTGGCGTTGCGACGCAATGTAGGCGCCGAGCGAGCTCACGGAAGCCAGGTGTTCGGCAATCTCCGTTGGCGGAATGCGTACGCCAAATTGCATTTCCACGCCTAGTACGATTTCGACTGCCAGTACGGAATCGACGAGTCCGCTTTCCAGCAGCCGCTCATCGTTGCCGACGGGACGCAGCACGATTGATTCGATGAGGCTGGCGACTTCAGCGTTCAAATTGTTTTGGCTCATGGGGGATTCCTTAACGTATGCGTTCCGGCGATCGGATTGGAAAATCAGAACTGAAAATAGAGAAAGCGGACTTCGCCGTGCAATTGGGCAATACAGAAAAACAGCACGCTGAGCATGACAAGTGTCCACCGCACTGATGGATGCCATATCGGCCACGGAGATGGGCCATCTGCTGGCCTTTCAAGCGCCGGAGAGAATCGCCCCATGATCTGGTGCGAGTTCGGCAGACACCATACGATCAGCAACAGAGAGGCGATGCGCAAGCCGAGCATTGAGCGCCCCATCACCACATGCAGCCATGTGCCTACGTCCATGTTTGCAGCATGCCATGCCGGCCAGTCGAGTGATTCGATACCATGCAAGCCGGCCATGCCTTCCAGTAGCGCAATGGCATCGTCCACGCCATGGGCGCGGAAGAAGGCGAAAGCGACCAGGGCGGCGAGAAAGGTCAACAACACATTGAACACGTAACGAACGCGTGCGCGGCCTCCTGTGGTGGCAACGGATGATGCGCCTGGGCGCAGTCGCCATGCATGATTGATGGTCAGGTACGCGGCATGCACCAGGCCGTAAATCAGATACTGCAAACCGGCGCCGTGCCAGATGCCGGCGAGGGCCATCGTATAAAACGTTGGCGTGGCGACCGTCGACAGAAAACCACCTGTCGAACGCTGCGCAAGGCGACCGATCGGCAGGCCGCGTTGCGCACGACTGCGATTGATGCGCATCGCCAGCGGATAGTACAGATAGGCGGTCAGATAACGCGTGAGCGTCATGTGCCAGCGCTGCCAGAAGTCGATGATGCTGGCGGCCTTGAACGGCGAATTGAAGTTCAGCGGGAAGCGCACGCCGAACATTTTCGCCAGGCCCATGGCCATGTCCGAATAGCCGGAGAAGTCGAAGTACAGCTGCAATGCATAGGCCAGGCATGTGCCCCAGGCGGCCAGCCATTGCAGGTCGTGCGGCGTGGCGAAGCCGGCGTCGGCATAGGGCGCAATGGTGTCGGCAAACAATATTTTTTTGGCGAGACCGATGGTGAAGACGAAAGCGCCGATAGACAGGTTCTCCGCACGGAAACGATATGTTTCCGGTTGCGCAAACTGCGTCATCATTTCCTTGTGATGCAGGATCGGTCCGGCAATCAGATGCGGAAAGAAAGTCACGAACTGCACGAAACCGGTGAAGTCGCGCTCCTTGACGATACCTGCGTTGCAGTCGAGCAAATAACCGATCTGCGTGAAGGTGAAGAACGAAACACCCAGTGGCAGGATGACTTCGTGCATGCCTTGCTCAAGCCAGCCCGGCGGCGTGACGCCGCTGGCGTGAACGAGCGCCGTCAGGGGCGTTGCCAGGTATTTGTAGCGCACTAGCACCAGCAAGTCAGCGGTAATTGCGATGCGCAGCAACCAGCGGCGGTGTGTCGACCCGACCGGGGCCGCAACGATGCCGCAACTCATGGCGTAGTTGAATGTGATCGACAGCGACAACAGTACGACAAACGCCGGATTCCACCAGCCGTAAAACACGATCGATGCGCCGCACAACCAGATGGCAGCGCCGCGCGATGTGCGTGCACCGAGCAGGTAATAGCCAGCCAGCGCGATGGGCAGAAACAGCGTCAGGAAGATGAACGAGTTGAATAGCATGGGTGTTCAGTTCTGTTCAATTCTTTTGGGCCGGCGTCCAGACGGCGGTCTGGCCTGTAGTCGTGTTGGGGGTGGACAGCGCGTCTTCCGACATTTCCCAGATCACCACCTTCAGGCTGGATGGCCACGCGGCACGTTTTGCCAGCATGGCTTGCATGGCGCGATCGAACTGGCCGTCGTCAAGGCTTTCGTTCCACACTTCACGTCCGAGTTGCTCGCCCAATCGTTCTGCAAAGGCGCTGCGGCGTGAGAACGAGCTGCCGACCAGCAGGATTTCGGTGGGTGGTCCGTCATCCAGCAAGCCGCCACTTACCACGGGCGTGAGCGTTTCTGCAGCATCCATATCGGGCGCCGGGCGCCATGCATCCGGCATCGTGTCGAGGCCAGCCAGCTTGAGCAAATCACCGGCGCGTGGTGCAACGGCCGATTGCGCATGGGTGAATTGCGTAGTGCCACGTGTGCCGAGCAGCGGTAACACGGCCTGGCCGAGTACCTGTGCGACGGCTTGGGCACCGCGCGCATTCCAGTGCACGTCGGTGCGCCAGAACGTCGGCTCGGTCTGCTGCAGTGCAGGCAGGGCATCAACATGCGTGACGCCGGCTTCATCCAGTGCCAGCTGCCAGCGCATCAGGCGTTGCGTCATGATTGGCGCTTGTTGCAGGCCGCAGAGCTGCGCCGTTTCCACGCGTGCCTTGTCCGGCACGGTGAGCACGACAAGCTTGATGCCGGCGCTGCGCAGCGTGTCTGCATACGTCTTGAGTGTGGCGATATGCGCTTCGCTCAGCGTATCGCCGGAGGTTTGGCTGCTTTCCCCTGCGGGTTGCAAACCGTCGTGATAAAACAGCCAGCCGGGACAGCCTTCCACCACTTGCGGGCCGAGGTCGCCGAACAGGCGATAGCGTAAGGCGGCTTCCCAGTCGTGCAGGCTTTGCGCATACGGCACGTCGATAGCGCGGTCAATTTCATGGCCGAGCGTTCCGTCGCGCCAGCCGTGCAGATCGAAGATTGTGCCATCGCGATTGGCCGTTACGAGCGATACGAGGGCACCGGCAAAGCCCAGCACGAGCAGGGACGCAACCAGCCAGGCCACGCGTGCATGACGCGTGGCTTCAGGTGCTGCCATCGAAGTGCCGACGCCCTGCTCGCTCATGCGCCGAGTGCCTTCTCCACGCGTGCCAACCAGGCACCTTCTGTAATCAGCGACGGTGCATCCCATTGGCCGCCGGCGTTGGGGCCGTTCATCATCTGGCCTTCGTTGAATTGCCAGACGATCGCACGCGGGTGGTTGGCTTTGAATTCCGGTGCTTCGATGTAATTCAGCAGCGTTTTCCACGGGCCGGTATCGCCAAAGGTCCAGGTCAAGCCGACCGGGCGGTCGATGGCATTGGAAAGCTTCTGCGGAAAGCCGAGATACGGCTGCACCATGCTGTTACCGACCACGTGCACGACTTCAGGGGCAGCGTCGAGCAACGTGTTTTGTTGCACAACCGAACGGACGATGAAGTGGTCCTTGCCGATTTCCTTTTTCTTCTGTGGCGGCAACAGGGCGGCGAGGTCACCGTAGTGGACTTCTTCCATCCAATCGCCCAAACGCTGGCCCGTGCCAGCATTACCGGGTAACGCACCTGCCTGGAGAATGCGGGCCGCAGTGCTGGCGGCAACGGCTTCGGCAGTATGGCCGCTCCAGTGGTAATCGGCGCGCATGTAGCTTTCCAGGTCAGGATCCAGCGTGGCGATGCCCGCCATGGCATCGATGATCGGCAGGCCGATCGACTTGCCGTGATCGAGCATGGCCGTGAAGCGTGTTTTCATGCCGCTCGACAAGGTCATGTTGTCGGGCAGGTTGGCGTCGCAAGCACGACCCTTGAGCGGGGCGATGACGACGACACATTGGATATTGCGTGCGGCCATTTTCTGTGCGGCCTGTTGCATGAGATCGAGATTCTTGAGGCATGCACTGGTGGCATCGTCGGTCAGGCTTTCCCAGCCCGGATAAAGCCAGCCATCGCGACCTTCAATCACAGTACTGTTGTTGGCGGCCCATGCAGCGCGAGGCAAGAGCGAAAGCCCGACGGCAGCGGGAATGGCACCGAACATGGCCAGCATGCGGCGACGCAGTGGATTCACGCTGGCTTGATTCATGTCGTCAGAATTGAAATGGGTCATGAAACGCTTTCGTAGACGAATGGATGAATAAGAGTTAGGCAAAATCGATGGGGCTCAGCGCGCGGTGGGTGGCCAGGCGAGGCTGTCGCGAGCACCGACGAGCATTGGCTTGTCGGCATTGCCGATGACGAACAGGCTGTAGCTGTCGCCGGCAGCCAGTTGTGGCAAGGGCAATGCTGCGGAGCTTGCCGTGCCGCATTGCTCGACCACGCTGGCCTTGACGGGGTTGATGGCGCGTGCCTGCAATGTGCCTTCGGCCAGTGTCTTGAACACCATCGTGTCGGTCCCGGCAACACTGATGTTGGCGCTGCAGTTGGCGACGAAGTTGTAGGCCTGCAACGTTGCCTTCAGGCCGTCGATGTGACCCTGATTTGTAGAGATGGCGCGCATCTGCCAGCCCTGCGCATTGTGCGCGACGGCCAGGGTCACGTATTCGCCAGAGACAGCTGTGCTGTTGTCTTTGTCGCTGCGCGACAGCGTGCGTGAATCGATCGTGACGCGCAAGGGTTCACCTGGGCGCAGTACGGCGTAGCGCGTGACCGTGTAAGGTGCCAGCGTTTGCGCTGCACCACCACCTGTGAAAACCAGTTTGATCGGTTCGGACGATGCATTCAGGACGCGCAGAAAAGACGCGTCTGCGGGTGCCTGCGGGCCATACAGGCTGGCAACTGCAGCCGCATCGGCCATGGCGAGTGGTGCCGTGGTCGCCAGTGATGCACACAGGGTACAGGCCGTGAGGTTGAATGCCGTGCTGCGCCAGAATCCGTACTTCATGTGCTTGCTCCGGAAGTTGAAATTAATACGACAGAATCGTGTTGAAGATCACGCCGCGCGCGCGATCGTCGCCGGATATGCGCCACCGGTATTGCAGCGAGACGTCGACAAATGAACGACCCGCGTTGTACTTGTCTTCGCGGAACCAGTAACGCGCGGATGTGCCGACACCGGCGCCGATGGGGACTTCAGTGTTGACGCTTGAATCGTAGTTGGCACCAATCACCAGGTACGGGAACAACGTTAGACGCGGGCTGACCTTGTCCATGCGGTACATCCGGCCACCTTCAAGCCACGCCACGCCATAGTTGGTTCCAGCCTGTAAATAACGGCCGGCTTCAGCATAGTGCTGTACCGACCACCATGAGGGCATATCGACACGCAAAGCGCTGCCGAAACCGCCCGAATAGGCGATACGTGCAAGCCAATCGCCATTGGCTTGCGAGCCGATCGGCACGAGGCGCTCGAACGCAAAGATTGTGTTGAGCTGCGAGAACGGTTTTACGCGCGCACCGAAACCGGACAGGAATGCACTGGCGCCGGAAGCGCCGCCGCCGTCGGCGACGCCGAAATTGTCGTAGAGGCGTGCATAGACTTCGAACATGCGATCGCCGAGATCGCCATAGGGGCGCCAGTAGAGTTCGCTTGCCGATTGCCAGCTGTTTGCGATGCCGCTGCCCGTGGAAAAACCTGGTTGCAGGCCTGAACCGCGATAGCTGAGCGTGGTGTTGAAACCCCAGTTGCGGGTGACGTCGGCGTGTGCGGTACGCATGTCGTAGACCTGTTGCGCCGTCGGTGCCTGGTTGTCGCCACTGACGGTGGCCGCACCGTCGATGGCACGTTCGAGATAGCGCGCCGCTTCGGCGTTTTGCCCGGCTTGTTCTGCGGCATAGCCGGCATCGGAAATGTTGGCGGGCGAGAGCTTCTGCGTCTTGTCCGCTTCTGCGAAATAGGTCGAGGCAAGCTTGCCGTCGCCCGCGTTCTGCGCGATATAAGCAGCAGTCAGTGGCGGCATCGCGGGCAGCAGGCCGTCATCAATGGCCTTGCGTGCTTCTTTTCGGGCATCACTTTCCTCGCCCGAGTCCATGAGTGCGTTGATCAGCTCGACGCGATGCTGTGCCATCTGCGGTGCTGCGGCCACGGCCTTGCGTGCAGCGGTGATTGCCGCTGCACGATCAAGCTTGCGCGCTTGCTCGGCTTGAGCGACAGCATCCGGTTTCCCGGTCTTCGCGGCCTGGGCAGTCTGTGCAACCTTCACGGCACCATCGGCATCGCTAGCTTTGTCTGTAGCGATTGCGTAGTCGTGCGCAGACGCAAAACCCGGATCGGCGGGATAGACGTCACAGTTCGCGCCAAACTGGTCGCTTGGACAGTCGAACGCCGGGCGATAGACAGGGTCCAGCGGGATGGTGGGGAGATCCTTGTTTTCAGCGATTTGCGCCAATCTCTGGCGCGCATCGAAGCGGCGCTGGGCGATGGGCGGGTCGGTGTCGTTATCGCGCATGCGCAGTGGCGTCAGGATGTCTAGCGCGCGTTGCGGCTCACCACGGGCAATCCAGACATCAGCGATGATGACGCGCGCAATGCGCTGGTTGCGCTCCGTCGCATCACGGATTTTCAGTGCCTTGGCGAAATCTGCATCTGCAGCCTCGGTCTTGCCTTCGGCGGCGAGGGCGTAGCCGCGCAGTACAAACGGCATGATTTCAGTGTCGTCGTTCGCGATGGCTTCGGCCCCCGCGGTTTCCACTGCGCTCAGGTCGCCAGTGGCAAACAGGATATACATCAGTTGGACGCGATGATCGACCTGATCCGGGGCATACAGCACCATCTGGCGCGCGAGTGCGATCGCCTGCTTGATGTCGCCGCGTTGGAAGGCGCCGGATGCTGCCAGCGAAGCCTTCGGTGCCAAGCGATTGCCGATAAAGCTGCGTCGCAGACGGAGATCTTCGTTGTCGCCGAAGCGCTGTACGGCGTCGAGGTCAGCTTTCCATGCGTCCTCATCTTGCCCGGATGCACCGGCCGCATCGATGAAGAGCAGGCGGAAGCGCAACAAATCCGGCCGTAGCGCAATCACCTGGCGCGCGTAGTCTGCGCTGGCCTTGTAGTCCTTGTCGGCATAGGCTTTGTAGGCTTGTTGGGCAAGCGTTAGTGATTCACCGGTCAGTGCATCGGCATTGCCCTTTTGAATGTCTGCCAATTGCGCACGCATTTTCATCAGGCCAGGCACCGGTCCGAGCTGTGCAATTGCGTTCGACAATGCCTTGTTTGCTGCATCGTACCGACGTTGTGCTGCCAATGCATTGGCCAGTAATACGCGCAGCGAGACGACATCGGGGCGCTGGCGAATGGCTTCACTGGCGTTCATTGCCGCCCGCGCATAGTTGTGCGCTGCGTAGTCGGCGTAGGCTTGTTGTGCCACGATGTAGGCTTCTCCACTGAGCGGCAAGTCGACATTCGTCATTGGCGATCGAGCTTGGGCATTTGCCATGCCCGGCATCGACAATATGCAGAGAATCAGTGGTACCGCATACGCAGCACGCAGAAGGAACAGACGTTTCATGGAGCGGCTGAAATCGATAGAGATCATTGGGCAACCACCTGTTCGTCGCGAATACGTTGCTGTTGTTGAATAACGTTTTCCAGGGCCGCGAGTGTGATGACACCACGCGCCACCATGAATTCGCCCACGCGTCCATCCCGGTCAGGGCGATATTCCTGCATGGCGGCTTCAAACGCCTTGCGGCTGACCAGACCTTGCTCGATCAACAGATCGCCGATCAGCGGCACTCGATGTCCAGATGCGGCGGTGGATTCATCTACCGTGATGCCTCGCAGCAGGCGCAGGCCGGTCATGATTTCGCCTTCGCGCACGATTTCCTGGTGCAGCGGCTCGCCTGCCAGCGCGCTTAATTCAGCAAGTGTCGTGTCGCTCAGGATGCTGGCGGTCAGCAGCATCAACTTGCCAGTGTTGCGATCCAGTTTTGGTAGCACGCGATGGCGCACGATGATTTCCAGTGGGAGGCGTGCCGCATCTTCAGGCAATGTTTGCAGATTGAGGCTACCGCGCGACAAGTCTGCCTGGAATGCCAGCGCCTCTGCCAGCGTTTCTTCGTCCAGCCAGCCCTTGTTCATCAGCACGTGGCCAAGTGGAATTTCGTGTGTCTGGGTTTCGCCAAGCGCAGCCTCCAGCTTGCTTTCGTCAATTGCCTGCCATGACAGAAGCAACTCCCCAAGACGCTGGCGACGGTCCTTGAATCCCTCCGCAGAAGGGAAGTCATGCATGGTTTTGTCCCAGGCGAGTCGTTTGCCAGTGACCAGATGGGTGATGAACATTTTCCAGGCGCGTGATACCGCCATGAAATTGACAAAGTTGCCGACCACCATGCGCGGAACGGACAGCACACCGTGTTCCCAGCCGTAGAGACGCGTGACGAAATACGCACGCTGGCTTGCGCGCATCACAAGTGCAATTGCGTTTGTCCACAACACGACCTTGAGCCAGTAGGCGTCGGAGAAGGGTGAGGCCAAGAGATGTGGCAACCAGCCAAAAAGATCGGCAAACGCGAACATCAGGAACTGCACCAGCAGCACGTAGGCAAAAATGCCGACAAGCGCGGTGACGATACCCTTGCGATCGCGCATCAAGAGATAGCGGTTTGCGAACGATCCTGTCCAGCCGGTTTGTTTCCAGCCCTGTAGTCCGATGCCGAGCGTCCAGCGAGCACGCTGACGATAGGCCGTGAGAAAGGTATCGGGAAAATATTCCCGTACGCATAGCGGCATGGTGATGGTGAGTTCGCGTTCCTTGCCGAGGCCGAACCAGGCCTTGCGACGCGTGGTGAATTGCACCGGAAAACGCGCAAAGATGGAGCGCATGCCCATTTTTCCGAGGCGAGCGCCGACGTCGTAGTCTTCGGTCAGGCTTTCCGTGTTGAACGGCTGGTTGTTCGATTCTGCGCTCAGACCGAGCAGCGCACGGCGTGAAAAGCATGTGCCGACGCCTGCTGAAGGCACCGAGCTGACAAGGCTTTCGCGTACGACCAAATCCTTTGCATGCCACTCGGCGAACTCATCCATGTACGTGCCTGCGACGAGCTCGAACCAGTTGCGTTCGAGCGAGGCGACTGGCAACTGGATCATGTCCATGCGCGGCAGCAGGTAATTGAAGAAGCGCAACTCCACCGGATGCAGCACGTCCTCGCTGTCATGCAGGATGACGCCGGCGAATTCAATACCGGAAATCTGTTCTTGCTTGAAAATCGCGGCGATGACCCAGTTCAGGCAATCGGCCTTGCAGGTGGGGCCATCGTGCGGCACCTCGACGCGACGCAATTGCTTGTAGCGGCGGCGCATGCGTTCCACTTCGGCAATCGTCTGGTGGTCGTTCGGATATGTGCCGACGAAGATCATGTAATTGCGGTAATCCATGACCCGTACCATGTCTTCGATCATGGCTGCGACCACGTCGTATTCGTGCCATGCCGGCACCATGACCGCGAGTGGCTGTTCGTCGCGCTCGTAGAGCTGCGCGCGCGTCAGCGGCTTGTAGACCCGCTCGACCGTGAAACGGCGATAGATCGTACGCGTCCAGTACCAGGCATCGATGAACAGGTCGTCGAGGCTGGACAGCAGGATGATGACCGCCACTGTGGCCGCCATGTATTCAAGCCACTGGTAATAGTGGATGACCGCATAGCTTCCATACCACTGGAGTAACTCAAGACTCACGGCGTACCCCAGCCCTGGTGGCGTGCCAGACTCACACGCCACGCTTGTCTACGCATGAGGCTGGCGACTGCCAATGCAGGCTTCACGACTTATTCTTGCTCCGGCGACGTACGTAGTTGGCAAATACGACCAGTGCGACCACAAGACCTGCCAGTACAGCAATGCTCCACAGTGCACCGCCCCATGAGCTTTCATCATCATCGGCTTGGACGACGCCGCCCTGATGATGGGAGTCGAGCTGACGCAGGAGCCCGCTGTCATCCACAATCGCCACGTCGCCACGCGAGAGCGTCAATGTGGCCGGAAGTACTGCCGGTGTGTCGCCGATGCTTGAGTACGAGATGCCATGCTCTCCGTTGGCTTTCACCACCTGAATCACGCCTGCACGATTCAGTCCGGAAATGTCGGCCAGTTTCGTGCCCGACGAGTCGGTCAGCGAGAGTCGATCTTGCGCGAGCTGTGCAGGGCTTTTCGGCGAATCCAGCGGAGCGTCAATGGCAAGGAAACTGTCTTTCGGGCTGGCCGTGGTACCGGCCTGCGTGACGTTGAAGGTCGCACGTGTCGGGGCAATGCCGCTCACGTTGGCGAGACGGGCAACGCGCGTCAGCGTGCCGGTGGCATCCTGCAGGTACGCCGCCGGCACGATCACATTGGCTTCCCAGGCAAAGCGCGCGACCATGCCGGTGAAGTTGTCATCGAAACTTGCACGACTGAGGACGAGGTGACTGCTCGGCAGTACGGCGATGGCATGACCATGACCACGCGCCTGGCAACCGCCTTCCGGCTGGCGATCGAAGACGATGCGCAGGAGGTTGGTCGGGCCGAGCGCGTAGCGCGGGATATGTGCGGAAATGCGCTGCGGCTTGCCGTTGCTGGCAAGAATTTGTGTGCCAATCAGTACATCGTTGAAGTAAATCGAGGCGGTTTGCGCAGTGTTGTTTGCCGTCGGCGCAGTCAACGTGTCGAACACGACTTCAGATGGAAGCTTACCGTCGCCGGCAGCTGCACCAAGATCGAAGGTTGCGTCCCATGTCGCGCGATCCTGCACGTCGAGCGTGCCTGGTTCCCCACCCAGCTGTGATAACGCAATCTCGCTGCCGCGTGCGTTCGGAGCGTTATCGATCTCGTGCACGACAAGGTGATTCGTCATGCCGATCGGGCGCCATGTCCGCGCAAGCACTGCAACGCCGGCGTTGTCGCTCACCACGATGACGGGCGAGCCGCCAAGACGCATCAGACGAACTTCACCAGCTTTGGGTTGTGTTGCAATCGCGCCGACTGCAGTGTTGCGCCACGTATCGAATGCCTTGGCGGCCTCTGGTGATGCGCTGACAACCTGAGCGCGCAATGCATCCAGTGCCGTACCCACGATGCGCAGCAAGGTATCGTCGGCGATGATGATGTCGGGGGCAAATGCGCTGCGTGGTGCGAGCGCAATCAGTGCTCCGACTTCAGCCGCATTGGCCAGCTTGTGCGAACCACCTGAACTCAATGCTGCAAACGCAGGAATCGAGCGCAAGGCCGCCGGTACATTGATTTGTCCAAGATTGACGGTATCGCCGATGGCCGGCAGGGCGCTGGTGGTGGGTGTACGGCCGTCGCGCTGCAGCAGCGCAACGGTACGCCAGCCGGCGTCAAATCCCGGTGCCGTGACAGCACGTGAACCCAGCATGACGACTGGCTTGTCGGGCAGGGCACTCCAGGCACTACGCAAGTCGACAATGGCGTTTGGATCGTAGCGGTAAGTCAGGCGCGATGTTGGATCGATGCGCCAGAGATTGCCGATGGCGGTTTGATCGGTACAGATATTGTCGTTGATGACTGAAGACCAATTGAGGCCGACGCGTATAAAGCCATTCTTGCGCGGCGAGCCGTCGACACCAATACTGATCGAGGCATCGCCTTGATTCTGGCTTGGGCTGCGAGCGACGACCGGTGAGCCGTCGACGGACACCATCAAGGTGACCCGGCCGCCATTCTCGTGCATGTAGTTGCCGTCTATCTGCAGTGTCGCATCCGTCAACGGAATGCCAGCGGGGACAGGAAGGTAAAGCTCTTGCGCACTTTCCGGTGCATGCAGCACGATCGGATTGCGAATGCCCAATTGAAACAGGGACAGGGTGCGAGTCGCGAGCCCGGTGCTGCTGCCTAGTTGGGCAAAGCCGCCGGCAACATCGCTTGAGGGCTGGGTGTAGGCATTGGCGGAAAACATCAGCAACACCCCCAGTGCGTACTGATAGAAATGCACTACCTTGCGCGAAGACATTTCAAGAGCCATGTGTTCTTCCCTCTGTTGGGCGCATGACTAACCAGCTGTCAGCCCGCACCTGCCTATTGTCAAAAATCGGATATCGAAGATCAAGCTGTAATAAATGGAACGAACCTGTTTGGCATGGTCGTTCCAAACTGCCACATCAAGCAGCCATAGCTTGATCGCAGACGAATTCACTAACAGGGTGGCCAGTCAAGGCAGCCACGATGCGCTGCGATGCGTGTCCATCTCCGTAGGGATTCAGATGGCGCGAGAAATCGCTCCAGGCGTCGTCGTCGTCGTAGAGTGCACTGACGGATTCGACAATGCCAACGGTTTCGGTGCCCACCAGCTTGACAGTGCCTGCCTGCACAGCCTCCGGGCGCTCGGTGACATTGCGCATCACGAGTACCGGTTTGCCGAGTGACGGGGCTTCTTCCTGTACCCCGCCCGAGTCGGTGAGGATCACGTGAGCGCGTTGCATCAGACGCACGAAGCGTGCGTAGTCCAACGGCTCGATCAGATGCACATTGGGCAAGCCCGCCAATCTTGATTGAACCGGGCCTTGTACATTCGGATTGAGGTGAACCGGGTAGACGATCTCGATGTCGTCGCGGCTGGCCAGTTGTGCGAGGGCTTCGCAGATATTGGCAAAGCCGGACCCGAAGTTTTCGCGACGATGGCCGGTGACCAGCAGCAATTTCTTGTCGTCTTGCAGGAAAGGAAAAGCAGCATCCAGTTGCTGACGTAGCGCACCGTCGGCTTCGATACGACGCGTGGTCTGCAGCAATGCATCAATGACGGTATTGCCGGTGACGATGATCTTGCCACCGAGATTTTCCGCTTCCAGGTTCTGGCGCGAGGACAGCGTCGGGGCAAAGAGCATGTCTGCATAGACATCAATGGTGCAACGGTTCATTTCTTCCGGCCAGGGCTGGGACATGTCGCCGGTACGCAAACCTGCCTCCACATGGCCGACCGGAATACGACGATGGAAAGCTGCCAGCGCCGACACCATGGCCGACGTCGTGTCGCCATGAACCAGAACGCGATCCGGGCGCACCGTTTCCAGCACTTCGTCGAAAGCACCAAGCATGCGCGCACTCAATCCGTTGAGCGACTGATTTTGGGTCATTAGTTGCAGGTTGTAGTGCGGTGTTATGTCGAACAGCTCCAGCACTTGCTGCAGCATTTGCTGGTGTTGACCGGTCACACAAACGACGGATTCGATGTGAGCATGGCTTTCCAACGCCTGTACGAGGGGAGCCATTTTGATGGCTTCGGGGCGTGTGCCAAAAACGGAAAGGATCTTCATGAATTCACACGAAATAAAACTGCAGATTCTACCATGGGGCTTTGCGAATATAACCGGAATGTAGGGGATGCCCTATTGCCCTGAGGTATGTGGTATGGCAGTTTTGTTAAAGTAAGAATCCTCTATTTCACTGATTTTAATGTCATTTGTATTTTTTATTACAGGATATTCCGTGGGAAGTGGAGGTGGGGGTGTGCGCTGTAAGCGCTGCTTCAGTTATCCGCTGAACTGAATAAATTGAACATTGAAAAGTGGTGTTGGAAAGATCATTTTTGCGGAATCGAGTCACTAAAAGGGTTCGGCAAAATGAAAAAGAACGATGCCAAGAGGTCGGTAAACCGTTGAGAGTAGCGTCGGAGACTTGTTCCTTTCGGCTGGGGTTGGAGGCCGGAAAGCCTGTGTTACTATCGCGGGTTCTCACTTCGGGGGCCGGGGGTTTTCGGTCGCCGAAAGATGATCATAAAAAGCAAAAAGATCGGCACGCAGGGGGCGGCAACGCTCCGTGCATCAGCGGCCGGCGTCTTCTATAAATTTCGCACTAGCAAGGATGACTCATGAAGATTCATGAATATCAGGGCAAAGAACTTTTGCGGAAGTTCGGTGTTCCTACCCCCCGCGGCATTTCCTGTTTGTCGGTTGAAGAGGCTGTCAAGGCTGCTGAAACCCTGGGCGGCAACATCTGGGTTGTTAAAGCCCAGATTCACGCTGGCGGTCGCGGCAAGGGCGGCGGCGTCAAGGTTGCCAAGTCGCTGGACGACGTTCGCGCCAAGGCCACCGAAATTCTCGGCATGCAGTTGGTCACGCACCAGACCGGCCCGGAAGGCCAGAAGGTTCGTCGCCTGCTGATCGAAGACGGCGCCGACATCAAGAAGGAATACTACGTTGCTGTCCTGACCGACCGCGCTACGCAGAAGGTTGCCATCATGGCTTCCTCCGAAGGCGGCATGGACATCGAAGAAGTTGCTCACGCAACGCCTGAGAAAATCCTCAAGGAATTCGTTGATCCGCTGGTCGGCCTGTCCGACAAGCAAGCCGAAACGCTGGCGCGCGGCATTGGCGTGCCGGACGCTTCCGTTGCTCAAGCTGTGCAAGCGATCAAGGGTCTGTATACCTGCTATATGGAAACCGACGCTTCCATGGCCGAAATCAACCCGCTGATCCTCGAAGGCAACGGCAACATCAAGGCGCTGGACGCGAAATTCAACTTCGACTCCAACGCCCTGTTCCGTCACGAAGAGATCGTTGCTTACCGCGATCTGGATGAAGAAGATCCGGACGAAATCGCTGCTTCCAAGTTCGACCTGGCCTACATCGCCCTCGACGGTAACATCGGCTGCCTGGTGAACGGCGCTGGTTTGGCCATGGCCACAATGGACACCATCCAGCTGTTCGGCGGCTCGCCGGCCAACTTCCTCGACGTGGGCGGCGGTGCTACCACCGAGAAGGTCACCGAAGCGTTCAAGATCATGCTCAAGAACCCTGAAGTCAAGGGCATCCTGGTCAACATCTTCGGCGGCATCATGAAGTGCGACACCATCGCCAATGGCGTGGTTTCCGCAGCCCGTGAAGTCAAGCTGTCGGTCCCGCTGGTCGTCCGCATGAAGGGTACCAACGAAGACCTCGGCAAGCAGATCCTCAAGGAATCCGGTCTGCCGATCATCTCTGCCGACACCATGGCCGAAGCCGCGACCGCCATCGTCGCCGCGGTCAAGTAAGGAGCATCTGAATGTCTATTCTGATCAACAAGAACACCAAGGTCATTACCCAAGGTATTACCGGCAAGACCGGCCAGTTCCATACCGA
>Ga0310811_10004242_pt1 | contig 18022 bp, 13 predicted proteins | sample YCmetagenome_FD_207642 | JGI IMG/M metagenome (GOLD analysis project Ga0310811, IMG submission 207642) | Soil microbial communities from experimental microcosm in Duke University, North Carolina, United States - YC | ecosystem: Engineered > Artificial ecosystem > Soil microcosm > Unclassified ...
AATTGACTGTCGTCTTTTCCATTATATCCTGAACGTCCTTCACTTTTCTTCCCAGAAAGCTGTAAATCTGCAGCGTAAAGGTCTTATTAGGATCTTTGGTCAGTTCGAAGGTGATATAGGAAACTGCGGGGTTTGGATAAAATTTTATGACTTTATGGTCAGGTTCGGACAATGGGCCCCGTGCCTGGCTTCTCGCCTGGGTTGATATCAGTAGAATAATGGATAACATGATGTAAAAAATCCTCATAGACGGGTATATTTTACATATGGTGCCAAAATAGTCATATCTTCTCAAAGATACAAATTAGCCCTGAAAATAATGCAATAAATTAATGGACCGGATTGGACCGATCGTTTTTTTAATCAATTGATTTACACCTAATTAATAACGGACAGGGTCTTTTGGATCGCGGCAAAATCAGGGAGGTCGGAGGCTGTTTCGAGGACCTCCGCATAGCGGACGATCCCTGTCTTATCGATGACGAAGGCCGATCGTTTGGAGACGCCTTTCATGTCGAGTACGAAAGTATCGTAGAGGGTGCCATATTCGGAGGAGACCTCCTTATTGAAATCGCTGAGAAGCGGGAAATTGAGCCGCTGATCTTCTTTGTACCTGGCGAGGGTGAAAACGGAGTCGACGCTGATGCCGAACACCTGGGCGTTGGCCTGATCGTAGAGTGCGATGTTGTCGCGCGTGCTGCAGAGCTCTTTTGTGCAGGTGCTGGTGAAGGCCTGGGGAAAGAAGAGGAGCAGGACGTTCTTGCCCCGGTAGTCGCTGAGCGTCACTTTTTGCTTTTCGGTATTATAAAGGGTAAAATCGGGGGCCTCCTGGCCCGGCTGGATAGCGGGAAAGCTCATGAGCAGTCTTTTAGGCGGTAAATGTACTGAAAATGCGCTTTTGGCTAAAATCGCGGATCGTGAAATCCGCTGGGATTTTTTTCCCGGTTGCGATCCAGCAGGCCGCTGTACGAGAGGGATAGCTCGAAACCGCCGCGGCTATTGCTGACCGTGTTGAGCCGGGATACGTTGACGTCATAGCTGAGGCCGAGGTTAAAGGAGTACATCTCGAGCTTGATCACGGGGATGAGGGCGTCATTCCACCGAAGCAGGGTACCGAGGGTAAAGACGTAGGGATAGTTGTCGGGGTCGGGGCCGAGCTTGTAAGAATAGAGGACGCCGCCGATGGTCTCCGTCGAGGGGCCCTGGCGGGAATAGTCAGCATAGAGTGAAAAATAGGAATAGTCATTGACCCCGATCTTTACACCGGCGGAGAGGACGATCTTGGGGTCGAGCTCGACGGTGGGGTTCTTATAGAAAGAGTTCTTTGGCCGGTTGAGGTGATGATAGGCGAAACCCACGTACATCGAGTTGGCGTTCTCGGCGCCGAAGGCCGTATTGAAGCTGATGCCCAGGCTGCCGTCGAGGTAGTGGACGTTCGGGGAAAGTATTGTCTCGCCGTTTGGGAGGGCCGGGTCATAGGCCGTACCGTTGAACTGGCTGTTGGTCGTCACTTTTGAGAGGTCGAGGGTTTTCTCGACGAGGCCGCCCATGAAGCCCAGTGAGAGGAACATGGGCTTATCGTTGCTCAGGGATTTATGGTAGTTGAAGGCAGGCAGGAGTTCCGTTGTGGTCAGCGCGGCGGTGCCGGCTTTATCGTAGAGAATTTGCAGGGCCGTGGTGAAATAGTCGTTTTGGTTGCCGACGGGCCATTTCACTTCCGCGTTGAGCGATCCTGTGCGGTAGGCGTCGGTGAAGCTGTTCCATTGGTCGCGGAAGACCGTCTGGACGCGGTAGTCGCCGGTGAAGATACCGGCCAGGGAAGGATTGCGAAGAAGCGGCGTTTCATAGAACTGGGAGAAATGGATATCCTGGGCCCGGGCGGCGGTGCCCAGGAGCAGGAGGAGTATGATGACTATTCTTTGTTGTCTCACGAATTAGTTTTTATTGTCCGCTATCGCACCAGTGTGACGGAGCCGTGTATCGCCACAACCTGAGCGTTCTCACAAATCACTTCCACCATATAGACATAGGCGTCCGCCGGAGCGGGATGGCCGTTGAAATTGCCGTCCCAGCCCATGTCCTGGGCGTTGGCCGGGAAATCGCGCCGTTGGAAGACCATCTGTCCCCAGCGATTGAAGATGGTCAGGGACTGGACATTGTAGAGACTTTTACCGCGGGGGTAGAAGACATCGTTGACCCCGTCTCCGTTTGGCGAGAAGGTGTTCGGCATAAAGATATTGTCGGTGGTGCAGACCGTCTTGATGAAGACGCTGTCCATCGCCTTGCAATTGTTGGTGTCCGTCACCGTCACTATATACTGAGTACTCAGGAGCAGGGTTGCTACGGGGTTGGGACAGTCGGAGCAGTCGAGATTTGTCGCCGGCGACCAGCTGTAGCTGGTGACGTCGCTGCTGTAGGTAAGGGGGATCGTCACCGGGAAGCCGAGGGGCGTGGTGATCTGTTTGGGACCCTTGATCACCGGGACCGGGTTGATGGTGAACTGCTTGCTGGTGGTATCCGCGCAGCCGAAGCTGGTGGATGCAATGAGGGTGACGGTGTAGTTGCCCGCGTCCATGTGGATGGCCGGATCCTCGACTTTTGCGGTCTGGCCGTTGCCAAAATTCCAGGCCCAGTTGATGGTATCCACCTGGGGGGCGTCGATGGAGCCGTCGAATTGGATGATCCCGGCACAGGCCAGGCTTCCGAGGGCGATCGAGGGATGGGGCGTCTGGTAGACGTGGATCGTGTCGAGATAGGTCTCCGAGCAGCCGCTGTCCGTCGTTACTTTCAGGGCAACCTGCCAGGCACCGGGCTTATTGAAGAATTTGGAGACGTTGAAGCCCCCGGTGCCGGGTGACTGGGTTTGAGTTGGCGAGCCATCGGCGAAAGTATAGGTCTCCGTGGCGAAGCCGTTATTGGAGATGGTATAGTCGGTGAGGACGACGATGCTGCTGTCGCAGAACTTATGTTTGCTGGCTGTGAAGAAGGGGGTGGCGCCCAGTACCGTGATGATATTCGGGCCGCCGATGGCAACGATACAGCCGGTGGAGTCCTGCAGTTGTATCAAGGGCCGGTAGTTATTGGGGTTTCGGTAGATATGGAAAGAGGTGCTGTCGCCGGAGGAGTCGGTCGCGTTGTCGCCGAAGTTGAGGAAAAAGCTGGTATAGCCCGGGACGACGATGCTGAAATTGACGAGCACCGAGTCACAATGTTCGAGCGGGCTATATTTGAGCTTTGTGCCGGTAATTGGGTTTAGCACGAGTATGCGCCGGTTCAGCGAGTCGTAGCAGCCGCCCGGGCCGATGGCATAGAGCGTGGCGGTGAAGGTGTCGATGGTGTTATAGAAGTGGGAGGTGACGGGCAGTGTGGAGGTGCTGCCGTCGCCGAATTTCCAGTATAGGGAATCGTAGAATTTGGAGTGGGAGGTGAACAGCGTTTGGAGAGGGGTACAGATGGCTGTTGTGTCGGCGATGTCGAAGGCAGCGACGGGATTTTGGATATTGACGGTTTTGGTGACCTGGTTGGTACAGTTGTTCGTATCGGCGACCTGTAGGGTGACGTTGTAGGTTTGGCCGGCGTTGGCGAAGCTGTGCGAGCCGAGATGGTCACTGGGGCTGCTGTCGCCATAGGTCCAGGTCGGTTTGAGGCCAAAGCCGAGGGAGGAGTCGAGGAAGGTGAGGGGCACGCCGGGGCAGTAGAAGCTGTCGGGGACGCCGAAATTCGCGATCGGCGAGGTGATATGGACGGAATCAGGGGAGGTCCAGGTATCGTGGCAGGCGCCGTCGGAGATGGCCAGGGTGATGTGGTAGTAGCCGGTGTCGGTATAGGTGTGACTTTGCCTGGGATGGATGAGGGTAGGGTCATTTACGAGGGCGGGGCTGGTGCCGTCGCCAAAGGTCCAGGCCCAGGCTATGATGGGTTTGTTTGTCGGATCGGCGCTGGAGCTGTCGGAGAAGACGGTGGGGCCGTTCTTGCAACCACCGCCGGAGGGCGGGAAGTTGAAGTGGGCGGTAGGGCCGACGATGGGTATGGGTGAGGCTGAACTCGTGACTTGACAACCATAGATATCGACGGTTGTCAAGGTGACCTGATAGACGCCATTTGTGTCTATGCCTGTGTGATCGAAAGGGTAGGATGTAGTGTCTGCTTTCGTGGTACCATAGTTCCAAATATAGGAGCTTATATATTGGGACGTATCGACCGCAGGTGGGCCAGGAGTGAGGGTTGTAGTGGAAGGAATGGCGAAGGCATTATGCTTACAAGGCGTCGTCGTAAGAGGGGTGAAGGAGGGGAACACCTTGGCGAGAAGGAGTTGTTTTGTATAGGTCTGGGTGCAGGCGCCGTCGGTGATGGTCAACGAGACAGGATAGGGAGTATACGTGCCGTAGTCGTGGTGAGGCGTGGGACCGAGAGTGTTTGAGATTAGTCCGTCGCCAAAGTTCCATGTATAGTTGGTGGGGTTGCTGGTCAGCGAAGAATCGATAAAGTCGACGCGGGCTATGTTAGGGTCGCAGGCGACCTTCCAGCCGAAATTTGGGAAGGGGGGATTGACGACCAGGTTATGGGATACTTTTAAGGGGCAGCCTTGATTGAGAACGAGGAGAGTAATTGACGTTGGGGGAGTGTTGGCCGGCTTGCTATAGGAATAAAAGATGGTGTTGGTGACTTGAGGGCCGGAAGTATTGCCGTCGCCATAGCTCCAGTCGTAAACGTAGGAGGAATTATTGGGCGTGGCGGTGAGCAGGATCTGATCGCGGCCGCATACCGAAGTGATAGTATTGCCTGATGCGTCCGTGATGGTGAAATCGGGGGGCGGGCCGGGTGCAGGGGTACCGACGAGGACCGTGCTTGTCGCTTGCGCGGTGCAGCCGTCGGAAGTAGTCACTGTTACGCTGATATTATAGTTGCCCGGTGTTCCGTATGAAAAAGTTGGGGTAGCGGAAGTGGAGGTTGACGGATTGGCGCCGGGTGCGTTCCATTGATAGCCGCTGATCGGCGAGACGCTTGACACGCGGACCGTTGGAGATATATTGTCGGAGCTCCCCGATCCGGCGACACAAGTGCCGAGGTTGTTCGCATTGTTGATGGCGACCGTGGGAGCCGCGATATGGATATAGCCGGCTTTTACGGTCGTGCCGGAACAAATGCCGGAGCCGCCGCTGGTCGTCAGCCGCACATCGAAGACGCCGGTTGTTGCATAGGTATGCGAGGGGTTTTGGCGGGTGTCGGTCACGCCGTCGCCAAAGTCCCAGTACCATGAAGTGGGATTGCCGGGGCTTTTATCGGTGAATTGCACCGTAAAGTTGGGTTGACAGGAGACCGTGTCATTGGCTGCGAAATCCGGAATAGGTGCGTATGTCACGGTGATCGGGATGATGGTAGAGTCCACACATCCCGGGTATCGGTTGATCAGCTTTACATTATAGGTGCCGAGGGCGGTATAAGACTTTTTGGCTGGCGAGGCGCTGGCTCCGGTGCCGTCGCCAAAGTCCCAGAAGCTGCCCGGGGAGGCGGGGGTCGAGGTGTTGGTAAAAGTGACCGGGCTATTTAGGCAGGTTGTGGCCGGGGCGGTAAAGCTGGCCGCGTATTGGCTGAAGCTGATCGTCTTTTGGAGGGTCTGACTGCAGCCCAGGCTGCTGTTGATCTGGAGATTTACCGTGTAGTCACCGGAATTGGGGAAGGTGATATTCGTGGGATTGGCAAGGTTTGAGCCGGCAGGGCTGGCTCCGGTGCCGAAATTCCAGGCATAGGTGAGATTTCCCGGGCCCGCGGTCTGGTTGATGAAATTGACGTTGAATGGGGCGGTACAGCCCGGGGAGACCTGATCGTAGTTGAAATTGGGCTGAATGCCGTCTACGACCCGGATATAGCGGACCAGTGTGGCCGTGTTGGAACAACCCCCGCTATTGGCCACCGTGAGGACAATGTTGAAATAGCCGGGCTGGGAATAACTGTGGGCGGGATTTGGTTGATTCGAGGTAGTTCCATCTCCGAAGTTCCAGTTCCAGGAGACGAGGTTTCCCTGCCTGGGATCCGACTTGTCGGTGAACTGGATCGTCGCGGGCGCGCAGGCCACCTGCAGGTTCGAAGTGAATGCGACATTGGGGGAAGGGTAGACGGTGATATAACTGTCTTTCCGGATGGCATTGGAACCGTCTTTGTTACGGACGATGAGGGTGACCGTATAGGTTCCGGGACTCCCGTAAGTAACGGTGGGGTTTTGTTGGTTGGAGGTCTGGCCGTTGCCGAAGTCCCAGCTCCAAAAAATGGGGTTGCCGGAGGACTGGTCGGTTAATTGGACGCGGAGGGGACCACAGCCGGCCGTCGGGGTAGCGGAGAAATCGGGGTTGGGGCCCTGGGCATCAATTTTCCCTAATCCCAGCCAAAAGAAGCAGCCAAAAGCAGCCAAAAGTTTTCGGTTCAACGAAACGCGTTTAGGTAATCGAATAGTGGTCTTTCCAGCCGGGTTGCCGACCGCTTTTGTTAGGAATTTAGAACTGCAATCGAAGGGAGGCGGATCACTGTTTTTTCAGCTGCAGGATGTTGGTTGTTTGGTTAACGGTGTCGGTGCATTTGGCGGAGACACTATCAGAATAGCTGTCTTTGATCGTCCAGGTCTCGTTCAGGTACACCAGCGGCGCACCCGCACCGGGAAAATTGGCGGTTATGGTCCGGGCGACGATGTTGTCCGACCATGTACCGGAGGCCGAGGCGCTTCCTTTTGTTCCCGTTACGGTGTTATTGGCGTCAAATTTAAAGAGATAACCTGAGAAAGCAGCAGTGATATCGCTATCATTTTGCTTATAGCCACTGACATACCAATATCCGTCTGTCATGATGGATACTGCTTCCTTCTGTGCTTGTTTTTGGATGTATTTCTTGCACGAATAGAAGGACAAACTGAGGGCGGATATGGCGATGAAAAACAACGAACGCTTCATAGGCTATTGAATTTATATTCAAAATTTATAAATATTATCGTATTTATCAAGTAAATACCCTAAAAAATAGCTGATATCGAGGGATTTTCCGGTCGTTTTGAGGCATAATTCCTCGCTGGTATAGCGCCGGCCCCACCGATGGATGTTTTCGCGGAGCCATTTGAGCAGGGGGGTGGTATCTCCCCGGCCGATGGATCCCTGCCATCCGGCGACCTGGTCCTTTGCGGCCGCAAAGAATTGGGCTGCATAAAAGCTGCCGAGGCTGTAGGTCGGGAAGTAACCGAAGCTGCCATGACTCCAATGGACGTCCTGCAGGCAACCGCGTTTGTCGTCAGGTACGGTAACGCCGAGCCAGGACGCGTAGTGTTCGTTCCACCAGGCGGGGATCTCGGTGGTGGAGAGGCTCCCTTCGATCAGCTTTTTCTCCAGCTCGTAGCGGATCATGACGTGGAAATGATAAGAGACCTCATCGGCTTCGGTTCGGATGAGGGAGGGCTGGACCTTGTTGATGGCCTTATAGAACATTTCCAGCGAAACGGCCCCCAGCTGTTTCGGGAAGACCGTCTGTAGCCGCGGGTAAACCGTCTGCCACCATTCATAGCTTCTGCCTATGTTATTCTCCCAAAGCCGTGACTGGGACTCATGGATGCCGAGGCTGGCATATTCACCCAGGGGCAGGCCGTAGTATTCGGCGGGCAGCCCTTGTTCATAGAGGGCGTGGCCCGTCTCATGGATACAGCTCCAGGTCATATTGCTGAAGTCCTGCTCATCGACGCGGGTGGTTATCCGGACGTCGAGGCTGTTGAAGTTGGTGGTGAAGGGATGCTCGGACAGGTCCTGGCGTCCTGCATCGAAGTCGAAACCCAGCTGACGGATCAGCTGCATTCCGAAGTCCCACTGTTGTTGTTTTGGATAGTTGCCGTGCAGGAACTGATCGTCGACGGGCGGGCCGCCGGCGATGCGGTTCAGCAGATGCCTCAGTGGTTGGCGAACTTCGGCAAAGACCTTGTCCAGCAGGGCGACGGTCGCGCCTTTCTCGTATTGATCCAACAGCGCGTTGTAGGGATGTTGCTCATAACCGGCGAGCTCGGCCTCTTGCTTTTTCAGCCCGATCATATTCTGCAGCTCGGGACTGTACACGGCAAAGGAGTTTTTCGCGCGGGCTTCGAGCCAGGTGTGAAAACAACGAGAGCTGGCTTCGCTGAGGGTGCGGACGAAGGCGGGGGTGAATTTCTTTTGCTTTTTGTAGTCTTCCAGGCTCAGGGCGACATTGCGTTGCTGATCGTCGGCAAGATCCTGGCGGCCATGCAGCTCTTCCAGCAGCTGACCGAATGCGGGGGCGGTGAACCATTCATGTGCGATCTCCGAAAGGGTTGCCAACTGGCGCGCACGGAATTCGGCGCCCTTTGGCGGCAGATAGGTCTCCTGGTCCCATTGAAGCACTGCCGCTGAAAATTTTACATCGGCAATCTTTTGCATTCGAGCCGTATATTCGCCGTAGAGGTCTGCTGTCGACTTTGTTAAGATCATTTTAACAATATTTAATGTGGCCGGGAGGCTAAACATTCCGAAATTAATCGCATTTTGAATAGTATGAAAAAAAATTGCTGGTTGTTGCTTGCTTTGCCGCTGTTTATCCCCGTGTTGTTGCGAGCGCAGAAGGTAGATTCCATGATGAGCATTTACGCCGAGCGGTTCCCCCAGGAGAAGGTATATGTCCATTTTGACAAGAATCTTTATCATGGAGGAGAGACGATCTGGTTCAAAGCCTATGTTTTTTCGGGGGCCGATCCTTCTCTTTTCAGCAAGAACTTTTATGCGGAGCTATCCGATCCTTCGGGGGCTGTTATCCAGCGCAAGGTGTACCCGATCTCGGAGTCAAGCCTGGCCGGCAATTTCGATCTGCCCAAGGATGTAAAATCGCGGCACCTGCATTTTCGGGGTTATACCACGTGGATGTCGAATTTCGACACCACTTTTTATTTTGAAAAGGACATTCGCCTCTATGACCCGCGGGACAGCGTTATTACGGTGACCGTGGTTCCCCGGGAGACGCGGCTACAGTTCTTTCCGGAAGGCGGGGATCTTGTGGCCGGAGTGGAGGGGATGGTCGCTTTCAAGGCAAATGACCAGTTCGGCCTGCCCGCGAATGTTAGGGGCGCGATACAGGACAAGACCGGAAAGGAGGTGCTCAGCTTTGTATCCGAGCATGATGGGATGGGTCGGTTTCCGATCACGCCTGAAAAGGGCGACTCCCTGGTGGCGGTGTGGAAGGATGATAAAGGTGTCGAGCATCGCACGGGATTACCGACGGTGAGGCCTGCCGGAGTGGTGATCCGGGCTATTTCCGCCAACCAGAAGGTGTTGTTCTCTGTGGCCCGGAGTGCGGAGGGAGCACCGGAGCAAAAGCATCTAACGATCATCGCCCACATGCATCAGCATCTGGTCTATAAGGCCCGGATCACGCTTGAAGAGAATTTCATGAGTGGGGGGACGATACCGACCGGCCAGCTGCCCAGCGGGGTCTTGCAGCTTACCGTCTTTAATTCGAATATGGTGCCAATGGCTGAACGGGTAGTGTTTATCAATAATCACGATTATCTTGTCAAACCCAATGTGGCGATGCAGATGAAGAGCGTCGCCCGGCGGGGGAAGAACAGCCTGATGATCGATGTGGACGACACGCTCCGGGGTAATTTCTCCCTTTCCGTGACGGATGCCACGGCCGATGGTTTGTTCCCGGATGAGGACAATATTGTGTCCCGGCTGCTGCTGACGGGAGAGCTGAGGGGAAAGGTCCATGATCCCTATTATTATTTCAATGGTACGGCGGACAGCCTTATGGCACAATTGGACCTGGTGATGCTGACGCATGGATGGCGAAGGTTCAAATGGGATGCCCTGGTGCGGGGACAGCTGCCGGTGATCAAGAATCCCGAGCAGGACTATCTTTCGATGCGGGTCGAGGTGTTGGGGGTGGATCCGTATAAGATCGCCAAAGATGAATCGCTGAACGTCATCATGAGCAAGAAGGATTCGAGCACGCAGATGTATGCGGTGCCGCATATTGCCGGGACCAAGTTTGGTCTTACGGGGCTTGTCTTTTATGATACGGTCAAGGCTTATTATATGTTCAATGTGAACCATGCGCTTTCCAACCAGGCGGCGGTAACCTTTAATACGGGACTCGTACCGGGGGTAAGGTCGGCAAAACCGCTGTCCAGCGCCTTCGAGGGCTGGACGGCCGAGGATTCCGCTTATCTGCGGCGTAACCGGTATATCGCGCAGGAAGAGGCGCGGGTGCGGCCGATCGATAATCAGAAGGTGAAGACGCTTGAAACGGTCACTAAAACCGCGCGAGTTAAGAGCGACAAGGAAAAGCTGGATGAGAAATATGCTTCGGGTTTGTTTTCCGGCGGCGATGCATACGTCCTTGACCTGGTGAACGACAACCTGGCCTCGGCTTATCCGGATATCTTTACTTACCTTCAGGGGAAGATACCGGGGTTGCAGATCACGACCGGCCAGGGGCCGGGGGGAACGGCTTCTTTGTCCTGGCGCGGTGGGCGGCCGAGTCTTTATCTGAATGAGATGCAGACCGATGCCCAGCAGCTGCAATCCACCCCGGTTACCGATATCGCGATGGTGAAGGTCTTCCGCCCCGGATCGGGTGTCGGTTTTGGAGGCGGCGCCGGCGGGACGATCGCCATCTATACCAAGAAGGGTGGGGATGAGAAGCGGAACGACCCCAATATCAAGGGGCTTGACCGAGCCATCCTCATCGGGTATTCCCTGCCGAAGGAGTTCTATTCGCCGAACTATCTTGAAAATAACCCGCGCAACGAGGAGGAGGATCTGCGGACGACCCTGTTCTGGAAGCCATACGTGCTAACGGACAAGGACAACAAGCATGTGAGCGTGGACTTCTTCAATAATGATATCACGAAGAAGTTCCGGGTTGTGCTGGAGGGATTCAACGAGGATGGGAAACTAACCCATATCGAACAGATCGTGCAATGAGTACATCCATCGCGGATATCGTTCGTTTCCTGGAAGCCCTGGCGCCGCCGGCTTACCAGGAGTCCTATGACAATGCCGGTCTGCTGACGGGCAGTGGGAATTGGGAGTGTACGGGGGTATTGACGACGTTGGACGCCACCGAGGAGGTGGTAATGGAAGCCGTTTCCTGCCGATGTAACCTGATCGTGGCGCATCACCCGATCGTTTTTGGCGGTTTGAAGAGGATCACCGGGCGCAATTATGTAGAGCGGACGGTCATCGCGGCGATCAAGCGGGATATCGCGATCTATGCCATCCATACGAACCTGGATAATATGGTTTCGGGCGGGGTCAACGGACGGATTGCCCGAAAGCTGGGCATCGTCGACGGCCGGCCGCTGCTACCGAAGGAGGGGACCCTGCAGAAGCTGTATTGTTTTGTGCCGTCGGACCACCTTGAGGCGGTGAGAGCGGCTGTTTTTGCGGCGGGCGCCGGACATATCGGCGGCTATTCCGAATGCAGCTATTCGGTCGAGGGCACGGGTACCTTTACCGGCGGAGAGGGGACCAATCCCTATGTGGGTCAGCCGGGCCAGCGGCATTATGAGAAGGAAGGCCGTTTGGAGGTGATCGTGCCTACGCATCTCAGCCGGGAAGTCATCCGGGCGATGAAGGCGGCACATCCTTATGAGGAGGTGGCCTATGACCTTGTACCGCTTGCGAATCCCCATCCCGGGGTAGGATCCGGGCTGATCGGAGAGCTCCCGGCCGAAATGGGCGAAACCGAGTTCCTGGACCGGGTCCGGCGCGAGTTCGGGGTTCCGGTGATCCGGCATACCCGGCTTACGGGCCGGCCGGTGAAAAAGGTCGCTGTTTGTGGGGGTGCCGGTAGTTTCTTGATTTCCAAAGCTTTATCGGCCGGAGCCAACTTTTACGTCACATCAGATGTTAAATATCATGAGTTTTTTGACGCCAACGACCATCTGGTCGTAGCCGATATTGGGCACTTCGAAAGCGAGCAATTCACTGTGGACCTGCTTTTTGAGGTTTTGCAGGAAAAATTTCGTAATTTTGCGGTCCTTAAATCGGTGGTCAAAACGAACCCGATAAAATACTATTATTAAACTATGTCAAGCGTAAAAGAATTCTCTGTTGAGGAAAAGCTCGCCTCCCTGGTGACCCTCCAAAAAGTTGAATCGAAGTTGGACGAGTACAAGATACTGAAAGGCGAACTTCCGATGGAGGTAAGCGACCTGGAAGATGAGATCACCGGTCTGCATGCCCGTCAGACGCGAGTGGAGGAGGAGATCAACGGTATCCAGGAGTTCATCAATCAAAAGAAAGAAGCTATCAAGGAGGCCGATACGCTGATCAAAAAATACGACAAACAAAGCCAGAACGTAAAGAACAGCCGCGAATTCGAAGCGATCAACAAGGAGATCGAGATGCAGCAGCTGGAAGTCAAGCTGGCCGAGAAGCATATCAAGGACGCCAACGAGGAGATCGCCGAGAAGGTGCTGCTGCTCGAAAAGGCGAAGAAGAATATCGGCAGCAAGGAGTCTGTGCTGAAGAACAAGAAGGACGAGCTGGATAAGATCATTGCTACCACCGAGAAGGAGGAAAAGCACTTCACCAAGCTTTCGCAGGATGCGCGCGAAAAGGTGGAACCCCGGCTTCTTCACTCTTATGACCGCATCCGCAGCAACTATCGCAACGGGCTGGCCGTTGTCCCGGTATTGCGGGATGCCTGTGGTGGCTGTTTCAATGCCATCCCGCCCCAGCGTCAGAGCGAGATCCGCCAGCGCAAAAAGATCATCGTTTGCGAGAATTGTGGCCGGATCCTGGTAGACAATGAGCTGAACGATGCCGTTGAGGTTAAATAGACTTGCGGTTGTCGCCTGCTTAATCTTCCCCATTTTAAGCAAAGGACAAAAGCATTACGATTTCAATACTACTTGTCGCCAGGCCTACCAGTCCATTATCGCGTTGCGATTGGATGAGGGAAGCCGGCTACTGGAAATCGAGAAAAAAAGGGATGCGGATAATCTGATCCCTTTTTTTCTTGATAACTATATCGATTTCTTCCAACTCTTCTTTAACGAGGATGCCGGGCAATATGCCGCCTGGAAGGGCCGGCTGGATCGGCGTCTCGAGCTGATGAGCCAGGGCCCGGAGTCATCCCCGTTCCATCTTTTTACCCGGAGCGTGATCCATTTCCAATGGGCCGCGATACAGATCAAGTTCGGCAATTACTGGGACGCAGGTTGGGATTTCCGCCGGAGCTTCATCCAAAGCCGGGATTGTGCGAAGCGGTTCCCGGAGTTCAGCGCGGCGGGAATGCTTAGCGGCGCCATGCAGGTGGTGGCCGGGACGATCCCCGACGGTTATAAATGGCTGAGCAGCCTGCTGGGGATCCGCGGAAGCATTGGCGCCGGGATGCAGCAGCTGGAGGGGTTCCTGGCGAAGAATGACGAATGGGCGGAACTGTATCGGGATGAAGCGACGTTCTATTACCTCTATCTGAAATTCTATATCGAGAACAAGCCGGAGGAAGTGTTTGCTTCTATCCACCAACATCAGCTGGATGTCCGCAACAACCACCTGTATACCTATCTCTACGCCAATCTATGCATCAATGATCACAAGAGCGCCCAGGCCCTGCAGGCGATGCGGCAGATGAACACCGGTCCGGGTTACCTGGACATGCCCGTGTGGGACCTGGAGATGGGCTATGCCAGTCTCAATCACCTTGAGCCCGCAGCGGCCGGGTATCTCGAACGATTCCTTCAACGTTTCAAGGGGAAGTTCTATGTGCGGGACGCCTTGCTGAAGCTTTCCTGGTACTATTATCTGAAAGATGATCTATCCCGGGCCGACAGCTGTCGTCAGCAGGTGCTGCATAAGGGTGGCGCAGACGCAGATGCCGACCGGCAGGCCTTGAAAGAAGCGAAGAGCCGGAAGTGGCCCAACAAGCTGCTGTTACAGGCACGGTTGCTTAGCGATGGAGGATATTTTTCCGAGGCTTTGCAGCTGTTGCAGGGAACGAGCAGCTCCGGTTTTTCGGCAGCAGAGGAAAAGTGCGAATATGCATACCGGCTTGGGCGGATCTATGACGGGCTTGGCCGGAACGATGAAGCGATAGAGGCTTATCTTACCACGATCAAAACGGGGCAGCAGCTGCGGGAATACTATGCGGCGAGGGCTGCGCTGCAGATCGGGTATATTTATGAACAGCGTGGGGATAAAATGCGGGCGGTGTCTTTTTTTGAGAAGTGCCTTTCCCTTAAGGATCATGATTATAAGAATTCTCTCGACCAGCGGGCGAAGGCAGGGCTCGCGAGGTGTAAAGGAGAGTAGAGGGAATTTTCCTTAATTTGCCTGCCAGGAACCGGATCCATCCGATTCCTGAATTTTATGCTACAGAGGATACAAATACAGAACTATGCCATCATCGATACGCTTAGTATCGATTTTTCCCAACGTTTGAATATCATCACCGGGGAGACAGGTGCAGGTAAATCCATTCTTATGGGTGCGCTTTCGCTGATCCTTGGGGATCGGGCCGATTCGGCTGTGCTGCAGCAACGCGATAAGAAGTGTGTCGTGGAAGGGGTGTTTACGTTGGCGGGCAAGCGGGGGGCTGCGGCGTATTTTGCTGCGCAGGACCTGGATGCCGATGATGAGGTGGTCATCCGGCGGGAGATTGCGCCTTCGGGCAAGTCGAGGGCCTTTGTGAACGATACCCCGGTGAACCTGGAACAACTGCGGGGGCTGAGCACTTTGCTGGTTGATCTTCACCGGCAGTTCGACACGTTGGAGCTTGGCGAGTCGGATTTTCAACGGGAGGTGCTGGATGCCCTGGCGGGACAGGGGAGTCTGCTGGACGAATATCGCGGGATCTACCGGGATTACCAGGCCGCGTCCCGGGAACTGGCCACGTTAAGGGAGCAGCAGGCGCAGTTCAACAAAGAGCTGGACTATAACAAATTCCTTTTTGACGAGCTGGGCGAAGCGAACTTTCGTGAGAATGAACTGGAGGAGCTGGACCAGGAGCTTAAAATACTGAACAATTCGGAAGGGATCAAGACGGCGCTGTCGAAAGTTTATTATGAATTAAAGGAGGGTGAGCAACCCTTGTTGCAGCAGCTGAAGAGCCTGCAACATACCCTGGCCGGTTTTGCGGGCTATCACCCGGAACTCGCTTCGCTTGCAGACCGGATGTCGTCGGCACAGATAGAATTGCAGGACATCGCCGGGGAGGTGGACCGGATCAATGAGGAGGTGGGATATGATCCGCGGCGGATCGAGGAGATCAATGAGCGGCTCTCGACGGGATATAAGCTGTTGAAGAAGCATGGGGTTCAGGCGACGGGCGCCCTGCTGGAGATCTATCGCCAACTGGAGCATAAGCTAAAGGATTCCTTCCAGGTGGATGCGGGTATCGCTGCGGGAGAGAAAGAGGTCGCCCGGCTTTTGCAGGAGGCGAAGAAAAAGGCGGCGGTGCTGTCGAGTAACCGGCAGGCTCAGACCGGGCCGCTGGAAGGGAAGGTCAATAAATTACTCAAGCAGGTGGGGATGCCCAATGCGCGATTGAAGGTGCAGCTATCGCCGGCGGGACTGGATGCGTTTGGCGCCGATGCGATCGAGTTTCTTTTCGATGCGAACAAGAGCGACCGGTTCGAGCCGATCCGCAAGGTCGCCTCGGGTGGCGAACTGAGCCGGCTGATGCTTTGTATCAAGTCGCTGGTAGCGGAGTCGATCGATCTGCCGACGCTGATCTTTGACGAGATCGATACGGGGATCTCGGGAGAGGCGGCAAGACAGGTTGGGATCATCCTGAAGGGGCTTGCCAAGAAGCGGCAGGTGATCTGTATCACGCATCAGCCGCAGATCGCCGGGAAGGCCGATGCGCACTATTTTGTTTATAAGGCTGTCAAGGGAGAGGCCGTCCAGACCAATATCCGGCTGCTGAACCAGGATGAGCGGATCACCACCATTGCGCAGATGCTGAGTGGGGAGAAGCCTACGGCGGCGGCGCTTGAGAATGCCCGGGAAATGGTGCTGGGATAACGATCATGAGATTGCGATCTTTATTGATATTACTGGTTATCGGGCTGGCACTTGTACCGGCGTTCTATCTCAACCGATGGCTGCAGCGGATAATCCGCCCCCGCGAGGCGGCCGCGCGGTTCTTTCTTTATATCCTGGCGATTTTTTTGCTGATCGTTGTGTATACTATCCTGGTGGTAGGGATGATCGTGCGGTTGTTTGGGCGATAAAATCTATATATTTGGGCCTCAAAATTCAATCTATGGCATACAACCTGCTTAAAGGGAAAAAAGGGATCATATTCGGGGCGCTGGATGAGAATTCCATTGCGTGGCGGACGGCGTTAAAGTGTTATGAGGAGGGGGCGCAGCTTGTGCTGACGAATGCGCCTGTGGCGTTGCGGATGGGGGAGATCAATAAACTGGCAGAAGCGGTGAAGGCCCCGGTGATCGGCGCGGATGTGACGAATATGGACGATCTGAAGAAGTTATTTGAAGAGTCGATGAAGCATTTTGGTGGGGGCATCGATTTTGTGCTGCACTCCATCGGGATGAGCCTGAATATGCGGAAGGGTAAGAGTTATACGGAGATCGATTATGAATGGAACAAGAAGACACTGGATATTTCGGCGATGTCATTGCATCGCGTGTTGCGGACGGCCTGGGACCTGGATGCCCTGAATGAAGGCGCCAGCGTGGTTGCGTTGACCTATATCGCGGCCCAGCGGGTGTTTCCCGACTATAACGAGATGGCGGACGCCAAGGCGTTGCTGGAGAGCGTGACCCGGAGCTTTGGCTACAATTATGGTCTGAAGAAGAAGGTTCGGGTGAATACGGTATCGCAGTCGCCGACGCGGACGACGGCGGGCAGCGGTGTCAAGGGATTTGACGGCTTTATTACCTATGCCGAGAAGATGAGTCCTTTGGGGAATGCTACGGGTGATCAGTGTGCCGACTATTGTGTGACGTTGTTCAGCGATCTGACGAAGATGGTGACGATGCAGAATCTATTTCATGATGGCGGGTTCTCGAATACCGGTGTGACGGAAGCGGTGATCAACCAGATGGAAAAATAGCCAATGAAAAAGCGCCCCGCGGGGGCGCTTTTTTAGTATTCGTCTTCGTTGAAAAAGAAATCTTCCTGGCTGGGATAGTCAGGCCAGATGTCGTCGATGCCTTCGTAGATCTCGCCTTCGTCCTCGAGCTCCTGCAGATTCTCTACGACTTCGATAGGGGCACCGGAACGAATTGCGTAGTCAATCAATTCATCCTTGGTTGCCGGCCAGGGGGCGTCTTCGAGATAGCTTGCCAGTTCAAGTGTCCAAAACATCGCTCTTAATTTTCCGCAAAAGTAATTTTTAAAATGATTTCACCAAATTTCTACTTTGCTATTTTGGATAGTAGGTTTGTCAAGAGCCAGAACGCTGCCTTTTAAATTAATAGTATGTTAACAGCCAAGGGAATAGAGAAATATTACGGGAATCTGTGGGTTTTGAAGGGGGTGACGGTGAATATTGCGAAGGGGGAGATCGTGAGCATCGTAGGGCCGTCGGGGTCAGGTAAGAGCACTTTGCTGCATATCCTTGGCACCCTGGATGAGCCGGCGAAGGGGGAGATCGTCCTTCAAAACAAGCGGATCCATGAGCTGAAGGGTAAGCCATTGGCGGCGTTCCGGAACAAGCATATCGGATTTGTGTTCCAGTTTCATCACCTGCTGCCGGAGTTCAGCGCTTTGGAGAATGTTTGCATCCCCGGCTGGATCGCGGGGCGGAAGAAGCGGGATGTCGAGGAGCGGGCGATGGAGCTGCTGCGGGTACTCGGCGTGGATCACCGGAGTGATAACAAGCCGGGGGCCTTGTCGGGGGGAGAGCAACAACGGGTGGCGGTGGCGAGGGCGCTGATCAACCAGCCGGATATTGTTTTTGCGGATGAGCCCACGGGTAACCTGGATACGGCTAATGCGAAGGAGTTGCACCAATTGTTCTTTGACCTTCGGGACCGGTTTCAACAGACTTTCCTGATCGTTACGCATAA
>Ga0310811_10004243_pt1 | contig 18019 bp, 18 predicted proteins | sample YCmetagenome_FD_207642 | JGI IMG/M metagenome (GOLD analysis project Ga0310811, IMG submission 207642) | Soil microbial communities from experimental microcosm in Duke University, North Carolina, United States - YC | ecosystem: Engineered > Artificial ecosystem > Soil microcosm > Unclassified ...
AGATGATGCTGCTCGACGAGCCGATGGCCGGCATGGGCCACGAGGACATCGACAAGATCGCAGCCCTGATCAAGCGCATCTCGGCGAAGTACACGATCCTGATGGTCGAACACAATCTGAGCGTGGTGGCCAACCTTTCCGACATCATCACGGTGCTGACGCGCGGTCAGGTGCTGGCGGAAGGAAATTACGCCGAGCTGTCGAAAGACGAACGCGTCAAGGAAGCCTATCTGGGGGCCGGTCATGCCTGATTTGAAAATGGCCGAGCCCGCCGTCAAGCCGGCCGTCACGCAGGTTCTTTCGGTCCAGGACCTGCAGGCCTGGTACGGTGAATCCCACATTCTCCACGGCATCAACTTCAATGTGAATGCCGGCGAGGTGGTCACGCTGCTCGGCCGCAACGGCGCCGGCAAGACCACTACGCTGAAATCGGTGATGGGGATCATCGGCAAGCGCACCGGTGCGATCCGCTTCAACAATGAAGACATCACGCGCACTTCCTCCGACAGGATCGCGCGGTTGGGCATCGCCTTTTGCCCGGAAGAGCGTGGCATTTTCGCAAGCCTCGACGTGCGCGAAAACCTGCTGCTGCCGCCGATCGTGCGCGCCGGCGGCCTGTCGCTCGACCAGATTTTCGATCTGTTTCCGAACCTGAAGGAACGGCTCAACAGCCAGGGCACCAAGCTTTCGGGCGGTGAGCAGCAAATGCTCGCGATCGCGCGAATCCTGCGTACCGGCGCGCGGTTTCTGATGCTGGACGAGCCGACCGAGGGGCTGGCGCCCGTCATCATCCAGCAAATTGGTCACACCATCGCGCGGCTGAAGTCCGAGGGTTTCACCATCCTGCTGGTCGAGCAGAATTTTCGCTTCGCCTCGACGGTTGCGGATCGTTACTACATTGTCGAACACGGCAAGGTCATCGACGGCTTCGCCAATTCGGAGCTGCAGGCGAACATGGACAAGCTCCACACTTATCTCGGCGTCTGATCGGCATCACGTCTGCAAGCAAATTCGGGGGAGAAACATGAGACAGAAAATTTCGGCACTTTTGTTGGGGACTGCGATGGCTCTCGCTGCGAGCGGTGCGCTGGCGCAGGACAAGAACGTCAAGATCGGCGTTCTCACCGACAATTCCGGGCTTTATTCCGACCTCGGGGGCGCCGGCTCGACGCTGGCGGCCCAGATGGCAATCGAGGATTCCGGGCTGGCGGCCAAGGGCTGGAAAATCGACCTGATCTCCGCCGACCATCAGAACAAGCCCGATATCGCCACCACCATCGCGCGCCAGTGGATCGATGTCGAGAAGGTCGACATCCTGATGGACGTGCTGAATTCCGGCGTCGCGCTCGCGGTCAATAATGTCGTGAAGGAGAAGAACTCCATCATGATCAATACCGGTGCGGCGACGTCGGACCTCACCAACGCCCAGTGTTCGCCGAATACGATCCATTGGGTCTACGACACCTACATGCTCGCCAACAGCACAGGCCAGGCGCTGGTGAAGGCAGGTGGCGACACCTGGTACTTCCTCACCGCCGACTACGCGTTCGGCGCGGCGCTGGAGCGCGACACCACCGCCGTCATCCTGAAGTCGGGCGGCAAGGTGCTCGGCACCGTCAAGCATCCCCTGAACTCGTCGGACTTCTCCTCCTTCCTGCTGCAGGCGCAGGCGTCGAAGGCGAAGATCGTTGGCCTTGCCAACGCGGGCGGCGACACCACCAACTCGATCAAGCAGGCCTCCGAATTCGGCATCGTCGCCGGTGGCCAGAAACTCGCGGGCCTGCTGCTGTTCATCACCGACGTTCACTCGCTCGGGCTGAAGGTCGCAGAAGGCCTCAACTTCACCGAGACCTTCTATTGGGACCTCAACGACGGAACGCGCGCATTCTCCAAGCGGTTTTCCGAGCGGATGAAGAACAAGGCGCAGCCGTCGATGGTGCAGGCCGGGGTCTATTCAGGACTGATCCACTACTTCAAATCGCTGGAGGCGATGGGTGGCAATGTGCATGACGGTCTCAAGATCGTCGACAAGATGAAGTCGATGCCGACGGACGACCCGCTGTTCGGCAAGGGCAGCATTCGCGTCGACGGCCGCAAGATCCACCCGGCCTATCTGTTCGAGGTCAAGAAGCCATCCGAATCCAAGGGCCCGTGGGATTATTACAAGCTGATCGGAACCACGCCGGCAGATCAGGCCTTCCGGCCGCTTTCGGAAAGCGCCTGTCCGCTGGTAAAGAAGTAAATATGATGACCCGCCGGCATCGCGCCGGCGGATCTCCCTTCGCGTCACCACGCGATACCGCGTCACAACGAAACCGAGTGCGAAACCGATGCAAGCTCTCTACGCACAGCTTTTGGTGGGACTGATCAACGGCTCGTTCTACGCGCTGCTCAGTCTGGGGCTCGCCGTGATCTTCGGCATGCTCAACATCATCAATTTCGCCCATGGCGCGCTCTACATGATGGGGGCATTCTGCGCTTACTTCCTCTTGAATCTCACCGGCCTCGGCTACTGGCCGGCGCTGATCATCGCCCCCATCGTGGTCGGCATCTTCGGCATGATCCTGGAGCGAACCATGCTGCAGTGGCTCGCAGGACTAGATCATCTCTACGGTCTGCTCCTGACCTTCGGCATCGCGTTGATCGTGCAGGGCGTATTCCAGAATTACTTCGGTTCGTCGGGCCTGCCTTACGCGATCCCGGATGAATTGAAGGGCGGCATGAATCTCGGCTTCATGTTCCTGCCGATTTACCGCGGCTGGGTCGTTATCTTCTCGCTCGTGGTCTGCATCGCCACCTGGTACTTGATCGAAAAGACCCGGCTGGGCGCCAATCTGCGTGCCGCGACCGAAAATCCGACGCTGGTGCGCGCGTTCGGCATCAACGTGCCGCGGATGATCACGCTGACCTACGGGCTCGGCGTCGGTCTCGCGGCGCTGGCCGGCGTGTTGTCCGCCCCGATCAACCAGGTCCGGCCGCTGATGGGTGCGGACCTGATCATCGTCGTGTTCGCGGTGGTCGTGATCGGCGGCATGGGTTCGATCATGGGATCGATCATCACCGGCTTTGCGCTCGGTGTGATCGAGGGACTGACCAAGTATTTTTATCCCGAGGCTTCCAACACCGTGGTGTTCGTGCTGATGGTGCTGGTGTTGCTGGTGAAGCCAACGGGACTGACCGGACGGGCGGCCTGACATGAGCGCATTGACCGACGACACATTGCCGGTAACGCCGCGCGCCGTGCGCGACGAGATGATCGTATTCGTCATCATGGCGGCGCTGCTGGCTATCGTGCCGTGGACTGGAATCTACCCGTTCTTCGTGATGCAGGCGCTGTGCTTTGCGCTGCTTGCCTGCGCCTTCAACCTCCTGATCGGCTATGGCGGCTTGCTCTCGTTCGGCCATGCGATGTTTCTGGGTACCGCGGGCTATATCTCGGCGCATGCGCTGAAGGTTTGGGGGCTGTCGCCTGAACTCGGGATTCTCGCCGGTACCGTCGGCGCGGCAGGGCTCGGCGTCATCACCGGTGTGGTCGCGATCCGCCGCCAGGGCATCTACTTCTCGATGATCACGCTGGCGCTGTCGCAGTTGCTCTATTTCATCTATCTGCAGACACCGTTCACCCATGGCGAAGACGGCATCCAGGGCATCCCGCAAGGCTATCTGTTCGGGATCTTCAACCTCGCCAAGCCGACCGTGCTCTACTACGTCGTTCTGACCGGTTTCCTCGGCGGCTTCCTTTTGATCTATCGCACCATCAACTCGCCGTTCGGCGAGGTTCTGAAAGCGATCCGCGAGAACGAACCGCGCGCGGTCTCGTTGGGTTACAAGACTGATCAGTACAAGCTCATGGCCTATATCCTGTCCGGGACGATTGCTGGCTTCGCCGGTTCGCTAAAAGTGTTCGTGGCGCAGAACGCGTCGCTGACCGACGTGCACTGGTCGATGTCGGGCGAAATCGTGCTGATGACGCTGGTCGGCGGTCTTGGAACCGTGTTCGGCCCCGTGGTCGGCGCCTTCGTGATCATCGCCATGCAGCAATATCTGGCCGGATTCGGCCAGTGGGTGACGGTGATCCAGGGTGTCATCTTCGTTGCCTGCGTGCTGACCTTCCGCCGTGGCGTAATCGGCGAGATCGCGCATTTTTTGCGCCGTTCTCTCTAACTCAGCCTGTTTCCGGCGGGCTTTGCCGCCCCACAAAGCGGTGGATGACCGCTTTCCCGAGGCCCGCCGTCGCGCGCTTTCCTCGCCGATGGGCTATGACAGTTTTGTGACGGGCCGCCCCGGGCGGCCGTTCCCGAACGATGGATAATGGCCAATGCTGCGCTTGTTTCGCTATTTCCTGCCAAAGGAAGAGCGTTTTTTCGACCTGTTTGCCCGCCATTCCCAGACCGTGGTGCAGGGCGCGCTGGCGCTGCAGGACATGCTGCGCGGCGGCGATGAGACGCCGGTGTTCTGCCAACGCGTCAACCAGTTCGAGAATGACGCCGACAATATCACCCGTGAGGTGCTGACCGCGGTCCGGCGCACCTTCATTACCCCGTTCGACCGCGGCGACATCAAGAACCTGATCACGGCAATGGACGATGCCATCGACCAGATGCAGCAGACCGCAAAGGCGGTGGTGTTGTTCGAGGTGCGCACGTTCGAGCCGCCGATGCGCGAAATGGGAACGCTGCTGGTCGAGTGCGCCAATCTCGTCGGCCGAGCGCTGCCGCTGATGAAGGCGATCGGCGACAATGTCGCGATGCTGACGGCGATCACCGAGGAGATCGGCAAGCTCGAAGGCCGCATCGACGATCTCCACGATATCGGATTGAAGGAACTGTTCCTCAAGCACCGCACCGCCAACACGATGGATTTCGTGGTGGGGGCCGAGATCTACAAGCATCTCGAAAAGGTCTCGGATCGCTTCGACGACGTCGCCAACGAAATCAACTCGATCGTGATCGAACAGGTATGAGCATGATCCGGAAAAGTGGGCACCGGTTTTCCGACAAGATCATGCTCAATCAAGTAATATAGGGCAGGGCCATCCAGTGGACGCCACGCTTGGTCTTCCTATCCTGGCGATCCTGATCGGGGTTGCGCTGCTGTTCGACTTCCTCAACGGATTGCACGACGCCGCCAATTCGATCGCGACCATCGTGTCGACCCGCGTGCTGCGGCCGCAATATGCGGTGATCTGGGCGGCCTTCTTCAATTTTATCGCCTTCCTGGTGTTCGGACTGCACGTCGCCAATACCATCGGCACCGGCATCATCGAGCCGAGCGTGGTCGATGCGACGGTGATCTTTGCAGCCCTGGTCGGCGCCATCGTCTGGAACCTGATTACCTGGGGACTCGGAATTCCCTCCTCCAGTTCGCACGCGCTGATCGGCGGGCTGCTCGGCGGCGGCATGGCGAAGGCGGGGCTTTCGGCCGCGGTCTGGACCGGTCTCTCCAAGACGTTGCTGGCGATCGTGCTGTCGCCGCTGGTCGGATTTTTGCTGGCGCTGGTACTGGTCGCGGTCGTTTCCTGGCTGTCGGTGCGCTCGACGCCGTTTGCGGTCGACCGCGCCTTCCGTATCCTGCAATTCGTCTCGGCCTCGCTGTATTCGCTCGGCCATGGCGGCAACGACGCGCAGAAGACCATGGGCATCATCGCGGTGCTGCTCTATTCGCAGGGCCATCTCGGCGAGCATTTCTCGATCCCGTTCTGGGTGGTGCTGGCCTGCCAGGCGGCGATGGCGCTGGGTACGCTGATGGGCGGCTGGCGGATCGTCCGCACCATGGGGCTAAGAATCACAAAGCTGACGCCGATGCAGGGCTTTTGCGCGGAAACCGGCGGTGCCGCGACCCTGTTCATGGCGACCTATCTCGGGGTTCCCGTCTCCACCACCCATACCATTACCGGCGCGATAGTCGGCGTCGGCGCGGCGCGGCGGGTCTCGGCGGTGCGCTGGAACGTGGCCAGTTCGATCGTCTATGCCTGGGTGATCACCATCCCGGCCTCCGCAATCGTGGCGGCGCTGACCTATTGGGCAGTGGTGGTGCTTCGCTAGGCCAGATCCAGAGCCCGGCTGGAGATCGGCCGGAAAATCCCCATATCGAGGAGGCTTTTTGCTCCTTGATCCGGCCCGTTTTCCCTGCCAAACGCTCAAACCCTATGTCCGACATTGCCGTTCCAGCCGAATCGTCGCCCCGGTCGCCGCTTGCAGAAGAAGTGGCGCGGCGGCGGACCTTTGCCATCATTTCCCACCCCGACGCCGGCAAGACCACGCTGACGGAGAAGCTGCTGCTGTTCGGCGGCGCCATCAATCTGGCCGGCCAGGTCAAGGCCAAGGGTGAACGCCGCAACACCCGCTCCGACTGGATGAAGATCGAGCGCGAGCGCGGCATCTCGGTCGTGACCTCGGTGATGACTTTTGAATTCGACGGCCTCGTGTTCAACCTGCTGGATACACCGGGCCATGAGGACTTTTCCGAAGACACCTACCGCACGCTGACGGCGGTTGATTCCGCGGTCATGGTGATCGACGCCGCCAAGGGTATCGAGGCGCGGACGCGCAAGCTGTTCGAGGTTTGCCGCCTGCGCGACATCCCGATCATCACCTTCATCAACAAGATGGACCGCGAGAGCCGCGACACCTTCGAACTGCTGGACGAAATCGAGAAAACGCTGGCACTCGACACCACGCCGATGACCTGGCCGGTCGGCCGCGGCCGCGATTTCCTCGGCACCTACGACATCGCCACCGGCGGCGTGCGCCTGCTCGAGGGCGGCGGCGCCAAGACCGGCGCGGCGCAGCAGATCGACATCGCCGATCTCGCCGGCCGCAATGCCAATCTCGACGTGTCGGAGGTCAAGGACGAACTGGCGCTGGTGTCGGAAGCCTGCAAGCCATTCGAACTCGACGCGTTCCGCGAGGGCCATCTGACACCGGTCTATTTCGGCAGCGCGCTGCGCAATTTCGGCGTTGGCGACCTCCTGGAGGGATTGGGCAGGTTTGCGCCGGCGCCGCGCGCGCAGGAATCCAACCTTCGCAAGGTCGAGGCGGCGGAGCCGCGCATGAGCGCCTTCGTGTTCAAGATCCAGGCCAATATGGATCCGAACCACCGCGACCGCATTGCCTTCGCCCGGCTGTGCTCGGGCAAGCTCAGCCGCGGCATGAAGGCGAAGCTGGTGCGCACCGGCAAGAACATGTCGCTGTCGTCGCCGCAATTCTTTTTTGCGCAGGATCGCTCGGTGGCGGATGAAGCCTTTGCCGGCGACGTCGTCGGCATTCCCAACCACGGCACGCTTCGGATCGGCGATACGCTGACCGAGGGCGAAGACCTCACCTTTGTCGGCGTTCCCAGTTTCGCGCCCGAAATCGTCCGCCGCGTGCGGCTGACGGACGCGATGAAGGCCAAGAAGCTGAAAGAGGCGCTGCAGCAGATGTCGGAGGAGGGCGTGGTGCAAGTGTTCCGCCCGCGCGATGGCGCACCGGCGCTGGTTGGCGTGGTCGGTCCGTTGCAGCTCGACGTGCTGAAGGCGCGACTCGATGCGGAGTATTCGCTGCCGGTGGAATTCGAGGTCTCGGAATTCCAGCTGGCGCGCTGGATCTCGTCCGACGACCGCAAGAAGCTCGAGGCGTTCATCTCGGCCAACGGCTCGGGCGTGGCCGACGACGTCGACGGCGACCCGGTGTTTTTGGCCAAGAACGAATTCTACCTCGGCTACACCAGGGAACGCGCCGAGGGCATCGTGTTTTCCCACATCAAGGATGTGAAGAAGAAGGCGTGAGGCGGGGGCTGCTCTTTGCTCGTACGCCGCGCCCTCTCGATCAATCAACAACCGTCTCTGGAATACTGGATCGCCCGCTTTCGCGGGCGATGACAGCTAGATGAACACGCGGGGATGTGAACGCAGTCCGGCTTGATCTCGACCAATGCGGGCATCAAGTTCACCAGACCTGTATTCGAGGGTTCGCCCCATGCTTTGGCGTATCGCCATCTGCCTGATCGGCATGTTCATCGCAACCAGCGCTGCTGACGCGCGGCCGCGGCGGCAGATCGACGCCACGCCGTTTTCGCATGCGCCGTGCAGCGTGCTCGACGGCCGGCCCTGCACGCCGTCTTTTTGCAGCGTATTCAACCACGGACCCTGTATTCCCGAGATCGATTATCCCTACGGCGAAAACCTGCAACTGACGATCGAAAGCGTGCCGCCGCAGGATCAGGCCGCGAAATACCGCAAACCCGACCACGACCTCGACACCATCGGCGACCTGTTCGCGGCGCTGCGATCCTGCTGGAGCCCGCCACCGGCCGAAAGTGCGCGCGAGGGCATGCAGATGTCGGTGCGGTTCAGCTTCAGGCGCAGTGGCGAGATCATTGCTAAACCGCGCCTGACCTTTTCCACGTCGGGCATTCCGGCCGAAACGCGCAGCCTCTACCTGAAGGCGATCAATGCCTCGCTCGAAGCCTGTGTGCCGCTGAAATTCACCGGCGGGCTTGGCGGCGCGCTGGCCGGCCGGCCGATCGCGATCCGCTATGTCGACAATCGCGATCTCGGCAAGCAGGCCGAGAAGCCGTGAGACCGGCTGGCTAGCTGGCGCATTGCGCTCCAAGCCCGTTAAATGATAGGCGAGGGTAGCAAACGAGCCACACAGGGGAGGGACATCATGGGGCTGCTGGTGATGATCCTGGGGCTGATGCTGTTTTTCGGCGTCCATACGCTGACCACGCAACGCGACTTGCGCGCCCGCGTCGTCGCTTCGGTGGGCGAGGGCAGCTACAAGATCGGCTATACGCTGGTCTCGGTCGCGGGCCTCGCGCTGGTGACTTGGGGCTTTGCCAATTATCGCGCGACGGGATGGATCGATGTCTGGAACCCGCCGACGGCGTTCAAGCACATCACGGTGGCGTTGATGCTGCCCGCGGTCATCCTGGTGGTCGCGTCCTACATCCGCGGCCGGATCTACACGACGCTGAAGCATCCGATGCTGACCGGCGTCAAGCTGTGGGCGGCCGCTCATCTGCTCGCCAATGGTGACCTCGGCTCGATCATCCTGTTCGGCTCGTTTTTGGCGTGGGCGGTGTTCGACCGCATCTCGCTGAAACGCCGGCCTGACGCCGGCGCACCGCCGATACCGGTCGGCGGACCCGGCAACGATCTGATCGCGATTGCCGTCGGGGTCGTCGCCTATCTGGCGCTCGCCTTCGCGTTCCATCCGGTGGTGATCGGCGTCGCCGTGGTCGGAACCTGACAAGACCAAAAAACGAGACGAACATGGACTGGTCTCAGCATTCTATTCCCGCGATGCGGCTCGAGGCGCGCTTCGGCGATCGCCTGGTGCCGGCGTTTTGCGATCGGCCCGGCAATATCTGGGCGATGGTTGCCGCTGCCGCGGACCGGAATCCCGACGGCGAGGCATTGATTTGCGGCGCGCGGCGGATGAACTGGCGCGAGGTCACGCAGCAATCGGCGCGGATTGCCGCGGGATTTCAACGACTGGGACTTGCGCGCGGCGACCGGGTTGCCGTGCTGCTCGGCAACCGCATCGAGTTTGCGCTGACGATGTTTGCGGCGGCTCATGCGGGGCTGGTGACGGTGCTGCTGTCGACGCGTCAGCAAAAGCCCGAGATCGCCTATGTGCTGACCGATTGCGGCGCGAAACTCCTGATCCATGAAGCAACGCATGCCGACCGTATCCCCGACGCGCGCGACGTGCCGGATTTGCTGCATCGGATTTCGGTCGAGGACGGTGGCGCGTCGCAATTTGCGGCGTTGCTGGATCACGCGCCGGCTGCGCCCGCCAACGTCGGCGAAGAAGACACCGCGATGATCCTCTACACGTCAGGCACCACGGGCAAGCCGAAGGGTGCGATGCTGGCGCATTGCAACGTCATTCATTCGGCCATGGTCTTTGTGTCCAGCATGCACCTGCAGTCCGCCGATCGCTCGATTGCCGCGGTGCCGCTCGGACATGTCACCGGCGTGGTGGCCAATATCATGACCATGGTTCGTTGCGCGGGCGCTCTCATCATCATGCCGGAGTTCAAGGCGGCGGAATATCTGAAGCTGGCGGCGCGGGAGCGCGTCACCTACACCGTGATGGTGCCGGCGATGTATAATCTCTGCCTGCTGCAGCCGGATTTCGACAGCTACGATTTGTCGAGCTGGCGGATCGGTGGCTTCGGCGGCGCGCCGATGCCGATCGCGACGATCGAACGGCTGGACGCCAGGATTCCGGGCCTGAAGCTGATGAATTGCTACGGCGCGACCGAGACGACGTCGCCGTCGACCATCATGCCGGGCGAATTGACCGCAAAGCACATCGACAGTGTCGGATTGCCCTGTCTCGGCGCGCAGATCATCGTCGTCGATGCCGACGGCCGCGAATTGCCGCGTGGCGAAGTCGGTGAAATCTGGATTCACGGCAGCTCCGTCATCAAGGGCTACTGGAACAACCCGAAGGCGACAGCAGAGAGTTTTACCGCCGGCTTCTGGCATTCCGGCGATCTCGGCTCGATCGATGACGCAAATTTCGTCCGTGTGTTCGATCGCCAGAAGGACATGATCAACCGCGGCGGCTTGAAGATCTATTCGGCGGAGGTCGAGTCGGTGCTGTCGGGCCACGCCAGCGTGCTCGAGAGCGCGATCATCGCAAAACCCTGTCCGGTACTGGGCGAGCGCGTGCACGCGGTGGTGGTAACCCGAGGCGAGGTCAGCACGGCGGCCTTGCGCGCCTGGTGCGCCGAGCGGCTGTCGGACTACAAGGTGCCGGAAACCATCGATTTGACGAGCGAGCCGTTGCCACGCAACGCCAATGGCAAGGTGCTGAAACGGCAGTTGCGCGAGGCCTGGGCTGCGGCGCAGGCCTGAATTTGCCCCCGTGACGAGGAGACCGGGCCGCGCATTTGCAGCGTTAACGCTTTGATCCGGCTAGCTTTGCCTTGTCACCGCCATATCGTTAGGGTATCGCCGCCGCCATGCGGGGATCGGGCGCAAGGCGCCGCCGCCGTGACTGCGGCTCACCGGGGATGGGATAGCCTTAAGTGTCTGAATTATTTGACGAAGTCGACGAGGATGTCCGTCGCGATCAGCTCAAGAAGCTGTGGGATCAATACTCACTCTATATCATCGCGGTCGCGCTCCTGATCATCGCCTCCGTCGGCGGCTGGCGTGGCTATCAATATGTGGAGGCCAGGAAGGCCGCGGAAGCAGGCGCTGCCTTCGACAAGGCGGTGGAACTTTCGGAAGCCAACAAGCACGCCGAGGCTGAGGCGGCGTTTGCCGACCTCGCCGCCAGGGCGCCGTCGGGATACCGTGTGCTGGCACGGTTGCGCACGGCGTCGGAAGTGGCGAGCCGCGACCCCCAGGCAGCAGCCAAGATGTTCGACCAGATTGCCGCCGATCGCAGCGTCGGCGTGGCGGAGCAGGATCTGGCGCGGATTCGCGCCGCGCAACTGCTGCTGGAAATCTCGACCTATCCCGACATGAAGCAGCGCCTCGAGGCGGCTGCCGCGCCGGCCGCGACCTTTCGTCATACCGCACGCGAATTGCTGGCGCTGTCGGCCTGGCGGGCCAACGATGCCTCCGCGACGCGGCAATGGCTGGACCTGATTGCCAATGACGGCGACACGCCGCCGAGCCTGCGCGCGCGCGCCGAGGCGCTGCAGGCCCTGCTTCCGCCGGTTGCGAAGAGCTGAGAGAGACGAACATGCGCCGCCCGCAACGTCTGATCGCAGCGACCATCGTCATCGCGCTCTCCAGCGCGCTGGCCGGCTGCGGCAGCATGGGCAGTTTCGATCCCTCAGATCTGCTCGACTTCCTCGATACCAAGAAAAAGCTTCCGGGCGAACGCAAGCCGGTTTTCCCTGAGGGCGTGCCGGGCCTCGAACAGGGCGTGCCGAAGGATCTCTACAAGGGCTCGCGCCAGCAACAGCTCGACGAGCAGAATGCGCAGGGGACCGCCGCCGCCGCGCCGCCGCCGCAGGAGCCGAAATCGAAAGGCAAATCGACCGGCAAGCAGGCCCCGGCTGCCGCCAGCGCCGCGCCGGTGGCCGAACCGACCGCTGCCGCCGACCCGAATGCCGCGCCTGAGGAAGAGGGCAGCACTGCCGCCGCTCCCCCGGCGCCGCCGCCCAAAAAGATCGCGCGCAAGCGCACCACCGCGCCGCCGCCCGACGCGCCGGCGGCCCAACCGGCCGCGCCCGCGCAACAATCCTCCGCGCCGTTCCCGGCGCCGCTGCCCAGCGGGACCTTCACGCGTTAAACATAGCGTTTTCGAGCGAAGTGGACGCCGGTTCGCGTAAAGAAAGCGCGTCAGAATAAAAAACAGAGCAGGGTTCTGACCGGGTCAGAACCCTGCTCTTACACCTTCATTCGATTGACACGTCCTTCAAAAAAGGGCGTCTGGATTATTTATGTCCTTTACGATTGCCATCATCGGCCGGCCCAATGTCGGAAAGTCGACGCTGTTCAACCGGCTGGTTGGCCAGAAGATTGCGCTTGTCGACGACGAGCCCGGCGTCACCCGCGATCGCCGCGAGGGAAGCGGGCGTCTCGGCGATCTCGAATTCACCGTGATCGACACCGCCGGTCTCGACGAGGGCGCCAAGGGGTCGCTCACCGCGCGGATGCAGGAGCAGACCGAAACCGCGATCGCGCTTGCCGACGCGCTGATGTTCGTGGTCGACGCCCGCGCAGGGCTGACGCCGAACGACCGCGCCTTTGCCGATTTCGCCCGCCGCGCCAACAAGCCGGTGGTGCTGGTCGCCAACAAGAGCGAGGGCAGGCACGGCGAAGTCGGCGCGATGGAATCCTACGCGCTGGGCCTCGGCGATCCCGTGCAGATTTCCGCCGAACATGGCGAGGGCCTCAGCGATCTCTACGACGCGCTGCGCGTGCTGATGCCTGATCCGACCGCAGAGGGCGAGGAATTCGACGACGACGACATCATCGAAGCCGATGAGGATTTCGCCAAGCGTCCGATCCGCGTCGCCATCGTCGGCCGTCCCAACGCCGGTAAATCCACGCTGATCAATCGTCTGCTCGGCGAGGAGCGGCTGCTGACCAGCGCCGAGGCCGGCACCACGCGCGATTCCATTTCGGTCGAGGTGACGTGGCAGGGGCGCGACTTCCGGGTGTTCGACACCGCCGGATTGCGGCGACGCGCCCGGATCGACGAGAAGCTGGAAAAGCTGTCGGTGTCGGATGCGCTGCGCGCGGTGCGCTTTGCCGAAGTCGTCGTGATGATGATGGACGCGCAGAACCGGTTCGAGGAACAGGATCTGCGCATCGCCGACCTGATCGAGCGCGAGGGGCGGGCGGTCGTGCTGGCGGTCAACAAATGGGATCTGATGGAGAAGAAAGGCAGCCTCGTTTCGGCGCTGCGCACCGATGTCGATCATCTGCTGCCGCAGATCAGGGGAGCGCCCGTCGTGGCGGTGTCGGGCCTGATGGGGGAGGGCATCGACCGGCTGATGAGCGCGATCGAGGAGGCCTATGCGGTCTGGAACAAGCGCGTGCCGACAGCGGCCCTCAATCGCTGGTTCGAGCAGGCGGTCGATGCCAATCCGCCGCCGTCGGTGTCGGGCCGCCGGCTGAAGCTGAACTACATCACGCAGGCCAAGGCCCGTCCGCCCAGCTTTATCCTGTTCTGCTCGCGCGCGGACGCCGTGCCGACGTCGTATTTGCGCTATCTCACCAACAGCCTGCGCGAAGCCTTCGATCTGCCGGGCACGCCGGTGCGGATCACGCTGCGCGAAAAAGCCAATCCGTTCGCCCACAAGCGCAAGCGGCCGTCATGAGCGACGAGGCGTCCGCGGGCGTTGCCGGGATGCCGCCGGTGCGCAGGGGTGCTGCGGCCTTCATTTTCGTCACCATCCTGCTCGATATGTTCGCGCTCGGCCTGATCCTGCCGATCCTGCCGAAACTGGTACAGAGCTTTGTCGATAACGACACCGCAATGGCGGCGCGGATTTTCGGGTTGTTCGGCACCGCCTGGGCGGTGATGCAGTTCATCTTCTCGCCGGTGCTCGGCGCGTTGTCCGACCGGTTCGGCCGCCGTCCGGTGGTGCTGTTGTCGAATTTGGGACTGGCGCTCGACTATGTATTGATGGCGCTGGCGCCGTCGCTGAGCTGGTTGTTTATCGGCCGCCTCGTCTCGGGCATCACATCGGCGAGTGTTTCCACGGCCTTTGCCTACATCGCCGATGTGACGCCGCCGGAACGGCGCGCCGCGGTGTTCGGCAAGATCGGCGCGGCGTTCGGCGCCGGATTCATCCTCGGACCTGCCGTCGGCGGCCTGCTCGGCGACATGGATCCGCGTTTGCCGTTCTGGCTCGCTGCGGGTCTGAGTTTTGCAAATGCGCTTTACGGCTGGCTGATCCTCCCGGAATCATTGCCGCCCGAGCGCCGTTCGCCGTTCCACTGGAGAAGTGCCAACCCGCTCGGCGCCTTGCGTCTGCTGCGCTCCAACCGAATTCTTGCCGGGCTGTCGCTGGCGAATTTCTTCGGCCAGGTCGCGCATGTCTCGCTGCCTTCTACCGTCGTGCTCTACGCCACCTATCGCTATGGCTGGGACACCAAGACCGTCGGCCTGACGCTGGCAATGGTCGGCATCGGTGCGATGGTGGTGCAGGGCGCGGGCGTCGGACCGATCGTCAAGCGCCTCGGCGAACGCCGCGCGTTGTTGCTGGGGATGGGGTGCGGCGCCCTCGGGTTCTTCATTTACGGCGCGGCGCCGACCGGGGCGCTACTTTGGCTCGGCATTCCCGTGATGTCGTTGTGGGGCATTGCGGGCGCGGCGATCCAGGCGCTGACCACGCAACTGGTGGCCAGTGACCAGCAAGGCCAGTTGCAGGGCGCGACCAACAGCGTCAACAGCATCGCCCAGATGGCGGGACCATTTCTGTTTACGCTGACCTTTGCCTATTTCATCAGCGATTCCACGCCCGTCAAATTGCCGGGCGCGCCGTTCCTGCTGGCGTCGGCGCTATTGTTGCTGTCGCTGGTGATCGCGTGGCGGACGCTGGGTGGTGTGAAAAATTCGTAGAGCGTTGGGAGGGCAAAGCGAAGCGTGCCCACCATCTTTCGTCGGGCTCGGGAGAGCTGGTGGGCACGGCGCTGGCGTGCCTTTGCCCACCCTACGTCCCCCAATCCTACTTTTTCACCAGCGGGCAGTCGCTCGCCTCGAGCGGCTTGGCGGCGTCTTCCGCGGCGATCGTGGCGATCTGCTTGTAATAATCCCACGGATATTTCGACTCTTCCGGCTTCTTCACCTCGAACAGATAGGCCGGAATGACGCGGCGGCCGTCGGCGCGCAGCGGGCCCTTGCCGAACAAGGGATCGTCGGTCGGCAGTTCCTTCATCTTGGCGACGACCTTGGCGCCGTCATGCGGATTGCCGCCGAGCGCTTCCATCGCCTTCAGATAATGCAGCACCATCGCGTAGTTGCCGGCCTGCGTCATCGACGGCATCGCGTTCTTGCTGGCGAGTGCGGCGAACCGCTTCGACCAGGCGCGGGTCTGATCGTTCATGTCCCAGTAGAAGGATTCGGTAAACGTCAGTCCCTGCGCGGTCTTCAATCCCAGCGAATGAACGTCGGTGATAAACATCAACAACGGAGCGAGCTTTTGGCCACCCTGGATGATGCCGAATTCGGCGGCCTGCTTGATCGAGTTGGTGGTGTCGCCGCCGGCGTTGGCAAGACCGATGATCTTGGCCTTGGAGGATTGCGCCTGTAGCAGGAAGGAAGAGAAGTCGGACGTGTTGAGCGGATGCTTGACACCGCCAATCACCTTGCCGCCGTTAGCGGTGACGGCCGAAGTGGTATCGCGCTCCAGGGCATGACCGAATGCATAGTCGACAGTCAGGAAGAACCAGGTGTCACCTCCGGCCTTGGTCAGCGCCTTGCCGGTGCCGTTGGCGAGCATGTAGGTGTCGTAGGTGAACGAGACGGTGTTCGGCGTGCAGGCCTTGCCTGTGAGGTCGGCGGACGCGGCGCCCGAGTTAAGCAATACCGAGTTCTTTTCCTTTACCAGATTGCTGACCGCTAGCGCGACACTGGAAGTTGGCGTGTCGGCGATCGCGTCGACCTTGTCGTTGTCAATCCAGGCGCGGGCGAGGTTGACGCCGACGTCGGGCTTGTTCTGGTGATCGCCGCTCATCACGTCGATTTTCCAGCCCTTCTTGAGTAGGCCTGAGTCCTCGATCGCCATCTTGATCGCGACCACCGAGTTGGGGCCGCCGATGTCGGCGTAAAGGCTCGACATGTCGTTCAACACGCCGATCTTGACGGTCTTGTCCTGGGCAAACGCGGGCGCGGCGAAGCCAACGCCGGCAACGGTGATGAGCGCGGCGAGGCGCCGCGCGGTGAGTGTCGTCATGTATTTCCTCCATCTCAGGTCGCCGGGGGCTTTCTCTGTGGAGGCACGGCCCGGCATTGACTAAGAGGGGGTGTTAGTCGCTGCGCGTGGTCCCGGCAATGCGCCTATCGTAGCGCGTCCGAGGTCAGCTTGAACTTCTGGATTCGCTTTCCGTTGTCGACCTCGGCGGTATAGACATTGCCTGTGGAATCGACCGCCATGGCGTGAATCCAGTGGAACTGGCCGGCATTGCGGCCGCTGCGTCCAAAACTCCCGACCACGGTACCGTCGTCGCGTTTCAACACCCGGATTTCGTTGTTTTCGCCGTCGGCGCTCAACAGCCAGGTCTGCTTCGGGTCGAGCCAGATCGCGATGTCCCAGACCGCGCCGGCGCCGAGCGTGTTCTTCTCGAAGAACCACTCCTTGACGAAAGTTCCGTCCTTTTTGAACACTTGGATGCGGTTCTGGGTGCGGTCGCACACATAGACCAGCCCGTCATTGGCGAGTTTCACGCAATGCACGGGAACGAGTGCGGACGATGGATCACCCAGATGTGGTCTCTGGAGTCGACGGTGATGCCGCCGACCTGACCAAGGATCCAGTTGTTCGGCAGCGGCTTCGGCCATGACGCTTCGACCGCAAAGGTCGGGATGTCATCGGCGAGCGCGGCGCGCTGCATCGCGCCCGGGACACGACGACACTCACGCCGGCGATCGAAAGTTCATCAGCGTGCGCGTCCTGTAATCGTAGAGCTTGCCGGTCTCGCGCCACGCAGGCGTGCACATCGGCACGATGAATTCGGCGGCCTGCTCCGGCGTATCCAGCGTCTCCGGATCTTCGCCGGGGAACACCGTGGCGCGCATCCTCGTGCGGATCGGGCCGGGGTTGAACAAATTGACGCGAATGTTGGTGCTGGCGGTCTCCTGCGCCCAGGCGCGCGCCAGGGTTTCGAGGGCTGCCTTCGAGGCGGCGTAGGGCGCGAGATAGGCGGTTGCCTGGTTGGCGGCGGCCGAGGTGACGAACACCACGCGTCCGGCGTCTGATTTTTTCAGGAGCGGTTCCATGCAGCGGATCAATTGAAAATTCGCGGTGACGTTGATCGCCATCACGTCGGTCCACGGCTTCAGCTCGATATGCCCGAGCGGCGAGGAGGGGCCGGCGACGCCGGCATTGCCGACGAGGATGTCGAGCCTGCCGTGGCGTTCATGCAGCGCGGCGGCGAGCCTGATGATGCCGTCATAGTCGGTCAGGTTGAGCGGCACGAGTGTCGCGCTGCCGCCGTCTTTCCGGATCTCGTCGTCGAGTTCTTCCAACCCTCCTTGCGTCCGTGCCACCGCCACGATATGCGCGCCGGCCCGGGCCAGCGCCCGCGCGGTAGCATAGCCGATACCGCGCGAGGCGCCGGTAACGAGAGCAATACGGGAGGCGAGGGGAGAGGTCATGAGCAAGTCCGGGTCGAGAAAACGGTGTCATACGCGGGCTTGACCCGCGTATCCATCCAAAAAACTTCTAAATGTCAGATGGATTGCCGGGTTAAACCTGGCAATGACAGTTTCTCAACTCGCTTCCGCCAGCAGCGAGAGCTGCCGCGGCTGCGGTTCGACCTGGGTCTGGTCGGTGAGATGGGTCGGATAGACGCCGGTGAAGCAATGGTCGGAGAATTTCGGATTGGCGGCGT
>Ga0310811_10004244_pt1 | contig 18019 bp, 14 predicted proteins | sample YCmetagenome_FD_207642 | JGI IMG/M metagenome (GOLD analysis project Ga0310811, IMG submission 207642) | Soil microbial communities from experimental microcosm in Duke University, North Carolina, United States - YC | ecosystem: Engineered > Artificial ecosystem > Soil microcosm > Unclassified ...
GACCGCGACCTGCGGCGCCAAGTGACGGACGCGACACCGAGCACATCATCATCATCGGATCGAACCGCCTCTCGGCGCTCTATATCGATCTGCTTCACGCTTACGCGCCCGAGCGGCACCACATCATCGCGCTCCTGGACGACCGCCCGGAAATGATCGGCCGCTCCATTGCCGGCGTTCGGGTCCTCGGTCCGTCATCCGACCTCGAATCGGTGATCGCGGAATTCAAGGAGCACGGAATCCGCACCGACCGTCTCATCATCGGCGGCGACACCGATTACCTGAGCGCGGAAGCATTGGCGGAGATCACCCGCGTCTGCAACGAGCAGGATGCGAGGCTCGACTTCGTGCCGCAGCTCATCGGGCTCGATGCCGTCCGGGAAGCGGATGCGGGACAAGCGGCGAGACCGGAGACTTCCGTGCCGGTCAGCCTGCCGCTGCCACGTTATCATGTCGCCAAGCGAGTCATCGATTTCACGGTGGCCCTGCTGCTCATCATCCTGCTGCTGCCGGTGTTCATCGCCGTCGCGGCCATCGTCGTGCTCGACGTCGGCACGCCGGTCTTCTTCTGGCAGCGGCGCACCGGGATAAACGGCCGCATTTTCCAGATGCACAAATTCCGCACCTTGAAGCCGGCCTACGACTGGCGCGGCCTCCCGGTGGCGACAACCGAACGGATGTCCTTCATCGGAGACATCCTGCGCCGCAACCGCGTCGACGAGCTCCCGCAGCTGCTCAATGTGCTGGTCGGCGACATGTCGCTGGTCGGTCCGCGGCCGCTCCTGCCACGCGATCAACCGGCCGACCCGACCGTGCGCCTCAAGGTGCGGCCGGGCATGACCGGCTGGGCGCAAGTCAACGGTGGAACGCTGCTCTCCTCTGAGGAAAAGCGCACACTCGATGAATGGTACGTACGCAACGCGTCGCTCTGGCTCGACCTCAAGATCATGGCGATGACGTTGTTGTTTCTCGCCAGAGGCGAAGGACAGCATGACGTGGGCGCAACCGCGAGTCCGATGCCGCAGCGCGGCGACCGTCTCGCCTGACCGGCGCGCTTGCGCGTCGACGCGGCGCCGTCGCCGTCAACTCACAGGAAAATCGCGGCCCTCCGCCGCCACAGCGCGATTTTGTTGGCTCCGCGCAGGTCAGCAAGTTATGGGGATTCGAGGCAAATCATCATCGGGCACTTGCGGTGGATTTTGGTGTCGCGATTCAAAGAGGCGACCTCGCGACGCTGGCTCGCATCGCACGCGGGCCCGGCCGCTATCCGACGCCGTCTTTCGACCGCGTCGAACGTCTCATCGGCCGCGGTTTGATCAGGCGGAGCCGCGGCACGCTGCGTTTGACGCTGAAGGGCCGCGTCTTCGCCTGGCTGCATCGCCGTTCGGTCAGAGCGGACGCCGCGGACTCCCAACGGGATCCGCGTCCCGTCTAGGACGGACGTTGCCGCGGAGCGTGATTGACGTCCGCGCGTAGCGCCAGAGCCAGGACGGCACGCGCAGCAGCAGATAGAGGAAATGCCAGCGCCGCGGCAGCGGATAACGCAGCGCGTCGGCGAGCCCGATCGACACGATCCGGCATTGCGCGGCCACGAACGCAACGCCCTCGCCCAGCAAGAAGCTCGTGAAGAAGGCGCGTGTCTTGGCGGAGAAACGCGTGCCGCCATCAGCCTCCGGCGTGCGCATGGCGCGGTGAGCGATCCGCACCAGTTGGCGCACGCGCGTGCTTCGCGTCAGTTCATTCTCGAGCGCCGCCGGCAGCCTGCGGGCAAAGACATCGCGGCACAACAGCAGCGACTGGCCCGCGCAGAGGCCGGCGCCATGCGCCTGCGCATGCCGATAGAGCCGCACGATTTCGGCATCGCTCCCACGCGCCTGCAGCGCATTGAGATCGGCGAGCCATTTCAGCCGGGACCAGGAATGGCTTGCCCCGTGCACGCACAGATACGCAAAGAGATCGTCATGGTTCAAGGTGCGTACCACACTGCCGGGGATGAGCGCGACCTCCTGCGTCGCCGGCATCGCGCCGATCCCATCGAGCAGCCGCGGATTATCGGTGAACTGCCAGTGCAGTTCGAGCGTGTGACGTTTGTCGCGATGCACGAGCACGGCCTCGCGCGCATATGTGATGAGCATGCGCTGCTGCGCCTCGGTGAGCTGCGTCTTCGGCTCGGCGAGCGCATAGCCTTCGGCCTCGAGACGCTGCATCGCCGCCAGCGCAGAGGTGCGCGGCACATAGAGATCGATATCGCGGTTATGCTTGCGTGTGAACGCGCCATAGGCGAGTTGCGCGAGTGCGACGCCCTTCAACATCAGCATCGGTATGCCCGCCGCATCGAAGGCGCGCTGGATGCGCACGATCTCCGCGGCCATCGCCAGATTGCCACGCGCGATATCGTGCGCGCGCGCGGTGAGCCGCGCGGCGACCGGCGGCGGCCCGTCGATCCCCGCGGCTGCGAGCGCTTCATCGACCAAGCCCTCGACACGATGACGGGCGGCGAGGCCGAGCACCGCCGGCCAGTCGGCCGTCTCCGCCGCCGCGCGCACGGCGGCCACCACCTGCGCGTCCAGTGGGCGGCGGCAGCAGGCCGCCACCAGCGCGAAAGCCTGCGCGTGTCGATGGTCTGCGATGCCGGCAGGGCGCGCCGCGTTCTCAGGCATTTGGTCCTCTACCACGCGCGCGAGCATCGCGGAAGCCACACACGCGCCAACCCTTGCGCCTCCGGCTGGGCCATGCCAAAGGCATCCCCGCTTCCGGACAAGATTGGACATCGCAAGGGATCACGCGATCGATGCGGCGCCTGTCGTTGTTGCTGCTCAAGGCGGCGGTTTCCGTCCTGCTGCTCTATCTCTCGCTGCGGTCGGTCAATCTCGCCGTCGTCGGCGCGAGCCTGAGCCGGTTTCATCCAGGCTGGATCGCGCTGTCGCTGCTCGTTCTAACGCTTCAGGTCGGTCTCATGGCGGTGCGCTGGAGCGAAATCGCCGCCGTCTGCGGCGCGCGCTTGTCCCTGCCGGGGGCGACGCAGATCAGCTTCATCGCCAGCTTCTTCAATCAGGTGCTGCCCTCCTCCGTCGGCGGCGACGCCGCGCGCATCTGGCTCCTCGCGCGCAGCGACGGCAGTTGGGCCAATGCGACTTATTCCGTCCTCATCGATCGGATCGTCGGCGTCCTCGTGCTCGCGCTGATCGTCATTGCCTGTCTGCCGTGGTCGCTGGAACTCATCCAGAACCCGCTCGCGCGCGCGGTGCTGCTGCTCATCGGCGCCGGCAGCGTCGGCGGCGCGGCCGTGTTTCTCGCAATGGGCGTCCGGCACTGGCCGATCCTCGACCGCTTCATGCCGACGCGCCATCTCGCCGCCGCCGCGCGCAACGCCTGGCGGCTGTGCCGCTCCGGCCAGCCGGTCGCGACCGTCACCGTCTGCTCGGTGGCGATCCATCTGCTCACCGTCACCTCGGCCTGGTGCTGCATGAAGGCTGTCTCCGCGCCGGTCGGCTTTGCGCCGGTGCTGTTCCTGTTGCCGCCGGTGCTGCTCATCACCACCATCCCGATCTCGATCGCCGGCTGGGGCGTGCGCGAATCCAGCATGGTCGCCGCCTTCTCCTACGCCGGCCTGGCGCAGAGCGACGGCCTCACGCTCTCGATCCTGTTCGGCGCCGTCAGCTTCGCGCTCGGCATCATCGGCGGCATCGTGTGGATCGCCAGCGGCCTGAAAGTGCAATCCTTCGCGCCGGCGCCCGAAGCCATCGCCGACAACCCATGACCGATATGCGTCCCTTGAAGCCTGCGGCCTTCCTCGACCGTGACGGCGTGCTCAACGTCGACCACGGCTATGTGTATCTGCCCGAACGACTCGAATGGATCGCCGGCGCGCCCGAGGCCGTGCGCCTCTTGAACGACGCCGGTTACACGGTGATCGTCGTCACCAACCAGTCGGGCGTCGCGCGAGGCTACTTCGACGAAGCCGCCGTGCACACGTTCAATGCGCATCTGCAGGACGGCCTCGCCGCGCACGGCGCGCATGTCGATGCCTTTTATTATTGTCCGCACCATCCCGAGGGCACGATCAAGGATTTCGCCATCGACTGCCTGTGTCGCAAACCCGGTACCGGCATGCTCGAACAGGCCGCCGCCGAGTGGCCGATCGACCGGACGAAGAGCTTCATGATCGGTGACCGCGACGGCGATGTCGGCGCCGCCAAAGCATTCGGCATCCGCGGCATCAAATTCAACGCAGCGACGCAGTCGCTGCTCGACATCATCCGGCACGAGATCGGGGTGGCGTCGCGTTGACCGCTCCGTCACTCCGGGGCGCGAGCGTGCCGGAATAGCAAGTCCTGTCACACCCACTGACACCGGCCCGCCTCGAAGCGCAGCAGCCGGTCACACAAAGCGAGGCTCTCCGCGCGGTGCGCGATCACCACGATCGTCGGCCGCGGGTCAAGACAACGCAAGCGCGTGAAAATCTCCCGTTCACCGGCGACGTCGATGGCGCTGGTCGCCTCGTCGAGCACCAGCATGCGCGGCTTGCGCAAAATCGCCCGCGCCAGCGCCAGCCGCTGACGTTCGCCGCCCGAGACCAAAGTGCCGCGTTCGCCGACGACCGTATCGAGCCCCGCCTCCATCCGCCGCACCAGCGTATCGGCGCCGGCGCGAGCCAGCGCCTCCCAGATCTCGGCGTCGCTCGCGTTCGGATTCATCCAGCACACATTGCGCCGTATCGTGTCGTGCGACAGGAACGCATCCTGCGACACATAGGCGATGGCGCGGCGCCATGCGGTGAGCGTCGCGCCGTGCAAGACGGCGGCGCCCACCGTGATCTGTCCCTGCTGAGGCGGAAACAGCCCGACGAGCAGATCGGCAAAGGTCGTCTTGCCCGCGCCCGACGCGCCGGTGATACCGATGAAAGCGCCGGGCGCGATGCTCACACTCACATCGCTGACGCCGCGCGTGACGCCTTCATCCTCCGCCGCATGCGTGAAGGACACATGCGTGAACACGATGGCGCCATCCGGCACCTGCGCGTCATCGGCCATCGCAGCAGCGTCCGGCGCCAAGGATGCCAACTCCTGTTCGAGATCCTTGACCGCGCCATAGGCGGGCAACGCGTTGGCGAACTGCTGTGCGCCCTGCTGAAGCTGCAAAGCCGGACCGCTCATCCGCCCGACCACCAACAGCAAGGTGATCAATGTCGGCGGCGCGACATGCAAAACCCCGAAGCCGGCGATCACGAGAATGCCCGCCGCCAGCGCCGACAGCGTCGAGAAGGCGAGCCGCGTGCGGCTTTGCTGACGCATGAAATCGATCTGCCGGCGGCTGAGATCGTGCAGCGTCTGTCGGAATTCGGTGATGAAGCTCTGCTCGAGATTCTGGCTCTTGGCGAGCTTGAGGCCGCCGAGAAACTGCGTGGTCGAGTTCAACAGCGACAGGTTCGCCTGCGTGACGACAACGCCGGTCCGGTGCGCGCCGCTGATCGTCGCCACGAAGACGACGCCGGTTAGCGCCACCAGCGCGAAGGCAATCGCCGCCAGCGCAGGCGCCAGCAGGAACACGAGCGCGCCTTGCGCGATCAGCATCACCAGTGCCACTGACATGCGCAAGAGCAGGTTGGCCGCCGCGCCGATGCGCTGGATGTCGCCGCTCATGAGATGCGTGATGCGCGCATGGCGTAAACCGACAACCTGATCCCACGGCGCGGCGGCGAGTGCCTCTGCGGTACGCAAACGCTGCGCTTCGACAAAGCCCGTTTGCAACGCGGCCACCGCGCTGTCGCGCAGCGCGACGATCACCCCGCGCGCGATCATCAGAAGAGCAAAGAGCGCGAGCAGCGCGGCAAGCTTGCCGACCGGCGTTTCGATGCCTCCGTTCTGAAAGACTCTGGCCGAGACCCGCTCGATCCATCCAAGCGAAGCGCCAGCGCCAGCGCCGGTCACAACGGCGATGAGCGGCACGATCATCGCGAGGCTCAAACCCTCGAACAGCCCGCCGAGCACCATCAGCAGCGCCGTCCGGACGCCGCGCCGCCCGGCAAAGCAGGCGACATCGCGCAGGAAAAGCCGTGTCTGCGCAAGCACCCCTTTTCGGGCGTGCGCCTCGTCGAGTGGCGGGAGCAGCATCGGCAGGTCCTTGGCGCGTCGGCCGTTCGATCATCGCAGGCCGTGCACCTGCTCACAACTTTCGGTCGCGGCTGCTCCCACGCTCTCCTCTGTCTTGCTTCAGCCCAGACTCCCGACGGATCGGCCGCAACTACAATCTTGTGCCCCTTGGGCTTTTCGGAACAGGCTGCATCTAAAAAGATATATCTTGCGTTACATCGTAAATGCTCTTACGTATGATGCATCGAAAGATATATCTTACGCCTGTCGCGAAGATCTATCTCGTTGAAGAAACAGGAGTTTTGAATGCATCACCGACACTCTGAAGGCCGTTTCGGCCATGACTGCGCCGGCGGGCGGTTCGGCCGCGGCCGCCATCGCGGCTTCGGCAGCCGGCATGGCTTCGGCGGACGCCACGGCATGGGCGACGATGACACCATGCACGCGGGCCGCATGCTCGCCCAAGGCGACCTGCGCCTGATCGCGCTGGCGCTGATCGACGAGCAGCCGCGGCACGGCTACGACATCATCAAGGCGCTCGAGGAGAAGACCTCGGACTGGTATTCGCCGAGCCCGGGCATCGTCTATCCGACTCTGACTTATCTTGAGGAAATGGGCTTCCTCACCGCGCAGGCGGAAGGCGCCAAGAAGCTCTACACCATCACCGAAGACGGCCGCGCGCATCTGCAGGAGAACCGCGACCTCGCCGACGCGGTGATGAAGCGCATCGCCTTCATCGGCGAAAAGGCGAAACGCATCCGCGAGCGCATGGGCGATGACCGCGACGACGACCGCTCGCGCATGCCGCAGCTCGTGCGCGCGGCGCTCGTGAACCTGCGCGATGTCGCCGTGCAGCGGCTTGAAGGCGATCCCGATGCGGAAGCCAAGATCGTCGAGATCCTGGCCCGCGCCGCCGGCGAGTTGAAACGGCCGCAGTAAGTGGCGCGCCAATTGTCGGCGTCATTCCGGGGCACGCGCGCAGCGCGTGAACCTGGAATGACGGAAATTCACTGCCCCCAGGCGCGGAAGGCTTCCTCGAAGGCGCGGGCGCCAGGCGTACCCTTCTCGACGGCCAAGATCGCCCGCTTGCCGCTCGTATAGACGATGGGAATGTCGAACCAGTCGCGGTCCTTCAGGAGCTGAAGGTTGCGCTGCATGTCGACGTCGACGGCCGACAGACCGATGAGGAAGTAGCCGTTGGTGACCTTCACCGCGAGGCCCGCGAGCGGCACGCCGCGCGCCTGCTCGTTCTGCTTCATCAGCACGCCCGGCACGTTGCCGATGCCGCCCTGGTCGAAGTCGGCCGGCAACGTGAACATGATCTCGATGGTGTGGCTCGCCGGCAGCGCCTTATCGGTGTTGCGGCGGAGCGACCAGGTCATGCGCATGCGCCGTTCGGGAATCTCCACATCGGCGCGCACCGCGAGCTCGGGCGCGAGGCCCGGGCCTGGCGATACGGTCTCCGTGCGCCAGACCGCCGAGCCGACGTAACGCTTGCCCTGCGGATCGCTCGGATCCTCGTCATAGAGCACGACCTTCTGTGCTACCTGCGCGGCCGGCGCATTGTTGGTCGCGGGCGCGCCGCCGTCGCTGGAGGGACCGATCCGGTCGGTGATCTTCGGCGCGGCGGCCGGCTGCTGTGCCTGCTGTTGCGGCGCCGGCGCGGGCTCACTGCTGCGCAGGCTCGCGACCATGTGCATGATGGCGCCGCGCTGCCAGTAGCCGGCGCCGGCAATACCAAGAAGCGCCAGCACCACGACAGCGATCGTGATGAGGCGGCCGTAATTGCGCGGCGGGCGCGCATAGGCCTCCTCTTCCTCGTCCTCGAAATGATCGGGCGGCGGCGGCCAACTTGCCGGTGGCGGCGGCTGATCGGCAGGCTTTTGCGCCTTTTCTTGTTTCGCCGGCGGTTTTGCTGCCGGGCGCGAGGCCGGCTTGTCACGCAGAAACGGAGGCGGCGGAGGTGCCGAGCCTTCGGTCTCCCGATCTTGCTTCGGCGGCTCCTGGTTCGGCTCCGGCGAGCGCGGCGGCGGCGGACGATCGCCGGGCACTTGGTCATAAGTGCTGCGCGCCGAACGGTTGGCCTCGGCCGCGGCATTGCCAAGTCCTTCGACTTCCGCCATCACGCCGCGGAAGTCGCGCAGCGCCTGGTCGCGCATCGAGCGCCGCTTGTCTTCGGGCGACGGCTCCTCGGGCTTAGGTGCGCTTTCGGCAAGCTCCCGCTTGACCGCATCGGCCTCGATCTGCCGGATCGACTCCTCGAGCGCGAGGCGCTCGCGGGTGATCTCGGCTTCTTCGAGCGGCGGATCGACGGTGCGGAGCTGATTGACCAGCGCGGTGCGCGCACGTTCGTACAGCGCTCGGCGGTTCTCGCCGGTGTTGTTCTCGAGGCCTTCGACGGCGCGCGCGATCAGAGGGTAATAGTCAGCCATTGGGCGTCATTATGCCTGAGATTCCCGATTCTCGGGATGATCCCATCGGTGGTGGCCCCCGTTGATGTCTTTTTTCCGCAATCAGGTCTCGAACGGGTTTTTCATGAGGATCGTGTCCTCACGCTCGGGACTGGTCGAGAGCAGGGCCACCGGGCAGCCAATCAGCTCTTCGATGCGGCGTACGTATTTGATGGCCTGTGCCGGCAACTGGGCCCAGGAGCGCGCACGCGCCGTGGGCTCCTTCCAGCCGCCGATGGTTTCGTAAATCGGCTCGACCCGCGCCTGCGCCTGCTCGCCGGCCGGAAGATAGTCGATCTCGCGGCCATCGAGCCGGTAGCCGACACAGACTTTGATTTCGTCGAAGCCATCGAGAATATCGAGCTTGGTCAGGGCGATGCCGCCGATGCCGCAGGTGCGAACGGTCTGACGCACCAGCACCGCGTCGAACCAGCCGCAGCGGCGGGGTCTGCCAGTGACAACGCCGAATTCGCGGCCGCGTTCGCCCAGCATCTTGCCGATCTCGTTGTGCATCTGATCGGTCGGGAACGGCCCCTCGCCCACGCGCGTGGTGTAGGCCTTCGTGATCCCGAGCACATAGTCGATCGCGTTCGGACCGAGGCCGGAGCCGGTGGCGGCCTGCGCAGCGACGGTATTCGACGATGTCACATAAGGATAAGTGCCGTGGTCAATGTCGAGCAGCGCACCTTGTGCGCCCTCGAACAGGATGCGCTTGCCCTCGCGGCGGCGCGCGTCGAGCAGCGACCAGACCGTGTCCATGTAAGGCAGCACCTTCGGCGCAATCCCGGCGAGATGATCGTAGAGCGTCTGCGGCGCGATCTCGGTCAGGCCATAACCGCGACGCAGCGCGTTGTGGTGCGTCAGCAGGCGGTCGATCTTGCCGGAGAGCGCCGGCAGGTCCGCCAAATCCATGAAGCGGATGGCGCGGCGGCCGACTTTGTCTTCGTAGGCCGGGCCGATGCCACGCTTGGTGGTGCCGATGCGGCTCGCAGAATTCTCGCGGATCGCTTCGAGTTCGCGATGCAGCGGCAGAATCAGGGTCGCGTTCTCGGCGATGCGCAGGTTCTCAGGGGTCACGGCGACGCCTTGCTTGCCGAGCGTAGCAATCTCGTCGATGAGCGCCTGCGGGTCGATCACCACGCCGTTGCCGATGATCGACAGCTTGCCCCCGCGCACCACGCCGGACGGCAGGAGCGACAATTTATAGGTGGCGTTGCCGATCACCAGGGTATGGCCTGCGTTGTGGCCGCCCTGGAAACGCACGACGATGTCGGCCTGCTCAGACAGCCAATCGACGATCTTGCCTTTGCCCTCGTCGCCCCACTGAGACCCCACCACTACAACGTTCGCCATCAGGATCCCTTCCCCGGCCGTTAGCCCCCGAACACGCACGGACCGGGTGCCTCCGGCCAAGTGCACCTTCGGATAAAGGAAGCGGGCGGCAGAGGCAAGGCGCAGAACGCCGCCGGGGCGGTTCCAGCCGGCTCCGTCAACAGTTTGATCCTACTCTGGTTTTTGAGGGCAGCGGCGCGGACCTCCGTTGCCCGCGGGGGCGGGATGGCGGGGCTACGCCGACGCAGGCGCCCTGCCCGCGCGCTGCATTGCCGTCGTTATATCCAGTGGTATATATCGTCGAAGAGCCTTCAACTGGAGCACCGCGGGGGTATGGGCGCCGTCGACGGCGCCTCGGCCGCTGCCAAGGACGGAGACATGATGAAAATCAGCACTGAGCGACTGACCACCTGCGAAATGGGTGCCGGGGGCAAGAGTGTCCTTTTGAATTTCCTGGACGAAACAGGCGAGTCCGTCTGCCTCGAGGTCTCGTTCGAACACGCGCAATCAATCGCCATGACCCTGCCCCGCATCCTGAGCTGCGCGGTGCGGTCGATCAGCGGCAGCCCGCAGTCGCGCTTCGTGTTTCCACTCGGCGAATGGACGCTCGAGATCCCCGAAGGGCGTGACGGTCTGATCCTCACACTCGCCACGACCGACGGCTTCAGCGTGTCGTTCGGCATTCCAGGCGAGACGTGCCGGTCGCTCGGCTGGACGCTCGCGACCGGCCGGGACCCCGCTCCGGCGGACGCCGACGACAAGCTCGAGACGCGCGACGCGCTAGCGACACCACGTGTGCATTGACGGAGTGGCGTCCACGATGACCCGACGTCTGATCGCGGCTCTCGCCGGCCTGCTCTTGTCCGGTACGGCTGCGCGCGCCGACCCTGTGCGCATCATGGCGGCCTTCACCTTCAGGCCGTCGCTCGACGCCGTGGTTCGGCTCTACAAGTCGGACGGCGGCGGCAACGTGACGCCGGACTACGGGTCGACGCCGGCACTGGCCAAGCAGATCGAAGGCGGCGCACCGGCCGACATCTTCCTGTCGGCCGATCCGATGTGGATGAGTTATCTGCAGGACAAAGGGCTGATCCAGCCGCCGTCGCGCGTGAGCCTGCTGACCACCGACGACGTCGTCGTGACACGCAGCGACAACGCACACGTCCCGCCGAACGCTCACATGGGCAAAGACTATCCGCTGACAGCCATCGTCGACGACGGCCGCATCGCCATGTGCAATCCGGCCTACGCCGAGGCCGTCTTCGCGCGCTTCGGCTATAGCCGCGCGCGCACCAATTGACGCGGCCAAAGTCAGCGGCCGCGCGACGGTGCTCCGGCTGCGGCCAGCGGTTCATTCGCGGGCTGCATCGAAAGGCCGTTGAGGACGATCGTCGTCTGTCCGGGCCGGGCAATCTCGATGCCCAGTTCGTCGAAGCGCCGCTTCATGCGCCGGTAGAACTCACGCTGCACCGGCCAGCGTCCGGAGTCCGTGCATTCGATCTGGCCGACAATCGTCGTCATCGACGCGTCGACCTTGTCGACGCCCCACAGGTCGAGATCGCCGCGGATCAACGACTTGAATTCCTTTTCGCCGCGCATTTCGTCGGCAATCTCTTTCAGGACGGAGCCGACGCGGTCCGTATCCTCCTTGTAGGCGACGTTGACGCTGATCGCGGCGTTGCCGATGCCGCGGTTGGTGTTCGTCACGCTGGTGACCGAGCTGAACGGCACGATATGGATCGAGCCGTCCGACGCGCGCAGGCGGATGCTGCGGATCGACAGCGCCTCCACCGTCCCCGACAGACCCGACACGGTCACGAAATCGCCGACCTGCATGGCGTTCTCGAGCAGCAGGAACAGCCCGGTGATGACGTCCTGCACCAGTTTCTGCGCGCCGAAGCCGATGGCGATGCCGACGATGCCGGCGCCGGCGAGGAGCGGCGCGATGTTGATCCCGAGTTCGCTCAGCAGCGTCAGCACGACCACCGTCAGGATGACTGACATCAGCGTCGTCCGCAGCATCGGCAAAACGGTCCGCAGCCGCGCCATGCGCGCGTAGCGCCCCTCGCGCGAGAGCTGCGCGAGGTGACGATCGATGGCCGCATTGCTCGCTTCCCAGACTAGGAGCGCGGCCAATCCGGCGATCGCGCTCGTGATGACGGTCGAGATCAGCCGCGGCCCCAATTGTCCGCGCGACAGCCATGCGATCGCATCGATGCCCCAGACCTCCAGCAACGCCAGGATCGTGATCGCGGTGATCACGCCCGAGATCGTGACGCGGAGCGCGGGTAGGTAGCGGTTAGCGCGCGCTTCGAGACCAGGATAGCGATGCGTCAAATCCGGGCTGATGCGGAAAAGGCGGTCGAGCCCGGTCATCGCCGCCATCGAGATCAGGCGAGCAATCAGCAAAACCATCACCGTCGCCACCAAGTACTGGAACAGCAGCGCATACCCGTTCTGGATTTCCAGCGCCCACACCGCCCAGAGCGCGATGTCGATGACAATGGCGAAGATGTGCCACACGTCGGCGAACCGGTTGCGCACGACGGCGATGAAACCGCTGCGCCCTTCCGGCGCCCGGATGAAGTCGGCGACCAGGCGGCGGCATTGAAGGATGATGACGACCACCAGCAGATGGACGATCAGCATCACCAGCCGCAACACCGCCAGATAGGCCTGGTGATCAAGGCCCAGCAGCAAGGCGACGTTGGCGAGGAGGATGCCGAACACCGTCACCACCACGATGCGCTTCATCCAGATGTCGATGTAGGACGCGGTCTCGTCGCGCAGGAGAAACAGGCTCGGCTGATCGTCTTGCGGCGAAATGATCGCCGCCGTCACGCGCAGAACAACGCGGCAGACGACATAAGCATTCACGACCGCGAGGATGATGAGCCGCGGTACCGTTTCGTCGCCGATCTGTGTCGCCAGCAACAGATTGCCGACGGCGGCGAAGCAGACGATGGGAATGATCTCGAGCAGCAACCGCGCCAGCACGAACGGAAGCCGGGTCATGAAATACCAAAGCGATTGCCAGCGCGAGCTGTCGGCGAGCCCGTCACTCGACCAGACGCCGCCTACCGGCCACGGCTCGGTCGCCGCCGCGGACAGGGAGTGGCGCGGCGTGCGCGTCGGCGTGTAACGCGCAACAAGCGCGACCTGCTTGCGCACGACGCGGCGGACGATCCATTCAACCGCGAGCGCGCAGGCGAGCACCAAAGCGAATTTCCAGGTGATATCGAACAGCGCGTAGCGGGAATCGGGATTGTCGGCCAGTTGCGCCAACCAGCGCCAGATCCTGGGAAGATCGGAAACGGCACGGGCCGCCGCCGCGATCTGGCGCGACAAGTGGTTCAGCCAGTCCGATGCCTGGGCCAGAAGCTGCACACCCAGATTTTCTGACGACTGCGCGTGCGCTGCCTGCGCGGTGTCCGGCGGCGGCGTTGCTTGCGCGATCGCCTGCAGCGTCTGGATCATCTGCGTGCGCTTGGTGTCGTCGCGCAGCACATCCAATGCCTGCTTGGCCTGATCGGGCGTCACCGTCTGCGCCGGCGTTTGATTCGCTTGCGGCGCTTGCTGCGCATTCGCCGCATGGGCGAACAGGACGATCGCGAATGCAAAAAGCGTGAACGCGCGCATGTATCTGGCCATGATCGGGCTGGAACTCTGGATGGATGGCGTGTGCGCGCGGATCGTTTGCAGGAAAGGGGGCGTGAGTGTGGCGTTCGTGCCACGTTCGGCCAAGAGAACCCGAATTTCCCCGCCGTTTGCGCCCGATTACGTCTTATCGTGGCGCATCAGCTTGCCGAGTGCGCGGAATTCTTCGCTGGCCGCACCACGCGCGTGCGCTTCGACCGCGTGATAAAGTTCAATGATCTGCTCACCAACCGCGGTGACCACCGCGCCGCCGCCGCTGCGCCCGCCGGTCGCGGCGGTGACCGCCGGCTCGCGCAGCGCATTGTTGACCTCTTCGACCAGAAGCCACGCGCGCCGGTACGACATATCGAGCGCGCGCGCCGCTGCGGAAATGGAGCCGGTCGTGCGGATGGCTTCGAGCAGCGCGATCTTGCCGGGCCCGATGCGGGCGCCGGTCGACAGGTCGATGCGGATGGAGAGGCGCGTGCCGGCCATAGCTCGAAAGGCTCTTCGGTTGCTGCGCCAGTCACGCCGATGGCACGCGCGCCGTCAAGGGTGTGGCTGTCCCGGCCACACAAGCTCTTTCGTCGCTCACAAGGCCTTTTGCTTGTGGCCGCATTCCTTGCAGGCGTATTCGACGCGCGATTGGCCCGGCGCCGCCGAGACGCGATTCGGCGCCCCGCATTTTCCGCATTTGGTCTCGATACGAGTCTGACCCTGCTTCACGGCGATGGATTTCTTCTCCATGGCCTCTTTGATCAAACGCTCGGCCTCTTCACGCATTGCCTGTTTCGACATGTCCCGCCTGCCCGGTTCCGACGACTGGCCGGATGTCTATCAGAATCGGCGGCCTTGTTCAGCGCGCTTTGCGCCTATCTCGTCTGCATTTGCTCGGGGCGCGCCTGCGTCGTATCCTTCCAAATACGACGACCTGTGAAACGCACGCGGCATCGACGGAAAGGGCTTGCGATGACGTCCGGCGGATCGAACTACCATGCGACGGACGGCGCGGCCTATGAGGTTTTCCTGGGCCGCTGGACGCGGCGGTTGGCGGAGCCGGTCCTGGACTTCGCCGATTTCGCTCCGACCGGGCGGCTCGTCGACGTGGGTTGCGGCACCGGCAGCCTGGCACGCGCCATGGCGCGGCGCTGGCCCGCGCGGCAGATCAGCGGAATCGACCTCTCGGTGCCGTACATCGCGCATGCACGTCTGCAGGAGATGCCTGCGAACCTGCACTTCGAGGCCGCCGACGCCGCGTGCCTGCCCTTCGACGACCGATCCTGCGCCGGCGCCGTGGCGCAGCTCGTGTTCAACTTCGTGCCCGATCCCCTCGCAGCTCTGAACGAGATGCGCCGGGTGACACGCGCCGATGGCCGTTTGGTCGCGGCGGTGTGGGATTTCCGCGGCGGGCTCGTCTATCAGCGCATCTTCTGGGACACCGCCGCCGGCATCGATCCGGGCGCGGGAGCGGCGCGCGACAAGCTCTTTTCAGGCGCGCTCGCGCTGCCCGACGGTCTCGTCCGCCTGTTCGAAGCGGCGGGGCTCGAAAAAATCGAACGGAGTTCGATCACAATCCGTATGGACTACGCGCATTTCGCCGACTATTGGCAACCTTTATGCGGCGGCCAGGGACCGGTCGGAACGTATCTCACGAAGCTCGCGCCCGATCTGCGCGCGCGCATCGAAGAGGCCGTGGCTGTCGCCTATCGTGCCGGTGCGCAGGACGGCGAGCGGTCCATGACGGCGACGGCGTGGGTCGTGAAGGGCGATGTGCGCTGAGGTCCTCGTCATGCCCGGCTTATGCCGGGCATCCACACCTCTGATATTCTGAAGAAGGCGCGGATGGCCGGGTCAAGCCCGGCCAGCACGCTCAAGCGGGCTAAAAATGCAGCGGCTTGGCCTGCTGCACCTGCGGCAGCGCGCGGACCTTGGTGAGCACCGCGTCTGGCAGTTCGCCGTCGATCTCGATCAGCGCCACCGCATTGGCACCGGGCGCTTCGCGGCCGACGTGGAAGGTCGCGATGTTGATGCCCGCCTCGCCGAGCGTCGACGAGAAAGTGCCGATGAAGCCCGGCTTGTCGAGATTGGTGATGTAGATCATCGACGGGCCGAATTCGGCGTCCATGCGGATGCCCTTGATGTTGACGATCCGCGGGCGGCCATCGGCGAACACGGTGCCGGAGACGTGACGCGACTGGCGCTCGGTCACCACCGTCACTGTGATCAGGCTTTCATAGTCCTCCGGCATCTCGCGGGTGATTTCCTCGACCACGATGCCGCGCTCCTTCGCCACCGCCGGCGCCGACACCACGTTGACGTTCTCGCCGAGCATCGGCCGCAACAGGCCCGCGAGCGCGGCTGAAGTGAGCGCCTTGGTGTTCATCTGCGCCACCGCGCCTTCGAAGGCGATCTGCACCTTGCTGATGCCGGTCTCGGTGAGTTGCCCGGCGAAGGAGCCGAGTTTCTCGGCCAGCGCGATGAAGGGCTTGAGCTTGGGAGCTTCCTCGGCGCTGATCGAGGGGAAGTTCACCGCATTGGTGATGGCACCGCGCAGGAGATAATCCGACATCTGCTCGGCGATCTGCAGCGCGACGTTCTCTTGCGCTTCCGAGGTGGAGGCGCCGAGATGCGGCGTGCAGACGACATGGGGATGGCCGAACAGCACGTTCTCGGTCGCCGGTTCGGTGACGAAGACGTCGAAGGCGGCGCCGGCGGCCTTGTTGGCGTCGAGCGCGGCGCGCAGTGCCGCCTCGTCCACCAGGCCGCCGCGGGCGCAGTTGATGATGCGCACGCCGGTCTTCATCTTCTCGATCGCCTTGGCGTCGATGACGTTGCGCGTCTTGTCGGTGAGCGGCGTGTGCAGCGTGATGAAGTCGGACCGCTTGAACAATTCATCAAGCTCGACCTTCTCGACGCCGAGATCGACGGCGCGCTCCGGCGACAGGAACGGATCGTAGGCGATCACCTTCATCTTCAGTCCGAGCGCGCGGTCGGCGACGATCGAGCCGATATTGCCGCAGCCGATGACGCCGAGCGTCTTGCCGGTGATCTCGACGCCCATGAAGCGGTTCTTCTCCCACTTGCCGGCCTGCGTCGAGGCATCGGCTTGCGGGATCTCGCGTGCGAGCGCGAGCATCAACGTGATCGCGTGCTCTGCCGTGGTGATCGAATTGCCGAACGGCGTGTTCATCACGATGATGCCGCGGGCGGTGGCGGCCGGGATGTCGACATTGTCGACGCCGATGCCGGCGCGGCCGATCACCTTCAGGCTCTTCGCCTTCTCGAGGATTTTCGGCGACACCTTGGTCGCCGAGCGGATGGCGAGGCCGTCATAGTTGCCGACGAGCTCGGCGAGTTTCTCTTTATCCTTCCCGAGATTGGGTTGGAAATCGACTTCGATGCCGCGATCCTTGAAGATCTGCACGGCGGCGGGAGAGAGTGCGTCGGAGATGAGAACTTTGGGCATGGGTCCCTCGGTTTGTCATTCCGGCCGAGCAGCGTGAGCTGCGAGAGCCGGAATCCAGTACAGGAAAAACCGCTGATTGATCGGAGTGTGGTTCTGGATTCCGGGTTCGCAGGCAAAGCCCGCGCCCCGGAATGACCGCTCTCTACGCCGCCTTCGGCAACGCGGCCTTGGCTTCGGCAAAGGCCCAGTCGAGCCACGGCGTCAGCGCTTCGACGTCGGATGCCTCGACAGTGGCGCCGCACCAGATGCGCAGGCCGGCCGGCGCATCGCGATAGGAGCCGATGTCGAGACCGGCGCCCTCCTTCTCGACCAAGGCGGCGAGCGACTTGGCGAAGGCCGCCTGTGCGTCATCCGGAAGCGACGTGATCGCCGGATCGACGACCTTCAGGCACACCGACGTGTTCGAGCGGATGTCCGCCGACACGCTGAGGAAATCGACCCATGGCGTCTTCGCGGCCCAGTCGGCGAGCACCTTGGTGTTGGCGTCGGCGCGCGCGATCAACGCCTTGAGACCGCCGATCGACTTGGCCCAGTTCAATGTGTCGAGATAGTCCTCGACGCAGAGCATCGACGGCGTGTTGATCGTCTCACCCTGGAAGATGCCCTCGTTGAGCTTGCCGCCTTTGGTCATGCGGAAGATCTTCGGCAGCGGCCAGGCCGGCTTGTACGTCTCGAGGCGCTCGACGGCGCGCGGCGAGAGAATGAGCATGCCGTGCGCGGCTTCACCGCCCAGCGCCTTCTGCCACGAGAAGGTGACGACATCGAGCTTCGGCCAGTCGAGTTTCTGCGCGAAAGCCGCGGAGGTCGCGTCGCAGATGGTGAGGCCTTTGCGGTCCGCGGCGATCCAGTCGCCGTTCGGCACGCGCACGCCGGACGTAGTGCCGTTCCAGGTGAACACCACGTCGGAATTGAAATCAACCTTGGCGAGATCGGGCAACTCGCCATACGGCGCCTTCAGCACCGTGACGTCCTTGAGCTTCAGCTGCTTCTCGACGTCGGTGACCCAGCCTTCACCGAAGGATTCCCAGGTGAGCATGGTGACG
>Ga0310811_10004245_pt1 | contig 18019 bp, 22 predicted proteins | sample YCmetagenome_FD_207642 | JGI IMG/M metagenome (GOLD analysis project Ga0310811, IMG submission 207642) | Soil microbial communities from experimental microcosm in Duke University, North Carolina, United States - YC | ecosystem: Engineered > Artificial ecosystem > Soil microcosm > Unclassified ...
TCAGTCGACGACCCGAAGCTTGGGCACGCCTGCCGGCAGGGGCCCGATCGCCATGACGCAGAACCACGGAGCGCGGGGTATCTCGCTGCCATCCGTCGATCGGATGGGTTCCGGCACAGGGAGTACGAGATCGGACGGTTCGAGCGAGATCTGGCCGCCGCCATACCAGCGCATTTCCACTGCCTTCGCCCTGACATTTTCCATGACGCGATGGACCGTCTCCGGTTCCATCTCGCCCGACGGGCAATCCAGCGCCGCCAGCACCCGGTGATCGAGATCGACCGTCCAATGGGCGGCCCCTACCCGCACCTCGATCCTGACGGCCTTCGCCGTTGACGGAAGGTCCAGCTGATGGATTGCGGTCGGCATGAAAGCGCAAACGTCGCAGTGGCTTATGAGATCCCGGGACGCATTGCTCGCGAACCATGCGAAGGTTTCGATCGCGTCGTCCTGCTCCCCCACGCGAAGCGATGACCTGCAGGAGCACGACGTCGTTTGGGGACGGATCAAAGGCGTCCGACATGCGCTGTATCACGTCAAGACGGCCACACGTCATCCATTGCTCCCGAACGGGACCCTCCATTCGAGGCCAGGCGATGTCGACATTCTATGTGCATATCGTTGACGATGACGGTCGGGCCGTCGATACGCTCGGCTACGAGGCTGCGGACGTCGGCGATATCATCCGCATGGTTCGCGAAACGGCGGCCGAGATCATCCTTCTGGAAGTCGCGACCGGCGTCACCAGCCTGCACCTGGAATTTCATATCGAAGACGATCAGCATCGCGAGTTGCTCGTCCTGCCCGTCGACGCCCGGATCCCGGCAAGCGCAGAGCAAGACGATCACCGACCTCGGAATGGCATCGCCTAGCCTCACGTCCGTTCGCGCGAGCACCGACCGTGCCCCCTCCCCGTCACGTATTCTCGGCGTCGAACTGCCCGATTTCAGCGAGGCGGCTCCAGTCGGGAATTCTGACGAGGCCATGGTCGAAACGGATCAAGTCGCTCCGCCTGAGCCTCTGCAGGACACGGTTCACGTGGACGGCGGTCAAGCCGAGGGTCTCCCCGATCTGGATCTGGGACATGGGAAGCGGAAATTCGTCGATGCCGCCGAGACCGGCAAGCTCAAGGCGTGTCGCGAGTTCGCACAGCAGATAGGCGATCCGCGTCGATGCGTCACGACGACTGCAGTTGACCAGCCAGCGAGACAAGCGCGCCGAATCGAGTTCGCGGTCTCGCCAGAACGCCTCCGCGATCCGCGGACGCCGCGCCATCAGCCGATGCAGGTCGGCGTGGCGAACCTGGACGAAGATGGTGGCGGTTAGGGCCTGCAATGCCCCGTCTGCCCGGGGACGGACGAGCGAGTGAAGATCACCCATGTCGCCAGGAAGATAGAGCGCCGTGATCTGGCGGGCACCATCGATCATCTCGCTGAAGCGGCCGGCAAGGCCGGTGGCGACAAGCCAGGAATGGTCCGTCTTCTGGCCCGGATGTACCACATCGACATTCGGCTTGGCGGGCACGGCGACCCCGGGAAGAGATACGATGGCCGCCTGCTCTTCATCCGCGAGTGCCGAATGGCCCAGCAATCGCCGCAGAAACAGCTGGAGCGCCTGATCGACATCCGGCGAGCGCAGCGGTTTCACGAGCGGCCTTCTGCCGCAGGGCCGGTCGCACAAGTATCGAAAGCGATCCGCCCGGCGCGCCGTTCATATTCCCGTGCCATCGTGGCGTGGGAGGTCCGGGCAGCAGGATCGCGAGATACGATCGCGGCAGTGCGCGCCTCATTTGCCCGACGCAGATAATAATCGACATCGTCCGACACGAGAAACCCTTCGTCCTGAAGCGGGAGCCCTCATTTGTCTCTCGGTCGCTGCCGTGCTTGCGGCTCATGGACAGCAATGAACGACCTAAGCACGGACAGTAACAACTTTGTATTGATCCATATCAACTTGTCTCTCGTTATGGATCAAGAACGACCTATCGTCCGTTTGGGCGATACGACATGGTCGAGACCATGCGATCAACGAGGAGACGGACATGCCTATCCTGCTGTGGCTTCTGGGAGTTCCCATCCCGATCATCATCCTTTTGCTTCTCCTCTGGCACTGAGAAGGACCGGCCATGGCTACCGCCTTCCATCAAGACCCGGCGCTCGCGGCCGCTCGACCAGCAGAGGCCGCGCAGTCCGCAGTGAACTGGGCGTCCGTATTTGCCGGCGCCGTTGTCGCAGTAGCGACGACCCTCATCCTCATAGCGATCGGCGCGGGGCTCGGCTTTGCCGCCGCATCCCCATGGCCCGGAGCCGGCGCGACCGTCACCACGTTCGCGATCGGTGCGGGCATCTGGCTGATCGTGACCCAATGGCTCTCCTCCGCGCTCGCCGGCTACATGACCGGCCGCCTGCGGACACGCTGGACCGGGATCCACACGCATGAAGTCCTGTTTCGCGATACCGCGCACGGGCTTCTCGCCTGGGCCGTGGCCACGGCCGTGGTCGGCGCCGTCGCGTTTGCAGCGACAAGTTCCGCGACGAACGCGGGTGCGACGGCAGCCTCGGTCGCCGTGAGCGATGCCACGGACAAGATGCTGAGGACCACCCGACCCAATGCTCCGGCGACAGCGGTCGTGCGCACGGAAATGGCGCACCTGCTCGCGCGCGGCGATCTCCAGACCGACGACAGGACCTATCTTGCCAACGAAGTGGCAGCCCAGGCCGGGATTTCGGTTCCTGAAGCCCAGCAGCGCGTCGATGCCGCGGTCACCACGATCCGGGAAGCGGCGGACAAGGCACGCAAGGCGTCTTCGGCTCTGGGTTTCTTTACGGCGCTGTCCATGCTCATCGGCGCCTTCATAGCCTGCTGCGCGGCCGGCTATGCAGGGCATTTGCGTGACGAGCATGCCGACCTGCCCGAACGCTCCTGACCGGGCGCAAGCTGGACAGGCGACACCCCCTCGCGCCAAGGCGCGGCGGGGCGTCATGGCCGTCGGCGAGAGATCATCCGTCCACCATCAACGCATGATCGGGCTCGACGCCGATCCCTTCCAGCGCGATAGAACCAGCCGCCTGATCGATCAAGGAATTGCTCGGCGATCGCCTGCTCAGCCGTCGGGAGCAAGCTGGTCGCGGGCCTCCCGAGCAGCGGCGATCAGGCTGGTTCCGGTTTCTTCCGCAGCGTCCGGCGTCATCGAAATCGCGATGCCATCGGGGCCGTCCAGCAGGACCAGCCCCTCCTCAGCCACGGCCTTGCCACCGACTTCGAAAGGAGTGAGGTTGCGTGGATCATCCATTCGAATTCTCCTCTCCAAGCGGGCTCGCCGGGTCGGCCGAGCGATTCTCGAGATAAAGATAGGTGGGGTCGAATTGCCCTATCTGCTCGAGCCGCGGCAGATCCGCGATCTCGACGCGGGAGGATCTAAATGTGCAGATCCTTTCCTCGCGAAGCATCCGCAGCACACGGTTCACGTGGATGGCCGTCAGTCCCGTGATCTCGCCAAGATCCGTCTGGTTGATCGGAAGCCCGAAGGCCTTGCCGTCGCTGTAGCCGATCGCAGCCAATCGGGCGTTGGTCTCCGAAATGAAGTGCGCCACCCGTCCCACCGCATCAAGGCGGCCGAGGCGGAAGAGCCATTCGCGATGCATCGCCGCGTCGAGCAAGGTCGATCCCCACAGCTTCTGCGCGAGATCGGGATCCTCGGCCGTCAGGCGCTTGAGCGCTCCGTGCGGCACGATCCCGATTTCCACCCCCGTCAAGGTGGCGATCGAGTGGTCGAGGACATGCAGCGGGAAGGCGTGGAGATCGACGAAGTCGCCAGGAACGTGGAAAGCAACGATCTGGCGGCGCCCTTCGGTGTCGTCGATGTAGCGGATCATGAAGCCCGTCACGAGCATCGTGCTCTGGCGGAGATGCTCGCCTCGATCGAGCAAGGTCGCGCGCGCCGGCAGCCGACGTCGCTCCGCGACCGCCGCCTCGAGCCGCTCGCGCTCCTGATCCGTGAGCACCGCGATCGACCGATTGCGGAGGAAGAGTTCCATGCACCTCATGCCGGGGAAACTCCTCGGAGTTCCGCGCGATCCCCGCTGTGCCGCGCGAGTGACCCGGGCCACGTCGTCAGCGACGCCGCGCATTCCTGGGCCGTCGGCGCGCGGCGGAGATCGAGACGGTCCGGCGTCCAATCGACAAGGCCCATCTCGTGAAAGGCCTGCAGCCAGCCCTCCATCGGCCATCGGTTCCAACGCCGCTTGAACACGTTGGCGTTGCGCACGATGTCGGCCAGGTGCTGGACAGGAGGCTCATGGCTGTCATGGTGCTGATGGCAGACGATTGCTCCTCCCAGGAAGAATAGCGGCACACCCGCCGCCGCCGCGCGGAACCCGAAGTCCGTGTCCTCGGCGCCATAGCCCACGAACGTCTCGTCGAAGCCACCCATGTCCCGGAAGCGCTTCGCGTGGACGCCGAAGGCGAGCGACCAGAAGAGGCCCGGATTGCCCTCCTCCCGCATGCCGGTCTCGGGAAAGGAGCGGACTGGATGGGGCAGTCCCTGGATCATAAGATCGCCCTCGCACCATGCACCGCGTGCGTCGTTCGGGCCGAGGTAGCGCACCTCTGCACAAACCACTCCCTGTACCGCCCGCAGCGCCTCGCGCATGCCGCCCACGCAAGCGCGCAACGGAATGCAGTCGACGTCCAGGAACAGCAGAAGGTCTTGCCGAGCCAGTTCGGCCGCCCGGTTCCGCGCCTTGGCGAGTGGGAGGCCCCTGCCGTCCATGCGGTCCACGACGACCGGGAAGGGCATTTCTCCGGATGTCAGCGGTTCGTCGCCCATGTCCACGATGATGACCTCGTCGGGCTGGCGGTCGCTCCGGCGAAGCCCCTCCAAAAGCTGCATCAGATGCGCCTCTCGATTGCGCACGATCGTCAGGACGGAGATGCCGGTCATCTGCGGGACCACAGGTCCAGCCGATACCGGGATTGGCGGTCGGCGCATTCCTGCTCGAACACGCCTTCCAGATCCGACCATAGCGTCTCGACCGCCTCGTCGCCGCTGTGCGGATAGTCGGTTTCCCCGGTATAGTGGACGAGGAGGATGCGCCCGCCCGGCGATACGCCCTGCTTCAGCCACTCGCTGGCACGATCGAGGTCGACGACACCCCAATAATAAGCGACCTCGGACAGGATCACGAGATCGAAGCTTCCGTTGGGAACCTCCTTCGGGAAAGCCATCTGTTTCAGTTGGAGACCGGGTCGATCCCCGACCCGCTTCGCGGCGAGCGCGAGCGCCTTCGAGCTGATGTCGATCGCGAGGAGCTCGTCGCACATCGGCACGAGCCGCTCGGTGAAAACCCCCTGCGCACAGCCGACCTCGAGAGCGTCCGAATAACGACGACCGGAAATAGCATCCAGCGCCGTGTCGAACTTGCGCGCCTCATAGTCGCTCGACGCGAGATCCCACGGATCGTCATCGCCTTCGAAGATGCCGTCGAAGTACGCCGCATCGAGACTGGAGCGTGCGATCATCGTTTGCCGTTCCTGAGGTAAAGGGTATCGGCGCCCGCCTCCTGAGGCCCGCAGCCATGGGCCGCGTCCGTATCCTGCGGGTGGCATCGGACGTCGGATCGCTCCAGACATGGTAGGTGAACAGGGATATGGACCGGCATGAAGTCCCGATCGCAGCCCGGGCCAGGAAATACGCCGCGACATGATCGCAATGGCTTTCAGAGGGGTCCGTGACGGCAACGGCATCGATGGCTTTCCGCCGCATCAACCCTCCAAGCCGAGCAGCATCGTTCCGGAATGCCAGGCTCGATCGCGCCGGTGGCCTCGCATCCTGCCAGCCGAGCCAATGCATCGAGACCGACCGCCCCGCCAGGCGTCGCAGCGCCTGACGAGCCTCCTTGCGGCGTGCGCTTGCAAGCCCGGTCGTCCCTTCGGGATGCGATCCGGTGCCATCGTTCAGATAAAAGACCCCGCCGAGCAGACCCAGGGCAGCGGACTGCGCGACGAGGCTGCCGACGCCGATGGTCTCGTCGTCGGGATGAGGCGAGATGACGAGCCATCTCGCCCGTCTCCACATAGACCGTTCGAGATACTCGGCGTTCACCACAACCGATCCCCTTCCGACCATCGATCCTTCTCGAGGAAGGCGGATGCTGCGACATCACGCGCATGATCCGGTCCCGCCTGCCGAAGGTAGAGCGAGAGATCCCGGATGATCTTGTCGATCCTTTCCCCGTCGAACGCGCTGCGCGTTCCGACCATCCGCGCCGCAGCCTCCATCACCCTGAAGCCCGCATCCTCGACGACGCCGCGCGCGAGCCGCGCAATCGAGACGGCATCGGGATTCTCGTCGGCGGCGCGCAGCGCGGCCTCGGCGACCCAGAAGCCCGCCGTCCGCGTCGCGACCAGGGCGTTCGCAAATCTCGCCCGCTGGATCGGATCGGCCCGCGCGGCCTCCGACAGGGCATCCCGGGTTTCGGCGAGAAGCGCTTCGATTCCGCCGAGCTGCACCGCGCAGAACCGCCATGCGCCCGCCGTGAAGCGCGGATCGAGATCATATTCGCCCGGTGCTCCGAGCAGCATCCATGGTTCTATGCGAACACCCTCGACCCAATAGCGTCCGCTGACGCTGGCGCGCATGCCCCGCACGCGCCATCCGGACGTGTCCGAGCGATCGGGGTCGTTCGCCTGGACGATCACCATCCTGCGGTCACCGCCGGAAGTCGCGGCCGTCACCACCGCGAAGTCGAGGCCTCCGCTGCCGCTCGCGAACGTCTTGCTGCCGCGAAGACATGATCCTTCTTCGTCGAATACGACACCGGGTTGCGGTTCGGTCGCCCAGACACCGAACCACGCCCCGCGGTCGAGCATCGTCCTGAGCCAGCACAGCTGGTCGGGCGAGCCGTACCAGCCGAACAGCAGGAGCGCGTTCACATGGCCCTCGAACAACCGCCCGACGCTCAGATCACCCTTGCCGACCATCCGCAAGGCGTCCTTCAAAGCGCCGTATCTAGTCTGCTCGCCGTCAAAAGGCTGGCCTCCGGCCGTCGGCGGCGCGAAGCGGCGATGCAGGCCGCCGTTCTCGAGGGCTCTCAGGCTTTCGGCTGGATAGCGGGGCGACGCGTCGAACCTCCGTCCGAGGTCTGCGAGAGTGCTCGTGATCTCCGAGACACTGCTCGTGGCGAGGTCGGGCATGCTGCTCATGCCGACCGGCTCCTGATCCTGCTTGTCTCGTCGGCGACTCTCCGCAGCCAGCGAGCTGCCGTGTCGGCTCCGTTCGAGCATCCGAGCCGTCCGATGGCCTCCGGATCCAGCCCCCGGGCCCTGGTGATCAATTCTCCCCAAAGACCGGCAGCGGGTAGTTCGAGACAGACGACAGCGGCACCCAAAGCCGACAGTCGCCTCGCCTTGGAGAGCTGCTCCTCGAACGGCCGCGGTTCCGGCACGCAGACGAACGGCTTTCGATGGGCGATCACGGAACCGACCAGGCCGTCCCCCGCGCCCCCGATCACCACGCCTGCCGAGGCGATCATCCGCTGCGCGTCGTCCACCCATCCGCGAAGCTCCAGATTTCCAGGTATGGAACCGGGAGCGGAGCATGGGCCGATCACGCGCCAACGAAGCTTGGGGTGGGCTGCGGCCGCTCCGGCCCAGACCTCGCCGTCCGCGGGCATCCCTCCCCGGCCGACCACCACGAGCACCACATCCTCCTCCACATGCCCGGCGATCACGGGCGCGTCGACGATCCCCGGCGCGTAGAAGGTCTTCCGGCGGATCGCATCCGGCGTCCGATCGTCGTCCAGGTCCGGATGAAAGGGAGCCAGCAGGCCGCCCGCGCCGCGATAGGCGTCGAAATGCGGCCGATCGAAACGGTGGCCGTTGAGGCGGACATAGACGGTCGGCACCGAGGCAAGCCGAGCCAGCATCGCAACCTCGACGGACACGTCGACGACGATGAGCGCAGGCCGGGCCTCGGCGATCCAGCCGGCCATCCGCGCGACGCGACGCCGAACACCCTCATGGTCGATCGGAGCATAATGCAGCGACGAGGGGCGCTCTCCGTGGTCGGAGCCATCGAAGCCGGCACCCGGAATGCGGTCATCCGGCAGATCGACGCTCGGGACATCGCCGGTTCGCCTGGAAAGCCCGGTGCCGATGAGGGTAACCCCCGCTCCGGCTGCCCGAGCGATCGCGAGCGCCCTCTGGCGGTGACCATCCCCGTGATGATGGACATAATAGCCGATAGGACGCGCCACTTCAGACGTCCGGAAGCATCATGTCGCAGGGCATCGGCGCCAGCGCCTGCTCCGCCTGTGCCACCGAGCCGCCGCACGAGGCTGCCCTCAGGCGCCGCCGCCACTGCGCGCGTTCTCGCCAGTGCGTGAAGGCGGGCACCATCGGAGTGATGCCGGTCTCGAGAGCCTCCGTCCAGCGCCGCATGTCTCCCGCCATTCCGCCCTCGGCGCGCCCGAGGGTTCGCGCAGATACCCGGGTCCAGACCGACGCGGGATGGATCAGGATCCCACCCGCATTCTCGGCGGCCGCGACCAGCGCTCTGTCCTCTCCCGTGGAGAGCAGCGGCACGCCGCCCGCTCTCCGATAGAGCGACACCGTCATCGCGAGGCTGGCACCGGTATGATCGCCATGCCTCGGCGATGGATCCCAGCTCTGCGGATCCAAAGTATCCTCGATATTGCGGACGCACTGCCAATAGAAGTCGAACCGCCGCTTGAGCGACAGCAGCCGGGGTGAGATTTCCGGTTCCTCGTCGAGCTCGATACGTCCGCCCACGATATGGTCCGCAGCAGCAGCATCGAGATTGGCCGCGATCCATCCCCAGGGCGGCCTGCAGTCCGCATCCGTCGAGACGAGGAGGGCGTCGTCCTCGCCGAGCAGGTCGGCGCCGATTTCCATCGCGCAGCGCCTGGCCGATCCGGCATGGGCGAGATCGGGCGCGAACTCGCACTCCAGGATCTTGAGTTGCACGGCGCCGCCGGCACGGTCGGCAGCCGAGATCGCGGCTCCCACCGTATCGTCGGTGGAATTGTTGACGCAGAGCGCGACCGGAACCGGTCGCTCGACATCCTGCTGCGCCAGTGCGGCAATGAGAATGCCTATGTGCGCTGCCTCGTTGCGGGCTGGCACGCAGACGCAGAAGGGTCTGCTCATGCAACGCTCAGGACGGCAGGCATCGCGGGATCGATCCGGCCAGGCACCGGAGCCGTGAACGGCGATCGCACGATCTCCCGATACAGGCGCTCATATGCATCGACCATGCAGACCGCGTCGCACGTCGTCTCGGCGCGCCGCCTGCACGATCGCCGCTCGAGTTCGACCGCGCGCAGAACAGCGGATGAAAGGGACGAAATGTCGTCCGGATCGGCGAGCACGCCACATGTGGCATCGAGAATGTCGGGCACTCCGCCACGCCTGAAGGCCGCGACCGGGGTTCCACAGGCGAGCGCCTCCGCCACCACCAGCCCATAAGGCTCCTCCCAGCGCGGCGTGCACAACGCTGCTCTCGCTCCGCCGACGAGCGCCGCCAGCGCGTCGTGATCGAGATGTCCGACATGAATGACGTCGTCGCCCAGGCGGGGTCGTATTGCGTCGTCGTAGAAGGCCCGGTCGGAGACAGGACCGGCGATCCGAAGCTGGAGGCCCGCGAGCCTCGCTGCGTCGATGGCCAGGTCCAGACCTTTTTCGGGAACGATACGGCCATACCAGACAAGGTAGGGCTCCGGTACCGGGGCATCGCGGAACGGGAACTGGGCGAGATCGATCCCGTTCGGAATGATTCTCTCGACCTTCGCCACATGCCGCCACATCGATGCGGTAACGGCGGAGACCGCCACATAGCGGTTGCCCGGACGACTCAACCGGATGCCGCTCTCGAGCCAGCAGAATGGTGGCGTATGCAGGGTGGTAAGGATCGGAGTTGCGATCGTGTCCGCCATGCTGACCGGGAGATAGTGGAGCGAGTTGTTGTGAATGACGTCGAACGGCCGGCTTCGGAGTTCCGTCATCAACCGGAGATAGGCGTGATGCTCCCGGAAGAAGGCGACATCGTTGGCTTCGGCTATGCCTGCCGCGAGCAAGGATGTCTCTTCGCAGATCGCTTCCACGCCAAGGGCCGGATCCGATCGCGTCGACGCGAACAGGGTCACCTCGTGTCCCCTCTCCCGCAACTCTCTCGCGAGCATATGGGTATGCATCTCGAAACCGCCGGCGAAAGGTTCCCGTATCGCATGTTTCAGATGCGCTATGATCCCGATGCGCAAAGCCGCCCTCCAAAAAGACAACGCTTCGGCGCGCGGTCGAGTTGGAGATTAACGCTTTGAAAGGTAAGTATATCCCTGATCTGGATCAGCGTTTAAATTGCTACAGATTAGTCTGTAGCTCGTCGGGAACGTCATCGTCCGGCTGAAAGTAAAGTCGCGCACACTCTGTTCGAAGGCATCCGCCCTCGATAACGAGATCGTGCCGGTAGGCATCCTTCACGAAATCCATGGTGTCGAGGTTGCGATCCTCGAAGTACATTCGGTGCACGTCGTCACGACCGGCGCCGAATACTATCCGACGGACCTTGGTCCAGATCGTCGCCATCGTGCACATGCCACATGGCTGAAGCGTCGAATACAGGGTCGCGCCGTCGAATTCGGGAGCCTCGGCGGTTTTCGCCGCCTCTCGATAGGTCACCATCTCGGCGTGGGCAGTGGCGTCGTTCCAGTCGTCGGTCCGATTGCGCCCGCTCGCGACAAGCTTGCCGTTCAGCACGAGCACGGCACCGATCGGCGTGGCTTCCGGCCCGGCGCCTTCTTCGGTCGCGACCCGAATCGCCTCACGCATCCAGCGTTCGTCGTCCGCGTCGATCATCCCTTCAGGAAGGGCCTGCCCTCATGGGCGACGAGCAGGTCGTGCATGTCCGAAGCGTGGTCCTCCTCTTCCGCGAGGATGTGCTCGAGCATGATGCGCGTGGTGGGATCGTCGTCGCCGAAATAGCGGATGAGCTCCTGATAATGCTCGATCACGATCCGCTCGGCGACGAGGTTCTGCTTGATCATCTCCACGAGATTGCCACCGTCGCCATATTCCGTCGCGGAACGGGAGGCGAGCCCCTCGGGGTTGAAGTTCGGCACTCCACCGAGCTGGTCGATACGCTCGGCAGCGGCGAGCATGTGCTTCTGCTCGGATTCGGCATGCTCCACGAACTCCGCCGCCACGCTCTCGGACGTGATGCCCTCCGCGGCGATGGCGTGCATCCGATAGCGCAGCACGCAGACCAGCTCGGTGGCTACGACCGACTGCAGCAGTTCGATCGTCTTTTCGGGATCACCCTTGTAGGTCGGCATGATGGCGCCATCATTGAGCGACTTGCGCGCTCGCTCGCGCAGCGTCTTGACGTCGGTCAGGAAGGGATCGGCGGCGTCGGGCATGGCGCACTCCAGGTCTTGATCGGAAAGGCAGTAGAAGACTTGGGACGATCACCTGTTCCTGTAGCGAGTGATTATCAGCGGCGTCTTCATCTGGATCAGTTCGACGGGCTCGCGAACAGATCGGTTCGCTTCGCACCGGGAAAAATTGCTTCTGCGAGTAGCGAGCGATGACAGGTCTCGGGATCGCGCTCGAGGCATAGAAGGACCGTCGGCCGCTCGGCAGCCATCTCCTTGAGCATTTCGGACTGTACGATCGCTTCGGGGAGTTCGAGCTGGCCGGCATAGACCTCGGCCAGGCGATCGTGATCGCCCCTGCGTGCAGCTTCCCTTCCCTCGGGCGGCGTGCCAAGCGCCTTCAGCCCGACATAGTCGATGCCGGCCTCCTTGAGGCCGGCGGCCAGGACGTTCTTGGAAAATCCTGGGCGCCGAGATAGCGGAACGGCGCGAATATCTGCGAGAAGCTCTACGCCAGCGGCCTGCAAGGCCGCTACCAATTCAGTCTGGGTGGACCCTTCATAGCCGATCGTGAAGATTTCCATGCTGGAGACATCCGAAACAGGTTGGCAAGATCGAGCGGATCTCGACGTAAAAGGACCGTTGGCAGCCTCGCCTGTCATCTTGGTGTGGTTTCGCCGTCTCGCGAAAACTTCGGGAGCCAATCCTCAAGCATGCGCCACTGTGCGATGCGTTCCTGCTCCGATCCGAGCTCGGCAATCAGTCCCTCGGCGACAGTCTCGAGCGTCTCGTCATCGATCGTTCCGGATTCGCGCAGCATCGCGAGCATCTTGAATACCAGGCGCACGGCAAGACTTCCTTCGCTTCCCGCCGTGTCGAGCGGGATCGCCGCCTCCTGCAGATTGGCCATCGTCCTGCTCCAAAAGACTGTGGGGTACGAACGCCGCTTGCTTTCATCGGTTGCCACGCCGCCGTCGAAAGAGGGCCGAAGAAAGGCTGGCAGGACGATGCCACCACCATGTGGCTGCCAGGGATCGACCGGCCGCGTCTGGAGGCACTATTCCCATTCGGATGTATTGTGGACCATCGCTCTAGCGGGGCACTCCACCGCTTAATCCCGTTCAATCTCGATGTAGATCAGCTTGCATCGGCACGACGTCGGGGGCTGGCCGTTTCCGCTTTATGAATTCGCACGCCGGCCATAGCCCGTTCCAGCGCCCCGCCGGCCTTGCTCTGCGTGCCATCGTAACGGTCATCCTCGTCGTCTACTCCGCAGCATGCCTTTCCGGATCGGATCGGGTGGCAAACGATTTGAACCTGGTCGCGATATCGCCTTCGTTGATGGTGCCGCTCGGGCTGACGATGCTGGTGTGCGCCATAGCATATGCGCTCCCACCTACAGCCTTCATCGGAGCGATCCTCGTCACCGGCGTACTGGGTGGCGCCATCCTCACCCACCTGAGATTGCTCGAATTCGGCTCCATCGCCGAGATCGCATGCGCCCTGCTGGGAATCTTCGCATGGGCCGGCCTCTGGCTGACCGACTTCCGGGTCCGCGCTCTCATTCCGCTCAGGACAGAAAAGAGAGGCGCGGAAGGCTGAGCGGGGAAGCAGCCTGGTCGCGTGCCCGCATTCCATCATTTGAGAGGAGACGATCATGGCCGAGAAGCAGAAGCCGGAGGGTCTGGAGAGAGCCTATGGCGAGGCGCCTGCCGGAGGCCGGAAGGTCACCGGCGATCCGGATGCCCCTCCTGCTGCGGCGACCGACACGCTCGGCAACGCCATGGAACGCCAGGCCGATGCACGCGAAGCGCAGGTGGAACGGGAGCGCAAGCCGGATGAGGGCGATCCGTCCGATGATGACGAAGCCCGGCGGAAGCGGGCTTATGCCATCTGGGAGAGCGAGGGGCGGCCCGAGGGTCGCGACCAGGAACATTGGCATGCCGCCGGTGAGGATCGCATTCCCTAGCCAGGGACCACGCCCTGGACCGAAGGCCCCTGACCAAACACACCGGGCTTCCGGGCTCCCCCTAACGCGACATCGACCCGCTCAAATCGCGGTACAAGCCCCGATCATCGCCTCGGTGCCGCTCCAGCCCGAAACCTCCGGATCGATAGGAACATGATGCAAGACGAAACCTTCCCGATCGATCTCGGGCAACTCAAGCCACTGACCCTCGACCCTTCGAGCCCGAAGCTGTCGGAAGGCGACAAGGCGACGCTCGAGCACAACATCCGGTTGTGCCGCGATGCCATCGTGTTCTTCACGGCACTCGCCGGGGCGAAAGGCTTGGCCGGTCACTCGGGTGGCCCCTACGATACAGTACCCGAAGTCCTGATGGTGCGCGCGTTCATCGCCGACGGCGCGCCGATCGTGCCGGTCCTCTATGACGAGGCGGGTCATCGGGTGGCAACGCAATATCTGCTCAGTGTCCTCGACGGACATATGCCGGCCGAGCGACTTCTCCATTACCGCGAGTATGATAGCGGCCTGCCCGGGCATCCGGAGAAGGGCCTGACGCCGGGTATCGCCTTCAGTTCGGGCCGCCTCGGCCACCTCTGGGCGTTCTGCAACGGGGTCGCCATGGCCAATCCGGACAAGGCGGTCGTGCTGCTGGGCTCGGACGGCAGCCAGATGGAGGGTGCCGATGCCGAGGCGGCGCGGTTGGCCGTCGCCAAGAGGCTCAACATCAAGGTCCTGATCGACGACAACAACGTCACAATCTCGGGTCATCCACAGGAATATCTCGCCGGCTTCGATCTGAGCCGTACGCTGTCGGGCTACGGCCTGACGACAGAGACCACGATGGGCGAGGACCTTGAAGCACTCTACGTCGATCTCTGCCGGGCGTTCGCCAGCACCGCACCGCACGCCGTCGTGAACAAGCGCCGGATGGCGGTCGGCATTCCGGGCGTCGAAGGCGACATCCACGCCCACGACGCGCTCAAGGCCGATGTCGCGATCGCGTATCTCGAGAAACAAGGTGGCTACGAGAAGGCCATCGAGCTCCTGAAAGGCGCGCGTAAGGACGAGAGTCCGCTCACCTACGAGGGCTCGTCGGGCGAGGGAAAGAATCGCGAAGCGTTCGGCAAGATCGTCAACACCATGCTCGACCAGATGGATGAGACGAGCCGGCTGAAGAACGTCCGCGTGTTCGACAACGATCTCGAAGGCTCCTGCGGGCTGAAGGCGATCCGGGAGAAGCATCCCGAAATCTACGTCCGCGGCGGGATCATGGAGCGCGGCAATTTTTCCGCCGCGGCCGGCTTCGGATCGGCGGATGGTCGACAGGGCATATACGGGACATTCAGCGCCTTCCTCGAAATGGTGGTGAGCGAGATCACCATGGCGCGCCTTAACTTTGCCAATGTGCTCGCCCATTTCTCGCACAGCGGCGTGGACGACATGGCGGACAACAGCTGCCATTTCGGCATCAATTCGATGTTCGCGGACGGCGGGATCGACCCGCACGAGGGCCAGGACAACACCCGTCTCTATTTTCCTGCCGACCGGCACCAATTCGCTGCCTGCGTGAAGCGGGTCTTCGGCGACCCGGGCTTGCGCTTCGTGTTCAGCACCCGGGCCGCTGTCCCCGATCTGCTCGATGAGGACGGTCGCCCCTTCGACGAAGGCAAGGATTTCGAACCCGGTGTGGACGACATCATCCGCGCAGCCGATGGCGGCGGCTTCGTCGTCGCCTTCGGGGAAACCGTCTATCGCGCGCTCGATGCGGTGATCCGCCTGCGCGAGAACGACATCGAGGTCGGCCTTGTCAACAAGGCGACCGTCAACACGCTCGACGACGCCATGATGGAGCAACTGGCCGAGGCGCTGTGGGTGCTGGTCGTCGAAGGCTGGAACGTCAAGACCGGTCTCGGCAGCCGCTTCGGCAGCCACCTGCTGCGATACGGCTTCAAGGGCCGCTACGACCATATCGGGACGCACATCGAGGGGGGCGGCGGCCTGTGGCAACAGATGGGGCGTCAGGGGTTGGACCCGGCCGGTATCGAAGCCGCGATCCGGCGTCTTGTCGATGCAGCAGGGGTACGCCCGAAGCGCTAGGCGATTGCGGGCGAACGTTGTCGCGATCGATTGCCCGATCGTAGTCGGGCAACCCCGCACGCCCGTCCCATCTCATCCTCCGGGAGACACGTCATGCATGCCGACGGCACCATTTCGATCAGAATGAACGGCGAGCACCGCCGCGTACGTGACGGGCTGACGCTGGCCGAGCTCGTCACCGAGCTCGGAATGGCCGCCGACGGCGTCATTGTGGAGCGCAACCTCGAGATGGTGCCGCGCTCCACGCTGGCGACCGTGGCGGTTCAGGACGGGGATGAACTGGAGATGGCTCCCTCGGTTCCCTGAAAAAACGGGCTATGGTCGATCATCGGCCAGGGTCAACTCCCGGGTCGAGTGTTCTGGATCCCAAAGACAAAACGGATCTGCCGTGCCGCTCCTGCTCGGCCGGCAGGCTCCTAACCACCTGTTTAGAGAAGAGCGCAGATGCCGACCAGAAAGGTGAGGTGTCGTCCGCCGGACGACGCCTCACGAGCCGGCCGATCGAGCGGGGGATGACGCCGGCCGGGTCCGCATTTGGAGCCACGAGGAGGCGGACCCCCGTGAGGATAGACGGGTGGCGCCGGCGATCACTAACATGTGTCCGCGATACTGGTGAGTTCCTTGTGCACCACCGCTGGGAGGCCTTGGCGTGAGCGCGCAGCTTACGGCGATGACCGGATTCTTTCCGGCGCCGCCGAGCCCCACTTCATCGATGCCGCGCATTCTCTGCGTCCACGACGCACGAACGGATGACGTGGCGTCCAGCAGAAGCAATGGCGGGGACACGCACGTAAACGAGAGACCAAGATGCCGAAATCGCTGGCTTTCCTGATGCATGTTAGGCCAAGCGTGCCAGCTGTGCATCGGACGCGACAATGCGAGGTGCAGCCCAATGGGCGCTTGCGCCGATCGGTGCGTTGGGACGATCTGCAACAGGAGACATCTCATGTCCGAGACGCGCAACGCGCGGACCGATGACGCCCCTGCGTCTACGGCCAAGACCCCGCATCCCCGCGACGAGGCGACCGACGCTCTGGTTGACGCAAAAGGCGACCATGTCGTCGGCCGTGCCGTGACGATCAACAGGCCAGCGGCCGAACTCTACGCCTATTTCCGCGATTTCGCGAAGCTCCCGACGTTCATGGAGAATGTCGAGCGCGTCGACATTCTGGACGGCAAGCGCTCGCACTGGGTGGTAAAGGCGCCGGCGGGCAAGACGGTCGAATGGGACGCGCGGATTACCGAGGAGCGCGATGGCGAGCTGATCGCCTGGACGTCCGAGGAAGGCGCCGATGTCGCCAACTCGGGTTGCATCGAATTCCGGGACGCCGGCGCGCGCGGCACAGTCGTCACCGCGACCATAGCCTACGATCCGCCCGCCGGCACGATCGGCAAGCTGGTCGCCAAGCTCTTCCAGCGCGAGCCGGCGATTCAGGCGCGGCGTGATCTGCGCCGTTTCAAGCAGCTGATGGAGACCGGCGAGATCGCGACCGCGGCCCGCACCAAGAAGCAGTATGACGAGGAGAAGGCCTGATGCGCGCGCTCACCTGGCACGGCAAGCATGATGTCCGCGTCGATACGGTCGACGACCCCGAGATCCTCAACCCGCGCGACGCGATCATCAAGATCACCTCGACCGCGATCTGCGGCTCCGACCTCCATCTCTACGACGGTTATATCCCGACGATGCAGAAGGGCGACATCCTCGGCCACGAGTTCATGGGCGAGGTGGTCGAGACCGGGCCGAAGTCGACGCTCAAGAAGGGCCAGCGCGTGGTGGTGCCGTTCACCATCGCCTGCGGCAGCTGCTACCATTGCGGCAAGCACCAATATTCCGCCTGCGACAACGGCCTGCCCGCCGACAACCAGGACATCGCGCAGGAGCTCTACGGCCAGCCGATGTCCGGCCTGTTCGGCTACAGCCACATGACCGGCGGCTATGCCGGTGGGCAGGCCGAATATGTCCGCGTACCGTTCAGCGACGTCGGTCCGATCGTCGTTCCCGACGGCATCGAAGACGACAAGGTGCTGTTCCTCTCCGACATCCTGCCGACCGGCTGGATGGCGGCGGAGAACGCCCAGATCGAGCGCGGCGACATCGTCGCGGTCTGGGGCGCGGGGCCCGTCGGCCTGTTCGCGGTCCAGTCGGCTTTCCTGATGGGCGCCGATCGCGTGATCTGCATCGATCACTTCCCGCACCGGTTGGAGCTGGCGAGAAAGTTCGGCGCCGAGGCGATCAATTTCGAGGAAAGCGCGACCTACGAGGCGCTGATGGAGATGACCGGCGGCATCGGCCCCGATGCTGTGATCGACGCGGTCGGTCTCGAGGCGCACGGCTTCTTCGTCGACAACGTGATCGACCAGATCAAGAAGTCGACCTTCCTCGGCACCGATCGCATCCATTCGGTCCGCCAGGCGATCCTCGCCTGCCGCAAGGGCGGGCGGATGTCGATGCCGGCCGTCTATGGTGGCATCGTCGACAAGTTCCCGCTCGGCGCCTTCATGGAGAAGGGGCTGACGCTCAAGACGGGCCAGACCCACGTCCAGCACTACATGCCCGCGCTGCTCG
>Ga0310811_10004246_pt1 | contig 18016 bp, 18 predicted proteins | sample YCmetagenome_FD_207642 | JGI IMG/M metagenome (GOLD analysis project Ga0310811, IMG submission 207642) | Soil microbial communities from experimental microcosm in Duke University, North Carolina, United States - YC | ecosystem: Engineered > Artificial ecosystem > Soil microcosm > Unclassified ...
AGAACCAGGCCCCCTCGACTCTCGTCAATTTTGGTTTCACCGCCAAGACCTTCAAGGCCGGCGACGAAGTAACGGTGGTGATGGCAGCCGTGGCCAAGAACGGCACGCCTGTCGGGCGTATCAGCAGGATCATCCTCCCCGATGGTTACGTCATGAATTCCGAGGTGAGATAGATAGCACCCCGTCTTGTTGTGGCGCGCAAACCGCCGGCGGCGCCGCGTTGATCGCTCGTTGCGGTGAGCATATACTTTTGCCGCCGCGACCCCGGCCTTTCGAGTTCAAATCTGGAGCGTAGTTATGAAAAGGCTGTTTCAGGCGAGTTTGCTGCTGTTGGTTCTCCTTGCAGGTTCAACGCCCGTATTCGCCCACCACGGGAATGCTTCGTACGAGAACAAAACCGTGACCATCAAAGGAAAGGTCACGCAGTGGCTGTGGACCAACCCGCATTCGTTCCTGATGGTCGACGTGACCGATGAGAACGGTAAAGTCGTGCATTGGATCTGCGAGAACAACGCGCCGTCCACGCTCGTCAATTTTGGTTTCACGGCCAAGACGTTCAAGGCCGGGGATGAAGTGACGGTCGTGATGTCAGCGGTGGCCAAAAACGGCACCCCTGCCGGGCGTATCACGAAGGTCATCCTCGCCGACGGCTATGTGATGAATTCCGAGGTCAGGTAGTCGTCACCGCAGAAAGGACCATGGAGATGCCACGGCGTTTTGTTGCCTCAGCGATAGCAATTGCGGCGTTGACGCTCTCACCCGTTACGCACGCCCAGGCACCGGCCGGGGGACAGGGCCGCCAGGGAGGGAGAGGTGGCCGCGGCGCCGCAGCGCAACCTGCTCCGAACGGACAGAACGAGAACATACACGTCGATGGCTGGAACCGGAAGCAGGAGTCCCTGGAGGCGTCCGGTAAGAAACCTGGTCCTGCTCCGGCTCGTGACCTGTCCGGGATCTGGGAACCGGTGCCCAGGTATCGCGATGGCGTGTTTGCGAGCGGCCCACGCGACATGCCCTCGGACGCGGCACATGAAGCCCAAATGCCGTACACGCCGATGGGAAAGCAGGCGATGGCGTCCCATAAATCGGGGTTCGGAGTAAACATCGCGCCAATTGCGGAGATCAACGATCCGTTCGACAACTGTGACCCGATCGGGTTCCCGCGGATAATCCTCTTCAACCTGCGAGCGGTGCAGATCGTTCAAACGCCGAAACAGGTCCTGATGCTCTATCAGAACACACGGACGTTCCGCACAATCTGGTTGGACCGGGAGCTCCCCAAACCGGCCGAGATTACCGAGCCGCGATGGTTCGGCTATTCAGTTGGTAAGTGGACGGACCCGACGACGCTGGTTGTCTCCACCACCGGGTTGGACGAGAGCACCTGGATCGACAATGTTGGCCGGCCGCACAGTGACCAACTGGTGGTGGAGGAAACCTATCATCGCGTGGACCAGTTCAACATCGACCTCACCGTCAAGATCACGGACCCGGTGATGTATACACAACCGTGGTACCCGCTGAAGAATTTCCGGCTGGGAATGAATTCGGACGACTTTGATATTCGCGAGATGATTTGCGCGGTGTCGCAGCAGGCGCTGTTCAATCAGTTGTTGAAAAACACAACGGATCCAGCCCCGGAAAAGAAATAAGGCTGTCACGCAAGAAAGCCGGATATCACACCACGTGACATCCGGCTTTTTTCATGTCTGTGTTCCCCTGATACCTGACACCTGATACCCGATACCCGTCAGTCCCACTGGTGCTCGACGCCGTCACCTCGCGCCTTGTCGCCGTGCATCGGCGTCACGAATCCGAGCAGGCAGCCGGGCGATCCATCGCGCAGCAGATGGCAGCGCGCCTTGATCCTGTCGCCCACTTTCACGTCTTCTTTGCCGACACCGTTGCGGAAGATCCCCTGCGGGCCCGTTGCTTCGAGCGCCCAGATGGTCGGCTCGCCCCCCTTCGCATCCTTGACCTCCAGGTAGACCCACGAATGCGGCAGCAGGTAATGGATCTCGGTGACGGTTCCTTCCATGTCGGTCCACTTCGTCACCTCGTAGGCGTTGTGGGAATGATGCGCCCATGCGGGCAGCACCACGGCAAACAGGCCAAGGGCCGCGAGACCAAGCAGCTTCTTCATCTCTACCGTCCTTGCGCAGCCTGACCCTGCGCGCCCTGATTACCCTGATTGGCGAGCGGCGGCTTGGGATAGCCGTTCGAATACATCATCAAGCCGGAATACTGGTAGCGCACCGGCTTGTAGTTCTCGTCGAGCATGCGCAGCGAGATCTGGAACCAGTTCGCCGCCGGCGCGTTTTTCGGCACCGTGGTCTCCACGATGTACAGGCGGTTCTCGTACATGTGAATCGCTGCATAGGTGCGCGACTCGTCGGGGTTGATGGTGTGGACCTCGTGCCCCTCGATGACGTCGATGTTGTAGTGCGCGAGATGCGTCACCTTGGCGGCGCGCTCGATGATGTTCCACGTCGCCCACATCATCGCCCCGCGAATGTCCTTCACCGTTTCGTCCTGGCAGGCGTCGCCGACCAGATCGCGGCGCTGCTGCGGCGTCAGCTTCGGGTTATCGGCGCCGGCGTCGTGAATGCACTTCACGTTGCGCGCCGCATGCATCTTCGGCACGTCACGGTAGTCGACGACGGTCACCTTGTAGTGATTGCGTCCCTGATCGGCGGTGTAGACGCGGGCGGGCAGCGGATCGAGACGGTACTCGTCCGGATACGTCGTCTGCTCGACCTTCGGCTCGACGGGCATGTTGATGCTGAAGTAATCGAGCTTGCTGACGTAGTCGATCGGCTCCTGCGCGAACGCAGGAAGCGCGCTGATGAGCAGGAGCGCAGGCAGCAGGGCGGTGACTCGCATGGCGGTGTCCTCTTTAAATGACCTCCGACCCCATTTAATTCGTCGCGGTCAGTTTCCCCTGCGCCGCGAGGCGCGCCCGTGCGCACTCGAGAATGATGTCCATGTAGCGATCTGCCTTGTTCTTCGCCAGCAGCAGCGGATGCATCCCGGTCGGATACTTGTCGCGTATCGCCTCCATCGTCATCAGGCTGTTCATGAGGATGTCGGGATGGCTGCCGAGGAACGACTCCACATTCAGCTTCTTCAACTCGTCGTTGAAGACGTGCTTGAACGCGTCGAGCGAGTCCTGTGTCGGCATCTGCGTGCCGCTCATGATGGCGACGTCGTGCGTGCGCCCGCCGAACTTCGCGGGCACCACCATGCCGATCGTTCCCGGCGTGTGGCCCGGCAGGCGGATGAGCGTGATCGTGGTATCGCCGAGCGTCAGCTTCTGGCCGTCGGTCACATCGCCGTCCGGCGTGAATCCGGGCGCTGCGTTGCCGCGTCCACCACGCTGCATCGCCGCCCAATCCGGCATCGCCGCCAGCACCTTGGCGTGATACTTCATCTGCAGGTAGTTCGCGCCGCCGAAGTGATCGGCGTGACCGTGGCCGACCAGAATGTATTTGATCTGCGCGGGATCGAGGCCGGCCTTCTGCATTTCGGGTTCGATGACGTTCATCGCGTCGGCGGTGCTGTTCAGCGTGTCGAACAGGATGATGCCGGCGCCCGTCGGCACGACCCACGCCCCCACGTCGTTGAAGCCGATGTAGGTGAGGTTGTCGAACAGCTTGATCGGGCCTTCCTGCACGGTGGGGAGCCGCGGCAGGCCCTGCGCCTGACGTGCCAGCGCCACTCGCTGTGGACCGGTGCTGGTGCAGAACCATTTCGCCGTGTCGGCCATGTCCGCGCCGCCGATCTTCGTGGCGGCCGCAACATGCGCCTGCGCTTCCTTCGAGTTGGCGAACTGGTCCGCGGTCGGAAAGTTGTCCTCAGCGGGGGCGCCGCCGGCGCGGCCCTGCTGCTGCTGCGCCAACAGCGTAAATTGCGATGCGGCGACAAGCGCCGCCGCCAGTGCAAGCGTGCGTCTCATTTCGCTCCCGCAGTCGGATCCATCGATGCCAGATACGCGGAGATCGCCAGGATGTCCGCGTCGTCAAGATTCTTGACGACCGGCGCCATCAGCTTCGACGTCATGCCGTTGCGGCTGCCGTCCTTGAAGAGATACAGCTCGCGCGCAAGATAAATCGGATGCTGCCCTGCAATGCGCGGCGCCGCGATGTTGGTCTTGCCGATGCTGGCGAGACCGTTGAGGCCGGGGCCGTGGCAGGTGCCGCACGCCGCCGTCTTCTTGTTCGCACCGGTCTCGACGAGGTCCTTCCCCTTCGCCAGGGTGCCGGTCGGCACGTAGGAGACGAACTTCGTGTTCGGATCGCGCATGCGCGCCGCGTTGACATCCTCGGGCACGCTGATGATGCGGTTGGCGTTCGGCTCGGTCCCGCCTTTGGGATCGACGAAACGCATGCGGCCCTGGGCGACGATCGTCTTCGGCACCGTGTCCTGTTCGACCACGCGCTGATTCTTGCGCGGCTTCAGCGAGGCGAACCAGGCCGTCGCCTCCTCGATCTCCTGATCGGTCATCTCTTTGGCGATGCCGTTCATGCGCGCCACGTCGATGCGCATGCCGCTCTTGAAGTCCATCATCTGCTGCTTCAGATAGGACTGCGGCATTCCAGCAAGATCGGCCGACTCCGGATGACCGATGCCCGACATCAGGTGGCACGACCCGCACGCGAGCACGCCGCCGTGGCCTTTCGTCACGATCTGCGGCGCCGGCGGATGATCGTTCGGGAACCAGTCGGGCGGCGCCATGAGGTTGTCGATCTCCGCGGCGGTGTAGCTCTTGTCGCTGCCCGTGACCTTCTTCGGCCCCTCTTCCGTCGGCAGCGTCCCGGCCTGCACGGGGAAGGCCCACTGCGGCTCGCGCGGCGGCGGTGTCTTCAGTTGATCGGGACTGACCGCCGGCTGCTGCGCCGAAAAGGCGCCCGCCGACAGCAGCAACATCGCACCAACAAATGCGAACTTACGCATCGAATCCTCCAAAACGTTCGAATCGTTCGAATCGTTCGATTCGTTCGGAACGTTCTCGTTCGGAACGTTCTCGTTCGAACGGGCCGAACGACCCGAACGACCCGAACGACCCGAACGACCCGAACGACCCGAACGATCCGAACCGTTAAATCTGCGCCGTCTGGTTCCCTGCGCGCTGGGCAAGAGCAGCCTTCACTCGCTCAGGCGTAAACGGAACCTCGCGCAGGCGAACACCGGTCGCATCGAAGATCGCGTTGCCGACTGCCGCGGCGACGATGGTGATCGCCGTCTCGCCTGCGCCCATCGCCTCGGAGTCGGGACGATCGATCAGCACACTCTCGATCGTCGGCACATTCGATCCGACGTAGAGCGTCTTGTATGTCGCCCAGTCAATCGAGGTGATCTTCTGATCGTCCCACGTGACCTCTTCGCCGAGGGCGCGTGACAGCCCCTGCAGCGCGCCGCCTTCAAGCTGATTGCGCAAACCGTCCGGGCTCGAAATCGGTCCGACGTCCTGCGCCACGACAATCCGCTTCGCGCGGACCGCGCCGGTGTCCTGGTTCACGTCGACTTCGGCCGCAAGCGCAACGTAGCCGTTATCGCCTTCGTACAGCACGCACGCGACCCCGCGGCCGGTCGCGACGCCGGTCCTCGGATTTCCCGGCTTCGGCGACGGACGTGTATCCCATTTGAACTGCCGTGCGGCGTCGTTGATTACATCCTTCAGGCGTGGATCGCTCAGGTGCTTCAACCGGTACTGAACCGGATCCGCCTTGACGTGCGCGGCGACCTCGTCGATGAAACATTCCTGCGCGAACGCGTTCTGCAGGCGCGCGGGCGAACGCAGCGGTCCGGTGAGGAACGGCGACGGCACGGTGTGCGTCAGCACGCGCTCGCTCGCGACGGTGCCGGTGCCGTTGTTCTTGCCGCCAACACGGCCTGCGACGTACGCCGGCACCGCGTTGTTGCCGTTGTCGAAATTCTGCGGATCGGGCGCGCCGGTGCGGGGCTGCACGGCCTGCGGCGCGAATCCAAGCAGCAGACCCGCGGACACGTTGCCCGGCGCGTTGTTGCCGGGACGATTGCCGAGCGTCGCCGACCACGTCTCATAGTCCCAGGCGACGATGTTGCCGTTGGCATCGAGGCCAACGTTCTGATCGACAACGAACGGCAGGCCGTAGTTCTCGCCCCACGCCATTTCGTCCTTGCGGGTAAGCTGCACGCGAACAGGCTTGCCGACGGCCTGCGACAGCACCGCCGCGTCGTAGGCGACCGCGTCGGATCCGTTCAGACCGTAGCAGCCAGAGCCGCGAACGTAAATCACACGCACCTGCTGCGGCTGCAGGCCGAGCACCATGGCAGTCGTACTGCGCAGCGGATACACCGCCTGCGTCGAGGACCACACCGTCGCGTTCGAATCGCGCACGTCGGCGACGGCGCACGAGCTGCCAAGCGAGCCGTGCATCTGATACGGATGCAGATAGGTCGCCTTCACCCGCTGCGTGGCACCCTGCAGCTTGGCGTCAACGTCCTTCGAGTTCACCGAGAACGCATCGCGGCGTCCCGGGTGATTGCGAAGGTAGTTGTAGAAGTCGCTCTGCTTCGGCAGGGCGGGGCCGGGATTCCACGTGACTTTCAACTTCTCGGCGGCCTGAATCGCCTGCCAGGGTTTATCTGCAACAACGCCGACGAGGTTCTTCTTGACGACAACCTTGATGTTGCCCGGCATGCCCGCCACGGAGCTTTCGTCAACGCTGGCGACGGTTGCGCCGATTGACGGGGGACGCACCATGCGGCCGTGCACCATACCGGGGACGCGCACGTTGTGCACGTGCTCGAACCGTCCGGTTGCCAGCGCCGGCATATCGACGCGCGGAACCGAACGACCCAGCACGGTCCAGTTCTGAACGGCCTTCCGCTTCGCGTCCTTCTTGATCGTCAACTCGAACCGCTTGCCGCCAATCAACTCGCCGTAGCTGACCTTCTTGCTCGCATCCGACTTGTGCGCGACGACGCCGTCGGCGACGTTCAGATCGCTCGCGGAGGCGCCAAGCTTCGTCGCGGCCATCGCGACCAGCGCTTCGCGCGCGGTGGCGCACGCCTGCGCCAGGTTTTCGTGATTGAAGTTGACCGGATGGCACTGGCTGCCCGACGACGTGCCCTGATCGGGCGTCATCGCGGTGTCGCACTCGACCAGGCGGATGCGATTCATCGGCACGCCCAGCTCCTCCGCCGCGAGCTGATACTGCACGGTGAAGGTGCCCTGCCCCATGTCGGCGCGTCCGGTATAAACCGTGACGTTGCCATCCGCGCCGATCGCGATCCACGAATCGAGCGTCTGCGGCGTGTTGCCACCCTGCGCCGACGCGGTCTCTGGCGCGATGCCCAGTTTGTCGGCGAGCTCCACCATCGAAAACGACACGAGGAGAGCGCCGGTGCCCTTGAGAAACTGCCTGCGCGAGAATTCGTCAAAAGTCATCACGCACGCTCCGTTGCATACTTCTTGATGGCGGCCATCATGCGGGTGGTGGTGAAGCACCGGCAGAGCACGGTGGACATCGCCTGATGAATCTGTTCATCCGTCGCTTTCGGATTCTGATCGAGAAACGCCTTGGCGGTGAGGATCACGCCGTTGAGGCAGAAGCCGCACTGGGCGGCCTGCGCGTCGATGAAGGCTTTCTGGATCGGATGTGGGTTCTCGGGCGTGCCGAGGCCTTCGAGCGTGACGACGGTCGCGCCGTTCACAGTGCTGACCGGCGTGCGGCAGCTGCGCACCGCGCGGCCATTGACGATCGCCGTACACGAGCCGCACTGGCCAAGGCCGCAGCCGAATTTCGGCCCTTTCAGGCCGAGGTCGTCGCTCAGGACGTAGAGAAGCGGTGTCGTCGGATCGACGTCCACCGTGTGGGACTGCCCGTTAACTTTCAGCGTGAAAACGCTCATGTGGAAGCTCCAGATAACCGCCGTAGAGGTGGACCTTTAGGTCGGCCTTCGGCGTCCGGAAGTCTCCCACAAACCCGGATTTGACGCTAGATCCGGTCACGTCCGGTCACGGCGCGACATGAAGTTCGGCCGTTGGTACAACAGCCTGAAACCGGCCCGCATCATGTTGTGATACGACGGATTCGGCCGCTGTGGTCGGTCCTCGCCTGTCTCGGTGACGAACCATTCACACCCCAGCGCGCGGGCATCGTCGATGCGCCGGGCCATCAACGCTGTTTGCGCACCTCGCCGCCGGTGCGACGGCAGCGTCGTCGCAACGCCAAGCCACCCGACACGGTCCTCGACACGCAGCGCGGCAGCCGCAACCGCAGCTGGTCCATCAAAGGCAAGATAGTGATGCCAGGTAGGGCGACCCACCGTGGCGGCAAACCATGGCCGCAGATGCGGAGGCATGCGGAAGCCCTCGCACGCGACGCGCGCAAACTCCTCGGACGACGACGGGTCTATGCGTTGAATGCGGAGATCGGTCTGCACCGCGGCAGCGGGCGCGGCGTCGCGGATGACCTTTGCCCAGTTGTCTCCGGCGGCCGACAGTCCGCGATCGGCGAGCCACGTTTCGATCTCACGTGATCGTACCGTCGGACTGACTTGGATGGCGTAATGCCGAATGCCGGCGCTTGAGAACGTCGCGAGCGCGGTATCGATGTCTTGCTCGGTCGCCGGCTGCTTCAGGCCAACGCCGGCCAGACGATTGAAGAGGGGAATATCGAGACCAGGCGCAACGAGGAGCACGCCCGCCGATGTTATCTCCGCATGAAAGTTCCACTCTGGCGGCGCGCAGCGCAGCAAGTCTGCGCACGCGCCGCCTTCGGTGTACTCGGCGAGCTCGCTGAGCGCCGCCGGATCGACGGCCCCGGTCAACGAATGTTGTTGCTGGCCGTCGCCTGCGGCGCTAGGACGTTGCTGTCGGCGGCCTGCTTGATCAGCTTGTCGGCGTCTTCCTTGAGCAGGAAACCTTCCGCCACCGCCTTTGCCGCGGCGGCCTTCACCGCTTCGACGTAGCCAGCGTGATCGTGGTACCGCTCCTCGAGCGATGGGCGCGGGTCGTTATTCGCCATCCGCTCCGCTCTCGTTCTCGCGAAGGGGACCATGCCCGCCGCGTAATTGCAGATCTTTCCCTTGTGGAAGCCCGCGGCGACGATGTTCCAGCCGAGATACGTGCCAAGCGGCGCATCGCGCAGAACGACCGGAACGCCGCCAAGCTCGTTGCCGTCGGCATCCACCTTCGGCACCTTTGCCTTCAGCACGTGCTTGATCGCCGGAGGGATCTTCGTGCGGATGCCGGAGCCGTCCACGTAGTTGAACTCCGGACCCCAGTCGTAATCGAGTCCCGCGCTGATCAGACCGTTCGGCGCGTCGGCGGGCAATCCCGGAATCGTCGGGAAGCCCATGGCGGCCTTCGTCGGATCGACGAGGAAGCCTCCCGCCAGCGTCGGGTACTTGCTTGCGGGCGGCGCCACGTCCTTCATCACCCAGTTGCGGAAGTGATAGCGCAGCGCGTTGACCGTCTCGGTGTGCGGAACCGGATCCGCCGCGAGAATGCCTGTGCCGAAGCTCGGACCGGGGCACATCGGCGCCGCTTCCGGAAGGACGCTGAAGCCGCCGCGGCCGCCGCCGTGCGCCGTGCTCGGGATGTAGTAGCGACGCACGTTTGCCGGCACCGGAATGTCCTTGTCGGCAGAAGTGCCGACGAGCGCGGGGCTCAAGTTCAGCGCCCACGCCTCGGCCGAGCCGTAGTGCTCCATGATCTTCGGGCACGTGTTAGTCGTGGTGCAGCGATCGAGCATGCTCTTCGCGGGCAGCCCGCGCACTGGATCGGGCCACGGCGTCCACCATTGCGCCCCCTCGCCGCCCGATTCGTACAGCTTCTGCGCGCCATCCGGCAGCGCGTAGCGGACGTTCAGCGAGATGCGCTTGCCGGCGATGATCGGCCACGCACCGTCATACACCTTGCGCTTCGCTTCATCCTGCGTGAAGCCGAGCGCGATGAGCTGACGCAGCATGTTGCCCGACTGCGATTGGCCGCGGCTGATCACCCACTGCACCTGCCCCGCGACCGGATTCGCCGTCCCCTCGGCATCCTTCGTTTCGTACTTGAAGAATGACGCGACGTCGCTGAACGCGGCGAAGCCGATGCCGAGCACGTAGTCATCGTTGGATGTGAACACCACCTGATACAGCAGCTTCGGATCGAAGCCGCCCTTCACGCAGATCTGCGTGGGGTCCGGCGTGCCGGGGAACGGGTGCTGGGCGTCGCACTTCGCCCACGCCCAATCGCCCGCTGCCACCTTCTGCTCTCCGATGATCTTGCCGTCGGTTGTCTCCGCCTGGTGCGTCGTCAACGTTGCTTTGCTCGTATCGAGGGTGGCCGGCTTGTAGGGCACCGGGTTGGCGTTGACGAGCATTGGCTGCGAGTTGACGCCGTTCGCGTTGACGATGCGGCCGATGACAAGACCGCTGACCGGCGAGCCGTCCGGGTTCTTTGCGATCGGCACGATCACCCAGTCGTTGTCAGGACCCGGGGCCGTGCGGCCGGAGTTGTCACCCTGCCATCCGGTGCTCAATCCGATATCGCCATAGCCGCGCTCGATCGGATTGATGGTGATGCGTCCGCCGCGGTTCGGCACGTCCTGCCACAGCAGGTGACTTGCCTTCGACATGTCGACCGGCTTCACCAGATAGAAGCTGACGATGTATTCGACCTTGCCGTCGGCGTTTCGCGGCGCAAGTTTGATGTCGGTGATGATGGCGTTGCGCGGGTCGTTCGGATCGAGCTCGCCGATCGCGCGGCCGGCCAGCGTTTCGTACTGGCCCGCGGACCCGAAAGTCGCGCCATCGAACGCGGGCGATACCTTCTTCTCGATGATGATCTTCTTCACGCGTGCGTCGGCCACCGACGGTGACGCGAGCAGTGCCACGACCAGGCCGAAGCTGATGTAACGCATGACGTCTCCTGTCCCGAAAAGTGAGGCGATTCTAGCTCATTACGGCCACAGCCACGCGAGAATGGCGCCGGTGACCGCGCCGTAAATGGCATCGTCACATCCTACTTGCCGAATTTGTCCTCCAGCACCGGCCACGCGGTGGTCCAGCGCAGCTCGCCGTAATATTGCGCCGCGCGGTCCGCGCTCCCGTACTCGTAGCTCTGTTCGTCCGTTCGATTGTCGATGTGCCGCAGATTATCCGCCCCGAGTGCCTGGTGCGCGAACTCGTGGACCGCTGCCCTGCCGATGCCGCGCCCGATGGCGTCGACGATCTGCGCTCGCGACGCATCGGTTGGCGCGTAGTCGATGGCGTTGTGCGCGAGGATGGCGAAGGCAACCGAGCCGAATCCGCCGAGCGGCCCGAATACGTGCGACTGGCCAGCCATTGAAAACGGATACGTCATGTGGTTGCGCGTCACCGTGATCGGTTCGCCGACCACGGCGACGTGCCAGAACGCGTCGTGATTGCCGGAAAGCGTGATGCGCAGGCCGCGATAGGCGCGCTCGATCTCGCCGCGCGATATCCGCTGCATGCGCGTTACTTCATCGGCGCGCAGCGCTCCGCCGATCTTGCGCGCGTCGTCCGCCGAGAGTGCGAACGCGGCGTCCTCCCACCAGAAGCCTGCCGCGATCGTTGCGTTCGAGACGCGCCAGGCGATCACCGCGGACGTGGTGAGCACGGTCGCAATCGCAACCGCGCCGATCACCACGTTTGCCGGCACGCGAAGTCGCATGCTGCTTATGCGCGTTTCAATGCCAGATACGCGAACCTCGACAAACGCCGCTCGCGCGATAGCGTACAGACCGCGTCGAGAAATCGTTGCAGACCCTCGAAAGCGCCCTCGCCTTCGATTGCGACGAGCGCCTCACGCCGCCGCGCGCGGGCATCCCGCCATCGCGCTGATACCAACGCCTCCGCGTCGGTAACGTCGCGCGCCTCCTGCACGACAAATCCAGCCGCACCGAGCAACCGCTCGTTGCATCCCGCGGGAACAAACAGATAGAAGCCGATGGAGCTGCGGATACGAATCTCGTCGCTGGTAACCGGTCCGGTGACGACGATCGGATCGGTGAAGAGGACGCGTCCACCCGGCTTGAGCACACGGTGCCAGTCGGCGAACAGGCCTGCCCGATCCGGCAGATGGTTGATCGCGTCGTTGCAGAAGATCGCGTCGAACGCGGCATCGGAAAACGGCAGCCGCGTTCCCGCGTCAACCCGCTGGAACGTCACGCGCGATGACAGACCTTCGCGCGATGCGGCGGACGTTGCAGCCTCGATACCGTGAGCGTTGATGTCCACACCGACGGCCGATGCACCGGTCTCGGCAGCAAGACGACGTGTCATGCCGCCGGTTCCACAGCCCACTTCGAGCACGCGGCTGCCGGCATCGACATGCAGCAGACGGAACCATTCGCGCGCCTCCGCCAGCGTGATCCAGCTTGATTGTCCAAGGTCCTCGTCGTACGTCTCGCGACGCACGTCAGTCTGTACCGTCGCAGCCAGATGCCCGTAATGCGTGTCGTACAGATCGACGTCCTTGCTCATGCCGGTCAGAACCTCACGCCTGCTCCTGCCGAGAACCGGAAATCGTGGCTGTAGAAATCCTCCTGCGAGATGACGCCGCCGGTACGGAACGATGGCCCTGGGTACTTCAGCATGCGATCGCCTGCATCGACGCGGATCACGGCGCGCGCTCCAGCAGACAGTTCGACACCACCGCCGGCATCGAGGGCGAACAGCGTACGTCCCCCCAGTTGACATGAGAGCGGCGGCGGAAAGATGAGAATGCAAACCGTCGGTTGGCCGCGGAAGTTGAGGAATCCGGGACGAAGCTTCGCGAACGGACGCAACGGCCCGATTCGAGGGCCAACCGTCACGCCGAAGAGTCCTTCGCTGCGGCTGCTGCTGAACGGTGCACGTCCGCCAAAATCGTTCGGGAAGAAATTCACCTCGGCGTCGGCGCCAACCAAACGGGACGGCAGCCACGTAAACCGCACACCAATGCCCTTGTCGGTCGCGTCGAACTCGCTCGATCGCACCGCGACGAACTGCGCCGCGACTTCCGCCTGCCCCTGCGCCGCGGCCGGCACGGCAAAGCACGTCAGCAGAACGACGATGACGACGATCACACGGCGCCGATCTGCTTCAGCAGGCTGAGCATGTCCGCGTCTCGCCAGTGATCGCATACCTTCCCATCGCGCAGATGAAAGATATGCGTCTCGGAAATGGTGTACTCCTTACCCGTCGCCGGCACGCCCATGAAATCACCGGTGTGGCGCGCGTGCGCGGTCACGCGCATGGCGACCTTGTCTTCTTCGGCAACCACGTCGTCGATTTTGAAGCTGACGTCGGAGAGGCCGGCGTGAACGTGGCGGATCGCCTGTTTCAGCGGCTCGATGCCTGACGGCATCTTTCCCCAGCTGTGGGGAGTGAAATCGTTGGTGACCAGCTTGTCGACGGCATCGGCGTTGCCTTTGACGAAGACCTCATCTATGAACCGCCGCACCGCGACTTTGTTTTCCTGAACGCCCATCCGGGCATCTTACGCGGATTCTGTAAACACGTCCCGCGCGGCGGTCACGCCGTTGAGTGCCGCGGGAAATCCGGCGTAGATCGCCATCTGTTCGAGCACGTGCACGATCTGCTGACGCGTCGCGCCGGCGGCGAGCGCCGCGCGCAGATGGTTTTTCAGCGCCGCCCGCTGCGTGCCGATGGCCGTCAGCAGAGCGACGGTGGAGAGCTCGCGCGTGACCGGATCGAGCGGACCCTGTCCGTCCACGCCGCCGCCTGACGGCCGCACGTACGCGCGCGCGATGCGCTTGACCTGGTCGACTTCCCCCTGCCGCGCGCCCACGTGCAGCGCCGCCTCGACGTGCCACTTCAGCTGCGGCTCGGCGCCCAGGGCACTGAGCGCCGCCACGGTGCACAGCTCGCGCGTTCTCAAATCGAGTCCTGGACGCGACAACACCTCGCCGAACGCGAAGTCGATCGCAAACTTCACGAGGTCGGGAGCGATATCCGCGGCGGCCACAATTGGCGCCGCGGCATCCGGACCTCCAAGGCGCTCGAGCGCCCGCAGGCCCACCTCGTGCCGGTCGGCGCTCACTTCGTCGTTGCCGTGTGCGTGACTGTCTGATCTTCCAGCGGAATCGTTACGACGATGCGATCGGCGATGTTGTGCGTGATGTGTCCCTTTCCGGTTGTGTCCTCGATGAGATTGATGTTGCCCGCTTCGATCGGGACCTTCTGGCCGTTGGCCACTTCGAGCTCAGCGCGCCCGCTCAGTGTGATCACGAACTGGCGCCGTGGGCCCGTATGCCAGTCGCCTGCCGGCGCCGCCGGCCGGCTGCTGAATTCCACCCCGGTCGCTTTCATGGTGGAGGTCCCATTCGGCGTCAGCTTCATTTCGACCTGTTCGGAATGCGTCAGGCCATCGGTGCCCGTGTAGATGCGCGTCATCATGATCGGCTTGCGCGCCGCCTGCGCGGAGACGACGTCCTGTTCACCGCGTACGCTCCATCCAAGGCAGAATGCCGCCACCAGGGCTAGACCGGTCAACAGTCGGCTTCTCATACGTCCTCCATCTACTGACACAACGCGACGACACAGATTGACAGGATATTTCGGTTCTCCGGTGGAACGGGAAGCCCGCGTTCTTTCATCAGCCGGCGGATGAGCGCGGCCGTCTCGGGGTAAGCGGTGGCCGACTGCACGCCGACGCGCACCAGACCTTCGGCATAGTCGAGCGCCTGCCAGGTGTGGCCGGCGGCGGCGGAGCCGAGCTTGTCGGTGTCGCGGCTGCCCCGGTCGTTGATCTCGAGCTTCGCGCCGCGATCGACGAGCAGCTGCACGGCGGCGTTGCGCCCCTTCAGCGCGGCGCCCATCAGCGCGGTGCGCCCTTCGCTGTTGGCATAGTTTGGATCGAGGCCAAGATCGAGCAGCATGCGAAGGGCCTCGACGTTCTCCTGCGGCGATCGCTCGTAGGTGACGCCCTCCACCCAGCCGATGCCGCCGGCGGCGGTCAGCGCGTTGTCGCCGTTGGCGGTGACGAGCGTCGGATCCGCCTTGTACTCGAGCAGCAGCTTCATCAGCTCGGTGTCGCTCGACTGCGCTGCGCGGATGAAGGGGGTGGCGCCATCCTCGAAGAACCATTGCATGGTGAAGATGGTTCGCGTCAGCGTATTGTCGCGAACGCGCGCGTTCGGGTTCGCGCCATGCTGCAGCAGCGAGCGGATGATCTCGAGGTGATCGAGATCCGGCTTCGGAACGGGATAGTCGCCTCCCTCGATGTTGCGGTTGTCCGTGGCCAGATACAGAGGTGTCCACCCGCCTTTGTTGGCGAGGTTCACGTCGGCGCCGCGGTCGATCAGCATCTGGGCGAGCGCGTAGTTGCGGTTGTTGATCGCCGTCAGCAGCGGCGTCCACCCGTACTCGGTCGTCTGGTTGATCTTCGCGCCGTGTCCGACGAGCGCCTTCGCCGACTCGATGTCGCCTTCGCGCGCGGCGAAGACGAGCGCGGTGAGTCCACCGCCCCCGCTGCCCACCAGACCTGCCTGCACGGCGACGTCGTCACCGTCTACGGAGGGATCCGGCGCCGTGCCGGAGGTGTTCTGGCCGACGCCAGCCGGCGGCGCGCGCCGCTCGATGGCCACCTGCTCGTCGTAGGTACGCCCCGCGGCGGCCGCGCGCTGGCGCCGCGCGCGTGCCTCCTGCACGGCACGCACGTTCACGCGCGGCGCCATGTAGTTCCGCGGCAGTCCCGCGGGGCCTGACGTCAGACCTGGATCCGCGCCGGACGCGAGCAGCGCTTCGACCGCCTTGGGATGCCGCTGCTCCGCCGCCCACATCAACGCCGTCGTGCCGCGCAGCTCTTCGCGCGCGTTGACGTCCACGCCAGCGGCGACGAGCCGCCGGATCAGCGCAACGCTGCCGTTACGCGCGGCAAACATCAGCATCGTTTCGCCGTTGGGGCCGCGCTCCTTTGCATCCGCGCCCGCCTGCAGCAGTCGCTCGACAATCGGCAGGTCGCCGTACTGACATGCCATCGCCAGCGGCGTCACCCCTTCGCGATTCGCCGTGTGTACGTTCGCGCCGCCGGCGATCAGCCGATCGACCGCCTGCAGGTCGCCACGATAGACCGCCCAGTGCAGCGGAATCGCACCATCGTCCGAGCGGCGCTGATCCTGCGGGTCCGCGAACGCCAGCGCCCCGCAGGCAACGAGCACGAACGCGAGCACGAGCGGCTTCACAGGCTGGCGAGTCTCCCCGTGCTGTCGCCCTGCACGTCCTTCTCGATGCCGTACATGTCGAGGAGGCTGAGCAGCAGGTTTCCGGTCGTCACGCTCTTCCGCTCGTAGTGCAGATGCCGGTTGCCTTGCAGCTTGCCGCCGGCGCCGCCGACGAGAATGTGCGGCACGTCGTAGTGCTGATGCTGATTCGAGTTGCCCATGTTGGTGCCGTAGAGAATCAGCGAGTGATCGAGCAGGGTGCCGTCGCCTTCCGGAATCGAGCGGAGCTTCTGCGCGAAGTAGGCAAGCGTCGAGACGTGATAGCGGTTGATGAGCGAGTAGCGCCGGATCTGCGCCGCATCGTCCTGGTGATGCGAGGCGCCGTGGAAGCTGGCACTCGTCCCGCCGTCCGGGAACAGCGGCCCTTTCGGGAACGTGTAGACGCGATTGGTGAGATCGCGCGCGCCGAGCAGGGTCGCTACGCGCGTGATGTCGGCCTTGAAGGCGAGCGCCAGCAGGTCGTAATGGAGCTTCACGTGCTCGTCGAACTGCTCGGGCACGCCCGGTGGCAGATCGAACATCGGCACATCGGCCGACGCCTTCCGCGCCAGCTCGAGGCGCCGTTCGATCTCGCGAATCTCGTCGACATACTGGTTGAGGATGCGCTGGTCGGAGGAGCCGAGATCGTTGCGCAGCTTCGTCAGCTCGCCGACGAGCGCGTCGAGGATGCTGCGCCGCTGCACGAGACGCGCGGCGCGCAGCTCCGGCGTGCCGCCGCTGCCGAACAGCCGCTCGAAGACGACCTGCGGATTGAGCTCCATCGGAATCGGCGCCGTCCGCATCAGCGGCTCGGTCGACGGCGTCGGCAGGCCGATCCATGAGATCGAATTCGTGTACGAGCAGCTGTAGCCTTCGCCGCAGTTGCTGGAGCTGGAGTTCGGATCCTCGACCGCCAGCTGCAGCGACGGCAGCAGCGTGTCACGGCCGATCTTTTCGGCGATCTGCTGATCGATCGTCGGGCTGCCGACCGTGGCGTCGGCCGCGGCGGTCTTCCGCGGCTTGATGCCGGTCAGATATGCCGCCGCCACCCAGTGATCGGATCCGGTCGTCCCTTCCGGCGGCTCGGCCGACTTCGACCAGAGTCCCGTCAGTACCGTCGTCTGGTTCTTCACGGGCTCGAGCGATTCGAGGATGAACGGGAGCTTGTCCGGCAGCTTCCCTTCAGCCTGCGGTTCCCACAGTCCCGGCGCCATCCCGTGCGGGAAGAAGATGCCGACGAACCGCGTTTTCGGCGGCACTGTTTGCGCCATCACCGGCGTCATCGCGTCGAAGAGCGGGAGCGCGAGCGTCACACCGGCGCCGCGCAGGAAGAGCCGCCGCGGAATCTGCTTTTTGAAGACGAACGACATGACGTTATGACCCTTTCGTGTTCGTCTGGAAGGGCGCGCTGCGCACGATCGCCAGCACGATCGCCGAGAACCGATTGTCCCGCTGCGCCGCCTCGCGCGCAATGCTGCGTACAAGCGGCATGTCCTGATATTCGAGCCCGCGGCCGAGCGCGTAGGTCATCAGCTTCTCGATGCTCACACGCGCGAACTGGCCCGTATAGTGCGTCGCGATCCACTGCCGAAGCTCGACCGGACCACTGACCATCGTGTTGTCGAACAGTTGCGCCGACGGGTCGACCGCCGTTCCCTCGTCCCGCGTCCGCCACAGGCCGATGGCGTCGAAGTTCTCGAGCGCGAAGCCGATCGGATCCATCATCCGGTGACACTGGATGCAGTCCGCGCGCACGCGATGCTCGAGCATCTTCTCGCGCATCGTCGGCTCGTGCACGGTGCCGCGCG
>Ga0310811_10004248_pt1 | contig 18013 bp, 13 predicted proteins | sample YCmetagenome_FD_207642 | JGI IMG/M metagenome (GOLD analysis project Ga0310811, IMG submission 207642) | Soil microbial communities from experimental microcosm in Duke University, North Carolina, United States - YC | ecosystem: Engineered > Artificial ecosystem > Soil microcosm > Unclassified ...
GGCGTCTCGGTGGGCGGCGGCTCCGACGGCAACTTCACCGCAGGGGTCGGCTGTCCCACTCTCGACGGGCTCGGCGCCGTGGGCGGAGGTGCCCATGCGCCGGGGGAACACGTCGTGGTCGCGGAGATGCCCGTCAGGGCACGTCTGGTCGCGGCGCTGACGTCCCACGTGCTCTCCGGCGAGCGTGCCCGGTGAGCGACCCCGCGCGTCAGGCCGCGGATGCCGCGATCAGGAGCGGCGTACGGCTCTGCGAACTGCATGACATCCCCGCGTTCGAACAGGTGGCGCGGCTATTCGACGACATCTGGCACCCCGACCCCACCGACCCTCCCATCACGGTCGAGATGATGCGGGCGCTGTCTCACGCCGGGAACTACGTCACGGGCGCGTTCGACGGATCGACCCTCGTGGGGGCGTCGGCGGGATTCTTCGCCGCCCCCGTGGGCCAGGTGCTGCACTCCCACGTCACCGGCGCGGTCAGGCGGGGCGCCGGGTTCGCCCTGAAGCTCCACCAGCGGGCCTGGGCGCTCGGCCGGGGAATCGGCGTCATCACCTGGACCTACGACCCGCTGGTACGGCGCAACGCCTATTTCAACCTGGCGAAGCTGGGAGCCCGTCCCGAGGCGTACCTGCCGGAGTTCTACGGGCCCATGACCGACGCCGTCAACGCGGGCGACGAGTCGGACCGGCTGCTGGCCGTCTGGCGGCTGACCGATCCGCACGTCGCGGAGGCCTGCGAGGGCAGGCCGTACCGGCCGGAGGTCCCGGCGGACGCGGTCGCCGGCGTCGCGTCGCACCAGGGGCGGCCGATGGTCGGGCCGACGGACGCGCGTGTCGTGCTGGTGGCGCTCCCCGAGGACATCGAGACTCTTCGTCAGCAGGATCCGGGGCTCGCCAAGGCCTGGCGGCACGCCGTACGAGAGGTGCTGGGCGGGATGATGGCGCAGGGCGCCCGGGTGACGGGTCTGGCCGACGGCTGTTACGTGGTGGAGCGCACATGAAGATCACAGGAGTCGAGCTGCGGCGGATCGCGATGCCGCTGGTCGCGCCGTTCCGCACGTCGTTCGGGACCGAGCACTCCCGCGACGTGCTGCTGGTCCGGGTGGTGACGCCCGAGGCCGAGGGCTGGGCCGAATGCGTCGCCATGAGTGAGCCGCTGTACTCGCCGGAGTACGTGGACGGGGCGGCCGACGTGATGCGCCGCTTCATGGTCCCGGCCCTGACGGCGCTGCACCACGTCGACGCGTACGGCGTCGGCCAGGCGCTGGAACCCCTGAAGGGGCACCGGATGGCCAAGGCCGCTCTGGAGACCGCCGTGCTCGACGCCCAGCTACGGGCCTCCGGGGAGTCCTTCGCGCGATTCCTCGGCGCGTCGCGGGAGACCGTGCCCTGCGGCGTATCGGTGGGGATCATGAATTCGATCCCGGAACTGCTCGACGCGGTCGACGGCTACGTCGCCGAGGGGTACGTCCGGATCAAGCTCAAGATCGAGCCGGGCTGGGACCTCGAGCCGGTCCGGGCCGTGAGGGAGCGGTTCGGCGACGTGCTGCTGCAGGTGGACGCGAACGCCGCCTACACGCTGACCGACTCGGCGCATCTGGCCGGGCTCGACGCGTTCGGCCTGCTGCTGATCGAGCAGCCGCTGGCCGACGACGACCTCGTGCAGCACGCCGAGCTGGCCAAGCGCCTGCGGACGCCGGTGTGCCTCGACGAGTCGATCGAGTCCGCGGCCCACGCCGCCGCCGCGATCTCGCTCAAGGCCTGCTCGGTGATCAACATCAAGCCGGGACGGGTCGGCGGCTATCTGGAGGCCCGGCGGATCCACGACCTGTGCCGGGCGAACGGCGTCGCCGTCTGGTGCGGCGGCATGCTCGAGACCGGCATCGGCCGGGCCGCGAACGTCGCCCTCGCCGCGCTCCCGGGATTCACGCTCCCGGGTGACACCTCGGCGTCGCGCAGGTATTTCGCGAGGGACGTCACGCCGCCGTTCGAGCTGCGCGACGGGCACCTCGACGTGCCCGCGGGCCCGGGGATCGGGGTGGACCCCGACCCGGCCGTCCTCGACGAGGTGACGACCTCCGTGGAGTGGCTCGCTGGGTAGCGATATTCTTGAAGTGGTTTGCCCGCTTTTAGTATCGAATCTCCCTTAATTGGCGACAGATCGACCAAGTGTGATCATCTGATCACCGGGGGGATCTGGTGAGCTTGTGGCACGGATGGTCGGTTAGGACGCGCCTGGCGGTTATCGCGAGCGCCGTCATGCTGCTGGTCTGCGCCGCCGCCGGGGCCTTCGTCCTGCTCTCCGTCCGCGGCACCGCGGAGAAGTACAAGACCGAAGAGGTCGTCACCGCCGCCATCCGCGTCAGCTACCTCATCAAACGCGAGCGGCTGCCTCCGGTCATCCTCGACGAGGACGTCGCCGGCGTTCAGGTCGTCAATCCCACGGGCCAGATCGTGTCCACGAGCCACGACATCGCCGGCAGGCCGAGGATGGCGGCCTTCCGCCCCAGCGAGTCCAGCGCGCAGGACGCCAAGGTCCTGTGCCGTTCACCCGCGTACCCGGACCAGTGCGTGATCATCGTCGCCCTGCGCGTCCCGCAGCCCGACGGTGCGTGGCTGGTCTACTCGGCCGGCACCGAGGTGCCGTGGTACGTCAGCTCCGAACTCCTGCTGGCTCTCATCGGGAGCTCTCTGCTGCTGATCGCGCTCACGGCGTTCGGGACCTACCAGACCGTGGGCAAGGCTCTGTCACCCGTCGAGGCGATCGCGGACAAGCTCGCCGTGATCACTACGACCGACCTGGGCCAGCGCGTGCCGGTGCCGAGGTTCCGCGACGAGATCAGAAGGCTCGCGGAAACGGCCAACCAGACGCTCGACCGGGCCGAACTGGCGGTCGAGCAGCAGCGCCGGTTCGCCTCCGACGCGTCGCACGACCTGCGCAGCCCGCTGACCGCGATGCGCACCGAGATCGAGGAGGCCATGCTCCACCCGGAGATCGCCGACTGGAACGCCACGGGCGAGGCCCTGCTCGACAGCCTGGACCGGCTGCAGGCCCTGGTCACCGACCTGCTCCAGATCGCCAGGCTGGACGCCGGCGCACCACCCAAGTTGGACAACGTCGATCTCTCCGACCTGGCCACCCGCGAACTCGACCGCCGCCAGCGCAAGGTCGACGTGGCCAGGGATCTGGAACCGGGCATGATCATCATCGGTGACCGGCTCCGCCTCGCGCGCCTGCTCAACAACCTGCTCGACAACGCCGAACGTCATGCCACATCGCTGATCACGGTGCGGGCGCGCCGCGACAAGGACTTCGGGGTTCTGGAGGTCGTGGACGACGGCGCGGGCATTCCCCCCGGCCAGCGAGACGTGGTCTTCGAGCGCTTCACCCGGCTCGACGCGGCGCGCAGCAAGGACGCCGGCGGCACCGGGCTCGGCCTCTCCATAGCCCGCCAGATCGCGGAGAGCCACAAGGGGACGCTGACCATCGAGGACAGCCCGGTCGGCGCACGGTTCGTGTTGCGGCTTCCCCTGGCAAACCCCTGACACTCACTCGGTGATCACTATCACCGTCGGCACGGGAGCTCCCAGCGCCTCGGTGAGGGCCTCGTGCAGGTCGTCGGGCGAGCCCACCGCCCGTCCGCGCGCGCCGTACGCGACGGCGAGCGCGACGAAGTCGGGCGCATGCAGGTCGACGGCGACCGGCGTCATGCCCCGGTTCTTCATCTCGTCGCGGATCTCGCCGAATCCGCCGTTGGCCGACACGACGATGGGCAGGCTCAGCCGCAACTCCACCGCAGTGGCCAACTCCTGGACGCTGAACTGCAGGGCGCCGTCTCCGGCGAGCACGACGACGGGCCGGTCAGGCATCCCGATCTTCGCCCCGATCCCTGCGGGGAGCGCGAATCCCAGCGTGCCGTATCCCGTGGGGAACAGGAACCGCCCGGGCGGATCCATGGGCAGGGCGACGAGCGCACCGTGGTAGACCATCATCGAGTTGTCGCCGACGAGGATCGTGTCCTGCGGCAGCGCCCTGCGCAGCGCGGCGATATGGCCGGCCCACCGGGCGGTGAGCTCGTCCATCTCCGGGATGTGCCCCCGCCACGGCTCCTGCCGCGGTCTCGGTACGGCTCCCGCCTGCTCGATCCTGCCGTGCAGACCTTCCATCGCGAGCCCCGCGTCGGATACGACGGCCACGTCCGCGACGTGGTCGCCGTACATCTGCCCGGGGTCCACGTCGACCCGGATCAGGGTCCCGGGGAGCACGTAGTCGTCCTCCCAGAGATCGGCGGGCCCGAGCTCGGTCCCGACCGCCAGGACGACGTCGCAGGAGGCGAGCCATCGCCGGACACCCTCCAGATGCAACGTCGCACCGAGGGCGAGCGGATGACTCTCCGGCACCACGCCCTTGCCGTTGACCGTGGTCACCACCCGGGCGCCGACGCACTCGGCGATCCGCATGGCCAGCCGGCCGACGGGCTGCTCCCGCGCCCCCGGCCGCTGGGCGCCGCCGCCGAGCACCAGCCCGGGACGCCTGGCCGTACGGAGGAGACGTGCGGCCTCGTCGAGCGCCTCCGGGTCGGGTGTGCGCGGCATCAGCCGGTACGGCGGAGCGAGCCTGGCCTCGCCCTCCCGGTCGAGCAGGTCGGCGGGGATCTCGACGTGCACCGGCCGGGGGCGGCCCTCGGCGAACTGGCCGAACGCGCGAGCGACGCCCGCGGGGATCTCCCGCACGGAGCTCACGCGGTGGCTCCACGCGCAGAGGGCGTCGATGGCGCCCGACTGGTCCTTGCTCTCGTGGAGGTATCCCCTGCCCTGACGGGGATGGTCCGTGGGCACGCCCGGCGAGATGAGCAGGAGCGGTGAGGAGTCGGAGTACGCCTGGCCGAGAGCGGCCGCCGCGTTGACCGCCGCGGGACCCGTCGTGGTCACGATGACGCCGGGCCGGCCGGTGACCCGCGCGTAGCCGTCGGCGGCGTATCCGGCGCCCTGCTCGTGACGTGGGGTGACGCACCTGATGCCGGCGAGATCGAGTTCCTGGTAAATCGCGAGATTATGCGTTCCGGGAATGCCGAATACGGTGTCCACTCCGTGTAAGCGGAGGGCCGCGACAAGCGCACGTGCCCCAGTCAACGACGTCGTCCGGCCGGCTGGGGAGTTCAAATCAGGCATCGCTTCCGGGCGGGTGGAGTCGCAGAAGCATTTCTAGTCTGTTTCCGCGCTTCCGCGACGCCAAACCCTTTTTCTTCGCCTCGGGCGAAACGTTTTCCCTACGGCTCGGGAATGCGGTCGGCCGCGCCCACGGCATAGGGGTCGGCATTGCCGCCCAGGAGGTTCTCGATGGACATGACCGCCTGGTCGAGCATCCTGTCCATCGCCTGGCGGGTGTGTGAGGCGACGTGGCCGGTCACGAACATCCGGCTGCCGAAGTCCTGCAGGAGCCTCACGGCCGCCTCGGAATCCTTGCCGTAGAACCCGTCGAACACGGCGAGGTGGACACGATCGGCCTTCATGCTCGCGTACAGGGCGACGGGGTCCACCACCGACGGACGGGCCGTGTTGATGAGGATCGTCCCGGGGCGGGCTCTGCCCAGAACCTCATCGTCGATCATGGAGGTGGTCGTGTCGTTCCCGGGGACCATGACGACGAGGATGTCGCTCCACTCCGCCAGATCCGGGAGTTCCATGAACTTCATGTCCAGCGACCGCTCGAGATGCCTCTTCGGCGTCCGGCTGTAGTACGCCACGTTCGCGTCGAAGGCGACCCGCAACATCTCCGCGATCCGCGAGCCGATGACGCCCATCCCGACGATGCCGACGTTCCGGGCGCTGAGTTCGTACGGCAACTCCTCGGCCGAGGTCCAGTCGGGGTAGCGGTTGCCGTACTGCTGGAAGATCCGGAGGTTGGCGTTGATGATCTGACCGACGGTGAAGGTCGCGACCGAGTCCCTCGCGGCCCCGGGCGTGGACGTCACGACGATCTTCAGGTCGTCGGCCGCGGCCACGTCCACGAAGGTCTCGTATCCGACGCCGAGGAAGGCGACGACCTTCAGCGTGGCCTTCGCGCTCTCCAGCGCCGCGCGGGAGGCACGCTCCTCGCCTCCGTGCAGGTAGGCGACCACGCCCTGCAGCTCATGCGTCAGCTGCTCCTCGGTCAGCACAGGAGAGGGCTGCCTGACGTCGTACCCCCGTGCCTTCAGAGCCTCCAGCCGCCCCGCGTCGATGCCCGTCCCCGTGACCAGGATCGTCCTGTTCACCGCCCTCGCCTGGATAGGGCGATCGGCCATGTCAAAATGGCCCGATATATCCGTGATCACATCGGTATGGGGCATTTTATCTCTCAGACTTAGGACACCAATGTCCGTTTTTCTCGCGAGCAGCTCCCATCACAGCAAACCTGCCTGTGAGGCGATTTGCCCGCTTGGTCAGGCGACGGAGCAGGAATTCAATGGTATAAGGGTCTTGGTGGTCTCGTCTCCACCTAGCAGCAAAAGCAAGCCCTAAAGGAAGCCGAGAACCCCTTCATCGGCCCGCCGGACTACGTCGTCACCCGTAGTGCAGAGAGGGTTCACATATGAAACTCCAACCCCGTCAGCAGCTCCTGGAGGTCTGGGAGGCGGCCGCCCGCACCTCACTCCGTGACGGGGTGTGGACATGGGGCGGGAGAGACGGGTCGAACTCCATCTCGGACGCCGAGCAACTCCTGTGCTTCATGCATCCGGCCTCCGAACTCCCCGGTTTCCGGCTTGACGCCCCGGACGAGACGGCCGACGACGTGCTGACGGCACTGTCCCGGCTGGGCGACAGCGTCGAGATCCCCAAGCTCCTCCTGAAGGTCATCGGCGAGTACCTGCGCACCTACACCGGAGACGACGGGCGCCCGCTCTTCTCCGGCGGCACCTACTTCAGCACCGCCGACCCCGACGTCAAGGTCACCCCGGAGCAGATGCAACTCGACGTGGTCGACTCCTTCTCCATGTCGGTCACGCTCATGCTGGGCACACTGGGCTTCCTCAAGGTCTTCCGGCAGAGCGTCCGGCGCGAGGACATCCGCAAGGAGATCCGGGAGTTGGAGAACATGTCCAACACCCGCCTGTCCGCGGCCATGGTCGGGCTGCTGCGCAGCTTCACGGTCAACGCGTTCGACCCCGGCTCCCCCGCGGGCCGCGCCCTGCTGCGCACGGTCAACCAGACGGGCGCCGCGGAGCGGCGGGTCCTCGACGACCTGCGACGCGAGTTGCGCCCCGTCCGCGCCGGCCTTCGCGACCTCACGATCGGATCCGGCAGCGAGGTCGACCTCGACAACGAGAACCTGCTGTTCGAGTGCGGCTGGACGTGGGGGATCGTGAAGGACGCCCCCGACGTCGTCACGCCGTTGCACGTCGGCCCGCAGCCCAAGGGCGTCGCCGCGGACAACCCCTTCCTGTACTTCACGGTCAACGCCCTCGTCGGCGTCCAGGACCTGTGGTCGGAGCGGACCAGAATCCTCGGCCTGCTCGACGACGACCAGCTGACCCTGGCCCAGGCGCTCCAGCGCCGCTGGGACATCACCCAGCGCTACTGGCGCACCATCGCCATGTACGGCAAGGGCACCTGGCCCCTGGAGGACATCCCCTGGAAGACCTCCGACGAGAAGGAGTCGGAGTACTACAGCCTCGGCGTCACCGCGATGGTCGTCCAGAGCCTCGTCAACAACCGCACCGGCGACGTCGACCTGGGCCGGGTCGCGGACGTCCTGGAGGAACTCGCCATCCGGGCGAGGATCATCCGCAGGGCCGTGCCGGGCGACCTGCCCGTCCTCATGCACTCCCCCGGCGTCCAGGTCAATCTGCAGGGCAGCGACTCCCTCGGCCCCCACATGGTCTGGGTCGTCTCCGACTTCGCGATCACGTTGCTCAAGAGGACGATCTGGGCCGCCTCGATCGCGCAGAACACCAGGACCAGAGAGAAGCTGCTGAGTCTCGCCGACAGGATCTGGCGCCACATCATGCAGCGCCGGGGCACCGAGGGTGTCGGGCGCGGGCTCTGGGACCAGCCCGCCAACGTCTTCACCGACCTGGACGCCCACCACGAGGAGCCGTCCTGGTACTTCAGCGAGCGCGTGGTCGAGTTCCTCGTCGCGGCCGCCCAGGCCAGTGGTGACTCCCCCCTGCGGAGCCCGCAACTGGTCGACTTCGCCTACCAGATGCTCAGCGAAGCCGAGCACCTGCTGGACCAGGAACTCGTCACCCGGCCGCTGATCACCGGGCAGACCATCCAGCCCAAGCTGCGAAGCATTCAGGCCGCCCTCAACCGGGCCCGGCTGATCATCAGTAGCCGGCCCGCCACCGCCAACGCCCTCGTGATCGACGCGCTTCTCGACCTGGAACGCCTCACCACCGCGCGTGACAGCGCCTCGGAGGCGATCTGATGCTGATCTTCGCCATCTCGGACAAGGGCGGCACAGGCCGCTCGGTCACCAGCACCAACATCGTGTACAGGCATGCCCTGCAGGGCAACGACGTCTGCTATCTCGACTTCGACTTCGGTTCCCCGACGGCCGGGGCGATCTTCAGCGTCGGCTCGGTGGCCAGAGGGACCACGCGGAAGGGCCTGCACGACTACCTCCTCGGCGAGGGCGCCCCCGAGCCGCACCGCGTGGACGTCTGGACCGAGTCCGATCGAGAGGGGCTGCGGACCAAGCCGCCCGGCGCGGGGCGGCTGGTGTTGTTGCCCGGCAACGAGGGCGGCGGCGAGCTTCCCGCCGTCGAGGAGGAGACGCTCCGAAGGTGCGTCCAGTTGTTCAGCCGTCTCGATGAGGAGTTCGACCTGGTCATGGTCGACGTGAGCGCCGGCCGCTCCTTCACCGCGGAGATGGTCCTGCAGGCCACGGTCAGGCTGCCGTCGGTGCCCTTTCGCTGGCTGGTCTTCCACCGCTGGACCCGGCAGCACATCATCGCGGCGGACGGTCTGGTCACCGGCGCCGACGGACTCCTCGACGCCGGAACGAGGTTCGGGCACAAACGCGATGCCCTCCGCGACCGCATCCGCTTCGTCAGGACCGCCGTGCTCGAACCCGACGCCGCCGAACTGGTGGGTCTGCGTGACGAGCAGCGCGCCTGGTTGTTCGCGTGCGACACCGAGCTGCGCGAGCTGGCGAGCCGGCACAAGGTCGGGCGCACGTCGATGCTCGGCAAGATCCCGCTGGACCCGATCCTCCAGTGGCGCGAGCAGCTCATCTCGGACGAGGACGTCCTGGCGAGCAAGATCGCGAATGCCGAGACGGCCGCGGCGTTCGACGACCTGGCCAAGAAGATCGTGGACGACGCCGCGTGGGAGGGTCTGTGACGTCGGTGAACGCGACGTTCGGCGAGGTCGCGGCTGAGCGCCGGATCGCGTCCGCTCCCCTCTCCCACGTGTCCATCGAGCTCGGGCATCTCTACATGGAGGACTTCGAGGCCGGTCCGGAACGGCTGCGCGAGCAGTTCCGCCGGGTCGCCCCCTGGGCCGGCACCGTGCGGTCGAGCTGGCAGGACCGGGTTCCGGGCGGTCGCGCCAGGGTCAGCACGTGCTTCCTCATCGACGACTACTTCAGCCGGTTCAGCACACCGGCCGAGCTGGTGCCGATGGTGCTCGAGGCCGCGGCCGACTGCGACCTGACCATCGACTACATCGCCAGAGAGTCGGCCTGCGCCGTGTCGGACGGCGTCGAGCTGGCCAGGCTGGTGGAGGACCGGCTGGTCAACGACCCGCCGCCGGACACCAACGGGTCCCGCCCACCGGTGAAGGAGAGCGGCTGGTTGTGCAACGGCGCCCGGTCTCCGCAGGTGGGAACCGTACAGGCCATGGGCAAGGCCAATCGGTGGGCGCCCCCGCTGCAGAACGCCAAGCGTGGCCACTCCATCTTCGTGGACGTGGAGCTGTGGGACGAGAACGGCGGGAAGCGCACATGGTCGTGCCCGTTCCTGGCCGCGGTCTGGCAACTCCTGCGTCTCGGGCTGCTGCGCACGGACGGACGGCTCCCGCTCCGGCCGGTCATGCGTGAAGACGCCTTCCCCGACGATTGGGAGTCCCTCCCCGCCGTCATGCAGCTGAACCCGGCAGCGGCGCCGTTCAGCGCGTACACCACGCTGTCCGTCCTCTCTCCTCGTTTCCTGCCCGTCGAACTGGCCGTGCGCACGATCCTGAGCCAGGTGGCGGTGGACGGCGACGTCCTTCGGCAGGTGGTCGCTCGAAGCGGCGGCGAGGGCATCCGGCTCGAAGAAGAGCTCGTGGACCGCATCTCCTACGTCTTCGCTTAGGAGCCTTCGAGCTGATGCTTGTCATGGGGGAAGTCCACACCGGGCTGCTGCAGAACTCCGGGGAGATACCCGAATCGACCTGCCGGGACGTGCTCCAGTTGCTTTCGGGCGAGAGGGTCCGCGTCTCCCGGCGTCCCATCGTCTACGCGGTGTCGCCGGATCTGCTGACCGGAGTCGACTGCCGCCTGCCGTCGGCCTCGCAGTCGCGGATCAGAGGAGCGGGCACGGTTCTGTCCCGCTCCTCCATCACGGGCGGGCGGGTGGTGCAGGGCTCCTCCTACACCCGGATCGAGCGCAGCGGCTCCGACCGCCGGCAGCCGTGGTCGCACTACCTCGCGCGGCCGGGCGTGGTCGAGGTGCTGGGCAAGGTCAAATCCCGGGACCTCGCCGACGGGTTCGCCGAGGATCCGCCCGCGGACGGCCTCGACCTCGGCGCGATCAGCGCACGCTTTCTCGACGTGGTCCAGTCGTCTCCGCTCCTCGACCGGCGGGCCCCGTTCAAGATCGCCCGTACGCGCCTCCGCTGGGTGGCCGAGCAGGGCGAGCCGGCCATCCGCTTCACCCTTCACTCCGAGCAGATGCGCACGGTGCGACTCATCCACGCAGGCGAGTTCACCCCCGCCGTCGCCGACCTCTGCGAGGACCTGGCGCTGCACGACTGGCTGCTGACGGCCCTGCTGGTCATCATCGAACGCGCGCGCATCGGCGGCACGCCGGGGCCGGAGGCGGCGGTCAAGCTGGCTCCCGCCGTGGACCACCTCCTGCATCTGTGGATGCCGTCCGCCCGGGTCGACGACGTGCTGAGCGCCTACTGGGAAAGCCTCGACCGGCGTCCGGGATTCACACGTCAGTGGCAGTCGCTGGTCGACCGTGTCCGCGACCAGCTCGCGGTCCACACGTTGGCCTTCTTACGAGAGAAAAGCGGGGGCGGGGCCCGGTGACGGTGAAGAGCAAGCTGACGCGCGAGATCATGCCACGCACGCTCAGGAAGATCCTCATCACGGCGGCGGTCGGCATCCCGACCTATTTCGTGACCGACGACAACGGCCCGTTCCTCGGGAACGACGCGGAACCCCAGGCGTGGGGCCTCGTCCTCACCGTCTTCATCAGCAGCGTGGTCATCGTCGTCCAGTACCTCATCGACGTCGACAGGCAACTCGAGTCGACCCGCCTGGAGATGGTCGCGGGCATGTCCAGGATCAACGAGGCGACCGAGCTGTTCGGCCTGGTGGAGGCGTCCGCCGTACAGACCGACGTGGTCACCCAGCTCGTCCGCAACGCCACCCGGGTCGACAGGGGGATGCCGGCGCTCGTCCAGGCGTTCGCCCAGACGGAGATCGCCAGGATCTCCACGCTTCTCCGCGAGCTCGGCGAGGGCAACGTCATCTACGAGGGCGAGGACCGCGACTGGCTCCTCGGCCTCACCGCGAACACGCAGCGCTCCCTGGACGCCCTCAGCCTCAACCTGGTCGACCAGGGGATCACCGAGTTCGACGGCGGCTTCTGGACCACCGACGCGGGCCAGCGCTATCTCGAGGCGCAGCGGGACCGCATCCGTGAAGGTGTGCGCATCCGGCGCATCTTCTTCGTGGATCGTTCCGAAGTGGAGTCGGAGAAGTTCCGCCGCATCTGCAAGATGCACTCCGAGATCGGCGTACAGGTACGCGTCCTCACGCCGAACACCCTCGTCACTCCGCTGGGACTGTTCGACTTCATCGTCTTCGACGACGTCGTCAGCTATGAGGTGACCCCGTCTCCGCAGGTCGGTGAGATCACCACGCACACCTTCGTGCACACCCTCCTGGTGCTCGAACCGCCGCAGGTGAAGCGGCGGACCGACCGCTTCAGAGAGCTGTGGGAGCTGGCGTCTCCGCTGGCGTAACCGCGGCCGCCGTGGACTCCGCCGGTGTGGCCGCGAGGAACTCGCGGTCGGGCCGGCAGATGTCGAGCCGCTTGCGCGTCTCCGCGTCGACGTCACGGCGGATGAGGGCCGAGACCATCTCCGCGGTGACGGGGGCGAGGGTGACGCCGAGGCCGCTGTGACCGGTGGCCGCCAGGACCCGCTCATGCGCGTCGACGAAGCCGATGATCGGCATGTGGTCCGTGCTCCCCGGTCGCAGCCCGGCCCAGCGCTTCTCGATGGGCCAGTTCGCGGCCGCCGGCATCAGCGCCGCCACGCCCCTCATGATCTCGTCACGGGCCCGGTCGGTCACCTCCGCGTCACCCACACGCGGCTCGTACGTGACGCCGACGGCGACTCTGCCGTCGTGCCGTGGGACGAGGTAGGGATACCCCTCGTAGCCGTCCTCGATGATCTCGGTGAAGACGTGGTGACGCAGCGGGTAGGTGGTGGCGCCGGGCGGCCGCATGTCGAAGGCCTCACCCTTGATCGGGAACAGGTGCTCCCTGAGTTCGGGCAGGAAACGCACGCTGTGATGCCCGGCGGCGACGACGACCGTGCCGGCCGAGATGCGCGAACCGTCGCCGAGTTCGACGACCACACCGTTGGGCGTCGACTCGAGGCCGGTGGCCCGCGAGCCCAGCCGGACCCGCACCGCACCGCCTTCCCGCGTCAGCGTCCTGCCGAGGGCCACCATGAGCTCCCGCGGGTCCAGCGCCAGCTCTTCGGGGAGCAGGAACCCGCCGACGACCGCGTCGCTCAGCAGCGGCTCCAGCTCCTTGGCGTCCGCGGCGGTCAGGCGGACGACGGCGAAGGGCGAGTTCTTCCACTGAGGCAGGACATCGGTCTCCAGCCGCGTCATCGCCGCGTCGTCGAGCGCGACCTGGATGTCGCCGCCGTCCAGCACGTGGACCGCGGCGCCGGAGATCGAGGTGAGCTCGTCGAGCCATTCCGGGTAGATGTCGCGGCTGCGCTTGATGACCGTGCTCAGCGGGCCCAGGCAGGCGGGCTCCGTCTGCGTCAGGATGCCGCCCATGGCCGCGTCGGAGGCGCCGAGACCGAGGCGATCCCCCGCGTCGATGAGGACGACGTCGCGTCCCTCAGAACCAAGGCGGTGAGCGATCGCGCATCCGATCACACCACCGCCGATGATCGCGACATCGCAGGTTTCAGGCAACCCGGGCTCCTCAGTGCTTCCGCGCGATCCCCTCGCTTCGACGGTAGGCGAGGCAGCGCCGTTCTAGAAGGTCACAGACTCGTGGCCTTGGTCGGCAACTGTACCGCGCGGGAATCTTGAAAGCGCGGAAATGGAGCGAGTTCGCAGTGTGCCGACGCACCTTCGCCAGCGCTATTGGACGTTCGTAGAATAGATCGTCTGGTACGCGCCGACGGCCCGCGCGGCATGACGAACCGGCACCGGCGGGGAGGAGCCGACATGGCGAAGACCGCGATCGTCACCGGAGGATCGTCCGGCATCGGAAGAGCCGTCGCGATCGAACTGCTCCGTCGCGGCGTCGACGTCACGATCGCCGACATCTCGGGCGCCGAGTCGGCGGCCCGCGAGCTCGGATGCTCCGGAGCGCGAGTGGACGTCACGGACGCGACGGCCGTGGAGGATCTGGTGAGGGGCCTCAAGGCGGACCGCGGGCGGCTGGACTTCATGTTCAACAATGCCGGCATCGCGGTCGCGGGCCGGACCGACGAGCTGACTCTCGACCACTGGAACCGCATGCTCGACGTCAACCTGCGCGGCGTGGTGCACGGCGTCCACGCGGCATATCCGATCATGGTCGAGCAGGGGTTCGGATACATCGTCAACACCGCCTCCCTGGCCGGGCTGATCCCCGCGCCGCTGATGTTGCCGTACACCACCACCAAGTACGCCGTCGTCGGCCTGTCCCTCGCCCTGCGGGTCGAGGCGGCGGCGCACGGTGTCAAGGTGAGCGCCATCTGTCCCGGCTTCGTCGACACGCCGCTGCTCGACCACACCAACCCCGGCCTGCCGCAGACCGAGATCGGCCGCCTTGCCCGGACGATCGGGGTCAGGGTGCAGAAGCGGCTCTACCCCGCCGACGCCGTGGCGCGTGACGTCATCCGGGGCATGGAGCGTGACCAGGCGCTCATCGTGGTGCCGTCGTTCGCCAGGCGGGCATGGAGTCTCGTACGGCTCTCGCCGGCTCTGGCCGTCCACGTGACTCGCCAAGCAACCCGCCGCGCCCTCCCCTGACCCTCCCCTCGGGCGTGATCATGCACAGGTTCGGAGAAGTGGCCGCTGACCTGCCACAACCCTGGCCGTGATCATGCACACTTTCTGCGATTTGCATGCTGAGCTGCGCCGATCCAGCTCGTGATCATGCACAGGTTCGGAGAAACGGCCCCCGACCAGGCCTGACACATTTGGTGATCATGCAGTGGTCGTTCAATCAGCGCCGATGTTCCCGCTCAGGGCATTCACTCCGCCCCGCTCGCCAAGCGGTGTGCCCGTGGACGGCCAACGCATGATCACGTATGCCGTTTCGGCTGGTCAGCGCGCGTACGACAGAATTTGCGCATGATCACGGCCGGTGTCGTGGCAGGTCAGCGACCGTTTCCCCGAACCTGTGCATGATCACGGGCTGGAGAGGGAGTTCTCCATGTTCGTTCAGCCAGCCGGGGAGGGGCGGACGCCGACCTGTCCGGCCCTCCACACGGCTTCCGAAATTTTCGGCTACCACCCGAATGTTTCGTGACCCGGAGAATAAATAAGCCAGGTGACATCGTCAAGGGTCTCGTGGGAGCGATCCCACCACCTGATCTCCACCATACGGCCCCCACCCTGCGAGAAGAGCCCCGAAAGTTTTCGGATACGCTCTGACGCATGCCAGCAAAAAGGCGGGTGACGATCGCCCTCATCGCCCAGGAGGCCGGCGTCTCCGTACCGACCGTCTCCAAAGTGATCAACGGCCGCCCCGAGGTCGCTCCGGATACCCGGCAGCGCGTGGAGCGCCTGCTACACAAGCACGGCTACCAGCGCAGGACCGGACAGGGCGACGGGCCAGTGGGGCTGCTCGACCTGGTCTTCGCGGAGATCGAGAGCCCGTGGGCGATGGAACTGGTCCGGGGGGCCGAGACCGTGGCCCACGAGGCCGGCGCGAGCGTCGTCATCTCGGTTCTGCACACCCACGCCGGCCCCGGGCGCGACTGGCTGGAGCGCATCGCGGCACGGCGCACCGACGGGGTGATCATCGTCGGCTCCCGGCTCTCCGTGCGGCAGCAGGGGCAACTCAGCGCCCGCTCGATTCCGTTCGTCGTCGTCGACCCCGAAGGTGAGCCGGCGCCGGGTGTCGCGTCCGTCGGCGCCACGAACTGGCACGGCGGCCTGGCCGCCACGCGCCACCTCCTCAGCCTCGGTCACACGAGGATCGGCATGATCGGCGGACCGTCCGACATGTTGTGCAGCCGGGCCAGGATCGACGGTTACCGTGCGGCGCTGGAGACCGCGGGCCTCGCCATCGATCCCGAGCTCATCCGGAACGGCGACTTCCTGGTCAACTCCGGCCACGACCACGGGCACAGCCTGCTGTCGCTTCCCGAGCCGCCGACCGCCATCTTCGCCGGGAGCGACCTGCAGGCGTTCGGCGTGTTCGAGGCCGCACGCCAGCGCGGCCTCCGGGTCCCCGAGGACCTGAGCGTCGTCGGCTTCGACGACCTGCCGCTGGCCCGGTCGGCCTGGCCGCCGCTGACCACCGTCCGGCAGCCGCTTCAGGAGATGGCCGCCCTCGCGGCGCGCATGGTGCTCGCCATGGGGCGCGGAGAAGGGTCCGATGCCCGCCGCGTCGAACTGGCGACCGACCTCGTCATCCGCGAAAGCACCGAGCCGCCTCGCTGACGCCCCTGTTGAGATGCGGAAATCAGCCGAAAACACTCCTCAGACCAGACAGCTGCTGAGGCAGATCCCTCAGTCGGGAATTCCACTACCGGGTTAACCCGCTTGTACGGCCATAGCCGTACAAGCGGGGTGGGCCCGGCCGGGTCCGTGCCGCAGGGGCCATCCATGGCCGGGTGGCACCCGGAAATCGACGGTCCTCCAGCGGGAGGAACCCGGCTCGACCCCTTCATTCACGCTTGAACCCTTTGCTCCGACCGTGTGGTGTTCGCGCTATGGTTTCTGCGAAATTGCAGGGTTTCGGTGAAACGGGGCTGACGGTTGCAGGGCATACGTGGAGCGGCCGTCACGGCATTTGTCACGGCACTTGTTCTGACTTCTCTTGTCATGCCGGGTGCACAGGCGGCAGCGCGCGCCGAGCGAGTCACCGCGGACCCCACACCGCAGACGACCGGCGGAGCCACACCACAGACGACCGGCCGCGCCAAACCGCACGCCACCGGCCGACCCACGCCGAAGGCCACCCGCACCGCTGGGTCGACGTCGCAGGCGCCCGTCGCCGTCTCCACGAAGCAGGCCCGGGTCGAGCAGCACCCCTGCTCCAAGCAGCTTCCGGCCGGGACCATCTGCGGATTCCTCATCGTCCCCGAACGGCGTGACGTGCCGTCCGGCCCGACCATCAAGGTCGGCTACGCCGTACACCACGCGGAGGGCCCCGGACGCAAGGCCGACGCGGTCGTCTACATGGGTGGCGGCCCGGGGTCGTCGTCGCAGCAGCTGACAGGGTTCCTCGCGGAGATGCTGCCCAACCGTGACGTGATCACGATCGAGCAGCGCGGCGACCGTTACTCCGAGCCCCGGCTCCAGTGCCCCGAGATCGCCGAGGGCCTCGTCCAGACGCTCCAGACCACCGGCCAGGCGGCGCAGGAGAGCGCGCTGCTCGCCAAGGATGCCCTGACCTGCCAGGATCGCCTCTCGGGACAGGCCTCCCTCTCCGGCTACCGAACCTCCGAGATCGCCGCAGACGTGGTCGATCTCCGCAAGGCGCTCGGCTACTCGAAGTGGAACCTTCTGGGCGTCAGCTACTCCACGCGTGTGATGCTCCAGGCCGCCGCCAAGGACCCGCAGGGCACCAGGAGCGTGGTGCTCGACTCCCTGGTGACCGGCCGGGTGGCGCCGAACGGCGACGGCTGGCCCAGGCTCGCGGCGACCATCGCGAAACTGGGGATCACCGCCCGCTTCGACGCGATGGTCGCGCGGTTGAACGCGAAGCCGGTCACGCTCACCACCCGCAACCCGATCACGGGCGGTGAGGTGACGCTGCTCCTCGACGGGGCGGACGTGGCCACGATCCTGGCGGAGTCCCTCCAGTCGTCCGACGTCATCCCGATCTTCCCCGCGCTCGTCGACGGTGTCGCCGACGGCCGAACCGGGCTGCTTCAGCCGCTCCTGGACGAGGTGGGCAACGACCTTCTGTCGCACGAGTGGGGCCTGTACTACACGGTCCTGTGCCAGGACCAGCCGCCCTCGGCCCCGGCGCCCGGGAGCCGGCCGCTGTTCACCTATGCCGCCGACGCCGCCGTGTGTCCGGCATGGCCTGCCCCTCCGAAGACGGCGGTCAGCTCGCCCCCGGCCTCCACACCTGGGAAGACGCCAGGCACCGGGAGCACAACCCCCAATCGCGCGACCGGGACCCCGGGCAAGGGCACGACCGGCACCAGCACCACGGGCACCGGCACGACCGGGACCGGCACCACCGGCACGACCGGGACCGGCACGACTGGCACCACCAGCAGGGGCACGACCGGGACCGGCGGTTCCGCGGTCGGCGCCTCCGGTACGGGTACGGGCAAGACCGGCACCGTCCAGGGCCGGACTCCGAGGGCCCGCACGACGCCCGGCACAACCGGATCAGGAAACACACGCGGGACGGGACGGACCGGGAGGGTCAAGTCCAGGACCCCCCGC